>Ga0310123_10002994_pt1 | contig 13254 bp, 10 predicted proteins | sample CB6_AW_1057_MG_FD_203505 | JGI IMG/M metagenome (GOLD analysis project Ga0310123, IMG submission 203505) | Marine microbial communities from Western Arctic Ocean, Canada - CB6_AW_1057 | ecosystem: Environmental > Aquatic > Marine > Oceanic | place: Canada: Western Arctic Ocean | collected... | reverse complement strand
ACCCGTTTAAGTTGCCGCCAACCCATGGGGATAATGGGTATTCCAGTGCCACCGCCATCAGTGATGGCCAGCATGTTTGGGCGGTTTACGGGACAGGGGTAGTCGTCTGTTACGACCGTGACGGCCATCGCCAATGGGCCCGTTTCGTGCAGAAGCCTACCCACAGATGGGGCCATAGTGCCTCGCCCCGTTTGATTGACGGAAAACTAATTGTCGCCATCATCGATCTGTTTGCGCTGGACCCGCAAGACGGACGGACCTTGTGGCGGACAGCTTCCAAAGAGCACTTCGGGACATCGGCTGTGGTTCATGTCGGCTCTACGCCGCTGATCTTTACCCCTGCGGGCCAGATCGTGCAAGCAGGCAACGGTCAGGTATTGTACGATCAAATGCCCAAGATGAGTTGGAATGGTCCGATCGTCGTGGGTGATGTCGTCTTCTGCATCGAAGACACCGCCAGTGCTTGGCGGCTGCCAGAGACCGTTGGTGCTTCCTTCGAGCCGGAGAATCTCTGGACGACTCGGGTGCGTGGCAGCCGGCATTACGCCTCTCCAGTGGTACATGAAGGGCTCGTTTATACAATTTCGCGCGAGGAAAAACTCAGCGTGCTGGATGCCATGACCGGTAAGCTAGTGTACTGGCGTGATATGGAATTAGGTGGCTCCAACAGCGCCTACAGCTCCGTTTCAATGGCAGCGGGGCACCTGGTCGTGGCCAGTCTCAGTGGCCAGTTCGCGGTGTTCAAACCAGGGCGCGAGTACCACTTGGTGGCACGCAACCAACTGGAGCCACTGCGTTCGACGCCGGTGTTCATTGATGATTGGATGTACGTGCGCGGCCTCGAACACGTCTACTGTATTGGGCGAACGGTGACGGCGGCGAGGTAGTCATGCCTGACTACTTACGGTAGCGAGTCTGCCTCCTGCAGCATTTGGTTGTAGGCGGCTTCGATGGCGGCGAACCCGTAATAGTCTTGTAGTGACAGGGAAAAACGTTGGGCGCTGTTTTCCACTGATCGGGCGTGTCCGTCAATGTAGAAAATGTTGCACACATCAGTCCCGTGATTTGTGCGGTAGGTGGGAAAAGGTGTGTCAAACCCGCCTTCGGCGACCGACCAGAGACTATTGGAATCGAAGCCGAGGGCGGTGGCTCTTTCTCCCAGATCGTTTGTTCCCATATGGTGTAGGGTGCCTTCAGGTGCTTGGTCGAGGTTGCGGTAGACGTACGAGCTAAATGCTGGCGAAGTTGGCTCCACTCTCTTCGTGCGCAGCTTCTCCAGTTCGATGACAGGGTCGTTGCCGTCATCATCAGGGCAATACATGCTGTTTGGATCGTTCAAATAGTCGAGCGTCAATCCATGAGATGTTAGAAATGGCTCGGTTCCCGGCATAGCCTGGCGCATGATAATGGAACTGGCGATCTCGTCTTCGGCCGCAGTGCCGCCGAAAGCAGCCGCAATAAACGATGGAATCGCGTGTGGTCCCCGCGGGATGTGGTCGTCGAAATCGATTCCGTAGGTTTGCACACCGATTCCAAGTTGCCTCTGATTTGACAGGCACACCGAGACCTGAGCTGCGTTGCGTGCATTGGCCAGGGTGGGCAGGAGAATCCCAATCAGCAGCGCAATGATGGATATCACCACTAGCAATTCGATTAGCGTAAATCCTGATCGGGCATGGACAAAGTTAATCATCGGCTGATTATAACAGGGCTATGGCGATTAGTTACAATCGGAGCCATGAATAGAGCTTCGACTTGGGGCCGAACGAGCAGACTCGCGATGTTGGTAGTGGCGATGCTGGTCTTGGCCGGGTGTCAGGGTACTGATGGAACCAGTGCCGTTGTGCCCGGTCGGGCTGAATCGCTTGCCTCAGGCTGGCTGCAATGGCGCGGGCCGGGGCACGATGGAACCTCGGCACAGGTGGGCTTGCCACAGCACTGTCGGCCCGCGGGGCCAAACCATCGCTGGGATCTTGAACTTCCCGGTCGTGGGACCGCAGTTGTCGCCCGATATGGCGATGGACCACGGTTATTTGTGTGGGGGTATAGGGGGCAGGGTGCCGATGTGCGCGAGGTCCTGCTCTGCGTGGACCCGATCACGGGGCACCCGTTCTGGGAGCGCCGCTACAGCGATTTCATCTCCGACATCATCTATAACCGTTATGCGATCGGCGCCCCGGCTGTGGATGCTGAGACAGGCAACGTCTATCTAATGACCACGCCCGGGCTTTTTATCTGCCTGGACCGCCATGGTACACAGCTCTGGCAGCACTCGATGATGGAATCCTTTGGCAGGTTAACCTTTCCCAACGGGCGCACCGGCGCTCCCGCAATCGATGGCGACTTGGTAATTCTAAATTGCATCACCAGCAATTGGGGCCGCCAGGGTCCAGCCCGTAATCGCTTTTACGCCTTCGACAAACGTAGCGGCGAGCCGGTGTGGGTATCGACACCTGGGGTCGGACCCCCGTTTCTCAAGGATTCCTCGTTTTGCCAACCGTATTTCGAGTGGCGCGGTGGGCGACGGGTATTCTACGTTGGTACCGGGTGCGGGAACATCGTATGCGTTGATGCACGAACCGGTCAGCCGATCTTCCGTTACCAGATGTCGTACGGTGGTGTGAACAGCCAACCCATCGTCGTGAACAATCATTTGATTGCCATCCACGGCAAGGAAAATATCGATGACACCGGGCGGGGTCGCATGGTGGCTTTAGATCTAAATCGGGCGTTTGAGCAGGTAGCTATTTTCGAAGCGCAGTCTAGCGAAACCTGGCCCCTTGTGCTTGATGCTTCATATGAATCGTGGCGAAACGACCAGTTGAGCATGTTCACCAGTTCACCGGTGGTATTAAACGGGAGAATCTATCAGGTCACCACGTCGGGAGAGTTGTTTTGTGTGGACCCAGGGACGGGGCAAACCCTCTGGCGTTACAAGCTAGGTGCCGATCAACTGCACGCCTCGCCACTGGCGGCGGACGGCAAGCTCTACATTCCCACCTGGCACGACGGGTTCTATATCATCCGACCGACCGATGATGGACCGCAGATTCTCGATCAGGTACATCTGGAAGGAGACTGTATCGGCTCTCCGAGTGTCTGGGAGGGCCATCTCTACGTGCATACCACGCAGCGTTTGTATTGTTTTGGCCAAGCGAATCCTCCTGCCGACTTACGGCAAGAGAATGTGATCGACCCGGTTAAACTAGGCATGCCGGCTCGGCGTCAGGTCTTTGCAGTACCTAACGAGGTGCTGTTGCGCCCGGGCACCACGCAGAGTTTTTGGTTCCGTGGTCTGGATGGGAACACCAACACACGTGTCAGCTGGCGCAAGTACATACCACCCGGGGCCAAGGTCAAGGCCAAACTGGACGCCGAATTTAATGATGTCGGCCACTTGGTCGTGACCCCGGAGGCGAAGATTTCGGCAGGAGCCTTTGAGGCGAGCATTGTCCCGAAGGTCAAACGGAGCAACGCCACATTGGATAGAGAGCCGGATCTTGCCTACATCCGGGCGCGCATCCTACCCTCACCACCGTATTTTCAGGACTTCGAAGGATTTGAATTGGCGGCTAGAGGCGCATCCAATGGTGAGGAGTTCGCCTATCCACCGCTACCATGGATCGGGGCTCGTCTTAAGTGGCAGGTTCGTGATCTGGATGGCAACAAGGTGCTGACCAAGACGCTTGACCGTGTGCTCTTTCAGCGGTCAATGGTATTCATTGGGCATCCAGATGATTCGAACTACACCATCGCTGCCGATGTCATGACAGATGGGAATCGCCGCGTCAAGGGTGATATTGGTTTGGTCAATCAGCGATACATCATCGCGCTTCGCGGTAACAACCAGATTCTAGAGGTGCACAGTAATCACGACCGGTTGAAGGTTTCTGTTCCGTATCGATGGAAGCCAGGGACTTGGCACCGACTCAAGACTCGGGTGGATGTTGCTGCAGATGGGACCGGTGTGATTCGAGCGAAGGCGTGGCCGACGTCGCAACCTGAACCGGAGGCATGGACCATTGAGGTGCCTCATCTTCATGCCCACATGCAGGGTTCACCAGGTTTGTTTGGATTCTCACCCCAGAGCCTATTCCCAGTATATGTCGACAACATAGAAGTGACGCCGAACCGGTAGCGGTGCCATTGATATTAAAGGATTTGTCTTACCGTTCATCGAGCCTAGCAATGCGAACAATGAGTAGAAAATATTTGGCATGGATGGGGGCGATTTCAGGTGTTCTAGTCTTGGCTCCGGTCTGGGCCGGCGACTGGCCGCAGTGGGGGCGCAATCAGACTAGAAACATGGTGTCATCGGAGGGCCCAATTACCAGCGAGTTTGCGCCTGGATCTCTGCGAGGCCGCCAGGAGCAGATCGATCCCGACACCACCAGAAATATCAAGTGGGTCGTCAAACTCGGCTCCCAGACGTACGGCAACCCGACCGTTGGAGGTGGTCGTGTGTTGATTGGTACGAATAATGAGTCTCCACTAGATCCGAAATACAAGGGTGATCGCGCCAACCTGTACTGTCTTGATGAGCAGACCGGCGATCTGGTGTGGCAGTTGTCGTTGCCCAAGCTCGGCTCGGGTAAGGTAGGTGATTGGGAGTTCCTTGGAATCTGCTCTTCGGCCTCGATCATCGGCAATCGCGTTTATGTTGTCACGAACCTGTGCGAAGTAATTTGTCTGGATCTGCTTGGGATGAGCAATGGCAACGATGGGCCTTTCACCGACGAAGCTAAATATTATGTGGGCAGCACCATTTCCCGTTCCATTTCCGGTGGAGCTACCAAAGATCCAGTGCAACTGGGGGATACCGATGCGGATGTGATCTGGCGTTTTGATATGCGCAACGAACTGGGAGTGTTCCCCCACAATATCACCAGTTCCAGCCCCTTAGTGGTCGACGGCGCTGTGTATGCCAGTACGTCCAACGGTGTGGACTGGTCTCACGTCGATGTCCCCAACAAGAAGGCCCCTTGCCTGATCAAACTCGACGCTGAGACGGGGCAACTGTTAGGCGAGGAGGTCTCGGGGATCGGCGAGCGGATCTTACATTGCAACTGGTCCTCGCCGGCGTTTGGCCGTGTGGGGGCGCAAGAGATGATTCTTTTTGCTGCCGGTGATGGGTTCATGTACTCGTTCAACCCTCGGCCCGTCACATTGCCAGATGAATTTGGTGACGACTATCCAGTACTTGAAGAGTGGTGGCGCAGCGATGGGGTGCCGGCTGAATACCGGTTTAGCGGTGGTAAGCCCATCAGGTATGCAACGGCCAAGGGGCCCAGTGAATTCATTGCCACTCCGGTTTTCTACAAGGACCGTGTTTATGCAGCAATCGGCCAGGATCCTGAGCACGGAGAGGGCGTTGGTTCATTCAATTGCTTTGATGCCACCATTGGCAATGAGAAGATGGCGGGAGTAGATCGGATCCTGTGGCAATACAAGCAGATCAACCGTTCGATTTCCACCTGCTCAATCGTGGACGATCTGGTTTACATTGCGGACTACGCCGGGATCATCCATTGTTTGGATGCAAACACAGGTGAGGCCTATTGGACCTACGATACATTTGGACATATCTGGGGATCCACACTGGTGGTCGGGGACCGGGTCTATGTCGGAAATGAGGATGGGATTTTGACAGTGCTGGCAGCAGGAAAGCAGAAGACATTACTAGCGGAAATTGAATTTCCTGGTGCGATCTACTCTAGCCCTATTGTGGCCAACGGAGTGCTCTATGTCGCGACGCAGAAACATCTATTTGCGATCACCGACACACCCTGAATTCGGCTTGAGCATCATAGGGACAATACGGGCGTATTGGCCAGAGTCGTGCCCGGATACCAGATGAAGGATTATGATGTGTTGATAATCACAGGGACAATGGGATATCCCATACTTCGAACCGGCCTGTCTTGAGGGAATTTTTCGGTGCGCAGCTTGACCTGGTTATTGGTGATTGTACTGTTCATCGTCCATCAGGACTTCTGGTACTGGGACGATCGAAGGCTTGTATTTGGGTTCCTCCCGATTGGGCTGGCCTACCACATGATGTTCTCGATAGCTGCTGCGGGTGTCTGGGCCTTGGCAGTTCGCTATGCTTGGCCACAGACCATTGAAGATTGGGCCGAGAGGGAGTCGGACGGATGAGTCTGATTCCGATATACGTAGTTGGTGGCTATCTGCTGATACTGCTCGTATTGGGCGTGGCGTGTAGTCGGTTCTTTCGAGGCACAAGCACCGATTTCTTCGTGGCCAGTCGTAGCATTGGCCCATTCGTGCTGCTGATGAGTGTTTTCGGCACGACGATGACTGCATTTGCACTGGTTGGATCGACGGGGCGGTCCTACGCCAGCGGAATCGGCACCTATGGATTGATGGCATCCTGGTCTGGGCTGATTCACTCGGCGGTATTCTTCTCTGTGGGGATTAAGCTATGGGCAGTTGGCAAGCGTTATGGTTATGTGACGCAGTGCCAATACTTTCGCGACCGTTTCGAATCTCCCGGGATTGGGTATGTGCTATTCCCAATTCTGGTGATTTTGGTCGTTCCGTACCTATTGATTGGCGTCTTGGGTTCCGGCGCCGTGGTTGCGGCGATCAGCAAGGGCATGTTCCCCCAGATCTTCGCAGACGGCGGTGGTGCCGTGCCCGCCTGGCTGACGGGTGCAGTGATCTGCATGGTCGTACTGGTCTACGTATTTTTAAGTGGGGTGCGCGGTGCAGCTTGGGCCAATACATTTCAGACCCTGGTCTTCATGTTCACAGGCCTAGTCGCGTTCGTACTGATCGCCAACGCGCTTGGGGGGTTGTCGGCCGCCAGTGAGGCGGTTCGGGTCAATGCCCCCACCAAGTTGGCTCGTGAGGGAGAGATTGGTCGCGTTCAGTTCATGAGTTACTGCTTCATCCCGTTGTCGGTGGGTATGTTCCCCCACCTGTTTCAGAATTGGTTGACCGCTCGTAGCGCCAAGACTTTCCGCCTGACCGTGGCGGTACATCCGCTATTTATCATGATCGTCTGGGTGCCATGTATCTTGATCGGCATCTGGGCTGCGGGCATTCCTCTGGGTCTGCCTGTCGAAAAGCAAAATGCGGTGCTCGGTGTGGTTGTCCAGCGGCTTTTGAGCAATCCGTGGTTAACCGGCCTACTGACGGCTGGTATTCTTGCTGCAATTATGTCATCGTTAGATTCTCAGTTCATGTGCATCGGGACTATGTTCACAAATGACATCGTGACCCATCTTGCTGGAGAAGATCAATTGACCGATCGGCAGAAGCTTTGGATCGGTCGCACCTTTGTAGTAGGAATCGTGGCGGTCACATACGTTTTATCCCTATTGGGGACACGACACATCTTTACACTTGCAGTCTGGTGTTTCAGCGGGTTTTCCGCCCTGTTCCCGGCTGTGTTCGCCGCGGTCTATTGGCGCCGTGCCACGCGCCTGGGCGTCTATTCCGCAATCATTGTTACAGCGATAGTGTGGTTGGCTTTTTTCCACGCGTCCGGTTATGGCGGCGAGTATCTTCTGTTGACCGATCAACTCGATGGTGATGGGCTTATGCCCGTGGCTGTCATGTTTGCAGCCTGCGCGGTCACACTAGTAGTGGTGTCTCTGCTGACATCGCCCCCTTCATCGCAAACGCTGGCTCGTTTTTTCCCCGATCCACCTACCCCAACCCTTTGAGTTCGCTTGGCGTATGTGCAATATGGAGTTCCATGACGGCTCAGTGAGAATTTATGCAGCACTTTAAGGTCCATTCGGTCGTGTCGCTGTGTGTATGGGCTCTTGCAAGGCCGTCTCGGCTGTTTGTCGTGGGGTGCCACCTGCTTATCAGTGACAAGGATCATCTTTTCTGTATTCAGGCCACGATCGTTGCAGAATCTGGCTTCACTCCATGAACGATTCGGATCACGTCAACGAACACGCAATCACGCAGGCGGCCAAGCGGCTGGATGCTCATGTGCGCGAGATAATACAGTGGCACTTTTCGCCGCAGACAGGCTGTTCTTTCTGGCTTGAGTGGGCACAGGGGACCGGGATAGATCCCCGAGCAGATATCACGAGTTTTGCCGACCTGATGGAGTTCCCGCACTTCAATGGCCAGTTGATGAGAGATCAACCGCATTCAGCATGGATCCCGCAGTCTTATATCGGCAAACCCTTTAAGGTCTTTGAAACCGGTGGTACCACCGGCATGCCCAAGCAACGCATCAGTTGGGAAGATCACCTGACCGATTACACAGAGTTTTCCGAGCATTTGGATGAGGAATACTTCCCTCGCGGCGGGAACTGGTTGATGCTTGGGCCGACTGGGCCACGGCGTCTGCGGGTGTCGATCGAGCATCTGGCCAATTTGCGAGGTGGCTGCTGTTACCACGTGGACCTCGACCCGCGTTGGGTGAAAAAACTGCTTGCTGAACAGATGACCGATCAGGCCAAGGCTTATCAGGAGCATGTGATCGATCAAGCGGTGCTGATTCTGCGGCATCGCCAGGTACAATGTCTTTTTACGACACCTCGCCTGCTTGAGTCCCTCGGAGATAAGCTAGATTTGGTGGAGACAGGAATCCGCGGCGTATTTTGTGGGGGGACGTCCATGACACCTCAGGTCATCCGATTCCTGTGTGAAGAGGTCCTCGAGGGTGCGGCACAGTTGGTTCCTGCCTATGGCAACACGCTCATGGGGTTGGCCATTGCTCGCCCGGTGGGCCCAGAATACGGCTACGAGTTGGTCTACCACGCGCCCCAGCCACGGGCAGTGCTGCGCATCGTAGATCCCGACGACACGCAGCAGACGGTCGGGTTCGGCCAGTGGGGGCGAGTCGAGTTGAGCACGTTGACCAAAGAGCTATTCATGCCGCGGCTCTTGGAGCGAGACGAGGCGGTGCGTCATGGGCCGTTCGCTCACCTGCCCTGGGATGGCGTCGGCGAGGTTCGTCCACTCGGTTTTACTAAGAACAAGACGATCGAAGGGGTCTATTGAACCTGAACTGCGAGTTTGATTGGGCATGAGCCTGCCTCACGTTCCCATTTTGCGATGGGGTCGAGACTATGACAGTCTTGATCGATTGGAGGTGGTCGATCATCGAACCGGTCGACCTGTAGCTCAGATCGGTCAGGCCAACCCTGGCATGATCCGGCGTGATGTGAAGAAGGCAGGTGTTCTGCGGCGGTACAAAGTGGATCGACTGCTGGATATTTGTACTCGGGCCGGACAGTTATTTCTGCACGAGACGTTACCCCTCAGCGCCGGCACCACCCAGTCCGCCCAGCAGTATATTGAGATGCTTTCGGCCACTTCAGGTCTACCCCACTCGCTGGTTCGTAGCAATATGAGCAAGATCCATGAGGTGTTTGTGCAAATGACGACGATTTTGTGTGGCTTGACGCGTGGGTTAGATGCAGCGGTAATCGACGGGGGCATCGGGGAGCAGTCCGGTTCGCCTGTTAGTTTTTATCCAGACACGAAATGCCTTGGCGTAGTGATGCCGAGCAATTCCCCTGGCGTGAATTCGATTTGGATGCCTGCGATTCCACTGAAAGTGCCGGTGCTCATCAAGCCAGGCCGCGAAGATCCGTGGACACCGATGCGGATCATCCGGGCGTTTTTGGCCGCGGGCTGTCCAGACGAGGCCTTTGGATTTTATCCGACGGACCATGAGGGTGCCGACACGATCCTACGAACTTGCGGCCGGGGCATTATCTTTGGTGATGTGGCGTCCACCTCTCGATATAGCGAGGATCAGCACGTACAGATTCATGGCCCCGGTTTCTCTAAGATCATGTGGACCAGTGGTCCGAATATCTTGATCTGATTGTCGAATCAATCTGTGCCAACGGCGGGCGCAGCTGCATCAATGCGTCAGTCATTGTGGTGCCACGACGGGGTCTGGAGATCGCTAATGCTGTGGCACGGCGCCTGGAGGACATCCAGCCACGAACTATAGATGATAATGAAGCGATCTTGTCGGCATTTTCCAACCCTTCGATAGCGGAAGCCATTAACGCAACGATTTCACAGGCCCTGGATGAACCGGGTGCGACCGAGTGCACCACGGGGCCGCGCCTTGTTCCACATGACGGCGCTCTGTACCTTCGGCCAACGGTCGTGCATTGCGATAGCATCTCACACCCTCTTGCCAATCGCGAATTCCTCTTTCCATTCGCTACCGTGATTGAGATGCCTCAGGATGAGATGCTCAGCCTGATCGGCCCATCACTGGTGGTGACTGCGATAACAGATACTCCGGAGTTCATTGCTGACCTGTTGGCATGTCCACAAATTGACCGGCTAAATCTCGGAGCGGTTCCCACCTCGCGTGTGTCTTGGAACCAACCACACGAGGGAAATATTTTCGAACTTCTATACCGACGCCGGGCGATTCAGAAAGCGGGGATGTGATGGGGTCGGGAAACGGTCTAGTGCTACCGGATCAACCTCGCATGGTGATTGGACCGGGTACGGCGGCTCAGTTGGGAGGGTTGGCGGCCGAGTTGGGCAGCTCCCGCGCATTACTGGTGACCGATCCAGGCATTGTTGCAGCCGGTCATGTTTCTGGGGCGATTGCGAGTCTGGAAGCTGGGGGCTTGACAGTTCGCGTATTTGACCGTGTGCACGAGAATCCCGGTGCCGACGATGTCGAAGATGCCATTGCCGCGGCGCAATCACTGCAACCCGATCTGCTGATCGGGTTTGGTGGTGGATCATCCATGGACACGGCCAAGGGCTGCAATTTCGTACTTGCCGGTGGCGGTAGTATTGCAGACTATCGGGGTGTGGGACGGGCTCGGGGCCGGTTGCTGCCGTTGATTGCTGTTCCCACCACCGCCGGCACTGGCAGCGAGTGCCAGTCGTATGCCTTGATCACCGATCCCAGTTCGTGCCAGAAGATGGTATGTGGCGATCCCAAGGCATTGCCCACCGTTGCGGTACTGGATCCAGTTCTGACCATGACGCAGCCTCAGAATGTGACGGCCAATACGGGGATCGATACGTTGGCTCACGTCATCGAAACTGCCGTAACAACGCGGCGAACGGAACTGTCCTGGCGATATACCCGCCATGCCTTCGCCCTGACCCTTAAGGCATTGCCAGAGGTTGTTGAGCATGGTGGTCGGCTCAAGCCGCGTGCCGACATGCAACTAGCCGCGGCGCTAGCCGGAGCCGCGATCGAATGTAGCATGCTCGGTGCTGCCCACAGTGCTGCGAATCCGCTGACATCGCACTTCGGGGTGGTCCATGGTCAGGCAGTTGGGGTGATGTTGCCGGCAGTCGTGCGCTACAACGGGCAGGACCTAGCATCCCAGGCCATTTATGCGGAGTTGATCGGCGGCGATCCAGCTGATGCTCCGGAAGTGCTCGCGACGATGATCGACAATATGCTCGCTCTTATTGGGCTACCGAGAAGTCTGGGCCAGTTTGGCGTTGGTTTGTCTGATATCAATCGATTGGCTGCCGATGCTGCCAAACAGTGGACCGCACAATTTAATCCTCGGCCCGTGGACGCTAATAATTTTTTACAGATGTACCAATCCAGGCTGGGTGCCGAATGACGGGCGGTGTGTTGAAATTCCGTGTCATCGACTCTTGCCGATCCGGGGTCTGTGGCCATAGACTTTAATCGTTCATGTACCTACGTTTTCTGATCATGATTGCCTGTGCCTCACCCGTTTTCGCGGACTGGCCTAATTTCCGCGGTGATCAGGCTATGCGCGGGGTCTCGGACGGGCCGTTGGCCGATACGCCCAGGCATGCCTGGACATTTCAGATCGAGTATCCCATCCGATCATCCCCGGTCATTGCCGGGGGACGGGTATTTGTCGGCAGTGATGACGGTAATGTTTACGCCATTAATCTTACTGATGGCAAACTTGTATGGCGGTTTCAGACTGGCAATCATGATGTTCCCGCAATAGTCGAGGCGCCGCCGCTGGTCTACGGCCAGACCGTTTACGTTGGATCTTCAGATCATAAGCTCTATGCGATCGATGCCCATTCGGGCCAATCGCGTTGGTCCTACTCCACCGACGACAAGATCCTGGGTGCCGCGAATTGGATCCGATCGCCCGACGGACAGCGCACCCGGATCATCGTTGGTAGTTATGACAGCTTCTTACATTGCGTTGATGCACAAACGGGCAAGAGTGTTTGGAGATCGCCCACTGACTACTTCGTCAACGGGGCTCCCGCAGTGGCGAACAATCGAATTGTTTTCGGTGGTTGTGATCGAATGATCCACGTTCTGGATACGAGCAGTGGTCGATCATTGCATCAGGTCCCGATCGAAGGTGAGATTGCCGCGGGCGTGGCGCTGGCTGGATTTAGGGCGATTGTAGGGCACTATGGTAATGCCGTGGTTTGTGTTGACGTACGTAGCGGAGAGTTGCTATGGAGCTATTCTCACAAGCCTTTCCCGTTTTTCTCTTCGGTCGCATTGACTGATACGCTTGCCATAGTGGGGGGGCGGGATAGTCATCTTCATGCGATTAACCTGGACTCTGGGCAGGCGGTGTGGCGGTTCAAATCTCGCGGTAATATCGACAGTTCACCTGTGGTCGTTGGGGACCGTGTCGTCATCGGTTCCAATGATGGGCGATTGTACATCCTTGACCTAGCTGATGGATCGGAAATATGGACTTACGACCTTGGAGAGGCAATCAACAGCTCACCTGCGGTCTCTGGGGGTTGGTTGATTATTGGGTGCGACGACGGAAACCTGTATGCTTTCCACGGAGAGGACGCCGGACATGAGTGAGGAATCATCGATGCCCCTGCCTGTTGTACGCACGGACCAGACCACCGCGGGCGGATACTTCGTTTCGAACTATCCACCGTTTCAATTTTGGTTGCCTGAACACGTGCCTGATGCGGTGGCGGTGTTCAATCGTCCGCCCCCGGCCGATGAGCCTCTCGGTTTATACGTGCATATCCCCTTTTGTCGGAAGCGATGTCATTTCTGTTATTTCAAGGTGTATACCGATAAGAACGCCGATCAGATCGGCCGTTATGTGGATGCGGTACTTGCCGAGGCACGATGCTACGCCGACCAATTGTTTCTCAGCGGACGTGGCTTGCGATTCGTCTATTTTGGCGGTGGCACGCCAAGCTATCTTTCGGCTTCGCAGCTTACACATCTGATTGGCGGGTTGCAGGATATTTTTTCGTGGAATCGTGTCGAGGAGGTCACATTTGAGTGTGAACCCGGCACGCTTCGTACCAAGAAGCTGGCGACCCTACACGAACTCG
>Ga0310123_10002993_pt1 | contig 13255 bp, 11 predicted proteins | sample CB6_AW_1057_MG_FD_203505 | JGI IMG/M metagenome (GOLD analysis project Ga0310123, IMG submission 203505) | Marine microbial communities from Western Arctic Ocean, Canada - CB6_AW_1057 | ecosystem: Environmental > Aquatic > Marine > Oceanic | place: Canada: Western Arctic Ocean | collected... | reverse complement strand
GTCGAGAGTAGTCCGTGCCTCGGGACCACCATCGGAATGCGGTCACTGCCGGAGTGGACCGCACCCTTGCGGGCGCGGCTCTGTTCAGTATCCTCGCTCGAAGCTGACCGGCTCGAAGCTGACCGCCTGAAAGTCGGTGGGTTTAGAGCTGGCGATTGGAACGAAACTTGGTCTACACTGGTGAACCTATGAAACTCCTGTCACTGCTTGCCTCGCTCATCGCTTGCGCCGTTTCCCTTCAAGGGGTCGTCCCGGTCCCCAGCGAGGTCGCGCCCCAGCGCGCTGCCGGCGTCAAGCCGCGCAACGTCGTCTTCATCCTCTCCGATGACCATCGCTACGACGCCATGAGCTTCATGAACCACCAGTTCGCCCAGACACCGCACATGGACTCGATGGCCAGCAACGGCGTCCACTTGAAAAACGCCTTCGTGACCACGTCGCTTTGCTCGCCCAGCCGGGCGTCGATCCTGACAGGCCTCTACACCTTCCGGCACCGCGTCATCGACAATAACCGCCAGGTGCCGAAGGGAACCATCTTTTTCCCGCAATATCTGCAGAAGGCCGGCTATGCCACCGCGTATATCGGCAAGTGGCACATGGGAGGCGAAACCGACGAGCCGCGTCCCGGCTTCGATCACTGGGTCAGCTTCCGCGGACAAGGCCATTACCTGCCGCCGACGCCCGACTACACGCTCAACGTCAATGGCCGTCGCGTCAAGCAAAAGGGCTACATCAGCGACGAGCTGACCGACTATGCCGTCGATTGGCTGGAACAGCAGAAGGCGGAGGAAAAGCCGTTCTTCCTTTATCTTTCGCACAAAGCCGTACACGCCAACTTCACGCCCCCCGAACGCCACGCAGGCCGGCTGGATAACGCCCCTTTCAAGCGCCCGGCGAGCGAGGCGGACTCACCGGAAAATTACCGCAATAAGCCCCGCTGGCTGCGCGATCAGCGCAATAGTTGGCACGGAGTCGACTTCCCTTATCACAGCAATCTCGACGTCGAGAGCTATTACAAACGCTACAACGAGGCGCTCTCGGGCGTGGACGACAGCGTGGGCCGCGTCATCGACCAGCTAAAGAAAATGGGCATCCATGATGAAACGCTCATCATCTACATGGGCGACAACGGTTTCATGTTCGGCGAACATGGCCTGATCGACAAGCGCGTCGCCTACGAAACATCCATTCGCGTCCCGATGCTGATGCAGTGCCCCGATTTGTTTCAAGGGGGCACGGTCGTCGAAGAAGTCGTCGCCAACATCGACATTGCTCCAACCGTATTTGAGGCCATGGGCCTTCAAAAGCCGGCGCACATGGACGGTCAAAGCTTTCTCGCGCTGGGCAAGGGCGAGCAAATTCCGTGGCGGGACTATTTCCTCTACGTCTATTACTGGGAGAAGAATTTTCCGCAGTCTCCGACCGTCTTTTCGCTGCGAGGCGAGCGCTACAAATACATCACTTATTACGGCCTGTGGGACACCGACGAACTCTACGACTTGCATGAGGACCCCGGCGAGAGCAACAACCTGCTGCACGACCCGAAATACGCAGCCACCGCGAAACAGATGGAGACCCGTCTCTACGAAATGATGGAGGAGCTGGGCGGCCTCAGCATCCCGCTCAATCCCCCGCGAGGCAACTCGCAGAACAAGAGACTGCGAGGCCGTGGCGGTAAGAAAGCCGCTGACTTCCCCGACTCGCTCGTCGTCACCGAGCCGCTGAACCGCAACGCTCAGTAAATACAGTCAACGAACGTTTTGCAACGATCCGTCTACCACGAACCGTCGACAACGAACCGTCTACAATGACGCCATGAGAATATCCCAACTCTGCTTGCTCCTCGCCTTCTTTTACACGGCGCCCGGTTGGGCCGCCACCTACCAGGTTTACTATTTGGGCGGCCAGTCCAACATGGACGGCCACGGCTATGCCGGGCAGCTCCCTGACGAGCTGGAAGGCCCGGTCCAAGGCGTCTACATCTTTCATGGCAACCCCGCGGCGGACGGCGAAGAGGTCAACGGCAAGGGGGTCTGGGCCGAGCTGCGTCCTGGGCACGGCGCCGGTTTTTCGTCCGACGGCATCAAGAACGAATACTCGGACCGCGTCGGCGTCGAGCTGACCTTGGCACGCCGCCTCAAAGAGCTGCGTCCAGGCGCCAATATCGCCCTCATCAAGTATTCACGGGGCGGAACATCGATCGACGAGCGGGCCGCGCGCTGGTTCGGCAGTTGGGAGGCCGACTTTACCGGAGGACCGCGCGAACACGGCGGCATCAATCAGTACGACCATTTCCTAGCGACGCTCGGGCACGCCTTCGCCGCCCGGGATATCGATGGAGACGGGGAGACGGACACTCTCGTGCCGGCGGGGATCGTTTGGATGCAGGGCGAAAGCGATGCCGCCGCCAGCGCGGCGATCGCCAAGGCCTATGAGGGGAACCTGAAGCGTCTGATGGACTTGATTCGAGCCGCCCTGCGCGTCGATGACCTGCCGGTGGTAGTCGGACGCATCTCCGATTCCGGGCAAGATGACGACGGCAAAATGTGGAATCACGGAGAAATCGTGCGCCGCGCTCAGCAGGACTTCGTCGATTCCGACCCAGCCGCCGCGCTGGTTACGTCTACCGACGACTACAGCTACACAGACGCTGCCCACTACGACACGCCGGGCTACATCGACCTAGGCAAGCAGTTCGCCGACGCCCTGCATCGCCTCAGCGGCGGCCAGTAGACGAACGCCCAGCCGGCGGCGATCCATCATCTATCATCTTGGATCGGGTGCAGGCCTTCCTCAGCCCCTCACACCTGGCAACGGAGGAGCAGCCAGAGCTCGGTGGCCGGCCGCCAGATGATTGAGCCCAACGGGTTCCGAATTCGGGTGCCGTCCCAGAACTCCCGTGCTGCCCTGGGTACAGGCCGCCGTAAATCGAATGGGAGAGAAACCCCAGTCGTAGCTGGCAACTGGTTGACCCATTTCGGGACCAGTTTGCGCGTATAAATATGTGGTTTTCAGGATCATCTTGTATTGACAACTTGATCCGTACGTTAAAACCGTGCCGACAGTACTATTTCTAGAAGAACGTCCATTTCCGCGGCATTTACCGATTAACGACAGGGGTGTGAATCATGCACAAGAAATGTGTTCTTTCGACTCTCCTTGTACTGGCAGCCGCATTTCCCGGTCAGGCTCTGGCTCAAACCGGCTTCGACATCAAGCTTAAGTGCTTCGTGTTCGACTACCGAGACGGAGAGCTCATTACCGACGCGGAGGTGAAAATCACGGCGGCGGGGAAGGCGGGAGAGTCACGGCGCGTCGGAAACTTCTACCTGAGTACTGTTTCTCTGGAGAAGAAGCCCTCGGAACCGATCCGTGTGAGCATCGTCCCGCCAGCGGGGTTTGTCGGCCGTGAGATCCAACTGAATTTGAAGGTCGACGAAACAACTGGGATGTCGCCGGAGCTGTGGGTTTATCTTGTTCGAACGGACTTCGTGGTAACGGAGGAAGCACTGCTCAAAGCGGCCCGCCAATTAGACTACGGTCAGTTTGGCAAGGCTTTGGCACTGCTGGAATTCGCTCACATACAAGCGCAAAACGACGAACTCCTCTCGTGGCTGTCCATATTTCGGACCTACCGCTACGCCGGGGCATTGCAGTACATGTGCCGCGAACGAGAGTACGTCACCTGCGAACAGGCGGAGCGTTTGTATCAATCCCTTGAAACCCTGTACAACAGTCCGGCAAGTCGGGATCTCTTTCGGAGGGCTGGCGTGGGCGTCGATAAGATTCAAAGGGAGAAGAAACACATTGCCAAACACCTAGCCGAGCGTCAAGAAAAAGAGATGGTCGCTGAGTTTCAGGTCGCGGCGCAGACTCAACTGAGAGCAGAGCGGTGTCGTGAAGCCGTCGAAATATATTCAAGAATTTGGGACGACTACGACAAACATGCTGAGATCTGGAAGAAAAACGGCATCCGGAAATGGACTGTTGCGATTGATCTCGGAAAGTCCTCGTTGACGTACGCCGAGTATCTTCGAGACCGCCCTGAGCAATCGAGCCCCCATGAGATCTACGAGTATGTCACTAGGGGAGTCTTTTTCTTGAACCGAGGCGTCCAGCTGATGGGACAGCGGCCCGTTGACAGCGGAGCTATCGACCAAGGTTCAAGAATTGAGGAATCTCTGCGGTAAATCGACTATGACTTTGACCCTGAGAAACGGGCCAGGTGGAAGCTGAGTAACCTGGAGCATCAGGGATTCCTTCGGGTAGAACTCCCCAAACGGCTCGACAAGGGCCAAGAAGACAACGTCATAGCCGAGATTCTTAACCTGGAGAGTGAGCGGACGTCGTCGGAGGAACCTGCCCGAAATTCCGAGTGTCTGCAAGAGTTTGAGAGGATTCCGGTTACCGAGAAGATGGAATTAAACATCGTCAGCAGCAGCAAGCTGACTTTCACCGATTTAACGGCTAAGGAACAGCAAATTCCCGCTCTTTGGCGTTGGAAGATCGAAGCCAAGGAACCAGGCGACGCCCAACCCATGTTGATGCGAACCGCTCACGTGCGCATTGGGGATAAGGACAAGCGGCAGGTGCTGCAGAAAGTTGATGTGGATCCGATCCCTCTTAGGGTCCGGGTCAACACGCCCGTCGTTGACTGGGCGATTTGGCAAATCTTGGGGGCGCTTGGCACCGTGATCGGGGTCGTTGTTGCCATATTGGCGTATTTCAGGCCGCGCTCCAGCAAAGGGCCTTCAGTTCAAGCCGACGGCGCACCGCCCGCGAAGCCACACGCCGACACGCCTCAAGGCGAACAGAAACCTTCGCAAAGCCGCGGGGCGAGAAGCTGAAGGGCAACGATGGAAACAACGGGAACGCACGACTACCTTCGCCCGTTTCCAACAACACGATCCAGGCTTACTCGGCGGCGCGACTGAAAATATGGGGTTACTGGGTGCGATTAACCTTCATCTCCAATTTCCTCACAGCTTCGTGACGCGATCCGAATGCGGGGGAGCATACATTTGCTCGGGCAGCAGCAAGGAAGGGCAATCGCGGCGAACCGCTATAATTGCCGTGATGCTACGTCGCGCCGTTCTTTCGCTGTTTCCGCTGGCCTTAGTCCTGTCCGTGGCCATCACGGCCTGCACGCCGGCCCCGGAAGGCGCGAATTATTGGCAGCAGGTCCAGCGGGAATGGGAGTCCTGTGATTACCCTGACACTCTCAATTATTTGAATGATGTTCTTCGCAATGAGAACACGTTCAACGCCCGCGCCTCCGCGCTGAAGGTCACCATTTTTGGCGGCATGGCCCGGGCCGCATTGGAAATCGAGGAAGCCTGTGCTACCGGTATCTACCTCGTGGCGCAGTGGGAAACCAAGCCCTATAAGAACTGCATCGATCAGTTCCGTTTCCAGGCGCGCAGCCGGACACTGGGCCTGATGGATGCGCTGGTCGAGTTCGACAAAGCCACCGCAGGCGCCGATACGCTGTCGCTCGATTTTTCACTTCCTAGAGCGAGCGCCGGCGCCTCTTCCATGGTGGGCAGGACCGGGGTCGGCGCCATGCCCGTCGAGAAAGCTTTCGAGGCCGCCATCCCCCGGGTCGTTGATCGGCAGCTTGTTCTTCAGGTGCAAGACTCGGTCGGAGCCGGGGAGTTCAAGGCGACGCTCGGAATGTTTGAGTCCCCTCCTGTCACCGTTTCGAAGGCGCAATTCCTTGTCGGAGTCGCCAAAACGCTGCTGGTCGCGGCCACCGTTTTTGACAAAGACCGGCTCGATGATGAACCCAAGCGAACGGTCGTTTTGAAGCGAGCGCGGGCGGATCTCAAGCCTGCGCTTGACGGGGACGACGCCCGCGCAAAGTCCGCGGCCAAGGTAGTCGCGAAACAAATCCAAACGGCGCTGCAAGGGTAGATTTAGATCCGCATTCAGAGCCGCGAACCCAAGCGAGTGAAACCACCGGCATTGCCGGGCTGAACGCAGATGAGACGCGCGGCGGTTGGCGAAGCCGCGGCACTCGCGCTGCCGCGAAAGCGAGCAGGAAATCCCCGATCAATTGAGCGGGCACGGTCGGCAGGGCCACTTGTGAGGATCGATGCTCTGGGCGTCGAGACCGTACAGATTGTACTGAGCGACTACAGTGCTGATTTGAGCTAATTTCCGAGCGTGGACTACCGCCCACGCCTCTCAGCAGCCGCCTGAGAATTTCTAGCCTGCATTGGCGAGCGACAACCTGGCGGTTACAATACTACTTTCACCTTTCCGAAGTGATTTCGTGACATTCTCTTCCGCCACCGGGGGTTCAGGCTCTTCCTCGATCAGGGCTTCGGTCTCTTCCTCGATCAGGGCTTCGGTCTCTTCCACGATCAAGGCTTCAGCACGCGCGCGACTTCGCTTCAGCCCCTCGCTCACCGTCTTCGCATGCGTCTGCTTAGTCCTGGCGGCCGGGAATTCGGCGGCCGCTCAGTCGTCACGCCGCTGGTCCATCGAGAGAACCTACGCGAACTCGCCAGCAGGCGATTTTATTGGGGGCGAAGACCCTATAGTCCGGCAGGCGGCCATCGAGGCGCTCGGGAAGTTCAACGGCAGCGTGGTCGTCGCTGACACCAGCAATGGCCGCCTGCTCACGGTGGTAAATCAAAAGCTCGCTTTCGCCAGCGGTTACATGCCCTGCTCAACGATCAAGCTCGTGGTCGGGCTGGCCGCCCTCAACGAAGGCATCGTCAGCCCAGGCAAGAAGGTCTGGTTCGAGGGCTATTGGTTCATGACGATGGTCGAGGGGCTGGCCATTTCTAACAACGTCTACTTCGAACATTTGGGACGGGAACTCGGATTCGAGCGCTTCAAGCGCTATGCCAATCTGTTCGGATTCGGCGAAAAGGCCGGCTGGCGAATCCCCGGCGAGCAGTTAGGAAAGTTTCCCGAGGAAGAGCACGGCGGGGGCATCGCCCGCATGACAACGTTCGGAGACGGGATTTCGGTCAACCCGCTGCAACTAGCCGCATTTGTCTCGGCCGTTGCTAATGGCGGAACGCTTCACTACCTCCAGGCGCCCGCTACGCCCCGAGAAGCCGCGGACTTGAAGGCCAAAGAGCGGCGTCGACTACCGGGCGGGCGCTGGCTCCCCGAACTAAGAGCGGGCATGACCGAAGCCGTCAAGCGCGGGACGGGAAGAAAAGCACGTACGGTCGGCCGGCCAATCCTCGGCAAGACCGGTACATGCAGCCAATACCATCGCCCGGGCCGTACCCAGCTTGGATGGTTTGCTTCCTATAACGAGGGCGAGGGGAAAAGGCTCGCGATAGTCGTGCTGCTCAGGGGCGGCCCAATGATGTTCGGCCCGCGCGCGGCCGAGATCGCCGGTAACATCTACAAGACGCTTTCACGGCAAAATTACTTTTCGTCCGATCCGGCCGATCGCCAGGTCGTCTCGCTGGGTCTAGAACACTGCTGCCCGCTCTAGCCTGCGTTTCTCCCACGTGGCAAGACGATGTGCGTGAGGATGCGTGTCAGTACGAAGCGCGCGCCCCTCTGAAGAGATGCACGCCTCTCGGCGGGCCGCGTCGGCCTCCGGACCGGTGTCACCTCGACACAGTACGTCGAGCGCCGCGAACCAGCGCAACGAAGTCATGGCGCGCCTATCCTATTGAATGCTTGGCCCGTTAACCGGTGAGAATTCCGGCTAGATACACGAGGGTGGGCATAGGCGGGGGCAGCGCCCCGCCGTCAGTGAGACAAATTCTAGCCGCGCTGACGCGTAAGAATCGGATCGCCTTGTTGCCGCACGACAATCCAATCCTGCCGGAGACCTGCCCACTTTGAGGGCCCCGGCGCTTCTGTCATTCTAGGGCGTGCCTAGACGCCCCGCCCTGTTAGATGACTAGGAGTCGCAAGGGTCGCCAGGGAAGCAGCCGGGCTCTGGACCGTACTCGGTCGGGGCCGTTGCGGCGGCGCCGAGCGTGATTACCGCGAGTTTGGCGAAGATCGTGATCATTACGACGAAATGCTTGAGCATGTGTTTTTTCTCCTGTAAGGGTGAGTGGAATGTGAACTTCCGTGAAGTTCTGTGAACTTTCGTGAACTCTTGTGAACTTCTCTCTACCGGCATCGTAGCCCGGGATCGTAAAAAATAGGGGTTCCGGCTGCGTTTGTTTCAAAACCGGAACAGGCGAGAAATGACCTGTTCTAAAAGGTAAGAGGCGGAACCGGCTTAACATAGCGATGAGCAGGCGCATCCGGCCGGCTTCCCGAAAAATCGAAGTCGGCCTAGCGGCAGCCCGCAGCTTCGAACCGGCATGGGCTGATCGCCTAAACCCGCCCGTGGTGGGGCTTTCGTCCAGCCTGGAACTCCGGCCGGCGCGTCGACCCTGTCCGGGTTCGGCGCGGAACATGCAGTTTCCTGTTACTTTCGAGACTCAGCTCATCTGGAGTCCGCGTGTCTTTCCGGTCGTGGTCGCCGGCGATACCGTGTCGTAATCCATCGCTTATTGGTCCCTTGTTAAACCGTGCTAATTGCATATTCGGCCATCACGCCAATGGCTCCATCAAAGGCCTGGACCAGCCGAAATTCCGCGAATCATCGCCTCTCAAGGTGATTGGTGCGGCGTATCCGCGTGATGGCCAGCTTCAACCGGTGTCCCGCGGTCGGGCAGGGCAGCAACACCACGCTGCACCTGCGTCGGCGAATGACATGTTGTCGATGACACGCTATCTCGAAGAGCACCGGTGGCCGGGCTCTGTCTCGCGAAAAGGTTGGCGATTTTCAGTACGCAAGCGGCGCCAAGTGCTGACGCCTGACCGAGCCGAAACAGCGCCGTGCCCGAAGGCGTTTGGGCGAGGATGCCGGCGCGTGACGGTTCCCAAAGAGTTGCAGTCATCGCGAGCCTGAACCCTACCCTTTCAAACGCGGCTCTGATTGAAAGCCCGCCAGACGGTATAATCTGGACCAGCATTCGATCGGCTTCACTCATGCCACAGACCACGAACCAGGTTCCAACCCAGGTCCCAGCCTTTACGCTTTCCCGCCTGGACGGCACTACTTGGCGCTACACTGCCCAGCCTGCCGGGGCAGCGGGCCGGCCAACGCTGCTCGCCTTCTTCGAAACCGATTGCCCCACCTGTGGGCTTACGCTTCCCTACCTGAACCGGCTGGCCGAGGCGATGGGCGATGACGTGACCATCGCGGGTGTTTCACAAGACGATGAGGCGGCAACCCGCGAGTTCGCCGGCCGGCTGGCAATCCGGTACCCAGTCCTGATGGATCGCGATTTGAGTGCATCCAAGCTGTTCGATCCGGTAGCCGTCCCGACGCTGTATCTTTTGAATCCAAACGGAAACATTGATCGCACCATTACCGGCTTCTCGAAAACCGACCTGAACGAGCTGGCCGCCGAACTCGCCCGCCAAGCTGGTAAAGATCCGCTTGTCGTTGCCGATCCCCACGACGGGGCGCCGGAATCGAAGCCTGGCTGCACCTCGCGCCATCGCGAGCCCCAGAACGATATCGAGTCCGCCGCGCCGCTCGATCTCCACTCCAGGATTGGTCCCCGCGCCGGTCGCGTCGAACTCCCCGACAACGCCGACCTGGAGGCTTACTGCCAGCAAGCTGGATTCGCCGATCCGCTGCCGGTTGTGCCTCCGACGATCGAGCGAGTGGAGGCGATGCTTGCCGCGACCGAACTTTCCCCCGATAAAATCATCGGCCGGATCCCGCCCAACTACGGACTGGCGACCGTTGAGAAAATCGCCGCCAACGCCGTGATGGCGGGGTGTGAGCCCGCCATGATGCGCGTACTGATTCCTCTGGTGCGCGCGGCTTGCGACGAGAAGTTCAATCTGCACGGCATCCAGGCGACGACGCACTTCGCGTCTCCCTTGATCGTCGTGAACGGGCCGGTTCGCGGCGATCTCGCGTTCGCCAGCGGCAGCAACGTCTTCAGCAACGTCGCCAAAGCGAATAGCACGCTGGGACGAGCGTTCCAGCTCATCGCGACGAACCTCGGCGGCGCCCGTCCCGGCGAGATTGACATGTCGACGCTGGGGAACCCCGGAAAATTCTCCTACTGCATTGCCGAGAACGAAGAGGTCAGCCCCTGGGAACCCCTGCACGTCGAGCGGGGACTTGATGCCAGTCAAAGCGCGCTGACCCTTTATGGCGCTGAACCGCCGCGGGGAGTGAGCGAGCATACGGCCCGCGACGGGAGGCGCGTGCTGAAGACCATCAGCCGCACACTGGTCACGGTCTGGTCGTATCGGAGTTGCCTGGTGCATGAGGCCATGGTTGTGCTGTGCCCCGAGCACACGGCGACACTACGGCGTGACAGGTTTAGTAAAGCGGATGTCAGGGAATTCCTGTTCGACAATACCGGCGTGCCATTGCGAGAGTTCGGGGACGACGGCGGCGAAGGCACCCAATCGCGCAATCGCTACGAAGAGATCATGATCGACGGTGAGCCGAATTACCGCAAGTTCTCCAAGCCGGAAGCGATCCAGATCGTGGTCGCGGGCGGGCCGGCGGGCAAGTTTTCAGCGGTGATCGGTTCCTGGGCGGCGGGTCCTCGCGGGAGCCAGATGGTCACCTATCCGATCGACTGACTCGTTCCACGCGGTTACCATGTGTGAGGCAGGCGCTATCCAGTTAGGTCCGCGATCTCAAACCCACAAGATTCTTTCTAGCTTTGGGGATACTTGCACCTTGGCGTGAGCAGATGTTTACTCACACGGACACGAAAAGATCCCGCGGCCGCATGCTTGCAAGTTATGGGCCGCCGCCTCGACTGTCTTAACTGCTTTTTAGCCTTTTGTCGTTCTCCTCGTCCTCGGGAGGTGCTATCCTGCCTTCAGCGAGTTCTACAGTGAAGAAATGCTTAGTTACGCCGCTTCCCCCAGCGACCGCTTCTAGGCGCTCGCCGGAGAGTTCCTGCGTCTCGTCGTCGTCCCGAACTTCGGGTTCTTTCTTCTTGCTCTCGTCGGACATGTCCTGTTTCCTCCTTTACGATTTGGGGTGAACTGCTACTCTAGCACTCAGCATGCCAAACAGTGGATGTGTCCTCAAAGTGTTTCGTTTTAATGACTTTCATCGACGCTGGAAACTATGACGCGGCAACGGGCAGTCCATCGCATTTACACTTGGGACGATATAGACAGCGCGGGGAAGCGATAAGGTTGGTACGAGTGCTTTGTTCATCCCTGAAGGCGCTTACTCCGCGATGCCGCCTGAGGCGTCTTGTTCAAGGGGTCAAGCTGACGGTCGAGGTAACGTCGCGCGGCGCGGCTGCGATGCACATTTTTCAACATTCCTAGAGCAAGGTCTCTTAAAGTAGTATCCAGTAAACATTACGGGAGATGATAAACAGCCATGCCGAACATTCTCATCAACCCTCTCGATGAGCGAAAGCCGCCTCAGGGACAGCCCGCGCCCCGGCTCTCCTCGCTTGAAGGCACGACCGTTGGCCTTCTCGACATCAGCAAGCCCGGCGGCAGCGTATTCCTCGATCGCCTCGAGAGTCTGCTGAAGCAAAACTACGGAGTGCGCGAGGTCGTGCGCGAGGCCAAGCCCACTTTCGCCAAGCCGGCGCCTCCCGACGTGATCGACCGTCTGCGGCGAGGGCAGGTACAAGCGGTGATCGAGGCCCTGGCCGATTGAGGGTCCTGCACAACGTGCAGTTTGCACGACTCGACCCGGCTAGAAAGCCTCGGCATCCCCACTGTTCCAGTAGCGACCGCGGTTTTCCAAACCGCCGCCCGAGCCCAAGCGAGCGCTCTCGGCCGCCCCGATTTTGACGCCGTCTATGTGGACCATCCCATTCAGGACCAAAACGCGCAAGAGATTGCGGCCAGGGCGGACGCGGCCGTCGCGGAGTTAGTGGCGCGGCTCACGGCGCCTAGCCTGAAGTAGGGACCGGCACTCTTGCCGGTCCATCGCCGCGAAGCGGCGAGCCCGAACCGGAGGCCGAGGACGGCCCGTCACAACCGGCCCGATTTAAGATAAGCGATGATGGCGCTCAGCTCTTCGTCTGAATAGACGGATCGGTACCCGGCGGGCATGGCCGAACGCCGTTCGCTGCCTCGGCTCTTGATCTCGTCCTTATAGATGGTCCTGAGTGGAGCGGGAATCGAAGCCGTGTCGTAGAGCCGCACGAACTCCTCTGTTTCTTGCTGCTTCAAGCCGACAATTCGTTCGCCCCTATTCGTATCGATCGTGACCTGCTCGAAGCCTTCCGCAATCGCCGCTTGCGGCTCGATAATATCGCGCTTGATCTGGCTGGCGGGCTCGTCGCGCACCGTCGCCAGGTGGGGGCCAATTGCCTCACCCTTCGATCCAGCACGATGGCAAAGCGAGCATCGTTTCTCGTTCATCAGATCGAAGAACAACTCACGTCCTTTGCGAGCCTCGTCTGTCAGCAGGTCGGAACTCCCCGAAGCGCTGAGCTGGACCTTGCCGGCCGCGGCGTCCGAATCGACGGCTCCGATGCTGATGACGTAGGCCACGATGGACCATATTTCCCGCTCCGGCAGAATGTCTTTCCAGGGCGGCATGGTCGTGTTCGGCATGCCGTCATGAACGACGCCGAACAGCTTGTCCGCATTCCAAACTTTGTCGCGTAAACGCGGCCCGCGGCCAGCCCGGCCTTCCGAGCCATGGCAGTAGCCGACGGCGCAGTTTTTCGCGAATAGCTCACTGCCCGACGCAATGAAGACCGCGTCGCGCAGACTGACCGTTGTGGTCTGTGCGCCGAGCGTGGCGGGCAAAGCGCAAACCACAACCACGACACCCACAACCGCGACACTCAGGTGCATCGAGTGAAAGCCGCGAATCAACCGATCGAGAGCCCTCATCATTCCGCCTCCGGCAGCGCGAAGACGAACAAGGTCGAGCCGCTCACGAAATCTTCGGTCTCGGGCCAGATCTGCGGGAGCAGTCCCGCCAGCGCTGAGCCCCAGCCGCTTGGCGTGGCAATGTACTGACGGCCGTTCACTGAGTAAGAAATCGGCGAGCCGCGATGGCCTGACCCGGTTCGAAACGACCATAGCTCCTTTCCGTTCGCGGTATCCAGCGCAAAAAACTTTCCTGTCGCATCGCCGGTAAACAGCAGATCGCCGGCCGTGGCAAGCTGGGAAGCGAGCAGAGGGTACTTGCTCTTGTAAAGCCAATGCCGCTTGCCAGTGATGGGGTCGTAGGCGCCCAGGTGTCCATGAGCTTCACCCTTGAGAGGCTGCGTAAGCTGGAACGATCCTCCGAAAAACAACCGGCCTT
>Ga0310123_10002992_pt1 | contig 13256 bp, 13 predicted proteins | sample CB6_AW_1057_MG_FD_203505 | JGI IMG/M metagenome (GOLD analysis project Ga0310123, IMG submission 203505) | Marine microbial communities from Western Arctic Ocean, Canada - CB6_AW_1057 | ecosystem: Environmental > Aquatic > Marine > Oceanic | place: Canada: Western Arctic Ocean | collected... | reverse complement strand
CAATATTGGACATATTTATGGGGTCTGGTTCAACTGCAGTAGCAGCTATTAGAGCCGGAAGAAATATAATAGGATGCGAATCCGATGAAGAATTTTATAATTTATCATTTGAAAGAATTCAAAAAGAAAAGAAACTTAAGACAAAATAATATAAATATTTCACTTTGTTTGAATATGAATGTTAAAGTTATATTGGTAATTCAAACAACTTCAACTTCATTTTGTACATACCCTACCCCTTCAAGACTAATATAAACACTGTCTCCTGACTCAAGAGGAACTATTTCCTGATCTTTTCTAGCTATAGCAAAACCACCTGAATATTGAATAACTAAATCTGGAGGTATATCGTGTGCAACTGTGGACGCTACTATATCAACCGGAGATCTTTTAAATACTGTCACTATAGATCCTGATCCTACTAATTTTTTATTTCTATATTGATTTATTTCAAGTTTAAGTTCAAGAGGTTTATTATTTTCTTCTTCATCCTCCATAGATAAAATGCAAGGACCAATAGAAGCGCATCCTTTAAAAACTTTTGCGGGCACGGTCCAAACTGTAGCTAAAGAACCTAAATTACCTGCAACTTCGTTTCCAGTCGAAATCCCTACAAATTTTCCTTTGTAAATAATAAATATTATTTCACCTTCTGCAATAGTTTTTTCAGTATCAGAACGAATACCTACTTTATCAAAAGGACCTACAAGTCTATGATTTGTACCCTTATATAAAGTTGTTGATATTTTTGGTGTATTATAAGCTAATTTAGTTTCATCTGGAGCATTTTTTAAATCTGAATCCTTGATGATCATGTTCCCGAAACCACCTGCCCACATTTCTTCGGGTTCTATTGGCTTAATTATCCTAGCAGGACCCTCTTTTTTAATCGACCAAGTGATAAGATCAGACAATTTGAATTTTTTCCCTTTACCCTGCTTCAAAATGCCATTTGTTATTGAATCAATTTTAGTGTCTGTTATATGGGCAGTATTTAATAAATCTTTATAATCGACTATCAAATCATTAATGCTAGTTAAAGAAGTTAATTCATCATTTTCAGTTTGAACACACAAATGGTTAGTTCCAAATCCTTCTGAGATCCTGTAATACTTCAATATATTTCTCCTAATTCATGTTTATTTAAATTTATATTATTATGAAAAAAAAACAAAGTGATATGAGTAAATATTCCTCTTCAATAAATGTCTATGAAATTAATTAAATTTTTTATTATAAACGTGGTATTATAATGCTGAAGTCAATAGAAATTATTAATCAGCGAATAAAATGATTAACGAAGAATCAAAAAAACAATTAGAAGCTAGAAAAGCACTAAATCAACAACCCTTAAATACATTATCTCCGATTGATGCTAGAAAACAGTTTAATGAAGCTAAAGAAAATTTGAGGTCATTAAATATAGAAATTCTAAATGAAGAAAATAGAAAAATAGAAGTTAATGGTACAAAGATAAATATACGTATTTTTTCAGACTCAAATGAAAATAATTTACCCTTATTGGTAAACTTTCATGGAGGAGGGTGGGTCCTAGGAGATTTAGACTCAGATGAATCAATGTGTAAATTTCTTTCAAAAAAATCTGGATACAAGGTGATTTCTGTTGATTATAGATTAGCCCCTGAAAACAAATTTCCTATACCGCTGCAAGATTGTTATGAATCCTTGATTTACTTTTATGAAAATAGTAAAGAATTTGGAATAAACCCTGAAAAAATTTCAATATGTGGCACTTCAGCTGGAGGAAATCTTTCTGCAGCTGTCGCTCTACTTTTAAGAGATAATAATAAAAATATAGTTAAATCACAAATTTTGTTCTGTCCTGTAACTGACAATGATTTTAACACAGAAACTTATAATGAGTATGTTGAAGGATATGGTTTAGACAAGGCTGTTATGCTATGGTTTTGGAATCATTATGTAGATGGTGAGATTACTCGATATTCTGCTCCTAACAAAGATACAAAAAATAGTAATTTACCAAAGACTTATATAATCACAGCCGAGTGCGATATTTTGAGATCTGAAGCAGAAAAATATTATGAAAATATTAGAAAAAATGTAGATTCAAAAATTGAAATGTTTGAAGGAGCTCTACATGGATTTAACGTTAATATAGGTGAAATAACAAATGCTGAAATATGTTTAGATAAAGTTTCTAGTTTCTTAAATGATTAGGAAATTTTAAAACCTTCGTAATTTGTTTTGGCTATTTCATCACATTTTTCTCTGTAAGTTTGATAGCCTCCAGCATATGGCATAAATACTCTTTTCTTACCAGGGATATTTGCACCTACGTACCAAGAATTACAAGTATCTCTTAGTGTACTACTAGCAATTATTTCAACAAGATCCATCCATTCATTTTCTGCAGTAAGCTCAGCTTCTATTTCTTTTTTATCATTTGAATTCATGTGTTTAATACAATCAATAATCCATTCAACATGTTGTTCGATTGCTACCATCATATTACCCAAAACTGATGGACTGCCTGGGCCAGTTATAGTAAACATGTTAGGGAATCCTTCTACGCACAAGCCGAGGTAAGACCTAGGACCTTCTTTCCATTTCTTAGCTAAGCTGACTCCGTCTTTACCAATAATATCAATAGAAGTTAATGCTCCCGTCATCGCATCAAATCCCGTTGCGAAAATTATTATGTCAAAAGAAAATTGATTTTTAGATGTTTTTAATCCATTGATAGTTAATGATTCAATTGGAGTCTTATTTATATCTATCAAATCTACATTTGATTTGTTATAAGTTTCAAAATAATCCGTATCAGCACACAATCTTTTACATGCAATAGTAGTTTTTGGAGAAAGTAATTCTGCTGTTTCTGGATCTTTTACTATTTCTTTAATTTTAGATCTTACAAAGTTTGCTGCTGCATCGTTGGCTCTTTCATCAAGTCCTATATCCATAAAAGTTGAATTAAAATCTGTTCCTCCATAGTCCCATTTTTTTTGAAATTCTCTATTTCTTTCTTCATCAGAAACATCAAAAATATTCTTTGTACCATATACTGTTGATGCTATTCCTGCTCTAGCATTCCTTGCCTTATCTCTTATGGACGAATAATTTGATTTAACTTTTTTTACTTCTTCATCATTTAGTTTTCTGTTCTTTGCTGGTATTGAATAATTAGCAGTTCTTTGAAAAACAGTTAAATGTTCTGCGTCTTCTGCTATTACGGGTATAGCTTGTACTGCAGAAGAACCAGTTCCAATAATCCCTACTTTTTTACCAGTAAAATCTATCTTTTGATGAGGCCAATTACCTGTTACATACCAATCCCCTTTATATAAATCTAATCCTTTAAACGAAAGTTCTTTTACGGAAGATAAGGTTCCAGTTGCCATTATGGAGTATTGCGCCGAATAATTATCACCCGAACTAGTTGATATATACCATTTGTTTAGGTCTTCTTTGAAAACAGAAGATCTAACCCTTTGATTAAATTTAATGTCTTTCCTTAGATCGAATCTGTCTGCAACATGATTTGCGTACTTAAGAATTTCACTTTGGGTGGAATATCTGCTTGACCAACTCCATTCTTGTTGTAATTCTTCTGAGAAAGAATAAGAATATTCAATACTCTCGACGTCACATCTAGCTCCTGGATATCTATTCCAGTACCACGTCCCTCCTACATCTTCACCAGCTTCAACTATAAGAGCTTTTAAACCTAATTCTCTTAACTTGTACAGCATATACATACCGCCAAAACCAGCCCCAACAATTAAAACATCTAATTTAATTTCATTATTTTTTTGTATCATGTTCTTAAAAAACCTAATTGATATTTTTTGATATAACACTATTGTGGATTATTATATAGTAGTATTTCTTGATTAACTGTTAATCACTTGAAAAATGAGTACAATAAAGTAACAAGAGGAAAAATATGTGTGAAAACTCAGAATGTAAAAACGAAAGTTGCACTTGTGATCCATGTAGTTGTACTGCAAATGACCAGTGTTAATTCCTACATTTAATATTATTTAAGTCTATAACTTTATTGATAAAAGTTATGGTTAATTGTTTGTTTCGTTAAAAATTTTTATCTATCAAATTAATAAACTTAGTTTCAGTTCTTATTTTTTTCTCAAGATTTTTTTATAATATATAGGTAATTTATTTAACGGAACAATTATTTTAGGAGAAAACGTTGGCTGGAAAAAAAATATCAGTTGAATTTGAAGTTCAACAAGATCTAATTAAAATGCTAGAAAAAGCTAAAGAAGAATATGATTTAAAAAGCGTTGATAAAGCCCTTAGATGTATTTTAGATTATGTTGCCTTAGATGGCGATTGGGAAGAAATATTTGGTGAAACTAGATGTATTCGTTGTGGTGGTAAAAGTGGTTGGGAAGAAAATTAATTTTAAAATTGCTAACAAGTTTGAAATAAAAACACTTCTTTTATTTACATTTGTGACCCTTTTTATATTAATGTTCTCTTGTTCAGAAGATACATATGAAGATACATATGAAGATACATATTATGAAGATACATACAGTGAGGAATCAACTAATGTTGGAATTCAATCTAGAAGCTCTTATCCAGAGACAATTCCAACTATTAAACCATCAAATATAAAAACCGTACTAAAGCCGACTCCAAGATCAAATACTGCTGAATATAAACCAACTACCAATAAAACAAATAGAAAAGTCAAAGAAATAACTTTTATTGAGCTAAGCAAACCCTCTTTTATATATACAGAAATAGCAGAACACAGATTAGATATGAAAATTCCCGATCATTGGGATGAATTTGAAAATCAAGGAGCAACAAAAATTTCAGGAGAACAAGGAGATATTGTTATAAAAAATTATGCCTATAAAGATGGTATTGCCCATAGTAAAAATGCCTTTTACTTAGTGGCTCAAAACATTATCAACGGAGCAAAAGAAAAACAATATATAGAAAAATCAAATCATAACATAAGATTCAATAATACAGAAAGTTTAATAAGTACTGGTAATAATGGGAGAGCTTATAGACAATATCTTTTTATTGCTTCAAGTGAAACTCATCTAACTATGTTTGTTTTTACTTGTAATCCTGATTATTTATCAGAGTATGAAGATATTTTTAAAGAAGTGAAAAATTCTATTCAAATTACAAAATACTTATCCGTATATGATAACCAGTCTAGTGATATCAACCAAATAATTAAAACTCCAACAATAGCTTCCCCTGCAGTTACAGTAATTCATACTCCTACTGTTGTAGCAATTCCTACGGTTGTACCAGAGTCCGCTGGTTTTATGGGTTATGAAAATGGTATAACTTGGGGGTCTACCACAGTATACAATGGAATAGGATATTTCTATGTGGATGATTTAAAACAATATTATACTAATGCAAACGATCAAATAGGCTATTTTTATAGTGGATATGCTGAGCCGGCAGCATTTTATGGAAATATAAAACGAAATCCTTCATTATGTGGTGATCATGATGGTTATGCAGGATTTTCATTTAATAATGAACCTACACTTGCTTCTCTAGTTGAAAATTATAATAACTCAGATATAAAGTACGAAGATTTAAACGTTACTTTTGGAACAGCAAGATCTGAGTGTTACTCTGGATTACTTCCTTTCACCCAAGGAGGGAGATATGGTCTCATTGATCCTGTAAGCATGGATGGAAGTGGAGATCTTTTATTAAACTGGTGGATAGCTGACAGAGGAGTAAAAGAATTTTTCGCAGCTCCTTCAATGCGTGGAGGTGCTAATCTAACTACAAACTGGGAAGGAACCAAAAAATTACATGTACTGGCTACTGAAAATACCACCGATGGAACAGGATTCGGAGGAGTATATAATTATGTGAGTAACTTTAATGGTAGGCCAATGTGGGTAAATCTCGAATGTGACTATGATGATGGTAAATGCTACATTTTTTATTATAAAGATCCAAACGGAGCAGTTGATAAATATGGGACATTGATAGATAGAGGAACATGGGTAATACAGGGTGGTGAACCGTCCGGAGAATGGTCTTCTGCTTCATATACCGATGCAGAATGGCCTTGGCAAGGAGGATGGCGTGAACCTGTTGCGTTTGTATCAGAATTGGAGAGTAAATAATTATGCCTAAAAGGAAAAGGAAAGAAGAAGATATTAATAACCTTTCGATAAAAGAATGGATCATTAAAGAACTTGGGCTTAAGTGGATATTTATATTCATATTTTGTGTATTGGTGGTTTATTTAATTTCATTAATTATTGAATATCTAGTTTAATAAAATATAAAAAAAAAGGAGAACGCATGTCTGAAAGATTAAAAAACAAAGTTGCTATCGTAACCGGTGGAAATAGTGGTATAGGAGAAAATACAGCTCACCTATTTGCTAAAGAAGGTGCCAAGGTAATAATTATGGCAAGAAGAGAAGAAGAAGGAAAAAGAGTTGAAGGTGAAATAAAAAAGGAAAGTGGTGAAGCAACTTTTATAAGGTGTGATGTTGGAGATCTAGATTCTGTAGAAAATGCTGTTCAACAGGCATCTAAAATTTACGGGAAAATTCATCTTCTATTTAATAATGCAGGACACGGTGCAGCTGGAGATTTTCCTGAATCTACCACGGAAGCATGGAACTCAGTGATTAATGATAATCTTAATGGTACTTTTTATGTTTCAAGAGCAGTATGGCCCCATATGGTAGAATCTGGAGGCGGAGCTATAGTTAACATGTCATCTTTAGCTGCTCAAAGAGGATTCAGTCCAAAAATGAAAGAACAGTTTGGAACTACTGCACCCTCCTACTACGTTGCTAAAGCAGGAATTGATGCACTTACAAGATATATGGCTGGAGTAGGAGGAGATAAAAATATTAGAGTTAACTGTATAAGACCTGGGCAAATTATGACCCCTGGCGCGACTAGGGGTACAATTAACGATCCTGATGGGGGCCATCATGTTTTTGAGAGCATGTTTGATCTAACACAAATAATTCCTGGTCCTGGCTATCCAAGAGACGTAGCGAATCTTGTTCTTTTTCTAATGAGTGATGAGTCAAGATTTATCACTTCAGAAATAATTAACATTGACGGAGGAGTAGCAGCAAAAATTTAGAAAATATTGTCTACCAAATGGGTAATAGTAATCATAGTGGGAACTATTCACTTAAAGCATATATAATAATCATATTTCTTATTAAATATATAAAAATGAATATTACAGAAAGAGTATTTTATGAACAATAAATCTATTAAATATGACATTCTTCTCAAGGGAGGTCGAGTTATAGATCCCGCTAATAATATTGATGATCTTTTCGATGTAGGGATTTCAGGTGGTTTCATAGCAAATGTTGAAAAAAGCATATCTGAAAAAGATGCATTTAATACAGTGGATGTAACTAATCTAATTGTTTGTCCAGGGTTAGTAGACTTACATGTGCATTTAGGTGGTTATGAGGGAACAGTTTTACCTGACGCACATTGTTTGCCTGAAGGAACAACAACTGTTGTGGATGCAGGAGGATCTGGACATATAACTTTTGATGAATTCAATGAAAAAATTATTCAACCTTCGAAAGTTAAAATATTCGCTCTTTTGAATATTGTTGGAGAAGGAATGGTTGGGCAACCTGAACAAAACATTCAAGGTATGAGTGTAGATTTAACTTCAGAAAAAATTAAAGAAAGACCAGATTTGATTGTAGGAATTAAGGTCGCTCATAATTCAGGTCCTACTTGGGAACCTATAGATAGAGCTATTGAGGCAGCAACTGATTCTGGAGTTTATGTAATGGTTGATCAAACCCCAACTGCAGCCAGACCAATGAAGGAAATGATGCTCGATCACCTCAGAAAAAATGATATTGTTACTCACTGTTATGCTTTAAGTAAACCAATGACGGATGAAAATGATAAAGTAAAAGAGTATTTTTTTAGAGCTAGAGAAAAAGGTGTGAAATTTGATGTTGGTCATGGGGCAGGAAGTTTTTCATTCAGAATTGCTAAAGCAGCTATAGATCAGAATTTTTTGCCCGATACGATATCAACAGATATGCATCGAGACAGTATTCTCAACAACCAAGCTACAATGCCTGAAACTATGACAAAACTTTTAGCTCTAGGTATGAATTTACAAGATATTATTAAACTCTCAACTACCGATCCTGCTAAGATTATAAATCATCCAGAATTGGGAACTTTAGGCCAAACTGCTATTGCAGATATAGCTGTTCTAAAGGTTAATAAAGGAGATTTTGGGATGACTGATAACGGAACTGCATCACGAGTAATGTATTCAAACAAAAGAATTACTTGCGAAATGACTATTAAAAATGGAAAGGTGCTATGGGATAGAAATGGATTATCTAGAGATGATTGGTCTACGACACCACCAACTAATCCACTACTATAAACAATGTTTCAAAACTTTACCAAATTATCATTTCATTTTTTTAACTTGACAAAATAAAACCTATACAGTAAAAATCGGGTATGAAAATGAAAAATATATCTTTTAATATTTGTTGTTTTGGTTATTTTTAAGTTTTTTTCATTTTATTAATCAAACTGAAAACTGCCTTTTACAGGCATTTTTTTATGAAGGAGCAAAAAATGGCAAAATATATGATACAGGCAAGTTATTCTGCTGAAGCTTGGGCGGCGCAGATAAAAAATCCTATGAATAGACTTGAAGTTGTTGGTAAACAAATGGAAGCAATGGGATGCAAATTAGTAGATGGATATATGACATTTGGAGATTCAGATCTTGTAATTATTGTTGAAGCACCAGATAATATTACAGCAGCTGGAATGTTAATTAAAGTTGCTTCCTCTGGAGCGTTAGATAACGTATCCACAACTGTGTTACTAGACATGAATGATGCGGTAGCCGCAATAAAAAAAGCTGGAGAATTTGATTACACTCCTCCTGGGCAATAGACTATCCGCCAAATTCTTTCATGATTAATGCTATATGTTTTGCTCCTAATGTTAAATCTTCTATTGTGATATTTTCATTGGGAGCATGTATTTTATGTGTAGGGTGATCTATCCCAGCACTACAAATGGGAATTCCAAGTATTGAACCGAATTCATACATAGGTCCAGAACCAGCTGTATTGGGTGTAATGACAGGATTTTTCTTATATACATCAAAGGCAGTTTTTTTAACCAATTCAACCCAATCAGAATTCATTTCTGACCTATAGGGATAAACTTTTCCAATGGGTTCTATTTCAATATCAGAAAAGCCATTTTTGGCTAGATGTTTTTTTACTAATTCAAATATTTTATTTGGATCTTGATTAGGGACAAGTCTGAAATCCATTTTACATTGAGCAACAGCAGGTAAAACTGTTTTCATTCCCTGACCGTTATAACCTGATTCTATCCCTGCTACATTTGCAGTAGGTTCTGCAAAAAGTTTTATTTTTAAATCTTCATTTGATTCTAAATCATCACCTAATTTTTCTAAACCAAATGTCTCTTTCCATTCATTTGTATCGTCTGGCAAAGATAATATAGCTTTAATTTGTTCATTGTTTAAATCTAGAATATCTTCCTCGAATCCTTCAATGATTATTTTACCTTCATCATTTTTCATTGAATTTATAGCTTTAATAAGTCTTTCAATTGCTGATGGTAAAATAGGCGCATAAGATGAATGAGCATCTACACTCAATTTTCTCACACTCATATTTATAGTAAGAACACCCTTTAAGCCTAAATAAATAAAAGGATTGTCAGACATATTTCTACCTCCTCCTTCCCATATACATGCATCGGCAGTCAATAATGTTTTATTTTTTTCTATAAGACTCATCAGATTTTTACTACCCATCTCTTCTTCTCCCTCAACAAAAAACTTTATATTACAAGGTAATTTATTTTCTGTGTCGAGAAATGCTCGAATTGCCGCAAGCCTAGCTGCAATATTACCCTTATCATCAGACATACCTCTACCATAAAGTCTGTTTCCTCTTTTTTCGGGATGAAAAGGATCTGATTCCCATAATTCAAGTGGTTCAGGTGGTTGAACATCATAATGCGTGTAGAACATTAATGTTTTATCACTATTAGTGTTGTATTCTCCAAAAATTGATGGGTGGCCATTATTAGAAGTTTGAAGAATTTGTGTATTTAAACCATATTCTGACAAAATATTTTTTATTAAAGATGGCGCTTTTTCAAAACCTATATTTTGTGTTGAAATACTCGGTTGAGCTACCATTTTAAAAAGAGTTTCTATCGTTTCATCGATATGACTATCTATGTGAGAAAAAATTTTTTCCATATATATTTCCTTATTAATTTCAGAATTATTTTAAGCAAAGCCTCCAGGAGCATAATCAAAATCTACTCCTGCCCTGTCGGCTATTATTTTACGAACTATACCAGAATTCTTTCTTCCCCATCCTCGATTCATAGCTTCAATAACTTTTTGTTCAATTATATTTGCCATATCCATTGGAACTTTATTTTCTCTTCCCATTTCGCAAGATAATTTAACATCTTTTGCAGCTAATTCTAAGAAAAAAGATAACTCATTACTTTCGAAATTATATTCCTTAGCATCAAGCCAGTTTTGAAAAGGTGGATTTTTACCTGAAGCGCATTTAGATATTGCACTTATTAAAGTGTCTAAATCCATACCTGCTTTTACGCCTGAAGCTAAAACTTCTGTTGTGATACCCAATAAAAGTGCACTGAAAAGTTGATGTGAAAGTTTACATATTGTACCACTTCCAACTGGACCACAATAAATAGCTTTATCACCCATGGAATCTAATGCTGGTTTTATTTTTTTATAAGTACTTTCTTTACCTCCAACCATAATCGACATATCTCTATTGATGGCTCCAATCACTCCACCACTCACTGGGCAATCTAAAAATTCTATTCCTTTATCTTCAAATAATTTATGCAGTTTTTTTACCATTGCTAATGAATTAGTTGAGGCATCTAAAATAATGCTACTAGATTTTACAGTTTCAATTATTCCTGATTTACCAATGCAAACTTTTTCTACATCTTGGGGCATTGGTAGACTCATAAACACAATATCTTTATCTTTAGCACACTCAGCAGGTGTTTCAGCCCAATTTCCACCTGCTTCTAAAATATCTATTGCAGATTCTTGATTTAGATCACATACTGTAAATTCAGATGCAAACCTTTGAACACTTTTTGCCATGGGTTTCCCCATATTCCCTACTCCTATCCAACCTATTTTCATTATTAACTTCCTACTATTTGAAATACATAATATATCAAAAATGAAACAAATTTAATAACGGATAAGTTACAGAGAATTACCTTAATATTTATGAAAACGATCAAGAAGTAATCAAATTCTCGGATTAAGAGAGATGTTAATAAATTTTAATCACCTTATAATTATCAATAAAAATTGGATATCTAATGAATGACAATTATAAAAACGAATTTGCTAAATCTGCTAATAAACATATGTATATTGGAATGGTAAATGAATCCACTTTGAAAAAAGAAGGTGGGCCATTAATTGTAAAAGATTCTGAAGGAATATATCTAACTTCTTACGAAAATGAAAAATTTATTGATGGAATTAGTGGAATGTACTTCAGAAATGTTGGACATGGTAGAAAAGAAATAGCAAAAGCGATATATGAACAGATAAGTACTGTGAGCATGAACGTATATGCAGGAATCACTCAAAAATCTGTCGAACTAGCAAAAAAATTGTCCGATATAACGCCCGGTGATCTAGAAAAAACATTTTTCTGCCAGGGTGGATCCGAAGCTAATGAATCGAGCCTAAAGCTGGCTCAAGCATTTCACGTTAGAAATGGTGAAAAAGGCAGATTTAAAGTCATATCTAGAAATGGAAGTTATCACGGATCTACATATGGTACTATGTGGCTAGGAGGACATCCTGGATTTCCTCGGACTGATTACCAACCACCGCCTGCTAATTTAATTCATGTAAGACAACCTGACTATTATAGAAGGGAATATCCAAAACAAAGTACTGAAGAATTCACAAATGAATGCATAAGGGAAATTGAAGACAAGATACTTTTTCATGGACCTGAAACAATATCGTGTTTTATTGGAGAACCAGTTTCTCAACCATTAGGAGGAGTCGTGCCTCCTGAAAACTATTGGACATTGGTAAGAGAATTGTGCGATAAATATGGAATTATACTTATCTTTGATGAGGTAATTACTGGGTTTGGAAGAATTGGAGAGTGGTTCGGGTCAAATTTATTTGACGTACAACCAGATATTATGAGCTTTGCAAAAGGTATAACTAGTGGATACTTCCCTCTTGGAGGTTCTATATCTACAAAAAGAATCTCATCTGCGTTTGATGGAGATCCATCAAACGTGTGGAGTCACATGTATACATACTCTGCCCACCCTGGAGGCGCTGCTGCTGGTTTGAAAAATCTTGAAATAATCGAGCAAGAAAATTTAATTCAAAATGCAAAAGACAGGGGAAATCAACTATATGAAAGACTTTCTGAGATTAAAAATAAAAGAAGGATTGTAGGTGATAATAGAGGTATTGGACTTTTGCAAGGTCTTGAATTGGTCAAAGACAAAGAGACAAAAGAACACTTTGATCCATCATTAGGAATTAATCAAATTCTTACACATAAACTAAAAAATAGAGGAATATGGATAAGGGTACCTGCATTTATTTTACCCATTGCTCCTCCTTTAACTTCAACAGCCTCCCAGATTGATCATATTTGTACCGCAATAGATGAATCTATTGAAGAACTTGAGAAAGAATTAGCGTAAAAATGAAATCCTTTAAGTGGAGAGGAATTCCAGTTAATTTACCAAGTACCTATAATGAATGGCTATTTTTTAGTATTTTAACTGTTGGTTCAGTTCTTTTTTCTATAGTTATTTTAGTATTTGGTATAAATAAAGCTTAATATAGTTACTCAGTTCCTCTTCTTAGGACCTTACCTGGTTTTTTTCTTGAATGCTTACCATTGTCAATAATAATAACGCCTGCAACAAATACAAACGGAATTCCACTGGGTAGTTGATGAGGCTCCTCAAATGTTGCATTGTCTATTACAACTTTAGGGTCAAATATAGTTAAGTCAGCTATATAATCTTTTTTTATCTGACCACGATTCTTCATCCCAAGTCTTTTTGCAGGAAATCCAGTCATTTTGTAAATTGCATCTTCTAAAGATAAAACTGATGGTTTTTCTCTTACATATCTACCTAGTACCCTAGGATATGTCCCATAAAAAC
>Ga0310123_10002991_pt1 | contig 13256 bp, 10 predicted proteins | sample CB6_AW_1057_MG_FD_203505 | JGI IMG/M metagenome (GOLD analysis project Ga0310123, IMG submission 203505) | Marine microbial communities from Western Arctic Ocean, Canada - CB6_AW_1057 | ecosystem: Environmental > Aquatic > Marine > Oceanic | place: Canada: Western Arctic Ocean | collected... | reverse complement strand
TGAACACCGGCACCGTGACTAACCGGGCGGACGCGGACGCTCGGCGGTTTATTCGCAGGGTTCGAAGAGAGAACCCCCACCTCAAACTCCTGGCCGTCGGATGCTCTGCGGCCCTCCGATCCTCGGAGTACCGAGAAATGCCTGGAGTGGTCGCAGTTGTGAAAGGACATGAGCCTCTGGAGGTTGCGGATGCGGTCCGCCGAGTCCGACCACAGCTTGTCCAACTCGGAGCGCAAACCACCCTGGAACGGATGGACCGTGAGCCGGTTGGCGGAGATATCCTCCTTCATCGCGAGGGGGCGACTCGAGGATGGCTCAAGGTCCAAGATGGATGTGACCGGAACTGTTCATTCTGTGCAACCCGGCTTGCTCGTGGTTCCAGTCGGTCAAGACCCCTTCGGGAGATCGTGAGAGAGGCCTGCGCGCTCTCGCAAACGCACCCCGAGTTGGTTATCACAGGAATCCATATTGGGCACTATGGGCATGATCTGGACCCTGCCAGCACTCTCTCTCGGCTTGTGGCGCATCTTCTGGAGGAGGTCCCGGGGGTCCGCTTCAGGTTGGGGAGCATTGAGGCCACCGAGGTAGATGACTTGCTAGTGCAGCTCCTTGAGGAATCGGATGGGCTTCTGGCTCCCCACCTGCATATGCCCCTACAGAGCGGAGCCAACCCGATCCTCAGGAAGATGAGACGCTGGCACACTCGGGAGACCTATCGGACTCGTGCGCTGGAGATCGCCGCGCATGTGCCGGTCCTTGGTCTTGGAGCAGATATCATTACCGGATTCCCGGGGGAGACCGAAGCAGACCACAAGGATACCGTGGCGCTTGTGGAAGAGCTCCCGTACACCTACCTGCATGTGTTCCCGTTTTCTCCGAGGGAGGGAACTGAGGCGGAGAGGCAGAATCGCGTGACTCCAGTTCCGCAACGAGTGTCCGGCGATAGGGGCCGAGAGCTCCGTGAGCTTGCGTACAGAAAGTCCCGCACCTACTGCCGCTCTAGAGATGGAGCGTGGGAGAGGGTAGTGGTTGAGGGAGAAAGAGGAACTGCGCTGACGGGGGATTATCTGCGGGTCCCGGCGTTGGAATTGACGTCCAACGTGCCACCGCGGGACCGTAGTCGGGTCCCTGGGGTCGGGGCTTCTGGGCCAACCCTCAGGGAGGGGAGGCTTCGATGGTCAGGGGAGGATCTGACTATTGATTTGACCGGGTCCCGTGAGATTCAATTAGGCCGATGAAGATCTCTAGAGGCACCACTGGGCGCGCGTACGTCGAGACCTATGGTTGCCAGATGAACATTGCCGACGGGGAGGTCATGGAGGGCGTCCTCTCGTCAAGTGGATATGATATCGTCAGGGTTCCCGAAGAGGCGGACGTGATCCTGGTCAATACCTGTGCGATTCGCGAACATGCCGAGCGTCGTGTGCTCGGCCGGGTTGCCCAACTCAGCCAGCTCAAGGAGGAGAATCCTGACCTCCTGATAGGGGTGACCGGATGCATGGCCCAGCGAATGGGCACACTGCTTCTTGAGAAGGCCCCGTACGTTGACCTCGTCATGGGGCCGGATGGATATCGATTCCTGCCGGAACGATTAGAGGAACTACGAAGGGGGGTCGGACCGGTGCTTGGCGCTCTCACGAACTTGTCGAGGCGTGGCCAAGGCAAGATTCAGCTCGCCGTTCTTGACCTAGACGACACCGAGCACTATGAGGGACTTGAGCGTCGTCGACGCTCTGGCGTAACGGCGTGGATACCGATTCAGCGCGGCTGTGATCACCGGTGTACCTTCTGCGTTGTGCCGTACGTGCGAGGGCCGGAGAAGAATCGGGCTCCTGCAGACGTGCTTGCCGAAGTATTTGACCTCGCCGAGGTGGGGGTGACCGAGGTTACGCTCCTCGGGCAGACTGTCAACTCATATCGTTGGGAAGAGTGGACGTTTCCTCGATTGTTGCGGGAGGTGTCCCAGGTGGATGGGATCCGGCGGGTGCGCTTTACCTCTCCTCACCCAAATGACGTCACATCCGAGCTCGTCGAGGTGATGGCGAAGGAGTCAGCTGTCTGCGAGCATCTGCACCTCCCGGTTCAATCGGGGAGTAACCGGACCTTGAAGAGAATGGTTCGGAGGTACTCGGTGGAAGGATTCTTGGAAACGGTGGAAATGGTGCGTAGGGTAGTCCCCGATGTTGCGCTTTCGACTGATATCATTGTTGGATTTCCTGGGGAGACGGAGGCTGAGTTCGAGAAGACGCTAGAGATCATGCGTACTGTACGGTTCGATGAAGCGTTCACTTACAAGTACTCAATCCGCGAGGGGACTCCGGCCACCCGGTTTCCCGACGAGGACTTCCTTCCCGACGATGTGGCACAGGCCCGGCTCGAAACGCTCATTAGAGTGGCTCGTCGAGTTCAGGGAGAGATCAACCGGCGGGAGATCGGCCGAGTTGAGGAAGTCCTGATCGATAATGTGGCGCGTAACCCCGGTCAGCTTCGAGGGCGGACTCGTAGAAACAAGGTTGTCGCATTTCCTCAGGAGGAGAAGAGGATCGGGGAATACGCCGCCGTCGAGTTGACGGGCACCTCCGGAGCGACATTCTCCGGGGAGCTCAGAGAGGCTGCGACCTTGGTAGCGACCACATGAGTCGTTTCACTGGGGCCGTGATCGTCCTGGTGGTTCTCTTCCTCGTGATACTGTTCGCTCGCGGAAATAGCGCGGAATGGGTCCCACTGAACCTTGGGATCCTCACCTTCGAGCGCGTTCCTCTGACCTATGTGGCGTTTGGGAGCCTGTTTGTAGGGATGCTGGTCATGTTGGTGGCTGGCATCCATGCGGACCTGAAGGTGCGGAGTTTTCTCCGAGATCGCCTAGAGGATGAAGACTGGAAAGAACGCCAACGTGTAGACAGGAGTCAGCGGGATCTGTTTGCCTTCCCTCACGAAGAGGATGAAGCCCCCTGATTTGGGTGTGAGGTCCTAAGTCGAATCTTTTGAAGACTAAAAGGTTGACCCTGACTCCAAGGTGAGGCTCAACTCGTTCGTGGAGGTGGCGGCTGGCTGAGCCGCTACCTTCTCCCGGTCGCATGGCTTGCGTTAGCCCATGCCACGGGAATGGCTTTAGGCATCCACATGTAGTGGTCATAGATTGGCCTGACGAGGTGGGAGCAACAGTGTGTCGGACGGATTGCTACGGGGACATCCAGTTAACGATTCTCTCTGATGGAAGGGTGGAGGCCCGTTCCTCATAGCAGAAGCTCGAACGAGGGTCCCCTTCCACTCGCCCCTCCCCCGGGGGTACTATGGTCCCTAGAAAGGCTATCAAAGAACTACAGCTCTCTAGCTCAACCCCTATACCAATCGATCCGTTATGCCCGACACTAACATCGTCACGATCGCTCGCCACATCATCGAAGAGGAGCGCAAGCATCCGGAGACTCGCGGGGTGTTCAGCAACATTCTCACGGACATGGCGTTAGCGGCAAAGGTCATCTCCCATCAGGTGAACATTGCGGGGCTGGTCGACATCCTAGGGGGTACTGGACGCCAGAACGTCCAGGGAGAGGCCGTAGAGAAGCTTGATATTTTCGCCCAGGAAGTGATCTGCCGCGCGATGGACCATACCGGACACCTCTGCTGCATGGTATCGGAGGAGAAAGAGGACGTCATTCCAATTCCGGAAAAGTTTCCCGCTGGAGACTACGTCTTGGTGTTTGACCCTCTGGATGGTTCCTCTAACATTGATGTCAATGCTTCTATAGGAACGATCTTTGCGATCTACTCACAGGTCTCGGAGGAGAAGCGGGGGAGCCTGGAAGACTGCCTGCAGCCCGGACGGAATCAACTGGCAGCGGGTTATGTCGTATACGGCTCCTCGACCATGATGGTCTATACTTCGGGAAGTGGGGTGCATGGGTTCACTCTGGATCCTTCCATCGGTGAGTTCATCCTGAGTCACCCGGATATCCAGATTCCGGAGGCTTCGCTCCGACCGTACTCGGTGAATGAAGCCAATGCGCCGAAATGGGACGCCAGAGTGAAGAACCTAGTCGAACATCTCAAGTCCGGAACTGGCTCTTCGCCACTCGGCGTTCTCTCGTCCAGGTACATAGGATCACTGGTCGCCGACTTTCACCGGACCTTGTTACGAGGTGGGATCTTCCTCTACCCCGCAGACTCGAAGAATTCAACGGGAAAGCTTCGCCTCTTGTACGAGGCCGCGCCGCTCGCTCTGATTGTCGAAGCAGCAGGGGGGCGCGCGTCGGATGGGCGGAGGGATATCTTGGACATCCACCCATCCGAATTGCACCAACGGACCCCCCTCTTCATTGGATCGGCAGACCTCGTTGATACTGTGGAAAGCTTCCTGGCACCTGGAAGAGAGGCGAAGATTTCCGGAGAGTGATTGACGTCCAACGCTTTCCTGTTGCTGTTGGAGTGGATAGAGGTGAAAATACTCTCTGGACGCTCAATCTCACATCTGTCAGGGTGGAAGGCCGGCACCGGGGAACCTCTGCATACAGTTTAGGGGGATGCGCTCAGCATCCAGGGGGTGTCTGGATCGCTACGAGTCCTTTCTCGAAGTCTACGAGTGGCGCGGAGTAGTTACCAGAGAAGCAAGCGTCGCAGAACGGTCCGAATTCCTCTACCGCTGCTAGCATCCCCTCTAGAGATAGATACCCCAGAGACGTCACCCCAAGGATCTGTCCAATTTCGTCCACTGTCCTCGAGGAGCCGATCAGCTCCTCCTTTGACGGCATGTCGATCCCATAAAAGCAAGGGAACCTCACGGGCGGGCTCGCGATACGAAAGTGAACCTCTTTTGCTCCTGCCTCGACGAGGAATTTCACCAGGGATGTGGAGGTGGTTCCCCTGACCAGAGAGTCGTCGACGATAATCACGCGTCGCCCCTCGACGATCTCCCTCACCGGGTTGTACTTGATCCGTGCTCCGAAATCTCGGTCCGCCTGAGAAGGTCTAATAAAGGTCCTTCCCACGTAGTGGTTTCGCAGAAGACCTAGCTCGAAGGGGAGGCCGCTCTCCTCAGCATATCCAAGGGCTGCGGAGTTGGCAGAGTCCGGGACGGAGATTACGCAGTCAGCATCGACGAAGTGCTCCTGAGCTAGGCGACGTCCAAAGGCTTTCCGAGCTCGATCGACCGCGACTCCCCAGATGTGCGAGTCTGGTCGGGCGAAATAGACAAGCTCAAACACGCACGGGGAGACTGTCGGCGCGGGTTCGAGCTCGTTCAACGATTCGATTTCCTTGCCGCAAAGCCGAAGGATCTCCCCGGGGCGGATGTCTCTGACGTACTTTGCCGAAATGATATCGAGCGCACACGTTTCCGACGCGACGACGTGACCACTTTCCTTCCGTCCGAGTACCAGCGGTCGGAACCCCCTTGGGTCGGTAACTGCAAAGAGCGTATCACCTACCGATATCACGGCAGAGAATGCCCCTTCCAGCTGGCTGAGTGCATCGTGTATCTGGGATGCGATTGTTTCTTTCCTGGAACGAGCAATGAGGTGCACGATCACCTCGGAATCTGAGGTGGTCTGGAAGAGCGCTCCCTCTTCCACTAGGGCCTGCCTCAACTCCTGGGCGTTGGTCAGGTTGCCATTGTGTACGACGGAGAGGTCGCCGCGCGAATAGCGGACAACAATCGGCTGGGCATTCTGAGGGCGACTACCTCCTGCTGTAGAGTATCGAACGTGCCCCACTGCGCTTGTTCCGACGAAAGAATTCAAGTCGGTCGCAGAGAAGACGTCTGCTACAAGCCCGGTTCCCTTGCGTACCCGAGCCACACCCTCGTCATTGATGACGCAGATGCCCGCAGACTCCTGACCTCTGTGTTGGAGGGCATACAGGCCTAGAAAGGTGGATTCCGCGGGTTTATTAACACCTGTGATCCCGAAGACCCCGCACTCCTCTTGCGGCAACTCTTCCAGTGAGGAGATTAGGATGTCCTTCGCCCCTCCCTCCGGTGCATTGGGGAGTCTTGTCACGGCTGGCCAGCTTCCATGATGGCCGGGATAGCCTCCCGATAGCGACGGGCCATCTCCCCCGACCTGACTCGAATGAACCCAAGCGGTAATACAATCGAAAACGTACCCGACCGGGCCTGGACCGAACCGATAACAGACGTGGGCACCTGATGTTTTTCTGCCACCCCGAGTACCCGGTCGGCGTCACTCCGGTCACAGGAGACGAGCATGCGTCCTTGGGTCTCTCCGAACAGTAGCGCGGCTGGTGCCAGGGGTTCGTTGAGCTCCACCTCGACTCCCCAGGGGCCCTTGGGGCCGCTCAATGCCGATTCTGCGAGAGCGCAGGCGAGCCCTCCCTCGGCACAGTCATGAGCTGAGTGCAGGACCCCCTCTTCGTGGAGTGATAGAGTAGCTCTTTGAAGCTGCCGTTCGGCCGACAGGTCGACTAGCGGTGGGGACCCCGCCACGACTCCCTCGTTACGGTAGAGGTATTCCGATCCTCCGATCTCCTCCCGGTTCTCCCCTAGGAGAAGGATCAAGTCTCCTTCTTGAGTGAAGGAGTGGCCCAGCGCACGTGATACATCCTCCAGGATTCCCACCATCCCTATCACCGGGGTCGGGTAGACGACCTGTCCGCCCGTTTCGTTATAGAGTGAGACGTTTCCTCCCGTAACAGGAGTCTCGAAGTATGCGCAGGCCTCGGCCATACCCAGCACTGCTTCTCTGAGCTGGAAGTAGTTCGACGGCTTCAGTGGGTTCCCAAAGTTCAAACAATTTGTTACTGCGGTTGGAACGGCTCCTACGCAGACTAAGTTTCTGGCTGCTTCAGCCACCGCTGCCTTCGCGCCCTGTCTCGGATCCAAGTAACAGTACCGGCCATTGCAGTCCATCGTAGCTGCAAGTCCTCGTCGGCTCCCTCGAAACCGGATGACTCCAGCGTCGCCACCGGGTCCCATAATGGTGTTTGTTCGCACTGTCGTATCATACTGTTCATAGATCCAGGCTTTCGATGCGACATTTGGCGATCCAAGGAGGTCCATAAACTGCGTGGAAAAATCGCCTTTTCTCTTGAGAATGTGAGTCATATCAAAAGATCTAAGGGCAATTATTTTATGGTCTTCCTCCACATCATACTCATATGTTGGGCATCCTTCAGTGAGAGGGAGGGCCGGGATATCTGCCACGACGGTTCCATTTTCTAGAACGCGGAACTGACCGTCATCTGTGACACAACCGATGGGTTCTGCCCCAAGCTCCCATTTCTCCAAAATCTGACGAACTTCCGGTTCGTGGCCACTCTTCGCGACCACTAACATCCGCTCCTGGGACTCGGAGAGCAGAATCTCGTAGGGGGTCATCCCTGACTCTCGCACCGGGACGCGGGAGACATCGAACTTCACCCCGCTCCCCGAGCGTCCGGCCATCTCGGCTGCTGAGGAAGTCAGCCCAGCGGCTCCCATGTCCTGTATCCCAACGATGTGGCCGCTTTTAATGAGCTCAAGCGAAGCCTCGAGGAGGAGCTTTTCGGTGAACGGATCTCCCACCTGGACCCTCGGACGGCTCGACTCGTCCGAGTCTTCCGCAAGCTCTTCGGACGCGAAGGTTGCACCATGAATCCCGTCGCGACCGGTACGGGCGCCAACAGCCATGAGGGTGTTTCCTGTCCCCGAAGCCTCTCCTCGGATGATCTCATCCTTTTTCATGATACCAAGACACATGGCGTTTACGAGTGGGTTCCCCTCATATGTCCGATCGAAGAATACCTCGCCGCCGATGTTTGGAATTCCGACGCAGTTCCCGTAGTCTCCGATCCCACGTACGACACCAGAGAAGAGATAGCGAACCCGAGGGGAATCCAGATCTCCAAAACGGAGCGAATCCAAGATAGCCACTGGACGGGCACCCATCGTGAAGATGTCTCGGAGGATTCCCCCAACTCCAGTTGCTGCGCCCTGGTACGGTTCGACGGCTGAGGGGTGATTGTGGGATTCGACCTTGAAGGCTAGTGCCAGGCCGTCCCCGATGTCGATGACCCCTGCGTTTTCCCCGGGACCTTGGATGACCCAGGGTGCCTCCGTCGGGAGGAGCTTTAGGAGTCGCTTGGAGTTCTTATATCCGCAGTGCTCCGACCACATTGCAGAGAAGATTCCCAACTCGGTAAAGGTTGGTGCTCGTCCCAGAATCCCGAGAATGCGGTCGTATTCATCTTCGGATAGGCCATGCTCCGCAACCAGCCGGGGAGTGACGTCCGGTTCTCCAGGCCGGCTATGGAGTACCACGGTCTGGTGTTCACTCACGTCACCACTCCTCGGGCGTGGTGGTCATGGACTCGAAGATTCCTCGGCCATCCGTGGAGCCGAGGAGTATCTCGACTGCCCGCTCTGGGTGGGGCATCATCCCCAGTACGTTCCGGCCGTGGTTCACGATCCCCGCGATGGCGTGAGCGGATCCGTTGGGGTTGGCCTCACGGCTGAGATTGCCTTCAGGTGTCACATATCGGAATGCGATCCGATCCTCATCCTCGAGTTCGGCGAGTGTTTTGGCGTCGGCGTAGTAGCCTCCTTCTCCATGGGCAATCGGCATTCGAAGAACCTGACCCTTCTCATACTCCGTCGTGAAGGGAGTGCCCACCGTCTCGACCCGAATGTAGACATCGTGGCTCCGAAACCGGAGGGTGTCATTCCTGAGGAGCGCACCTGGAAGGAGTCCACTCTCACAGAGCACCTGGAACCCGTTGCAAATTCCAGCGACAATGCCTCCCTCACGAGCGAAAGTGCCCACAGCTGGCATTACCGGTGAGAACTGGGCAATAGCTCCCGCCCGAAGGTAATCACCGTGCGCGAATCCACCCGGTAAAAAAACGGCATCCACTTTCCCAAGGTCCTGCTCGCGGTGCCAGATGAATGAGGGCTCAAATTCCGGAAATAGTTGCAGAGCTTTATAGCAGTCGTAATCGCAGTTGGAGCCGGGAAAAGTGATGACCGCCACCTTCATGCTATTTCCGTCGAGAGATCCAGCTCGGGTAGGACCGTAACCTGGAAATCCTCGGTGACAGGGTTGGCCAGGAGCTTTCTGCACATTTCGGAAGCCCGGTCGATCGCGATGGACTGGCTTTCTGCCTTGACGTCTACATCAATGACTTTTCCGACTCGGACTTCAGAGATCCCTGGAAATCCGAGGGACTCAAGGGCATGATGGACTGCCTTTCCTTCCGGGTCGAGAAGGCCAGGGCGCGGTTTAACGCGGATTTCTAAGTGGAAACTGGTCACGTGCTCTCCTCGGCGTCTTCGTCTAGAGTCGGTTCGGGTTCGGGGGTCTGGAGGTCAGGGAGGAGCGCTTCAGGCGAAGGATAACGGGTTGGGGCGATCTCTCCATAGTCCACCACCCGCACCTCAGCCCCTCCCTCATCTTCCTGGTCTTCATCAAGGAGCGGGTCCTGTTCGGGGAGGCGTTCTGCCAAGCCAAGAAAAGTGCTACGTGTCACACCCCAAAGCGTGTATAGGCAGAGGAAGGGGAAGATGAAATACTCAGGAATCGTCAGGGCCGTTGCCCCACAGGCCGCGAGGAAGAGCGAGCCTGCTGTCGCACGTGGATTCCGCAGAGAGAGCTTAGGGACGAGTGGATATGGGATGTGGCTGAGCATAAGCACCGCGAGGGCGATCATCAGTATGCCGACCGCTTGGGTCGATGGCAGCCCGTCCATTATCGGTGCCACCGCCGGAGCTGTGAAGAACGGATATATAGTGGCCAGTATCATTCCGGCTGTCGGCGACGGGAGTCCGTGGAAGCTTCGTTTCGCGTGTCCACCCTGCTCAACGTTGAACCGTGCTAGGCGAATCACCCCCGCGGTGACGTATAGGAATGATAGAATCCAGCTCCAAGGCTGGTCGGCGAAAAAGAGCTCGTAGATGACGAAGGCGGGTGCAACCCCGAAGGAGATCGCGTCCACCAAGGAGTCCAGCTCTGCACCGAATCGCGAACCCGTTGCGGTGAACCTGGCGATGCGTCCATCCAGCATGTCGAGGAGTGCCGCGAGAACAATTGACCAGGATGCCCACTCGAAATCTCCTCGCGCCGCCGAGACCATAGCGTATACCCCGAGAAAGAGGTTTCCGATGGTGAACGCCGAAGGGAGGATAATAATTCCGCGCTGAAGTCTCCCGCGCTTGGGTCGTACTCGCCTGATCGTGGTCATGAGGTGTTAACATCGGTCGAAAAGCTGGGTGGCACGTACTCGTCTAGCCCGGTTCCCGTGAGGCGCTTGAAGATTTCCAGGTACCGGTCGGTCGCGGCCTGGATGACTGAGGGGTCGAGGTCCGGGGGAGGAGGTGTCCGATCCCAATCCGGTAACGTGGAGAGCCAGTCGCGGATCGGTTGCTTATCAAGGGAGGGGGGAGTTGCCCCGGGGTGCCAGCTTTCTGCTGGCCAGTATCGAGACGAATCTGGAGTGAGCACCTCGTCGATCAGGAGAAGTTTGTTGTCGTCCGATTCACCAAATTCGAACTTCGTGTCGGCGAGAAGGATTCCTCTGGAAGCAGCCTTCATCCTGCCGAATTCGTAGATCTCGAGGGACAGATCCCTGAGCCGCTTAGCCTGAACTTCCCCGAGTCGATCGACGACCCCAGAGAACGGGATGTTCTCATCATGCCCGTCATCGACTTTGGTTGCCGGAGAAAATATGGGTGGCTGGAGCTCCTGGCTCTCGGCCAGATTCTGAGGGAGCGCCTCCCCTGCCAGAGTGCCTCTCGCTACATATTCACTCCATGCGGAGCCCGTCAAGTATCCCCGCACCACACACTCGATGGGGAGCGGCCGCGTCCGTCTTACAAGTAGCGATCGGCGGGCCCACCCATCAGGCGCGTTGGACAATGCGGGAACCTGTTCCGCGATCACGTTCGGATCTGCAGACACGAGGTGGTGCTCAACCACGCCACTGAGGTGGTCAAGCCACCAAGCGGTCAGAAGGGTGAGGACCTCTCCCTTTCGGGGAATGGGTTGGGGTAGAACGACATCAAAAGCCGACACGCGATCCGACGCGACCATGAGGAGGAGATCCGGGCCAGCCTCATACATCTCTCGAACCTTTCCCCGGTGGAGGAGGGGGAGAGGGAGGTCCGACCGAAATAGGGGAGACTGCTGGGATATGGTCTTAGACACGCACATTGGGTACTCCTACCAGTTGGTCCGCCTCCGGGCCTAAACGGGAGAGTACGGGCTGCACCCACTCCTTGAGGAACTGATCGACCTGCTCCGGCGCCCTGCCTACGAATTGTGAAGGCTCGAGAATTGCGAGGAGGGTTGGCTTGTCGATCCCGAATGCTTCGTCGCGCGCGACTCTCTCCACGAGATCGTTGTCTTCTCCACTCTTGATCAGCTCAGCCGCGGCGAAGGCGTGACGACGGATTTTCTCGTGGAGTACTTGCCGGTCTCCTCCCCCGGTTTCGACGGCACGCATGAGTACGGTCTCCATGGCCATGAACGGCAGGTGTGCCTCGAGGTTCCGAACGACGACGTCCAGCTGGACCTCCAGTCGAGAAGCGACGTTTTCGGCAAGAACCAAGGCCCCATCCAGGGTCAGGAACGCATCAGGAATTGAGAGACGTCGGTTTGCCGAATCGTCCAGGGTCCGCTCCAGCCATTGCGAGGCTGCTGTTATCGCGGGATCCTGGGAGAGTGTGATCACGTGGCGGGTGAGAGCACAGATCCGCTCTGCACGCATCGGATTGCGTTTATAGGGCATTGCAGAGGAGCCAATTTGCTCTTCCTCAAACGGCTCTTCGACCTCCTGAAGGTGAGATAGAAGGCGAAGATCGTTACCGAATTTCGAAAGGGAAGCGGCAGTGCCCGATAGGGTCCCTGCGATACCTGCATCCACCTTTCGAGGATAGGTCTGTCCGGTAACCCCGTAGCTTTTCTCGAATCCCATCCGCTCGGCGACCATCCCGTCCAGCTCCTCAACCTTATCGTGATCGCCGTGGAAGAGCTGCAGGAAAGAGGCCTGAGTTCCCGTTGTGCCCTTGGCCCCACGGAACCTCAGAGATTTCAATCGGAAGTCCAACTCCTCCACATCTAACACGAGGTCCTGGATCCACAATGTGGCGCGCTTCCCGATCGTTGTGGCCTGTGCCGGTTGGAAGTGCGTATAGCCAAGTGTCGGGATAGTTCGATGCTCGCGAGCGAAGTTTGCCAACTCCCGGATCGTTCGCACGACTCGTGCTCTGATGAGCGTGAGTGCGTCTCTGTGGAGTAGCAAGTCGGTGTTGTCACCAATGAAGGCAGAGGTGGCACCGAGATGAATGATCCCGCGGGCGGAGGGCGCGACGTCCCCGAAGAGGTGGACGTGCGCCATGACGTCGTGACGGAACCTTTGCTCGTATTCTGCTGCTTTTACGAGGTCAAGATTGTCCAGCCCAAGTCGCATCTCCTCGAGGGCTAAGTCAGGGATCGGGAGCCCCAGTTCACTCTGACACTCGGCCAACACCAGCCAGAGCCGTCGCCAGATTCCGAACCGACGGTTGGGGGAGAAGATGCGCTGCATCTCACTGGACGCGTACCGCTCAGTGAGAGGGTGGACGTAGGCGTCAAGAGCGCTGTGAGTCACTTGGCGATCTCAAAGAAGGAGTGCGCGTGCTTCCCCTCGGACCTCATCGGCCGAGAACGAAGTCCCGGGCGGCGTACCCCCGGTTACGTTCGAAGTAAAGAGTGCGAACATGTACCTTCATGGTTGTATCCTGCTCAGATCTCTTTTCCCAGAGTTTTCCAGTCTAAGAGGAACGCCTCGAGTCCCCTGTCGGTGAGTGGATGTTTCATCAACTGATACAGCACTTTGGGAGGAAGGGTCGCGCAATCTGCCCCGATGAGCATCGCCTCGAGCACATGACGCGGGTGCCGGAGCGAAGCCGCGAGGATCTCCGTGTCCAGGTCGTATTCGTCGTACACCTGCCGGATATCCCTCACGATCTCCATTCCGTCATGCCCGATGTCGTCCAGGCGACCAACGAATGGTGATATATATGTTGCCCCGGCCTTTGCCGCGAGCAGCGCCTGGGTGGTTGAGAAGCAGAGCGTGACGTTCACCCGGATGTCGTGCGAGCGAAGGTGTCGACACGCGCGTAGCCCATTTTCCGTGAGGGGGACCTTCACGACGATGTTCTGGTGCAGTGCCGCCAGCTTGCGCCCTTCAGAAATCATACCCCCTGTATCGAGCGCTACAACCTCGGCTGACACGGGACCATCCACCGCGCGGCAGATGTCGAGGAAGACTTCCTCCGGTTTTCGATC
>Ga0310123_10002990_pt1 | contig 13262 bp, 12 predicted proteins | sample CB6_AW_1057_MG_FD_203505 | JGI IMG/M metagenome (GOLD analysis project Ga0310123, IMG submission 203505) | Marine microbial communities from Western Arctic Ocean, Canada - CB6_AW_1057 | ecosystem: Environmental > Aquatic > Marine > Oceanic | place: Canada: Western Arctic Ocean | collected... | reverse complement strand
CCAATGGCAGCGGCAAGACCACGCTGCTCAAAACGCTGCTCGGGGAACTCGAACCCGACCAGGGCAGCGTCAGACTGGGGCACAACGTCGACTTGGCCTACTTCGACCAGGGACTCAGCAGCATTCCCCACGATCTCGACCTCGTCGAAGCCGTCCGCCCGCCGGGCAACCTCGAAATCACACCCGGGCAACTCCGCAGCCTGCTCGCCCGGTTCGGACTCACCGGAGATATCGTGCTGCAGCATTTCGGGAACTGCAGTGGTGGAGAGCAGAGCAAGACGGCACTGGCCCGGCTGGCCGCTCTCAATCCCAACCTGATGGTGCTCGACGAACCCACCAACCACCTCGATCTCTGGGCACGAGACGGACTCGAGGCGGCGTTGTGCGATTTTGAGGGTACCGTGCTGTTCGTTACGCACGACCGCTACTTCATCGACCAGGTCGCCACGCACGTGCTGGTGATCGAAGAGGATCGCTGCCACGTCTACGACGGGAACTACTCGCAATACTGCGGGTTTCATGAAAGCATCGCCGAGGAAGTCGGCGAGAGCGAATCGACTGCGGAGGCGACACGTCAATCGAAACCCACCAGCAGTTCGGCCGCCGAGGGTGACGAGTCGGTCGGGAACAAGAGGCAGTTTGCGTATCGGAAGGTGTCTGAGATCGAAGCGGACATCGCCGAGGCGGAAGTGCGAAAGGAGGACCTCGAGGAGTTGATGGGCGACCCCGAGATCCACAAGGACACCGACCGGATGCAGCAGATCGTCACCGACTACGAGATCGTCCAGGACGAACTCGAGATGCTGATCGCACACTGGGAAGAAGCGATCGAGCTGAATTAACCCGCCGCGATGGTCGGGGGTCAGACGCCGCCTGTGGTTCGCCGGAGGCGGACCACCAGCGGGGCCTGACCCCTTTCCAGCACACGTCACCCTCAGCCCTCAGCCCTCAGCCCTCAGCCCTCAGCCCTCAGCCCTCAGCCCTCAATGCACCCGAAACTCTGATCCAACCGAATCGACGTCCGCACAGCAGCCAGTTCAGCCTCGGTCTGCGGACAATTGACGTACTCCACCCAGTCGGCCCCCGCCCGCACAGGCCACCGAGCAAGTTCAACAGTTTCATTCTCGTTGAGTCGCTGACTCAATCCCGACCAACGCCACTCCTGGGCCCTACCAACAAGATCCGCTCGAAGCGGATTGCGTTCGACGTACCGACAGACGGTCAGCAGATGGCCACCCAATTCGATCGGAAACGACTTGAACCGCCCCTGGTAAACCGGACCGCAGCCGGTGGACTGATGTGCGACCTGCCATCGACGGCTGTGAGTCGTCCCAAGCCACTTCATGAATCGCGAGAGATCCCCGTCATGCCACGGCCAGAGAACCAGGTGCCAGTGATTGGGCATGACGCAGTATGTCAGAATCCTCATGTTGATCCGCAGACGAGCCTGCTCGAGACTCCGTTCGAAAACCAGGTAATCCTGCTGCGAATCAAAGATGCGTCGACGTGCCGCGGCACGATTCAGCACATGGTAGACCAGCCCACCCTGGTTGAGTCGTTTTCGCCTGGGCATGATGATTGACCCCTTTCTAATGAGTGGATTGCTACGAGCGCCCGGGGTCAGACGCCGCCTGTGGTTTGCCGGAGGCGGACCACAAGCGGGGCCTGACCCCTTTGACCAGACGCCATGGTCAAAAAGGGTCGGGTGGGCTGTCGGGGCCATCGATGGACTGGCCGTGTGACCCGGGACGGTCCTGGAACCGGCCACCGGCCTCCGGGGGACTCCTCCATCCTCCTGCCCCGTCCCGACAGCCACACCCGAACCGGTGCGGCGAATCGAGACTCGACTAGGAGCCCCGTTTCACCTCTGGCTTCTCAACGGGAACCGAAGTCGTGAACATCATGCAGATCCGTGTCCGCTCGGGACGCTTCGGATCACACAACGCCACCACGAACAGCTGTCCCCCCAGTGACGGCTTGCGCTTCGCAGTCGCCCGACCCAGCAGCACCACCACCGGGACCTGGCCAACCCGCTCGGCCGTCCGAGCCGACAGCCGCCACATCGGACCCCCCGATCGATGCACCTCGATCGGTCGCGACCGGGTCGGCAACTGAAACGCCAGCACGTCAGTCCCCTTGTGCTCCCGCTGCATCCGCTGCAGCAAGGGGTTGTCGGTCTTCTGCATCAGCTGCTTCCTGACCGCCTGCTGAACGGCCACTACCTCGCGAGGCAACTTCCGGGCAGCGGCCGCCTGGCTCGGAATCCCGCTGGCACACTCGCCCAACATCCAGCACGAAGACAACACGACAGCCGTCGCCAGCCATCGAGTCGACACCACTCGCTGTGATCTCATCATCGGTCTCCACTCCTTGTTCCGGCCCGCAAACCATGAAATCCAACACGCACGGTCTCCTCGCCCATCGTCCCGTGTGACGTTCAGGCCAGCAGCCGATCGAAGATCGACGCGACGCTCTCAAACGGATCAGAGCCGGCAAACCCACCATCTCCGTCCCGACCCTCGCCGCCGTCGTCATCGTCAGCGTCATCGGGCACCCCCGAGATCGACCGACTCGAACGCCTACCGCTGCCGCCACCCTGGCTGCCAGTCGGCGAGGGACTGGTCCCGCCGCCCTGGGAACTGCCCGAAGAGCCTCCAGCCGGTTTGGCTCCGGTGGGACGCGTGTTCTGAACCGAATCGAACAGCGACGCACCGCCGGGGGTGGTGCTCAGGAAACCGGGGGTGCGGCGGGTCCAGTTCGGATCACCCTTGATGAAGTCGTTGTAGAGATCGCCTTCGGGCAACTGGAAGTCGTCGTCATTGATCACGTTCTTGTCGCCATCCCACGCGGTCAGCAGGTCCCATTTCTTCAGGACGAAGCCGACGTTCTGCGAACAGTTGTCGTCGAGGAGGTCAAAGTCATCGTCGTTCTGCCACATGTGATCCAGGTACTGCCGAATCTCGCGGAACTGCTGCTCGGTCACCTCGATCCTGGCAACGTGCACCTTGAACCCCGAGGGGGCTTCCTGACGGAGGTAGGCGGCCAGGGCACGACGCTGGAAGGCCGAACCCGCGAACCCGCCATTACCAGCCCCACGACCATGCTGGCCGTACACCGTAGTGCCGCGACCATCGGTCAAAGCGATGTCGGAATGACCGATCTTGAGCGGCCCCGAATCGATGAAGATCAAGACCTCGATATACCGCTGCCGCTGGGCCACCGCGTCACCGGCCACCGGTGCCGAGGCGGCTGCAGGCCTGGCCGCGGCCCGGCGAGCGTGCGGATTGCCAGTCCCCGCCAGCCAGTTGCCCGTGGATCCGGATTCGGCAACCAGGTTGACCGAGTTGGCCGAGTCGACTGGTCCGGCCTCGGTCGACTGCTCGGACGACTGCTCGGTCGGAGAACCAAACTCGGCGACGGCCATCGCCGAGAGCAGGGTGCGGCCTTCGAGTGTCTCGCCGCTCCCCGAACACCAACCGCGGCGACGACGCCGCTTTTGTGTCTGCTTCCAGGGCGGTGAAGTCAGCCACCTGGCGGTGGCCGTCTGTGTCGACTTGTCGCGGTTGCTGCGTCCCATTGTCATCCCCCTCTTCCTTACTTGGGGCCTGGTGATGACGGGCCACGAATGGGCCAAGGACTCTCGAGACGGCTCGGTCGATCGCAACCCGGCAGGAACGCCCGGTTGCGGTTTGCAGCCCAAGAGACTCCCTGGCTCGGTCGCGGCCCGCACTCTCGGATCGAGTCCGTCTCGATCTCAATCACGATGACACTAGAATCGCCGGGGTAGGGGGCACAAGCCCTTTACACCCCGTGAAGAAAAAAAGAGAGAGAATTCTCGAGGCCCCGGGGCTGCCCTCTGACCGCAACCCGGTCAGGACCGCTCGATCGACTCGCCATCGGCATCGAGCGGCGAGTCGACGGGCGTCGGCGAGGGCTTGGACTCAGAGGCGATTTGCCGATCGAGCCGTCGGCCCCAGACGAAATAGTGCACCGACAGGTAGAACCCGCCCAGCACGATCACCCCCAGGATGGCGAAGACGAGCAACTGGTTGAGCACCAGTGCGAGGATCGCCATCAGGCCCGCAGCAACCAGTACCAGGCCCAGCAACGCCGCCATCGTCGCCATGTCGCGAGCCCGCTTCTCGTCGGGGCCCATAGGAGCTGACTCGAGCGGATCACCCAGCAGGTCGGGGGGAGTCAGTGGCACGGGCAATTCGTCGTCGGACATCACTCGGCTTCCAGCAGTTCGCGAAGCCGACGATGTCGGTGAGCAAAACTGGTGTTCAACGAGGCTTCGATGCGTGAGGAGGTCAGCAGCAGACCGGCCAGGCCCTCGGGAGGCTCGAACGTCACCTCCTCGTGCAACTCGACCATCGCATCCGACGACGTGATCGTCCGCCGGTGGACCCACGACCCCAGCGGCCCCTTGACCATCGTCTCGGTGAACGACCCGGGTTCATCAAATGAGGTCACCTCATACGTCAACCGTTGTGTGGGTCCGAACCCGTCGAGATCTACGACCAGCGTGCTGCCCAGCTCGAGCCGATCCGGACTCTCGATGACCTCAATCGGAGTCGAGGAGGGCATGATATTCGAGAGATTTTTTGGACGAACGAGGTAATCGAACAGCGCCTCGGCCGTCGTCACCAGGGCAACGTGAGCTTCGAAGGTGGGCATCGATCGAGCTACCGACGGGATGTCGTGGACCAGGACCGCCGCCGATGGTCAACCGGCGGCCGGGTTGCGAACATGGTATGAGGATCCTGCACCGGGTGAAAGGCGCCCGGAGACCCGCAGCTGCGACCTCCGAGCCGACCATGACCATCCGCATCCCACCCGATCTACTCGGCCAGTGCCTGGTGCTTGCCGGGCCAACCGCCAGTGGCAAGACCGAGTTGGCCCTGGAATGGGCCGAGGCGACCGGAGCCGAGATCGTGGCGATGGACTCGATGTCGCTCTACCGGGGCATGACCATCGGCACCGCCAAGGCGACGCCCCAGGAACAGGCCCGGGTCCCCCACCACCTGCTCGACATCCTCGACCCCTACCAGGACTTCAGCGTCGCCGACTACGTCGAAGCGGCGGCCGCGGCGTGCAAGACGATCGTCGCTGCCGGCCGGGTCCCGCTGTTCGCCGGAGGCACGGGGTTGTACCTCAGAGGGCTGTTGCGTGGAGTCTTCGACGGGCCGCCCGCCGATTGGGACATCCGTGAACGGCTCGAATCCGAAGCCGCCCAACAACCCCGGGGCTGGCTCTGGTCACAGCTGGAAAAGACCGACCCGCAATCCGCTGGGCGATTGCACCCTCACGACACCCGGCGATTGGTGCGGGCGCTGGAAGTTCACGAGTTGACCGGGCGGCCGCTCTCGGAACAACAGGACCAGGGCCCGGCCGCCGACGGAGTCCGGCCTCGCCAGGTCCTGTGGCTGTCGCCTCCTCGTGACTGGCTCTACCCGAGAATCAACCGCCGCGTTGATGAGATGGTCGAGAACGGGCTGGTCGGGGAGGTCCAGGGGTTGCTGCAGAGTGACCCTTCACCGGGACGCACTGCGCGGCAGGCCCTGGGTTACAAGGAGATCATCGACCACCTCGAGAGTCGCATTTCGTTGGAGGAGGCTGTCGACACGATCAAGCGACACACCCGCCGCTTCGCCCGCAAGCAGACCACCTGGTTCCGGAACCTGGAGGAGTGTCGCGAGTTGAAGCTCAGCGGGCAGGAGCGTCCCGAGGAGTTGCTCGAGCACCTTGTCGCGGATTCAGACCCCCAGCGGCAGTAGAGGGTCAACAGAAAAGGGCCGATCCCACCGTTGGTGAGACCGGCCCCCTTGCTCAGTCAAAAGCCGTTTAGGCGTCGGCCTTCTTCTTCTTCTTTTTCTTCTTGCCCTTCTTCTTGGGCAGCTTGGCCTTCTGCTCGTCGGTCAGGATCTCGACGAACTTGGCGCGGGCGGCCGTGAAAATGACCTGGCGAGCCTTGTTCACCTCGGCCAGAGCCTTCTTCTGCTCGGCACTCAGGTTCACAGCGGCATTCACCGCAGCGCGTGCTTCCTTGCCCTTCTTGCCATCGGCCTTGGCCTTCTTGAAGGCGACCGAACGAGCCTTACGCTGCTCGGGCGTGATGATCGTACCGGCCTTCTTGTTGAGCTCGAGCAACTTCGGAGCGAACTCCTTGTTGATCGCCGCGACCTGCTTCTTCTGGTCGGCAGTCAACTCGATGCCCTTGGTCACTCGGACCGCAGCCGGAGCCCGGCGACCCTTCTTCTTCTTTTTCTTCTTCTTGTCCTCGGCAGCCGCAGCCGGCATCGCCAGCACGACGGCCAGTGTCAGGACCAAAAGACCTTGCAATGTCCGCTTCATGATCAGTTCCTCTCAGGATGAATCGGGCCGGTTGGCCCTCGTGTCAAAATATCGAACCGCCACCCCCAGGCGATCCGCTGTCCTACTAGACAAACAGCTCATCGATCACCGAACCGTCACGAACGATCATGACGGGACGGCCGATCTTGGTGTGATACTCCTTGGTGTGGTCGATGCCGAGGTTGTGATAGAAGGAAGCGGCCGCGTCCGAAGGCGAAATGCCCTCGCCCGCCGGACCTGTTGCCTTCTCATCACTCTCGCCAATCACCTGGCCACCCTTTACGCCACCGCCGGCCATCAGCATGGTCATGCAGCGGGGATAGTGGTCGCGACCGCCCGGTGTGCTGCGGCTGTTGATCTTCGGCGTCCGGCCAAACTCGCCGGTGACAAAGACCGCTGTCCGCTCGAGCAACCCACGCTGGTCCAGGTCGCCCAGCATCGCCGCCAGGGCCTGGTCAAACGGAGGCAGCAGCCGATCCTTCAGACGGCCGAAGTTGTCGCGGTGAGTGTCCCAACCTCCGGTCGAGACCGTCACGAACCGGACACCACTCTCGACCAGCCGGGTCGCCAGCAAACAACTCTGGCCAAACGGTGCGTCACCATAGGCCTCGGACCGCACGGCCGGCTCCTTGCTGATGTCAAACGCCTCGCGCGCCTTCTTCGACGTGATCATCGAGTAGGCCTGGCGACTGAACTTGTTGAGACCGTCCAGCAACTGGCTGTCCTTCTCGATCCCCGAAAACGTCGTGTCCAGATCCTTCAGCAGGCTCTGCCGCTTCTCGACATCGGTGATCGTCAGGCCGTTGGCCAAGGCAATCCCGCGGACCGAGAAGGGACGTCCCTTCTGGGGAGTCGAACCGGTGTTCAACGGAGCGTACTTCACTCCCAGGAACCCGGCCTTCTGACGCGTGTTGGGAATCGCCACGAAACCGGGCAGGTCAACCGACCCGGGACGCTCCTTGGTGATCACCGACCCGTAACCGGGGTACTCCAGTGAGGCCAGCGGACGAGTGCCGGTGTTGACGAACTCCTGGCCCAGGGCATGAGCCCCCAGCGTGTGGCTGACTCCACGGAGAATCGTGTACTTGTCGGCACAGGCGGCGAGCTTCGGCAAATGCTCGCTGATCTCAATACCCTCCACGTTCGTCTGGATCGGGTTGAACAGGCCCCGGTACTCCTCGGGTGCGTTCGGCTTCAGGTCGAACGTGTCCATGTGAGACGGACCGCCGGGCAGGTTGACGAAGATCGCCGAGGTCGCCTTGCCCGTCTGGACCGCGCCGTGGGCGGCCAATTGGAGGTAGTTGGCGAGTCCGAGACCGGACGCACCCAGTGCGCCGACCTTCAGGAAATCTCGCCGCTTGACCCCGTCACATGTCGTATGCAGTGCCATGAATGTCTTGCCTTTCGGTTTCGTGCGAGTCATCCGCCCGGGGCGGAGTGTCTTGAGGGACCGCTGGTTTCAGGTCCTAGTGATTGACGATGAATTCCTTGGTGTTGAGCAACGCCCACAGCAGGTCCCGCAGTCCCTGCGTGGTGTCCTCGGAACCCTCGACGTAGCTCCGCGAACGGGTCATTTCCTGCTCGGTGGGGAATCGACTCAGGGTTCTCAGGTACGTCTGCTTGACGATCGAAGTCGCATCCAGGTCGGCCAGTTTTTCGCCGCTGGACTTGGGCACCGCGCGGTTGCGGGCCAACTTGGCATAGTCGGCCTGCAGGTTGCGGACCTGGGTGCCCAGCTTCTGGGCCACCTTGGTCTCCTTGGCCGCGCGGGCCGCGACCAGCTTGCGACGCAGGACCTTCATCTGCTTCGAGAGCTTGAGCATCTCGGGAGTCGCCCGACCGGAAGCTCGACGGACGGGCTTGATCCCCAGCTCGCCAGTGACCTGGTTGATCCAGCCGTTGCGGTTGGATGCGATCAACTGCAGCGTTTCGCTGTCGTTTTGCAGGAACACCGTCTGCAACAGGCTCGGCTCGTTCGACCGATCACAATCGCAGTTGCTCTCGCGAGTCGATCGGCCGAAGACCGACAGGGCGTAGCCGGGACCGTTGCGTGAGTTGAGTCGCCGGCCGGCTCCGGCGATCGCGATCGCCCGACCCTCGAGATCAGTCTTCATTTCCACTCCCCGCGAGTCCGAAGCAGTCGCCTGCTGGATCGCGTCGTAGGCCACCTCGGCGGGCAGGCGTCGAGGAATCGAGTGGCTGAAGTTGCGGTCATCGAGCCGGTTGGTCTCGTTGGGCTGCCAGGAGAGCTGGTAGGTCCGGCTGCCGGTGATCTCGCGGTGCAACCACTTGATGTCGTAGTTGTGTTCGATGAAAGCCTGCGACAGGTAGTCGAGCAACGGCTTGTTGCTCGGAGGGTTGGCCAGGCTGTGATCATCGGGCGGCTCGACGATGCCGACGTTAAAGTAGTTGGCCCAGACGCGGTTGACGAACGCGCGAGCGAACAGCCGGTTGTCCTTGCGACGCAGCCACTCCATCAGCGGGCTGCGGATGTCCGCGAACTTGGTCAGATCGACTTCCTCGGCACCCAGCAGGCGGGCCTTCGAGGCGACTCGACCGCGGTTGCGACGTGAGGCCTGCTGTGTGACCTGTTTCTGACGTCGCTTGAGCTTGGCAATCTGCTGAGTGGCCAGCTTGACCTGCTTCTTGAAGGCCGCCGCCCGCTCGGGCTTGGCTTTCGCGTTGGCCTTGAGCGTGGTGATCCGCTGCTGCAGCTTCTTGATCTGCTGGCGGATCGCCTTGCCGGCCTGGCCGCCTTTATTGGGCGAGTTCGCCTTGGGGACCACGGCGTAGACTTCCTGGAACGGCACGGTCTTGCCTTCGCTGAGTGCTTCGGAGATGGCACGTCGCTGCTGGCCACCTCGCTTGTCACCCAACTCCAACGCGGCAAGCAACTCGTTGTACTCGGTCCGCGTCTTGGGGTTGATGCCGAAGTTCACGCCCGTGAAGAAGCCCTGGAACTGGGCGAAGTCATCCTTGGTCCACTGGTCAAAGGGATGCTTGTGGCACTGGGCACACTGGATGCGGATGCCCAGGAACGTGTAGGCAAACCCGATCGCGCGGTCCTGCGGCTGCCGGAACGTGCGGCGGGCCCAGTAGTGCGACATGCCCTGGCGATCGGTGAACGCCTTGTCACCCTCGCCGCGGTACACGGCGCTCATGTTCGTGCTGAACTGCTTGAACGACTCGTCCTTGTTGCGGCTGGTCGCCATCACGATGCCCTCGACCAATCGGTCGTAGGCCACGTTCTTTTCGACCCGGTCCTTCAACCAGTCGTACCAGTCCTGGCTGGCGCGGCGGTTTCGTGAAGGAACCACGTTGTTGAGTGCATCGTCGTTGTTGCCGGTGAAGTCCGACAACCGAGTCGCCCACCAGGCGGCATAGGCCGGCCGGCCCAGCAACTCGTCGACCTTCTTGACCCGCTTCCCGGGATCGACGTCCTTCAAGAACGCTTCAACCTCAGGAGCCGTCGGCAACGTACCCACCAGGTCCAATGACACCCGACGCAGGAACTCCGCCTCGGTGCTCAGGCCCGAAGGAACAATGCCCAGCTTCTTGAGCTTGGCGACAACCAACTGGTCGATTCGAGTCGGTGTCTCGACGTTGGGATAGTTGCGACCCACCTTGTCACTCAACGGACGCATCACCGGGACCGGCACCACGCCGTTGTCATAGAAGGCCACCACAAACGTGTCGCCGGGCTTTCCACTGGTCAACAGGCCCTGCTGGCTGATGTCGGCCACCTGGTCATCGTTGCTCTTGAACCGGGTCAGAGGCGTGACATCCTCGCGAGTTCCGTCGCTCCAGATCGCCACCACCTTCAACTGAACCGTCTCGTCCTTGCGAGAAAAGACCAGCTCCGAGGGAGTAATCTCGAGCTTGACCATCTTCGCGGCGTCCTGGGAGACCGCCGGTGCGCCGGCGGTGATCCAGTTGTGCAGCAACCGGTACTGCCAGCTGTCGACCTTCATCCGCAGCCCACCCTCGTGAGCCACCGTCTCGGTCGGCTTCTGCAGCATCAGGCTCTCGGAAGGCTTCGCGATGTTGGCTCGAGGACCGTCGTCGTCGGCGGCCTTCAGCAACGCGTCGTGGTCGAACTTGAAGTCGTATCCGAACAACGACAACCGGAACCCGCCTCGACCCTGGAACGAACCGTGACAGGCTCGGCCGCTGCAACCGAGCTTGCTGAACAACGGCACCACGTGCCGCTGGAAATCAGGCACCTCCTCGGTCGACTTCGCGGCGAACCGCTGAGGCACCGCGGGGGCCACCTTCGAAGGAACCACCCGGGTCACGGCGTTGGTCTCGGCCGTGGCCGAAGTCGTGGCCGTTACCAAGGCACCGCCAACCAGGAGTGCGGAAAGTAGATACCGTGTCATGGCTTCGACCTGTCCTTGATTTTGACTGTCGTCTTGTTCGGCTGTTTCGACTGCTTGGGTTGCTTCGACGATACCGGCTTGGCACCGGGCTTGGCACCGGGCTTGGCACCGGGCTTGGCACCGGGCTTGGCACCGGGCTTGGCACCGGGCTTGGCACCGGGCTTGGCACCGGGCTTCAGGGGCCGCTTGCCGGCCTTGACCGGCACGACCTTTCCGGGCCGCTTGCCACCACGACCCTTGGCGCGGGCCGCAGTTCTTCTCGCTGTCCGCTTCAGTCGCTGGAACTCCCGATCGGTCGCAGCGTCCAGATCCTCCAGAGACTTCAGCTGCGACTCGATCCGCTGGATCCGCGCCTGCGACCGCTTGATGTCAGAAAGCAGCATCGTACGCCGCAACTCCGACCTCTTGCGCAACGTCTCACGCAGCCGAACATCACGCTCGGGATCGGGATCCGATTCCATCGCCGAACGAGCCACCATCAGGCGGGCCTGAGATTCGAGCTTCCACAACTCGACCATCATCTCATAACGCTCGGGATTGGCCTTCTTGATCGGCTCCAGCCGACGGGCCGTCCGAGACAACTCGGTGATCGCCTTCTGAAATGCCGCCCGGTTCCCGGCCGACTGCAACCGACCCAGCAGCTTGGCCAACTCGGGATGATGGGCCTGGGCAAAGGCAAACGCCCGCTTGATCGCAACCGTGCTCAACTGAGTACGCTGCTTGGCTGGCCGCTTGCCCGGTGATTTCCCCAGGATCTTCACTGGCTTCTTGACCACGCTCTTCACCGGCTTCTTGCCCGGCGTCTTGGCAGGCTTCTTGCCCGGCGTCTTGGCAGGCTTCTTGGCAGGCGACTTCCCCGAGTTCTTCACCGGCTTCTTGGCAGGCGACTTGCCCGAATTCTTCACCGGCTTCTTGGCAGGCGACTTGCCTGAATTCTTCACCGGCTGCTTGACGGGCGACTTGGCCGAATTCTTCACCGGCTTCTTGGCGGGCGACTTCTGCGCCACGCCGTCGGCGGCCAGGGCGATCACCAGGCAGAGACACATCGCGATTCGTGTCATTCGTCATGTCCTCCGTTCATCTCTTCGGGCAATGCCATCGCGGCAATCATCCACTCGGGTACCTCCAGCTCGCTCTCGACCATTTCAGCCTCCGACATGGTCGCAACCCGCAACACGTCCGGTTCCGATTCCGTTCCGCCGGCCCAGGCCGATAGCAGCAATCCGTCGACGGCACCCTGTTCGGCACCCTGTTCGGCACCCTGTTCGGCCACCTGTTCGGCCACCTGTTCGGCCACCTGTTCGGCCACCCCAGCCCGGAGCGGGTCTTCGGCAACCTGCTCACCATTGCGGATCGACAGGCCCAAGACCAGCAGCAGGCACACCGCCGAGGTGACCACCAGCTTCCAGCCCTCCGCGCGCGAGCCCGGCTTCCTCGACTCTCGCTCGCCGGTCACCACCTTCTGGCCGGGAACCGAAGCAGCGGCCCCAACCCATTGAGCTGTTTCGACCCAGCGCACCACCGCCTCGCACGCCTCGATCTCGCCCTCGGCCAAGCGAACCTCCCAACCGGCCAATTCCTCTCCGTCCAGCTCGCCGGCCAAGTAGGCACACGCCAGCCCGTCGGTCTCGTTCCATGCCACAGCCAGATCCACGGACAGGTCCGCAGCCGGGTCATCGACTCCGACGTCGACCGGGGGTTGATTGGTTTCAGCAGCCATCACTCACCTCGTCCCGCTCTTCCTTCGGGGCGTTGCTCAGAGAGTCGTTGGTGCAGTTTCGTCAGCGCCGATCTCATCCGTGTCAGCACGGTTCCCAGCGGTGCACCCAATTCCTCGGCAATCACCCTGAAGGTCTTGTTCTCGTAAATCCGCATCCGCAGCACAGCCTGCTGATCCTCGGACAACTCGTCGATCAGCTTCCTCACGCCCCGTATCGACTCGTCCAGGCTGGCCAGGTCTTCGGGAGTGGCGGTTTCGGTCAAGGGAGTCTCGGCCAGCCGTTTCAGACTGCGGTCCTGCCGCTGCCTCTTACGACCCGCCAGCATCGCCTCGTTGTACGCCACCCGGAAGAGCCAACCCTTGAGAGTCTCGGCTCGAGCCGTGTGTCCGGCCTCCATCGCCTTGGTAAAAGTTGCCTGAAGTGCCTCTTCGGCCGCATCCGGATCGCTGGTCACACCCAGCAGAAACGACCGCAACGGCCCGCCATACTGGCGAAACCACCGGCCGACCTCTTCGGGGTCAATCCGTTCTCCATCTTGCGACGTCAAACGACTCACCCCGCTTCACTCGCCCCGCCACTCTTGATGCGCCCGGGCATCGGATTATTGGTGGAATTCCCAAATTTTCCCGGGGTCAGACGCCGCCTGTGGTTCGCCGCAGGCGGACCACAAGCGGGGCCTGAACCCTTCGGCCAAACAGCATGGTTGCAGAAAAAGGGGTCAGGCCCTCTGCCGCGGGCGTGGCGTCTGACCCCGTCCGCACATGAACACGGCCCCATCACGGCACGTCCCGAATCCGCAAATCAAATC
>Ga0310123_10002988_pt1 | contig 13269 bp, 12 predicted proteins | sample CB6_AW_1057_MG_FD_203505 | JGI IMG/M metagenome (GOLD analysis project Ga0310123, IMG submission 203505) | Marine microbial communities from Western Arctic Ocean, Canada - CB6_AW_1057 | ecosystem: Environmental > Aquatic > Marine > Oceanic | place: Canada: Western Arctic Ocean | collected... | reverse complement strand
AGTCGTTGTTATCGCTCACCGCTACAAGTATAACATGAATCAGAGCGCTGCCGCCGACGCCGCCCAGCGTGCAGCCTCTGATGACGCCCACGAAGTCAAAGCGGTCCTGCAGCGCCCAAAACAATCCCCATACGACTCCGCAGGTGACCGCGAGGCAAATCGTTATCGGCCGATTTTCGTCATAACAGCGTCCGATCAGCAGGCCATAGCCGACGCCGATGACGACACCCGCCATGGCGGCGGCGAAATGGGGCCAACGCCGAGGCGCCGATAGTTTATGGTTGCTGTCATGGTGCCGGAGGTTAGCGATTTTCAGTGGCGCACCCTCGGAGCTCTGCGTGACAAACGTAAAATGTAGGTTCGAATATATAAAATGCCTAGTATATTAATTGCACAGGAGGAAGCATTATGCAATACACCCGCATGACCATTAGGGCCCTGTGGATCACACTGATTGCGGCATTTGTGTTTACCGGCACATGCAGCAGCAGCAAAGCAAGTTCGTCCGGGTCCAAGGGCAACTCGACCAAGAGCAACCGTTCGAGCAACGGCCGAACAAAGGCCAAATCTACCAATCCGAAAACGCCGGAAAGGTCTGCTCGGGAAATTGCTCAGGAGTTTTTCAACGCCGGTCTACAACTGCAGAACGAGCAGAAGTACGCGGACGCAATCCAAAAGTACCATACCGCGTTACGCCACGATACAAAGTATGCCGAGTCGTACAATAACATGGCCTATTGCTATCGAAAGCGTAAGATCTACGACAAGGCGGTACAGTACTACAAAGTGGCGATCAACCTGCAGCCGAACATGGCTGAAGCGCACGAATATCTCGGTGAAGCATACGCTGAACTGGCCGCCTCCTCGTTTGCCAAGGCCCGCAAATATTTGCGGAGCGCGGAAAAGGAGCTCAAGATACTTCAGGGGCTAAACGTCGAGCAGGCCGCCGAGGTGGAGCGCTATATCGAGAAGGCCCGAACGTACATGGAAAAATAAATCGCGCTACCGAATTGAGATTTATTTCGTATATTACCGCCTTGTTTTTGCGGAGTCCGCAAAAACAAGGCGCGTCGCAGACAACACGTTATCGTTCACTTATTCGTTCATTAATCGACGACCCACGATGCGGTTTTCGATTAAGTGAATCCGCCAGCCGGCGGATGAACGACGACGGTTCACATCGACAACGCTTTGCCGATATGCCTTAAGTAAGCGCATAGAGATAGACGGAGGCACCATAATCAGAGTGCTGGCATTAAACGCGGATCGTCCAGGCTGTTGGCTGATGTGCGCGATGGCGCTGATGGCCGGAATCGTGTCGGGGTGCCGAACCACGGAACTGGGCCAGCTGGGCAAGGAACCGAAGTCCATCGTCCATTATGATGGTGCCAAAGCATTGCATATGGCGGCGAACCATCGGCAGGCGGCCATGGAGTTCGAAAGGTTTCTGAGTCGCAACAGCAAGAGCCCCCTGGCGCCGGCGGCCCGCTACTACCTTGCCCGCAGCTACCAGGCCATGAACGATTTTGGTCCGGCGCGCACGAATTTCCAGGAGCTTCTCGATAATTACGACACCGGGATCTGGGTTGATCTGGCCCGCTGGGAACTGAAAAAAATCGACGCTTCAAAGATTATCAGGCCGGCGGGGACGGCTCAGAAATGAGAGGAGCACGACCACGGGAAAAAGACAAAGCCCCGGCCGCAAGCAGCCGGGGCTTTGTCGTATCGGGCCCGGTAAGGAGACACGTCAGGCTAATTTAGTAACCCATGCCGCCACCCGGGGACGGCGCGGCCGAGGGTTTCTCCTTTTCGGGAATTTCGGTGACCAGGCACTCGGTGGTTAACATCAGACCGGCAATCGAGGCGGCGTTCTGCAATGCCGAGCGCGTCACCTTGGTGGGATCGATGATGCCGGCTTTGAGCATGTCGACATAGTCTCCGGTCATCACGTCAAAGCCCTCGTTTTTTTTGCACCCTTCGACTTCGCGGACAATGATCGAGCCCTCGAGCCCGGCATTGTTCGCCAGTTGCCGCAGCGGTTCGCTAAGGGCACTGCCGACGATATCGAGGCCGATTTTTTCCTCGCCCTTGATTTTTCCTCTGATCTTTTCGAGGGCCGATCCGGCACGCATAAGAGCGACCCCGCCACCGGGGACAATACCTTCCTCGACGGCAGCGCGAGTGGCGTGGAGTGCATCCTCGACACGCGCCTTCTTTTCTTTCATTTCCGTCTCGGTGGCGGCACCGACATTGATGACGGCAACGCCGCCGGCGAGCTTAGCCAGGCGCTCCTGGAGCTTTTCGCTATCATAGTCCGAGGTGGTCTCCTCGATCTGTCGGCGAATCTGATTGACGCGCCCGGTGATCGCGCCATGGCCGCCGCCGCCCTCGACAATCGTTGTGTTCTCCTTGTCGACGGAGATGCGCTTGGCCTTGCCGAGCTGATCAACGGTAACATTCTCGAGCTTGATACCGAGATCCTCGGTGATGCAGGTGCCGCCCGTGAGAACGGCAATGTCCTCAAGCATCGCTGTGCGACGGTCGCCGAAACCCGGCGCCTTTACCGCGCAGCAGTTCAGCGTGCCGCGCAGTTTGTTGACGACCAGCGTCGCCAGTGCCTCGCCCTCGATGTCTTCGGCAATGATCAGAAACGGCTTGCCCTGCTTCGAAACCATCTGCAGAAGCGGTAGAAAATCCTGAAGATTGCTGATTTTCTTTTCGTGAATAAGAATCAGGCAATCCTCGAGCACCGCACCCATGGACTCATTGTCAGTGACGAAATAGGGGGACAGATAGCCCTTGTCGAACTGCATGCCCTCGACAACTTCCATAGTCGTCTCGATGCTCTTGGCTTCTTCCACAGTGATCGTGCCGTCCTTGCCGACCTTATCCATGGCATCAGCGATGATCTTACCGATCGTTTGATCGCCATTGGCGGAAATTCCGGCTACCTGCGCGATCTGGCTGCGGTCTTCGACCGACTCACTGAGGTTCCCAAGTTCCTCTACGATGGCCTCGACGCCCTTGTCGATACCGCGTTTCAGGCTCATGGGATTGGCGCCGGAGGTGACATTTTTCATGCCCTTCCGGAAAATCGCCTCGGCGAGAACCGTGGCTGTTGTCGTGCCGTCTCCGGCCACGTCCGACGTTTTGCTCGCCACCTCACGGACCATCTGCGCGCCCATATTTTCGTGCGCCTGCTCCAGTTCGATTTCCTTTGCCACCGTGACCCCGTCTTTGGTGACCGTCGGTGAGCCGAACTTTTTATCCAGGACGACGTTGCGTCCCTTTGGGCCAAGCGTGGCCTTGACCGCCTTGCTCAGTTTCTCTACGCCCGTCATCAGTAGTTTGCGGGCGTCTTCATTGAAACAAATATCCTTAGCTGCCATAAATCATTTCTCCCTTTGTGAGGTGTTATTCCCGTTGTCTGTGCTTTACTAGCGCCGTGGTGGCGAGCCTAGCCGATGATTGCGAGGATGTCGTCGCTGTTGACTATCCTATAATCCTCATCATCCAGTCGCACCTCGGTGCCGCCATATTTGGCGGTTAACACAAGGTCGCCGGCTTTGACATCGAACTCGATCTTTTCCCCGTTTTCATCGACCTTACCCGTGCCGAGCGCGATGACCTTGGCTTCCTGTGGCTTTTCTTTGGCACTGTCGGGAATGACGATGCCGCCCTTGATCTGTTCTTCCATGTCTTCGACCGCCTCAATGAGGACGCGATCGCCGAGGGGCTTGATCTTCATCCTTGCCTCCTTGTGGTTGTTGGATGTTGTCAGGGATTGAGAGATAATTCTGAAACTGAGCCACTATTACAGCATAGCTGATACCAAAGATAGCGGTCATAGTGCATAACTTATTGCAAACAAGTATATAACGAATATCCGGAGATTTGCGATCGTGTGCCTGCGGTACACACCTGCGTCACACCTGTGGCGGCGTCCGTGCCGATTGGCGAGTCCGGGCCCCGTGGATGCGAAAAAGGGGTCGGGCGATACTGCCTTAAGGCTGTGCCGGCACGGCAATGGGGCTTTGGCGACCGTTGTGACACGGCGCCCAGGCTCCATGCCGACGTCATTTCGCGGTCACCGGCGCAAAGGCAGTGACCGTTAGACTGCCCGTCCGGTTTTCGTCCTTCCTACTATGTCACAGTGGCGATGACGCACTGCGTCATGATGGCGCACAAGTTCGGGTGGTTTTTTTACGGATCTTCCCGGGAAGATCCGTAAAACAAAAAAAACCGCCATCGCGTGCGGCGATGGCGGCTGTATTCTTACGAACAACAGGGCGGACAGCGAAACTTGCCGGTCCGTCTGCATGTATGATGGTGCCGGTTTTACGGTTTCAGAGACTCAGGCCAGCGCCGTTCGGGACCTTTCAACGAGCGCATCAAAGGCGCCCGGATCGTTGACCGCCATGTCGGCCAGAACCTTGCGGTTCAACTCAATACCGGCCTTTTTGAGCCCCTGAATGAAGCGGCTGTAAAGCATGCCCTTGGCGCGGCAGGCGATATTAATGCGGACCGTCCACAGCCGGCGATATTGGCGCTTCTTTTGCTTGCGGCCGATATAGGCCATCTGATTGGCACGATCCACGGCATCATATGCCGTGCGTATCTGCTTGCTACGCGGCCCGTAGAAACCGCGGGCTCGTTTCAAGATTCGCTTGCGCCGTTTGCGCGACGCTGGATTTGTTCGTGTTCGCGACATTTTAGTCCCTCACTTTCGACTCACCTTTTGGCGGCTTTCGCGTGCCGCCACGCCCGGAAGGCACGATGCGGCACCGGGGGGGGCGGCGCACGAAAATCGGACCGGCGTTCCTCAGCGGCCATCAACCCGCCTCATGGGAGTGCGGCCTGAATGCGCTTGATTTCGGTCTTCTTGACGATTGCCGATTGACGCAGGCGCCGCTTGCGCTTGGCGTTCTTCTTCCTTTTCAAATGCCGAGCGCCGGCGCGGAAATGGATATATTTGCCGGTTCCCGTCTTTTTAAATCGCTTCGCTGCGCTTTTACGTGTCTTTAATTTAGGCATACGTTCAGTCCGGATTCGAGTTCGGTATGGACAAAGTCTTGCGGTCAGGATGCGATCAGGTTCGGGGAGCGCTCATCGCTGCCGGCAGCCGGCGCCGCCAACCGTTGCTGATCCCCGCAGCCGCCGAAAAAAGAGAAAGCGATCATCCCATGTTACAACAACTCACGGGACAATCGCCGGTAACCGAGGGCAATTGACCGGGAACTCACGAAACGACGACACCCAAAATAATATCGTCCCGCGAAGGCGGGACGATATTATTTTTACGCGAGCCCTTACTTGTGAGTGCCGGGCGTGATCATCATTGTCAGGGATCGACCGATCATCCGCGGCCGCGACTCGGCCGTGCCGGTTGCCTTGATGGCGTTGGCAACGCGGTCCATCAACTCGAGACCTTTTTCACGCCTAGCCATCTCGCGGCCGCGGAAAAACAAAGACACCTTGACACGGAACCCCTTGCCGAGAAACTGCAGTATGCGCTCGACCTTGATCTGGTAGTCATGGGGGTCGATGTTGGCGTGGAACTTGATCTCTTTGTTTTTCTGCGTCGTCTGCTTCTTGCGTTGATCCCGCGCCCGTCGTTTCCTTTCGTACAGGAACTTGCCGAAATTCATAATTCGGCAGACCGGCGGATCGGTCTGGTCCGACACGAGGACAAGGTCCATGGCCGAATCGGCGGCTTTGGCGAAAGCCTTATCAAGCGGTAGGATGCCGGCCTGTTGGTTGTCCGCATCGATCAACCGTACTTCCCGCCCCTTGATTGCAGGATCATTTTCTCTCACGATCCGGGAAATCTGCACATCCTCCCTATTGAGTGTTTTCGTTCAGCCCCAACGACCATAAGGTATGATGGTCGTCTCGTATTCATTCGAAATAATTTCCAAAAGTGTACTGTATAATCGTCGGCACAGAAATGAAAGCCGTACCACCCTATTTTTTTTCGGCAATTTCCTCGAGTATCCGATCACAGACATCATCGATCTTCATCGTTCCGATGTCGCCTTCGCCGCGCACCCGCACGGCGACCTCCCCATTCGCCACCTCGCGGTCGCCGACGACCAGTATGTAGGGGACACGATCGTTACGGGCCTTGCGGATCTTGGCCCCGATTTTTTCGTTGCGTAAGTCGGCGTCGGCCCGCATCGATCTTTCATTCAGCATGTCGCGAACATTTGCCGCATACTCATTGTGATTGTCGGTGATGGTCAGAACGCGCACCTGCTGTGGCGCTAGCCAAAGCGGAAAGGCACCGGCGTAATGCTCGATAAGAATGCCGAAAAATCGCTCCAGCGAACCCAGCAATGCGCGGTGGACCATGTACGGGCGGTGTTTCTCACCGTCTTCGCCGATATATGAGAGGTCGAACCGTTCGGGCAGATTAAAATCGAACTGGATGGTGGTTGTCTGCCACTCGCGGCCGAGGGCGTCCTTGATTTTTAGGTCGATCTTCGGCCCGTAGAAGGCGCCGCCGCCGATGTCTGTTTCGCACTCGAGTCCGGCATGGTCAACGGCGCTTTCGAGGGACTTGGTGGCCCGCGCCCACTGGGCTTCATCACCGACGGCCTTGGCCGGGCGTGTTGCCAGATAGGCCTTGACGTCGCTGAAGCCGAACGATTCCCACATGTAGAGGCTGAAGCGCAGGGCCTCCTGGATTTCGTCGGCGATCTGATCCGGCGTACAGAAGATGTGGGCATCATCCTGGGTGAAGCCGCGCACGCGCATCAGGCCATGGACAACCCCGCTTTTTTCGTAACGGTAGACCGTCCCCAACTCACCCCAGCGCAGCGGCAGCTCCCGGTATGACCGATTTCGGGTTTGAAAAATCTTGATATGAAACGGGCAGTTCATCGGTTTCACGTAATAGTCGCGCTCGTCGATGTTCATCGGCGAGTACATCATTTCGCGATAGAGATCCAGATGTCCGCTCGTTTGCCATAGATCCGAATACCCCATATGAGGCGTGTAGAGGAGCTCGTAGCCGTTCTTATAATGCTCCTCGCGCCAGAACGTTTCGATGGTGTTGCGGATGCGCCCGCCGTTCGGGTGCCAGAGAATGAGACCGGGACCGACGTCATCACTGATACTGAACAGATCGAGCTCCTTGGCTAGGCGCCGGTGATCGCGTTTCTTGGCTTCCTCGATCTTATTGAGATAGACCCGCATCTCCTTGTCGCTGGCAAACGCCGTCCCGTATATGCGCTGCAGCATCGGATTGTTCTCATTACCGCGGTAATAAGAACCGGCCACCGACAAAAGCTTGAAGGCGCCGATTTTATCTGTGCCTTCGACATGGGGCCCGCGGCACAGATCGGTGAACTCGCCGCACGTGTAGAAGGTGATCCTGTCACCATCGGGAATGTCCGCCAGTCGCTCGACCTTGTAATTCTGATCACGTTTCGAAAGCTGAGACTCGGCCTGCTCGCGCGTCAATTCCTCGCAGACAAACGGGTCCGCGGCTTTCGTCAGCCGTTTCATTTTCTCTTCGATTCGCGGCAGGTCCTCGGGCACTAGGCGATGCTTGAGGTCGAAGTCGTAGTAAAACCCTTCGTCTGTCGGTGGTCCGATATCGAACTTGACGTCCTCAAAAAGTTGCTGCACGGCATAGGCCATCAAATGCGCCGCGCTGTGGCGCCGGCAATACAGGTCATCGGTCAACATCGGTGCCTGCCTTTGTTACAATGGGTGATTATGTCTTGTTCTCTTCGCGTCTGTTCCGTTGCTTGACGAACTTCGAATCCGCCTGGTTGGCGGACCGAACGCCGAAGGGCGGAGCACTGCCGCTGTCCGGTTCCGGTCTCCTTCGGTCCTTCGACGTTCTGAGTTCGGCGTTCTGAGTTCGACGTTCAGGTCCCTTTTCCGTCCATCCCGGAATCGCGCCATGCCATCCTGCCGAGAGATCACACGCGAACCCACATCATAGCCGTCAGTCATATAGCCGCTGGGACCCGCCTTCGCTCGGCTACGGCGCGGCAAGCATGCCCGACGGGGTTTATGACCACGGTAAACAAACCGACCGAATGTTTGCCAACTACCGTTGCCCGGTGACAAGCAAACCAATACAATAGCAGAGCTTTAGTCTGAGGCCAACCCCAGTGTTTTTTGGCCGTCTCCGGTTCGTGTCCGCATATGCCGTATCAGATTTGCCAACCTGCACCGATCATTCGTGCACGGGTGGCGGCACCCGATTTCATCCGATTGCAAAACGGGTGACACGCTCTATAGTTTTTTTCATTGTGGTACCGATACCGCACGTCGCGTCCCCATCGTCTAGAGGCCTAGGACACCGGGTTCTCATCCCGGCAACACCGGTTCGAATCCGGTTGGGGATGCCATTCTCCATAATATTTTTAATTACCGTTAGTTACGACATATTTTAACCCACCTGTGACCTGGTTGTGACAAAGGCGGAAAACCAGTCACAGGAGGGCGCGGGAATGGACACGCGGCATCTTCGCAGGCGCGGAAATGTGTGGTGGGCGGATTTTGTTTTCACGGAAAAGGTCGACGGCGAGCTGTGCGGCAAGCGCTGTCGATTCACTCTCGAAACTTCCTAATTCAAGGCAGTGGCGGACTTCCGGGATCGCCACTGCCTGCCGTTGATCGGTGAGATCCGAGACTTGGATATACTCGCGAATCTCGCCGGAATGGTACTCCGCGTGGCCGACAGGGCGACGCAGGCGGCGATCGATTTAGCCGCGGCTGCCGACGTCACCATCGCCGACGCGGCCAATGATTCGCCGGCAAGCTCGAACCTTACTCGCCGATCCCTTGCCGACAAGTTCATCACCGCAATGGAAGCGAATAACGATTACTCGCGGTCAACCATCCAGAAGTACACCGGGACCATGCGGACGCTGTGTGCAATTCTCGGTGATGCGGCGGACCCGGAGAAAGTCAGTGATACCGAATATCAGGGACTACCGGGACCGAATGTGTAAGCTGCCCGTCGGATGCTTCAAAGGGCCGGACCCCGACGTGATGATGCCGGCAGCCGACGGCCAGCAGAAGATGTCAGCATCCGCGGTAAAGACTCACCTGCAGATCATCCAGGGGGTTTTTACGTGGGTTATCGCGGAGTCCCATCTGAATCGGAAGAACATTTTAACACGGTAAGGTAATGAAGCATCAACCGCTGCCTGATGGCTCGGCGAGGTCCACTTCGAACATCGAATTTGGAGTCCCGTGATGCAAACAAGTTCTTCCCAACGTGTAGGTCACGGGCGGCAATCAGCCGTTCCGTGCACCTGATTGTTGGGCCACGATCTTCTTAATCCCCAAGCTCACTGATTTAGCCTCAAAGCCCAAAAACACAATGCGCAATATTTACTCCCGTTTTTCCTGCCTCCGGTCACGCAAGGTGGCCGGAGGCAGGAAAAACGGGAGCATAAATTGCACGTTGTTCACAGAATTCGGTGAGGCCTGATGCACGGATTCCTTGGGATTGGAAAGGGGTGTTCATGATCGCCACGTCTAGCCACGAAAGCAAGAATTCCGCCACCCACGTGACCCCTTATATTTTTGCTCTGATTCTGGCGGCAACAGTACCGTACGTCAATGCCTTGACGAACGGATTTATATGGCTGGATCGTCCGGAGATTCTCGAAGGTCGTCTGTTGATCGATTCCTTGTCCGAATTAATACATGCCGCTTGGTACAATGATAATAATTATTCCGGCTACCACCGCCCAATTTACAACGCCATCCATTCGTTCGATTATTTGATATGGAAAGAAAACCCGATTGGCTATCACCTAAGCAGCGTGGTGTTACACATGCTGAATGTGATCCTGATATATTACCTGTTGTCGAAGCTAACGAGCCGAACTCATATTTCTTTTTATGTTGCTCTATTTTGGGGTCTGCATCCAGTAAATACGGCCGCGGTGTCACTAATTCACAGCAAGGCGGATTTGCTCGTTACATTTTTTTCACTCGGATCGTTCATTGTCTCGTTCCTTTACGTACAACACAACCGCAAAACAATGGCAGCTTGGTGCTTGCCTATTCTGGCGGGAATTCTGTATCTGTTGGCACTTCTGTCAAAGGAAACCGCGCTTATTTGCCCGCTAGTTCTCGTAATAATCCTCTTATCACGTGAGAAGAAGTCGGATGTATGCCCCGCGGCGGGAAACTCGTATGCCTTGCTACTCGTGGTATTCGGTGTTGTAACCATTGCCTATATACTGCACAGACTGTTAGTGATTTCTTTCGACACCCCGGAGAATAAAATGCCACTGTTGGATCGAATGCTAACCTTTATCCCCGTGTACCTTGCCTATATGACAAAATCTTTGTCAACGATAGAGCTCACAACAAATGACGCCGTTCTCATTTGGCGGTATTACGGAATGATCTTCCCAATAATGCTCCTGGTTCTTCTGATTGTCTTGGCGGCTCAGATTCTTGTTGCTATCAAGAACCCGAAATGTTTGCCGGGAATCCTTTGGTTTAATCTGTACTTACTTCCCGTTGCCCAAGTATTTCCGATTTTACACTTTCGCGCGGATCGGTTTCTTTACATTCCCAGTATTGGGTTAATTTGGGCGACTGTCGTTTTCGTGGAAGACATGGCCGCGCGATTTCGGAATAAAAACTTCGGCGGCGTCATATTCCGGTCACTTCAACTCCTGGTGCTCGTGATTGCAGGATATTTCTTTATTCGTATCTGGGAGCGCAACAAAGATTTCAAACATGACGACGTTTTTTTCGAAGAACTTACTGCGAAACACCCGGAGTGCCGGGAAGCCCATTCCTTCCTGGCCTTGGAATATCTTTCACGAGAGGAGTTCGAAAGAGCGGCGGTTGCTTTTCAGAAAGCGTTGTCGAAAGACGAGCGGTTTTACTCGTACGTGAATTATGATGATGTCGAAGGAAACTATGCTGTGTTGCTGTTGCGGAAAGGGAAATACCAGGAGGCGTATGGCATATTAAACGCCTTGCTCGCGCGAGTGTCCGAGGCGAATCCGGAGGTGTACTTCAATATCGGGGTTTGTTGTCTAAAAATCGGCAAATACGGTGAAGCGTACGGACACTTTCGACGTTACCTGGAAGTAATGCCAAACAACGCGGATGCTCTCTTCCTGCTGGGCAAGAGCTCGATTGCGTTAGGCCGGCTCCAAGACGCGCAGAATGCGTTCAAACAATATCTAAAGGTGGTTCCAAGCGCCGGTGACAGGGAATACGTGGAGCAGTTCCTAAGGAGCCTTAAGGAAGTCGACGCGGCGAGCCCGTGAATCGGGGGGGGCGTTATCGGACACATCGCTATTTCTGTATCGGGTCGATCTGCTTCAGCGATACATCAATCAAGTAGCCGTGGAGTGCGGATTGCCGTCGATAGTTTTCGATTGCTTCATCGGTGCAACTTCGTACCAGTATCCGCGGCCTCTGGAGAAAGGGGCCCTTCAGCCTGAAACAACGATGATATCCCTTAATTGCCGACAGGAAGGTGCCCAGTTCAAATCGATAGCCGTTGAGCGTGCCGCCCTGGACGGCGAATCCCCACTGCTGCTTGAATCCCGGGATAAATATTCCGTGGCAGTAGATGAATCCTTCCTCGATCGGCATCTCCCCTTCGCCGCCGGCACCGAGGATTTGCCAGGATGGGTCGCCGTCCCCCGCCTGCTTGAGCAGGAACAGCAGCACGCGCTGCCCCGGGTGATAACTCATCCAACGAGCGTTGCCGCTCCAGTCGACGAATTGTCGCACTTCGATACGCTCCGGGGGTGCGTTGCCCCGGATCACCTCCAGGACTTTTAATTGGAAGGTTTCCTCCTGTACCTCGATAATCGTCCCGCAGACAAGGAGGTCTGAGCCGACGACGAGCTCATGGAGGGGCATCGGTTCGTAATCGGCGTTGGTTGGACCACAGGCCAGCATCAGCAAAGCAAGAATGCACCCGGACCGGAGGGCCAGCGAAACTCTAAAGCCAATCCCGATCATCTCTGATGAATCCTTATGAAAGCGCTTCTTGACGGTTTCCATCTGGTCGTAAAGTAGGGCAGGTGAGAGTAATCGACAACCCTAAACAGCTCGAAAGTTGTAATAAGCTACTGGATTTGGCAGAAAAAAACTCCCCACAGCAGTGGCTCCGACTATGGGGAGCTGGGTTTGTTTCACTTGAACCGAGGATTCCCGGTCATGCCTGACCCCTGGAGCGTGCAACAACCAGTCGACCCCGCCGAATGGCGATCGTCGCGGTGGTCAGCAGCAGCAGAATCAGGATGATCATGCCCCATTCGGAGACGGTCGGGACACCGGGCTCGAACGGGTCCGGGACGCCATTTTTGTTTTCGTCCACAAGAGTTCCCTCGAGGATCTCGATGCCGTCGTCGACGCCGTTTTCGTTGAAATCCGGTTTTTGGCCTGGGACCTGGAAAAACAAGTGGGTGTCCAGCGGTCCCTGCTCCATCTGTCTGGTAGCGGGATTAAAAAACGTGGCATTGGGATCGGTGACTGTCATCTCGACATAGATCCGCGCCGAAGGGAAGAGACTCACCTGGGTCCCCTCCGGACAGTATTCGACGTCAAAGCCCTCGGCGTCGAATGGGCCTATTGGATCCCCTGTTTTTCTGCAATCCGGGTTTCGAACCAGCAACATCTCGACGATTCGGCCTTCGCGCAGCGCACCGACTAAAAGCTCCCCGCTCTCATTGAGGACGGTTGTCTGTCCGCGAACCTCATCTTTCCACGGCCGGATCTCTCGTCCCTGGGCGTCCACCAGCTTACCTTCCTGAACCATCTGGTCGATCGGAACCGTCCGGGGCAGACGACGGACCCTGGCCGGGGAGAGAAGTAGCGGACCGTTTTTCTCAAAGTCAAAGTTGAAAAGGGAGATGTTTAAATTTCCCGTCGCGGCATCGAAAGTAGAAGAGACATCGTAGCCGGGGACCCGAGGCTTCAGCGCAAGGGCCGACCCGCCGCTCGTAAACTCGGTGTCACGGACGATGTTATTTTTGTCGATGCTCACGCCGACGTGAAAGTCAATGCCGGCAGGCACGACGCCGGCGGCGCCATTGTTCCAGGCCTTGGGGGTAGTGAATTCAATCTTGAACCGGTTGTAATTCGTGCCCTGATGCGTCTCCGCCCCGTCAGCGCTGATCGAGACATCGCTCCACGGGCTCAAACCGCCCGTGTACATCGAGGTTTTGCTGGGGGTCCCGTCCGCCGGGAGCACCAGCACGATGATGTTAAAGCCGTCCGCATCAGTGCTGTTGGGGTTGACGAAGCACCAATTGG
>Ga0310123_10002987_pt1 | contig 13270 bp, 6 predicted proteins | sample CB6_AW_1057_MG_FD_203505 | JGI IMG/M metagenome (GOLD analysis project Ga0310123, IMG submission 203505) | Marine microbial communities from Western Arctic Ocean, Canada - CB6_AW_1057 | ecosystem: Environmental > Aquatic > Marine > Oceanic | place: Canada: Western Arctic Ocean | collected... | reverse complement strand
CCAGCGTAGGCATCTGGTGACTGCAGGGACTTTTAATGCCAAGTTCAGCGCAGGTGGAGTGGTGGACGTGGAGTATCTTGTGCAAGCGCTGCAGATTAACCATGGTCGTAGTTATCCCGGTTTGCGGCACGCAAACACGCGCGAAGCCATGCGGGCTCTCCGCGCGGCTGGAGTGCTTGCGGATGGGGATTTCCAGCGCCTGCGCGCCGCGCTTCAGTTTTTGCGCTTGCTAATCAATGCGCTCCGCATGGTGCGCGGGAACGCGCGCGACCTGACCGTTCCGCTCGCCGGAAGCGAGGAATTCGCTTTTCTCGCGCGACGCTTGCGTTATCATAGCAATGTGGAAACACTAGCGAGCGACCTGGCCCAGCATTCGGAGAACGTACGCGAAATCAACAAGCGGATGTTGGGTTAGGGGATGTGGCTACTGGGACGTGGAAGCAATTGCCCCCACGCCCCAACCGTGTTTATGCGTCGTAGTACAACGTGAACTCGTGTGGATGCGTTCGCAGCCGTACTGGGTCAACCTCGTTTTCGCGTTTGTAGCCGATGTATGTTTCTATCAAATCAGGGGTGAATACGTCGCCTTTGAGCAAAAACTCATGGTCAGCCTCGAACTCATTTAGTACCGCGGCCAGTGAGGAGGGCACCTGCGGAATCTGAGCCAACTCCTCTGGCGGCAACTCGTACAGATCCTTATCCATTGGATCCCCGGGATCAATACGGTTCTGAATTCCGTCCAGGCCGGCCATAAGCAACCCAGCGCAGGCTAGATAGGGGTTGCACGTAGGGTCGGGGGCGCGGAACTCAATCCGTTTTGCCTTCTCGCTCTTTGAATAGACCGGAATGCGGCAGATTGCCGAGCGGTTGCGCTGGGAGTATGCCAGGTTGACCGGGGCCTCGAATCCGGGCACCAGCCTCCGGTAAGAGTTGGTAGTGGGAGCGGCTAGAGCAAGCAGGGATGGGCCGTGCTTAAGTAGTCCGCCGATGTAATAACGTGCGGTCTCGGAAAGACCAGCGTAACCGGCTTCATCGAAGAAAATGTTGCTGCCGTCTTTCCATAGGCTCTGGTGCATGTGCATGCCGCTGCCGTTGTCATCGAAAAGCGGCTTGGGCATGAAGGTGGCTGTGAAGCCGTGCCTTCGGGCCACGTTTTTTATCAGGTATTTATACTTGAGCAGGTTGTCGGCTGTGTTCAGTAAGGTGTCATATCGGAGGTCGATTTCGCTCTGTCCGGCGGTGGCAACCTCGTGGTGGTGTACCTCTACCGGTACCCCTGCTTGCTCAAGCGTGAGCAGCATGTCACTGCGCACGTCCTGCATAGTGTCGGTAGGAGGACATGGGAAGTAGCCGCGCTTAGGGGGAATCTGCGCGCCCTGGTTAGGGCCTAGATCCTCGCCGCTGTTCCACCAGGCTTCCCGGCTGTTCACTGCATAGAATGAAGAGTAGGGCGTGCTTTCGTAGCGCACGTCATCGAAGATGAAGAACTCCGCCTCTGGGCCCCAGTAGCTGAGATCAGCTATGCCGGTTTGTTTCATGTAAGCGACCGCTTTCTTAGCCACATAGCGCGGGTCGCGTGTGTATGGCTGCAGGGTGATGGGGTCATAGATATCACAGATGATGGCGAGCGTAGGTACCTCCAGCACCGGGTCCATGAACGCTGTACTCGCGTCTGGAATCAGCAGCATGTCGGATTCGTGAATTTCTTGGAAGCCTCGAACCGAGGAGCCATCGAAGCCGATGCCATCATCAAATTTCTCCAGGGTGAACTCGCGCGCGGGAATGCTGAAGTGCTGCCATATTCCGAACAGATCGGTAAAGCGGATGTCTACGATCTTAGCGCCGCCCGCGCTTGCGGCGGCAATGGCTTCCTGCGGAGTCTGAAGGCTGGTTTTCATGGTTTCATCGCTCCTTTTTTGTGTCTCTCCTAGTTGTTGTTAACGAAAGCCGCCTTCGTGCAGAAATAACTTCGCGTCGAAGGCGTCTTGGCCCTACGGAGATTGTCTTTTATTATGTTAAGGCAGTGTATACCACGTTGGCATGATCTTGTCAAGCATTGTTTAGCATTGGCTGGGACGGTGCGTTTGTATTACTCACGGCAAGTCGGATGCACCCATTAGATAGCGATCGCATTCGCGGGCTGCACCGCGGCCTTCGTTAATTGCCCAGACAACGAGGCTTTGGCCTCGGCGCATGTCTCCTGCTGCGAATACTCCTTCGACGCTTGTGGAGTACTTACCGTAGTCAGCCTTGACGTTTGAGCGATCGTCACGGTCCAGTTTTAGTTGTTCGACGATGGTGTCTTCGGGGCCGAGGAAACCCATCGCCAGCAGGACGAGCTCACACTGCCAGACCCGTTCAGTTCCTTCTTTCTTGACCGGCACCGGGCGCCGGCTGCTGAAATCCCAATTGATCTCGACCGTGTGGACCTCCTTGACGTTACAGTGCTCATCGCCGATGAATTTTTCGGTCGTAATGACGTAGCTGCGTGGATCGACGCCGAAACGGGCTTTGGCCTCTTCTTGCCCATAGTCCAGTCTAATAATCTTGCGCCATTCGGGCCATGGATTGTCAGGATCTCTCTCGTCAGGTGGTCTGGGAAGAATCTCAAACTGATTGAGTGTCTTGCAGCCGTGCCGCATGGCAGTGGCGACGCAATCTGTGCCGGTGTCGCCACCGCCGATGACGATCACGTGCTTGTCTTTGGCTGAAAGGTAATTACCGTCTTGGTGACCGGAGTCTAGGAGGCTCTTGGTGTTCTGGAGCAGGAATGGAACGGCTTGGTGGATGCCGCCTAGACCGCGGCCCGCAATAGGTAAGTCTCGTGGTTTGGTGGCGCCACAGCAAAGGACGATGGCATCGAATTCTTGGCGCAGTTGCGTGGCCGGGACTCTGTCGCCTATGGATGTATTGGTCACAAAGGTGATGCCTTCTTCAGCCATAACGTCGACGCGGCGTTGGACGACCTCTTTGTCCAGCTTCATGTTTGGGATGCCGTACATGAGCAAGCCGCCAATTCGGTCATCGCGTTCGTACACCATTATGGTGTGCCCAGCCTGGTTGAGCTGCGCCGCACAGGAAAGTCCGGCGGGTCCTGAACCAACCACGGCGACTTTCTTGCCGGTTCGTGTTTCCGGTGGCGCAGCCTTAATCCAGCCTTCTTCCCAGCCTTTGTCCGCGATTGAACATTCATTGTGCTTAATAGTGACTGGTGGTTCTATGATGCCCAGAACGCAGGAATCCTCGCAGGGCGCGGGGCAGACGCGTCCGGTGAATTCCGGAAAGTTGTTCGTCTTGTGCAGCCGCACGAGGGCTTCTTTCCAGAGGCCTTGATAGATCAGGTCATTCCATTCTGGAATCAGATTGTTTACTGGACAACCGGTGGTCGTTCCGCCAATCAACTCTCCGGAGTGACAAAAAGGAACTCCGCAATCCATACATCGGCCACCTTGCTCCTGCAGTTGCGATGTTGGGAAGCTATCGTGGAACTCTTTCCAGTCCTGAGTTCGCTCTAGCGGTGCGCGATCGGCTGGTAGTGCCCGCTGATATTCCATGAATCCCGTGGGTTTACCCATTAGTGTTTCTTTAAGTGCTGCTGTTCCTGTGGAGTTGTTGCGTGTGCCGATTGCATGTGAGTTAGACAGACTTTGTCATTACCTAGCATGGCTAGCTGGTGATACAATGAACTCAGGACATCCACGTTTGATGTTTTCCTATCAGTTCCCGCTGACGCGGGCCAAGTCGTTCTTATTCTCTTCAAAGGCCATCATGATGGCGTCATCACCACTAATGCCGGCTTTCTCAGCATGCTTTATGGCGTATAGCATTCGGCTATAATCCTTCGGGAAGACTTTGACGAATTTTGGAACCATCTGTTCCCAAAGTGCCAGTACTCTCCACGCTCGCTCGCTCCGCGTGTAGTCGGCGTGACGGCGGATCATAGCTTCGATTTCTTCAACTTCTTCTTTTTCTTCGAGTGGAATGAGATCCACAGTTTCACGATTGCAGCGCGTGCTGAAATCTCCGTTTTCATCGAGCACATAGGCAATGCCTCCGGACATCCCGGCTGCGAAATTTCGCCCTGTGGAGTCCAGAATGACTGCCCTTCCCCCTGTCATATACTCGCATCCGTGATCGCCCACGGATTCAACAACTGTGCGGACCCCGCTGTTGCGTACGCAGAAGCGTTCACCAGCCATCCCTCCGATGTAGGCTTCCCCACTTGTTGCTCCGTAAAAAGCCACGTTGCCGACGATCATGTTCTCTGAAGGCGAAAAGGTTGATCCTTCTGGCGGGTAGAGGATAACTTTGCCTCCAGAGAGGCCTTTTCCGAAATAGTCGTTGGCATCGCCTTCTAGTTCTAGAGTGACACCCGGTGGAATGAAAGCGCCGAAGCTTTGGCCAGCTGAGCCTTTGAAATGGAGATGGATAGTGTCCTCGGGGAGCCCTTCCGGCCCATGCCTCCGCGTGACGTCGCTGCCGATAATTGTTCCAACCACGCGATTAACGTTCCTTATGGGCAACGTGGCGCGGACTTTTTCACGCCGCTCAAGAGCCGGTTTGCACAGGTCGAGAAGCACTTTGTTGTCAAGTGCATTCTCAAGATTGTGATCCTGCGGGATCTGGCAGTAACGGCCGATCTCCGGTCCGATATCCGGCTGATACAAAATATTTGAGTAGTCCAGCCCCTTGGCCTTGTAGTGGTCAACAACCTTCTTGACGATCAGCCTGTCCGTGCGACCAACCATCTCATTGATGGTACGGAAGCCGAGCTGTGCCATAATCTCCCGCATCTCCTGCGCGATGAAATTCATGAAGTTGACCACATGTTCAGGTTTGCCTCTGAACTTCTTGCGAAGCTCCGGATTCTGCGTCGCCACGCCAACCGGACACGTGTCTAGGTGACAGACGCGCATTTGAATGCATCCCATCGATACGAGTGCAGTCGTGGCAAAACCGAATTCCTCCGCGCCTAGCAGTGTAGCGATTACAACATCTTTCCCGGTCTTCAATTGGCCGTCTGTCTCGACAATGATGCGACTTCGAAGATTGTTCAGGACTAAGGTCTGGTGTGTCTCTGCAACGCCAAGTTCCCAAGGAAGACCTGCGTGCTTGATACTGGTCTGGGGCGATGCGCCGGTCCCGCCGTCGTGCCCGCTGATGAGGACCACGTCTGCGTGTCCCTTGGCGACTCCAGCGGCGATCGTGCCAACGCCCACTTCCGCTACCAGCTTAACACTGATGCGTGCGTGGTGGTTGGCGTTTTTTAGGTCATGGATGAGCTGTGCCAGGTCCTCGATTGAATAGATGTCGTGGTGAGGTGGGGGCGAAATTAAGCCAACTCCAGGCGTAGATAAACGTACTTTGGCGATCCATGGATAGACTTTGCGGCCTGGAAGCTCACCACCTTCGCCGGGCTTGGCGCCCTGGGCTATCTTAATTTGAATTTCCTTGGCTTGCGTCAGGTAATGGCTAGTCACACCGAAACGGCCTGAGGCAACCTGCTTGATGGCGCTGTTCTTCGAATCTCCGTTGGTCTCAGGCGTGTATCGAGCGGGGTCCTCGCCGCCTTCGCCGGTATTGCTCTTGCCGCCGATGCGGTTCATGGCAATAGCGAGAGTCTCATGGGCTTCTTTGCTTATGGAGCCGAACGACATGGCACCGGTCTTGAAACGCCTGATTATCTCTTCGGAGGATTCAACTTCTTCCAGAGGAATGGGGTTTGCATTGGTGTTGAAATCCAGCAGACCTCGTAAAGTGGCGAGACGTCTTGACTGGTCGTTGACCATGTCGCTGTATTCTTTGAAAACATCATAATTTTCGGTCCGGCAGGCTTTCTGGAGTGTGTGAATCGTCTGCGGATTGAACAGGTGCAGCTCACCTTCCTTTCGGTATTGATACTGCCCAAAGGCTTCGAGGGTGCTGCCGTTAACCGGAATTTTCGGATATGCCTTTGAGTGCTGTTTGAGTACTTCTTCGGCAATGTCCTCTATGCCAATGCCTTCGACTCTCGATGCGGTCCAAGTGAAATACTTGTTGATGACTTCGTGGTTCAGGCCTATGGCCTCAAAGATCTGCGCGCCGCAGTAGGATGCGATGGTAGAGATGCCCATTTTGGACATGACTTTCACGATTCCCTTGACTACGGCTTTAATGTAATTGCCGATCGCTGTTTCGTCGCCCGTATTTTTGAGCATCCCCTCACGGATCATGTCCTTCAACGTTTCATAGGCGAGGTAAGGGTTGATGGCTTGGATGCCATAGCCGATGAGCAAACAGAAGTGATGAACTTCGCGGGGATCTCCGGATTCGAGAACGAGCCCAACCTTAGTACGAGTGCCTTGGCGAATCAGATGGTGGTGCAGTCCTGCAGATGCAAGTAAAGCAGGGATAGGCGCATTTTCTGCGTTGCAATCCCGATCTGAGAGGATGAGGATGTTTGCACCATCCTCGATGGCCTGGTCAGCAGCTCCGAAAAGGTCGTCTATGCCTTTTTCAAGTCCGGCTCGGCCGTCGCTGACCTTGAACAGTATCGGTAAAGTGACTGATTGAAATCCGTTGCAATCCAGACTCTTCAGATTGGTGAGCTCTTGATTCTTGAGAATCGGGATCTGCAATCGGATCTGATGGCAGCTCTCCGGTGTAGGTTTTAGGAGATTGCGCTCTGGGCCAAGCGTAGTCTGAGTTGAGGTGATTAACTCCTCACGAATTGGGTCGATGGGTGGATTCGTGACCTGTGCAAAAAGTTGCTTGAAGTAGTTGTAGAGCGTCTGGGGTTTGTCGGAGAGGACGGCGAGGGGAGTATCCGTTCCCATCGAACCAATGGGCTGGATGGCGTTCATGGCCATTGGGCCGATATTGATGCGTAGATCCTCGTAGTTGTAGCCGAACATCTGTTGTAGCTTGACCGTCTGCTGGTGGTTGTTTTCATCTTCTTTGTGGGTTGCATCCGGAATCTCTTCTAAGTCCAGAAGGTTTTCGTCGAGCCATTTGCGGTAAGGGTGCTCGGATGCCACTTTTTGCTTCAGTTCCTCGTCGCTGATAATGCGGCCCTCTTCCGTATCGACCAGAAACATGCGGCCAGGCTGGAGGCGGCCTTTAGTGAGGACCCGTTGGGGCTCTACTTCTAGTACGCCGACTTCAGAGGCCATGATTACCATGTCGTCTTTGGTCACGTAATAACGGGATGGCCGCAAACCGTTGCGGTCGAGGACCGCACCGATGCGGGTGCCATCCGTGAAGGCTATTGATGCCGGGCCGTCCCACGGCTCCATCAAGCAGGAGTGATATTCGTAGAAGGCTCGCTTGGTATCGTCCATACTATCGTGGTTTTCCCACGGCTCCGGAATCATCATCATCATCGCATGGGGGATTGAGCGTCCGGCGAGGTACAAGAATTCCAGGCAGTTGTCAAACTTAGCCGAATCACTGCCATCTTCTAGGATGATGGGGAACACTTGTTGAAGATCCTCACCGAAAAGTTCCGAGGCTAGAAGCGCCTGCCTGGCGATCATCCAGTTTTCGTTCCCTCTGAGCGTATTGATTTCGCCGTTGTGCATCAGGTAACGGTAAGGGTGGGAACGATCCCAACTCGGAAAGGTGTTGGTGCTGAAACGGGAATGAACAAGGGCGAGTGCGGATTCGAAGCGTTTGTCGGAAAGGTCGGGATAGAAATCCTCTACTTGATCCGGAGTGAGCATGCCTTTATAGACGATCGTCCTGTAGGACAGGCTGGATACGTAAAAAAACTCACTGCCAGGCACGCTGCTGCGGCGGAGCGCATTGTCGACCCGTCTGCGGATCAGAAATAGTTTTCGTTCGAAAGACAAGTCGTCATCGATAGCTGGATCCCTACGGATAAAAACCTGTCGGATGACCGGTTCGAAGGACTTTGCCGTATTGCCAAGACGGAAGTTGTCCGTTGGTACCCCACGCCATCCGAGTACCGTCTGTCCTTCTTCCTCTATGAGCCTGTTGAACGTCTGTTCCTGTGCATCGCGCTCGTCCCGATCAGGAGACATGAAAACCATGCCAACTCCGTATTGTCCGGGGTCGGGCAGTTCTATATCTAGTCCCTGGCATGCGTGCTGCAGAAATTTGTGAGGCATTTGCAGCAATATACCTGCTCCGTCACCCGTGTTGTCTTCACAGCCGCAGGCCCCGCGGTGGTCAAGATTCAACAGCACGGTGAGAGCCTGTTGCACGATCTCGCAAGACTTTTCGCCCTTAATGTTGACGACAAATCCAATGCCACAGGCATCGTGCTCGAATGTTGGATCGTAGAGACCTTGTTTGGGAGGAAGCCCTGGCTTCTTCATGCTCTGCCTTTCTATGCGTGTCATGTCGTCATTTTTCGCTCTTTGGGACACTTTCCCTGATGACTAGGTCGGGCACCAAGGTGGTCCACCGCAACTCGAGATTGTAAATCTGCAATCGGCTGTGTTGTGCTCATCTCCTGTGCACGAGTGTCGGCAAAGAAGAATGGCCGACGTTCCCAGAACATTGTCAGGCAGTACCGGCATTGAGATCTCGGTTGAAACGTTTTACTGATTGTTCTTGAATTCCTAAACTCGGCGGAACATGGGAACGACAGAGAATATGGTCTGCGCTTTGGGATGTCAATCCAGTCGCGCAGGCGCGCGCATTCCCTTTCTCTGACCGTACGCATTTCATCCAGTTCGGGGTTCAGGTACGGCCGAAGTCCTTGGTGACGGCCGACCACAAAGCCGATGCCGCACTGACCGTGCTCAATGGGGGTTTCCTGGGGGTAGTTCTCTCCCGAGAAGGTGGTTAGTGCTCACTATTCTTCCTGCGATGTTACCGGAGCAATCAATTCATAGGCATTTCCTATGTGCTACGGACACAGTGCTGGAACCCATTTTATCATATTAGTCTCACTTACTACCGCGGTTTCGCATGCGGTAGAATAACACCCAACGTAACATGGTTCTCCCTGTGTTGATGGCCAACGCGCTGCTATTTGACTTCCACAACGGGTCTCACGATAGCGCCTACCTGGTGGCGACGATGATTGCCTCGTGCTCGGTATCACCTCGGCGTGCTCTGGCGCTCTCAGCCGTAGTCGAATTCACAGGGCCGTTTCTGGAACGTATGGCCTCGCTGCTGACTGATGCAGCCGCTGAGATATCCAACGGAGTACTGCGCCTGCAGGATAATCCCAGCGTGGCATAACGAACACACCATGCGCGCTAAAGCGCTGGAAAACCGCGTGGAACGGGTCTACAGTGAAGCCATCGCAGACCTGTTCAGCGGGCCACGGGACGATGATCATTTGGTGGAAATGCTCAGGCTGCGCGAGATTACCGCCATATTTCCAAAGTGGCCGACCGGGGTGACGAAGCCGAGAACGTTATAGTTGATATCGTGGTGAAGAAGGTTTGAGGGTGTGGCGGATCAGGCTGCGGAGTTCAGCACATCTGCCAGACGGGCCACGCCTGCCTGCAGCTGAACGGGGTCGAGCGCGCAAAAGGGCAGACGCAGGAAACGTTCCCCGCCACCATCGGCGAAAAACCCGCGCCCATCGGACAATTTCAAATTGACCTTGGCCGCGTGCACGCGCACCTCCGTAGTGGTAAAGCCCTCTGGCAGAGTGAGCGAGAGGAAGAAGCCTCCGTCCGGGCGGGTGGGCTCTGCGTCCGGCACGTATTCTTCTAGGGCTGTCAGGATGGCTTCCAGTCGGGGAGCGTAGAGAGTTTTTAGCTTTTCAATTTGCGGCTGCAGATGGCCGCCGCGGCAGAATTCGTATACGCTTCCGTGTGCAAGTAGACCGGGCGTAATGTAGCTGTTCTCCGCTTCTCTGGCGATTTCGCCGATCAATTTATGCGGCCCGATCACATAACCCATTCGCGGTCCCGGCCCAATTAATTTGCTGAAGGATGAAAGCTGCAGCACTTTCTCGGGCGCCAATTCGCGCAGGGCGGGCTGCGAATCGCCGCGGTAACGCAACTCGCGGTAGGGGGAATCCTCCAGCAGCAAGAAGCCGTGCTCGCGGGCGAGTGCTACCATATGACCCCTCTTCTCGCCAGAGCAGGTGGCCCCGGACGGATTCTGGAAATCGGGGATGACGTAAAAGAAGCGCGGTTGGTTCTTCCGCAGCGCGGCCTCCAACATGGCCATATCGGGCCCGTCGGACTGCAGCGGAATAGAGACAATATCGGCTCCGTGCTTGCGCAAGATGGTGATGGTGCGGTCGTATGTGGGCGCTTCGACAAAAACGGTGCGCTCATCAGCCTGCAGTAACAGGGCGCAGATGAACTCGATAATCTGCAACGATCCGTTCGAGCATAGCACGTTCTCCACCTCCGCGCCGTGCCACTCTGCGAGCCACTCGCGAAGGGGCTGGAAGCCGAACGCCGATCCGTATTGCAGGATCGTGTCTCCGTGCGCGCGGATGGCATCCCGGGCAGCCGTGGCCATCTCCTCCTTTGGAAACGATTCTGTCGCAGGCACGCCGCGTGTGAAGACGATCGCTTCTGGTGCACTCATATGCGGTTCTCGTTACTCAGAATACAGCTGCGCGTGCAGCGCGCGCAGGCCCAGCGTATAAGATGCGGCGCCAAATCCGGAAATAGTACCCACGCAGACCGGGGCCAGCAGCGATTCGTGCCGGAAGGATTCACGTGCGTGAATGTTGGAGAGATGCACCTCCACCACTGGAAGTTCGACTGCGGCGATGGCGTCGCGCAACGCCACGGAGGTATGAGCGAACGCGCCCGGGTTGAAGACTACCCCGTTGGCCCACTCGCTCGCGGCGTGCAGCGCCTCGATGAGCGCCCCCTCGCTGTTGGATTGCAGCACGCGCGTCTCCATATCCAGCTCGGATGCCAGAGCGGTCATCCTGGTGTTGATCTCTTCCAATGTCTCGGTGCCGTAAACCTCCGGCTCACGCGCGCCGAGTAGGTTCATGTTTGGGCCGTGTAAAACAAGGATTCTTGATATCATGATGCCTGCCTGTTTGCGCTCACGTTACGGTTTCCGCAATCACTGCTTCGAGCAATGCTTCTTCCGCCGTCAGGCCGTATTCTACCGCACCGATGGCGGTTGGCAAGGCGAAGGTGAGTTCGCCGGCGCGTTTCTTTTTGTCGCTGCCCATCAGTGTGCGGATGCGCTGTGGAGGCAGTTCGGGGCAACAGGTGGGCAGCCCAATTATCTGCAGCTTGGCGGCAACTCGCTCGGATATCCCCGCAGTCACCAGACCGATGCGCTCGGCAAGCCGTGTCTCGGCCAGCAGCCCGATGGCGATAGCTTCGCCGTGGCGCAGCCGGAAATCGCTGGCAGCCTCGATTCCGTGGCCGATAGTGTGGCCCAAATTGAGCTTAGCGCGCTCGCCTTTTTCATACGGGTCGCGCTGTACGATTTCGATTTTCACCACCATAGCGCGCTGCAACAGATCTCTCGAGAGTGGCATCGCCGCCGGGCCGAGCGCGTCGAAAAGCTCTGCGTCGGCGATGAGGCCGTGCTTGAGCACCTCCGCCATGCCGGATATGTATTCTTCAGGCGGCAGGGTTTCCAGCAGCTCAGGGTCTGCCAGCACAAGCGCGGGCGGGTGAAAAGCGCCTACAAGGTTCTTCCCATGTGGAAGGTTAACCCCCACTTTTCCGCCGATGCTAGCATCCACCATGGCCAACAGGGTAGTAGGTATGTTCACCCACCGCACGCCGCGCATGAAAGTTGCCGCCGCGAAACCTGCTAGATCGCCAATCATCCCGCCGCCGACTGCCATAATCAGGCTATGGCGGTCGAGGCCGTGTTGCAGGAACGCGTCGTAAAGTTCGCGTGCCGTGGCGAGCGTCTTGTGCGCCTCTCCATCAGGTACGGTTACTACCGGAGTGCTAAGCTGCTCGCCCAAATCCCTCGCCCACAGTGGGCTGACGTTGGCATCTGTAACGACAATCCCCGGCTGCGGCAGGTTGAGTTCACGTAATAGGCGCGGAAGGTAAGCGCGCGAACCATTCCCCAGCATCAACGCATACTTACCCGTGGCAGTATGCACTGTGCTCCGCCACGGCATCAGTTCTCCCACGATACGGTCGGCGGCGGCATCTGGCGTCAGCGTGTCGGTCTGCAGTTGTAGTGCGAAGGAATCATAGTGCTCTGCGCGCGTGCGAAGCAGCCTGCGCAATGCGGACCCGTTCTCCTGCCCGTCCGGCAATAATGGGCGCCCACTCTCTGCTCCCAGCCTTGCGCGGATGCTCGCCTCGCTGGCGCGCAGACAGATCACCGGCCCTGCGGTTGCGGCCAGCGCCCGATTGTCGCGGTCTAGCAGCGCGCCGCCTCCCAGCGCAATTACGCATTCATCCTGTGTGATGGCCTGTGTCACAGCCTCGCGCTCCAACGCGCGGAAGGCGACCTCGCCCTGCTGCGCGAAGATTTCGGGAATCGATTTCCTGGTGCGGGTGACGATTCGATCGTCTATGTCAACATAGTCATAGCCAAGCCGCTTGGCGCACAACCGGCCGATAGTGGTCTTTCCCGCTCCTGGCGGTCCAGTGAGGAGTAAGTTCATATTTTTCTGTGATGTTTGAGGCTCTGGTAGCTTTTACTCGAACATGCATAGAACTACCAAGTACTCATTGCATATCACGCCCACAACCTACCAGAAAACCTGCTTCTGCGCGTCCATATGTAAATCGTCAAGCCTAGCAGTGCGCAGCGATGCAAAGCGCGGCTTCAGCTCGGCCAGAGAGTCGCCTCCCAGCTTGCGCAGCAATTCATCAGCCAATACAAAGGCTACCATGGCCTCGCCCACAACCGCCGCGCGAGGCACTGCGCAGAAATCAGAGCGCTCGTACGTGGTCGGGGCGGGCTCGCCACTGGCAAGGTCCACGGTTTGCAGCGGGTTGAGCGTGGTGCTGAGCGGCTTCATGGCCGCTCGCAGCAGCAGTGGCTGTCCGGTGGTGACGCCGCCCTCGGTGCCACCGGCGCGGTTTGTGTTCCGTATCACCTGCCCGTCTTCCAGAAACATCTCATCGTGCACCTCGGTGCCGGGGTTTCGGGCGTTTGCGAAAGCCGGCCCGACCTCCGCTCCCTTGATGGCGTGGATGCTGAGCAGCGCCTGTGCCAGCCTACCTTCGATTTTTCGATCCCAGTGCACGTGCGACCCCAGGCCGGGTGGCACGCCCAGTGCCACTACCTCGAACACGCCACCGAGTGTATCCTTCGCTTTCATCGTTTCACGGATGTGCGCGCGCATGGCGTCGGCCGTCTCAGAGTGTGGGCAGCGCACGTCGGATTCGTCAGCCCGGGGGCC
>Ga0310123_10002985_pt1 | contig 13280 bp, 9 predicted proteins | sample CB6_AW_1057_MG_FD_203505 | JGI IMG/M metagenome (GOLD analysis project Ga0310123, IMG submission 203505) | Marine microbial communities from Western Arctic Ocean, Canada - CB6_AW_1057 | ecosystem: Environmental > Aquatic > Marine > Oceanic | place: Canada: Western Arctic Ocean | collected... | reverse complement strand
ACGTTGGCAATCGTCGCCAACCACGCCAGGACGTCGGCAAATTCCGCCGCCGCGATGGCATGGTCGCCCTCACGCAACGCCGATGCCAACTCGCCCACCTCCTCCATCAACCACATGAAGGTCCCGTCGATCCCCCGCGCCTCGTCCTTCGACGAATACATCGTCTCGATCAACTGCTGCAGCTGACCCAGAGTCAAACCGGATGGATGCTCGATTGTCATCGCCTCGTCTCTCAATTCCACCAGAAACACCGCCGACCAACACCAGGCCCAATCTCAACCCGCGACAATCCCATCGCACAACCCCTTCACACATCCCGGCCGCATGAAAAACGCCGCGGTCCCGCGCAAGCGCGGAACCGCGGCTATCAAAAACAAACCTCTGACATAGCTTCGGCGGTTGCTGTGAGCACTCATGGGCAATGCCGTGGACAAACCGGGGGGTCACCGGCCGGCGCACCTGCCCAACACTCTTTACAACGGCACCTCCGAGTTTTCAGCCAGCCAAGAGATCTGGTTACCACGCAACAAGAGTGATCGGCAGGATAGAATCGGTAAATTGGACAGAATCGAGGATTCGGATAAGTCGGGAGATTCCGATCATCCCCCGTCCCGGGACTGCCGGTTTTGCCGGTCAGAGGTGCTGAACAGGGATGAGGGATCCGGCACGAGGTGCCTGGAGTCGATACAATCGTTACCGGCCCGATGACCGGCACAATCGCTGTGCGCGGCAACAGACGACACCATCCCGGGAGCAGTCACCATGAAACCGACGACACCAGAGCACCAAACCCGCTCCTGCCACGAACTCTCACGACGCACATTCCTCGCCTCCAGCCTCGTCGCCGGTGTGACCCTCACCCACCAGCCTCTCCCCACCACCGCAGCCCCAGCAGACCCCAAGAAGTCGCCCTACGCCGAGTTCAAGATGGGGATCCAGAGTTATTCTCTGCGAGGCTTCGATGCTCCCACCGCACTCAAGCACACTCGAACACTCGGGCTGAGATTCTGGGAGGCGTATCCCAGGCACGTCCCGCTGGGGACTCTGCCGGCACACATCACAAAGCAGAAAGCCATGATGGCCGAAGCGGGGGTCAAGCTGACCGCCTACGGCGTGCTGGGCTTTGATGCCAATGAAGCCAAGGCTCGGCAGGCGTTCGACTTCGCCCGCAAGATGGGAATCGACTCGCTGAGTGCCAACCCGAAGAAGGACAAGGCGACGTTTGATCTCCTAGACCGGATGGTCGAGGAGTACGAGGTGGCGATCGCGATCCACAACCACGGACCCCGGGCTCTGTACGACAAGATTTCCGACGTCGAGCAAATGGTCAAGGACCGGCATCCTCTGATCGGCGCCTGCGTCGACACCGGCCACTTCCTCCGCAGCGACGAGGACCCTGTGGCAGCGATCAGGCGACTCGGTAAGCGAGTCTTCGGCGTCCATCTCAAGGACGTCAAGACCGTCACCGTCGGCGGCAAGAAACGGAAGCAGTTCAAGATCGTCGGCGAAGGCGACCTCAACGTCGCCGGCTGCCTCAGCGAACTCCGCAAGCTCAAGTACAAACGATGCGTGGCTTTGGAGTACGAGGAGAACCCCAAGAATCCGCTCTCGGACCTGGAACTCTGCCTGAAATCAGTCCGCGCCGCGGTCAAGTCACTGTCCTGATCGACCCCGACCCGACCCCGACCAGTCAGTCTCCGCCGGCTCCCTCCAGGATCACCAGGTTGTCCCGGTGCACGACCTCGGCGTACGGCAGGCTTCCCAGCCGCTCACGAATCTCCTCGCTCCGCCGACCGGCAATCTCCGCGGTCTCCCGCGCATCGTAGTTCACCAGCCCCCTGGCAAACTCGCGACCATCGGGATCCGCCAGCGAGACCACATCCCCGTGGAGGAAACTCCCTTCCACCCCCGTCACACCGATCGACAGCAGCGACCCACCACCCTCACGCAACGCCCGGCAGGCGCCCTGATCGAGCACCACTTTTCCCTGCGGCGTCGCGGCGTAGCCGATCCAGCGCTTCCAGGCCGGCATCGTCGCCCCGTGAGCCAGGAACAGCGTCCCGACTTCGCGGCCCGCCAGCACGTCATCGAGCACCCCGGCTCGGGTCCCGTTGGCCACGATCACGCTCTCCCCCACCGCCGTCGCACTCTTGATCGCCTCCAGCTTCCGCCCCATCCCCCCCCGGCCCCCATGACTCTGCTCGTCCCGCACCAGGTCAAACAGCCCGTCGTCCCACTGTTCGACCAGCCGGATCGGTTCACTGTCCTCAGGTCCGGCAAACAGACCGTCCACGACCGTCAGCAACACCAGCAGCGGAGCCGGCAGCAGGTTGGTCACCAGCGCAGCCAGCCGGTCGTTGTCGCCGAATCCAATCTCCTCGACACTGACCGTGTCGTTCTCGTTGATGATCGGCACGGCACCGTATTCGAACAGGGTATTGAGCGTATTGCGGACATTGAGATACCTGCCCCGCTCGGTGAAGTCCTCGGCCGTCAGCAACAGCTGAGCCGCATGGACTCCCTGGCGGCCCAGGCACTCGTCGTAGTGGTGAATCAGCCGAGCCTGCCCCGCGGCAGCGGCCGCCTGCAGGTGAGGCAGGTCGTCGGGCCGACCTCCCAACTCGAGCAGATCGATGCCGGCACCCACCGCACCGCTGGAGACAATCACCACCCGCCTGCCACTCTCCCGAACACGACCCACAGCCTCGACCAGGCTCGCAATTCGATCGACATCCAGCGTGGCGTCGGAACGCGAGATCACGTTGGTGCCCACCTTGACCACCAGCGTCTCAGCCGTCTCGATCACCTCGCGGCGGACCAGGTTCACCGGTGCATTCATGGTTCAATGGGACCGGACGTGACCGGAACAGGTCGGAACTCGATCCGTCTCTTCTAGTCCATACTCAACCACCGCGAAAGTGCGACGGCCCCCGTTGGTCAATGCCCGGCCGATCGCTATGATGCACCTTGGCTCGCATCCCCACCTGGACGTGCACGGACGCCGGACGACATGGCCGAGTTGTTCCACGAGTGTGGCATCGCCGCGGTTTATCACTTGCCTAACCGCGAGACCAGCCGCATGGCGCCCTCGCAGGGGGCCAAGGAATCCTCGAGACTGATGCCGCGGCTGCTGCTGGACATCCAGAACCGAGGCCAGCTGGCTGCCGGGATGACCACCTTCAGCCCCGATCGCAAGCAGCTGATCGATACGCACCGCGACATCGGTACCGTGACCGAAGTGTTTCATCTCAACCACCCCGAGCCGGCTGAGATGATGATGCAGAAGTACGCCGGGTCCGCGGCGATCGGACACGTCCGCTACGCCACCTGCGGCCAGGACGACCGCAGTTACGCTCAACCCTTCGAACGACACCACATCCAGAAATCCAAGTGGTTCAGCTTTGCCTTCAACGGCCAATTGGCCAACTACCCCCAGCTCCGCAAGGAAATGCTCTCGCACACCGACTTCCACCTCGCACGAGAAACCGACACCGAGATCCTGATGCACCTGCTCTGCCAGGAACTCTCCGGAGACCAGACCCCCGACCTGCTCGATGTGCTCAGCGGAGTCACCCCCTGGCTCGACGGCGCCTACAACATCGTGTTCCTCAACGCACAAGGCGACATGTTTGTCGCTCGAGACCCACTCGGTATCCGGCCGCTGTGCTTCGCGATCGAAGGGCCGCTGTTTGCCGCCGCCAGCGAAAGCGTGGCACTCTCGCAAATCGGATTCCGCGACAAGGACATCCACAGCCTGCCACCCGGCGGAGCCGTGATCATCCAGAACGGAGAAATCGACGTCCGCCAGTTCGCACCCTCCCCCAAACGATCCCACTGCTTCTTCGAATGGATCTACTTCGCCAACGTCGCCAGTACGCTCGATGACCGCAGCGTCTACATGACCCGCAAGGCACTCGGCGAAGAACTCGCACGACTCGAAACCGTCCCGATCGACGACGACACGATCGTCGTCCCCGTCCCCGACACCGCCAAAGCCGCCGCCGCCTCGATGGCCTTCGAACTCGGAGTCCCCTGCCTCGAAGGACTGATGAGAAATCGATACGTCGGACGGACGTTCATCGAGGGCACCAACCGGGCCGACAAGGCGCGACTGAAATATACTCCGCTGCCCGAAGTGCTCAGGGGCAAGAGAGTGCTGGTGGTCGAAGATACCATCGTTCGCTCGACCACCATGAGAGCACTCGTCTCGCAGCTGCGAGAACGTGGCGGGGCGCGTGAAGTGCACGTTCGAGTGGCCTGCCCGCCGATTATCGCGCCCTGCTTCTACGGCATCGACATGTCGACCATCTCAGAACTCTTCGCTCCCAAATTCATGGACGGCATCGAGCTGACCCCCGAAATCGAAAAGCAGATGGCCAAGAGCCTCAACGCCGATAGCCTCAGATATCTCCCCATCGATTCCATCGCACGCTCGATCGATCTCCCCACCAATACCCTCTGCCGCGCCTGCATCGATACCAAGTACCCCACCACCGCCGGGACCGAGCTGTACCAGGTCGCACTGGAAAACCTCGGCGCTCCAGCCGGCGCTCGAACCTACGACACGAAGAAACCGGCCACCACCAGGACATGACCAGGAGACACCCGGAGGACACCGTGTCTCTCTGGTTGGAGTCTCTTTCCGGATCTCCTCAAGTGCCTTCCCGCCACCCGTTTCGCCCCGCCGCCCTCGCCGCCCTCGCCGCCCTTTCCTTCATGGCAACCGCGGGCTGCACGCGAGAGGTCGACAGCCCGGCGGCCGACACGAGCAACGTGGTGCGAAAGGACCGGGTCGACAAGCCGCGACGCTTCTCCTCGGGAAATCTCACCATCTGGTGGGACCGCGTGCCCGAATCGATCCGCCAAACGAGCTCGGTCGATCCCCAGGACTCACAAACCCCCAGCAATATCCGGCCCGCTGACTACATCGGACCCGAGGCCTGTCAAAGCTGTCACGCTCAACAACACGATCTCTGGTCCCGGCACCCTCACCGCTTCATGAACGCAATGGCCCAGGGCGACAACGTCCTGGGCGACTTCTCGGGAACCGCCACCCTGAACTACCTCGGAGGCAAGGCGACCTTCTTCGAGGCCGACAACGGGTTCCGCATTCGGCTCAGCCGAGGAAACACCCGGCGGATCTACCAGGTCAACCAGACCATCGGCTCCCGCTTCTTCCAGTACTACGTCGGCAAACAACTCGCCGGACCCGAACACGACGGCCACAAGTTCTTTCGTAAGAACCATGTCCTGCCGTTCGGCTACTGGATCGACCGCCGCGAGTGGGTCCCGGTGGTGCACATCGGCAGCGAACTGCCCGACGAGAAACGACACGATCCCTTCGACCGACCCGCCACCGAGCCCCCCTTCTTTTCTCAGTACAACCAGGAATGCAACTACTGCCATACCACCTTTCCGCTCGGCGACATGATGATCCGCCAGCCCTACCTGATCGGCCAGCACGCCCCCCTGGCAATCAACCTCTGGACTCCCGCATACCTCCAGAACGCACACCCGGAACTCTGGGACGGATCCCGCGACCCGACGCTGTTCCCCGATGACAGCCTCGCACTGATGTCGCAGCAGATGCAGCAATTCGCCGCCGCACAACAGGCCGTCTCGCTGGGTATCAGCTGCGAAGCCTGCCACCTCGGTAGCCGCGAACACGCCAAGAACCCCAAAATTCGACCTCGCTTCTTCCCCACCGCACCCGAACTCGTCGTCGAAGGCCCCGCCGACAAAAGCATCGACTACGGCCGCACTCACACCAACCTCAACTGGGCCTGCGGACGCTGCCACACCGGAAAAAGACCGGTCTACGCCGGAGGACTCTCGACCTGGAACTCGATCGAATACACCGACGCGACTCTCGGAGGCTGCTACAGCAAGCTCCGCTGCATCGACTGCCACGATCCCCACACCGGCACCGGCAGCAAGTGGGAACGACCCGCCTCCGAAACCGATCAACTCTGCCTGGGCTGCCACGCCAAGTACAAACCGCTCTCCGCCAGAGAGGCACACACTCACCACCCCCCAGAAAGCCAGGGCAGCCGATGCATGAGTTGCCACATGCCGCGGATCAACGAGGGCCTGCAGGATGTCGTCCGGACTCACACCATTCACTCACCCAACGCCACCGAACCGCTCATCGCCAACCACCTCAATGCCTGCAACCTCTGCCACACCAACCAGCCCATCGCCTGGACACTCGAATACCTCGAGAACTGGTACGACCCCGACGACTCACAGCCACCCATCACACCCATCACACCCGACATCCCCAGCGACACACGACCTGCCGGGACCCGCTGGCTCAGAAGTCAGCACGAATCGGTGAGACTGGTGGGGCTCGATGCACTCGCCCGCTCGCAGGCCGGTTGGGCGCTGCCGCGAATGCTCGATGCACTCGATGACCCCTTCCTCGTCAATCGGCAATTCGCCACCAGGACCATCGAAGCCTGGCTGAAACTCTCGCTCTCCGACTTCGGCTACCGCTTCTACATGACCGCAGAACAACGCAGACCCGTCATCCAGAGACTCAGACAGACCATCGTGCCGCCACCCTGACCACACACCGCAGCACACACCGCAGCACACACCGCAGCACCAGTCAATCGACGTCGTAGTCAGCCGCCAGGCGACTCAAACCGTCCACCTCGGCGTCGTCCACCCCGCCGGTCCAGTGAATCTCGACCGACGCCTCGGTGTTCCCGACCAGCTCGCGGGCCGACACCTTGATGTGACCGCTGCGGTCGTAGCCGTATTGCACTTCGATCGGCGATCCGGCCACCAACCCCTCGGGCAGGTCAACCACCCGGAAATCGCCGATCACCACGCAGGCATCGATCTCGCTCACCTCACCCTCAAGCAGCCGGATGTAAATCGCTCGAGGATTGTCGGTGGTGGTGACGAAACGCTGGGTGACCTGGCAGGGTATCGGGGTGTTGCGAGGGATCATGATGTGATTCCAGCGCGTGGCGGTGTCGTTGGGATCGGTGACCTCGACCCCCAGCGAGTGCGAGTTGACGTTCGAGGTACTGATCTCCTGCAACCGCCGACGCAACGCCTGCCCGGTACTTCCCTCGGTCCCTTCGCGCCGCGCCTCGAGAATCGCGGCGTGGATCGCCGCTCCCTGGGCGACGGCCAGCTGGGGATCGAGCAGCGTACTGGGAGCCTGACCGGCCAGATCCTCGAGCATGCTGCGGACACCGGGCATCTCGGTCGATCCGCCGATCAGCACGATATCATCCAGGTCACTGCCCTCGATCTCGGCCTGAGTCAGCACCAGTTCGGTCGTGTCGCGGGTCCGCTGCAACAGGTCGGCGGTGGCACGCTGAAAGCGCGAGCGGGTGACGTCGATCGAGTGTTGCCGGCCGTCGTGAGACAAAGCGACATTGGTCACCATCCGAGTGCTCAACTCACGCTTGGCACTCTCGCACGCCTGCGACAGCCGAAACGCCACCTCCGGATCCTCGCGGGGATCACTGCCCCCCAGCTCGACAATCTCCTCGGCCACCGCGTCGCACAGCCTCGAGGTCCAGTCGACTCCGCCCAGCATCGTGTCTCCGTCGGTGGCTCGTACCCTCAGGTGCGTCGCGGTGATCTCGACCAGCGTCACATCAAAGGTGCCTCCTCCGAGATCGTAAACCAGGATCCGGCGTGCCGCCGTGGGACCCGACTGGCCCAGGGCCCCCTGGGTCCAGGCATAGGTCAGGGCCGCGGCGGTCGGTTCGTTGATGATGTCCACCACGTCCAGGCCCGCGATCCGGCCGGCGTTCCGAGTCGCACGCCGACGCAGCTCGTTGAAGTAATACGGTACGGTGATCACCGCACGGCGGATCGGGCCAATCTTCACTTCCGCATCACGCCTCAAGCGGGTCAGAATCAACGAACTCAGCAACTCGGGGGTCAAGCGGCGATTGCCGTGCCGCAACGCGTAACGCGGATTGCCCATCTCACGCTTGATCGCCAGCACCCGCTGCTCGGGCTGGCTCCCGGCCAAGACCTCAGCCGACGGATCCACCTCCGCACGATCCGCACTCCCAAGCAACACCACCGAAGCCGTCAACGGCGATCCGCTCGAATTGTCGATCACCCGAGGCTGACCGTCCTCATGCAACACCGCCAACGCCGAATACGAGGTCCCCAGGTCGATGCCGACAATCCGGTCGGCTGCCGGGGATTCACTGCCGGTGGAGGAAGCTGACAATTCGTCGGACATCGGCTTGTGGCCATCGAGGCGAATGAGGCCGGTGGGGCTCCACCCGCGGTGCACTCGCAGAAAAAAACCTACAACAGCTGCTGCATCACGCGGCCGCTGACATCGGTCAGACGGAACTCGCGACCCTGGAAACGGTAGGTGAGTTGTTCATGATCGAGACCCATCAGCTGCAGAATCGTAGCGTGCAGGTCGTGGATTTCAACGGGGTCCTCGACCGGGTAATACCCCAGGTCATCGGTCTTGCCAATCACCCGACCCCCCCGAACACCTCCGCCAGCCAACCAGTAGCTGAACGCGTCCTTGTGATGATCGCGGCCCGCCGTCGCACGGTCGCCCTGCAACATCGGAGTCCGGCCGAATTCCGCTCCGAAGACCACCAGCGTCTCGTCCAGCAGACCTCGCTGACGCAGGTCCGAAATCAAGGCCGCGATCGGTCCATCCGTGGCAGCGGCCTTCCTGGGCAGGTTCGTGCCGATGCCGCCGTGATGGTCCCAGCCCTGGTCAAACAACTGCACCACCCGCACGCCGCGCTCGATCAGGCGTCGGGCCAGCAGACAGTTGTTGGCAAAACTGGGCTTCTCGGGATTGGCACCGTATTGCTCGAGCGTCGTGCGGGTCTCCTGCGAGAGATCCATCAGGCCCGGAACCGCCGTCTGCATCCGGTAGGCCAGCTCGTAGTTGGCAATCCGAGTGGCAATCTCCGGATCACCCACCCGAGACAATCTCAGCCGATTCAACCTCACCACGTCGTCGATGATCCGGCCTCGAGTCGACCGGTTGATCCCCCGGGGGTTGGACGCATAGAGCACCGGGTCGCCCTGGGCCCGAAATCGTACCCCCTGGTGCACGCTCGGCAAAAATCCGTTGCCCCACAGCGAACTGCCGCCGCCGGGAGTCAAGCCGGTGACCAGCACGACGTAGGCCGGGAGATCGCGAGACAGGCTGCCCAGGCCATAGGAGAGCCAGCTGCCCAGGCTGGGACGGCCCTGCTGGCCAAAACCGGTCTGGGCAAACACCTGGGCGGGACCATGGTTGAACTCCGACGTGTAGACCGTCTTGATCAACGAGATCTCGTCGGCGACCGAACCGAGACCGGGTAACAACTCCGAGAGCTCCAGGCCGCTCTGGCCATGACGACGAAACGAGAAGGGCGAACCCATCAGCTTGGGCCGGGCGCCCAGGAACGCAAACCGCTGACCCTCGAGCAGCTCGGCAGGACACTCGCGGCCGTGATGCTTCCTGAGAATCGGCTTGTTGTCGAAGAGATCCAGCTGCGAGGGTGCACCCACCATGTGCAGGAAGATCAGCTGCTTGGCCCGCGGAGGGGCGTGGCCGGTTCGAGCATCCTGGGGCGCAGCGAGTAGCCCGTCGTCGGCCAGCACGCTGGCCAGGCCGGCCAGCCCCAGGCCCTGGCCCAGGAAGGCACGACGCATTGAACAGATCTCGAGTGACCGGTCCGTCATTCTCGAGTGATCACCTCGTCCAGGTTCAAGACCACGTTGGCCACGTGCATCCACGCCGCCAACTCCGCCAACTCGCCAGCCGGTTTTCCGCCAGAGGAACCCCGGCCGGACAACCATGTTTTCAACAGCAGCCGAGTCGTCACCGGATCACCGGCCAACCGCTTGTGTTCCGTCTCGTATCGCGACACCAGGATTCGGGTCTCCGCCTCGCTCGGCCATCGGCCGGTCGCCAGGCGAAACATCCGCCGGGCCCGAATCACCGCGCCGGTGCCCTCGGCACTCTCGAGCTGCACGCGTCGAGCCAACCCCGCAGCCGCCTCGACGTAGACCGGGTCGTTGAGCAGTGTCAGGGCCTGCAGAGGCGTATTGGACTGCGACCTCGAGACCGCACAGACTTCGCGGCTGGGAGCATCGAAACTCACGAAACTCGGATACGGCACCGTCCGACGCCAGTAGACATAGACACCGCGGCGATACAGGTCCTCGCCACGGCTGGTCTTCCAGAGATTGCTGGCCACGCCGATGTGGTTCCAGACACCGGCCGGCTGAACCGGGAAGACCGGAGGACCGTGCATCCTGTCGCTGAGCAGCCCGGCAATGGCCAGGGCATTGTCGCGGATCAACTCCGCCGGCAGCCGACGCCGCGACGCTCGAGCATACCACCGGTTTCCCGGATCGGAGGCCCGCATCGATGCCGGTGCGTCCGAGCGACGGCGATACGTCGATGACGTGACCAGCAACCGATGCAACGACTTCAGACTCCAGCCACGATCCACCCACTCGCAGGCCAGCCAATCAAGCAACTCGGGGTGAGACGGACGAGCACCCCGGGTGCCGAAGTCCTCGATCGTCTCGACCAGGCCGCGGCCAAACAGCTCGGCCCAATGACGGTTGATCACCACCCGGGCCGTCAACGGGTTGCGGCCGTCGACCAGCCAACGGGCCAGGTCCAGCCGGTTCAGCGGGCGGTCCGAGGGAACCGCAACCGCCGGCCACGCCGACGGGATCCCCGCCTCGACCGCCTCGCCCGGAGACAGGAAGTCACCTCGCTCGAAGATCCGCGTCCGGCGGAACTTCGACAGCTCCGACATCACCAAAGTCGTCTTCGGCTTCAACCGATCACGGTTCGACTCGGCCTCCTTCAACAAATCGACCAGCCGCTTCCAGTCACGCGACAGGCCGCGGTAGTAGCCGCGGATCCGTTTCTTCTGCAAAGCCGTCCGCCGCCTGGGACCAACACCCAGCAGCCTCTTCAGCCAGGCCGGCGTTTCGGTGCGGTTCTGGACCAACCGCTCCCACGCAGGCTGCTCGCCATCAAGCAGCCTCGACAACCGATCCCGTTCCGCCTTCAGCCTCACGCTCCGACGAGACACCGCATCAAACTGCCTCGCCTCGCCTTGCCTCCGAGGCAACTCGACCATCGCACCTCCAAACTCTCGCCTGCTGCCCGTCGCCTGGATCTCGACTCGGGTGCTGTTGAACAGGGCAAACAGACCGTAGTACTCACGCTGCGAGACGGGATCGTACTTGTGGTCGTGGCACTGAGCACATTCGATTGTGGTACCCAGCCAGACCGTGCCGGTGGTGTTGACGCGGTCCACCACCGCCAGCACACGCTCCTCCTCGGGGTCCACCCCCGCCTCAACATTGGCCATCGTGTTGCGATGAAAACCGGTCGCCACGCGCTGCGACAGCGTTGCACCCGGCAGCAGATCGCCGGCAAGTTGTTCGATCGTGAAGCGGTCAAACGGCAAATCGTCGTTGAGGGCACCGATCACCCAGTCGCGCCAGCCCCACGAGTCGCGGCGACCGTCTCGCTGATAGCCATTGCTGTCGGCGTACCGTGCCGCGTCCAGCCACGGCACAGCCCAACGCTCGCCGTAGCGTGGTGAAGCCAGCAGCCGATCGACCAGGCGGTCCCACGCACCCCCGCGACGGTCCGACAGGAACGAATCGATCTCGACAGGAGTCGGCGGGATGCCGAGCAAATCGAGAGTCACGCGACGAATCAGCGTCTCGCGATCGGCCAGGCCCAATGGCTCAAGGCCACGCTCTCGCAAACGACGCAACACAAACGCATCAACCGGATTGCCAATCTCCTCACCCGCCCGCGTCGGCGGAACCGACACCCGCACCGGTTGGCGGTAGGACCAATGAGAACCGCGGGGGAGCGGTTCGGCCGCGCCGCTACCGAAAACGCACCCCAGCAATGAGACTGCGACGACGACTCTGATGCTGGTCGACTTCAACCCGGTCATGACCACACGTCCCCGACTCTTGAAGCTCACACCTCAGGCAGACCCATCGCTGTCCGCCACGACGTCCGCCGAAAGTCCCGCCTCGGACTCGGTTGCCTCCGCCCGCCCGTCCACCGCACCCCGACCATCACCCGGCTCATCACCCGTCTCATCACCCGTCTCATCACCCGTCTCATCACCCGTCTCATCACCCGTCTCATCACCCGGCTCATCACCCGGCTGCATCTCATCCCCGGCAGCGGACTCACGAGCGGCTTCTTCGGTCGATTCGAGTGGCTCGATCCGGCCCTCGACAATCTTCAGGATCCGATCGCCCAACTGCTCGGCCTCGGTACGGCTGTGAGTAATATGAATCGTCGTCACGCCGGCCTCACGTGTGACCGAGCGGACCAGGTTGTACATGTCGCCGCGGGTCTCTTCATCAAGAGCACTGAAGGGCTCGTCCAGGCACAACACGCTGGGCCGCGCAGCCAGAGCACGACCCAGCGCCACCCTCTGACGCTCACCGCCGCTGAGACCCTCGGGACCACGCTCCAGCAGGTCGCCGATCCCCAGCAATTCGGCCAGCGACTTCACCCGGGACTCGATCACCGACGATGGTTGGCGACGAATCTGAAGAGAGAACCCAATCTGGTCACGAACCGACATCCTGTGAAACAGGGCTCCCTCCTGGGGGACAAACCCGATCCCACGGGCTCCCGGCTTCATATGCGTCACGTCCGCGCCGTTGATCAGGATCCGCCCCGCAACCACTGGCTTCAGGCCGCACAGAGACTCGAGTAACGTCGTCTTGCCGCTGCCGGTTCGGCCCATCAGGATCCCGTACTCGCCGGCCGCGAGCGAAAACGAGATGTCCTCGAGCGAAAAGTCGCCGACTGTGACGCTGAGGTGTTCGACGGCAATCACGGTTCAATCCCAATCGGCTCAATCAGCCACAGTGTCCTCATCACCCACTCGAGTCGTGAGACGGTTCAGGACATGTCCCGCGGGCAGCTGGCCCCGTCACCCTGCCCCGCAGCCCCTCGCCACACCCAGTTTAACCCACAGCCGGGGCACGGGGCAGCGCAAGCCCCCTCGAATCAGCGAATCTCGCTTTACCCAGACCCCCTAGCGCGAACACTCAACGCCGCCGGTACAGCACGATCACCGTGCCTTGCCAGTGAAGACGTACGGCGGAGGTGGCCGATACGGGAAGGGAGTGAGCGTGCCACAAGCACCCCCACCCCACCCACTCTCCCGCACTGGTGGAACTCGATGACTTCCCAACAACCCGCTCCCACGCCCCAGCAACGCCTCGAAATCCTCGAGGAACAACTCCGGCAGGCTCAGAAAATGAGC
>Ga0310123_10002984_pt1 | contig 13286 bp, 12 predicted proteins | sample CB6_AW_1057_MG_FD_203505 | JGI IMG/M metagenome (GOLD analysis project Ga0310123, IMG submission 203505) | Marine microbial communities from Western Arctic Ocean, Canada - CB6_AW_1057 | ecosystem: Environmental > Aquatic > Marine > Oceanic | place: Canada: Western Arctic Ocean | collected... | reverse complement strand
TGAACGTGTTCGCCAAATCGAACGGGATGCTTTCAAAAAGCTCAAACAACCCGCGCACTTGTTCTCGCTACAAGGTTTTCTCGATGAGACCTCCGACGTGTCTGTTCCGGCCCGCCCACAACTGGTTGCGTCATGATCCATCGGCAATGCGCTAGTTGAAGATGCCCACTTTCAACTAATTGCCGGTTAGCTAACGATTTAGGTTTCAATATTCAGGATCTTAATGGATTGCGATTAGGCGGTTCAGGGTGTTCGGCTAAGTGACTGCGATTTCGCATTTTTCGATGCATTTCTCCGCACTGAACACTGAAACCAGAACACTTCCACTGGTCCGGTGCGTAAACCGAATAATATTTGCACCTCTAAATCACCGCGCGCACGAAGTGGACGTCCGCGGGTACTCGATGAGAATGCCGTAGCCACACGCTTCTACATCGGCGGGTCGGAAGTTGGCGTGAATAGAAACCACCCGGGCACCCGCCAACAGATGGAATGCCACAACCGCATCGAAGTCTGGGTCCTCCGGCGGGCGATTAAGGTACTCGTCGATCGTCAATCCGGCTGATCGGTGAAAACCGGCTGGCCGGGTAACCCCAACAATTCGCCGCACCGAGGCGATGCTGCGCGCGAACGTGATCTGCGCGTCGACGAGCTGACGGCCCAGCCGTCGCCCTCGTGCTTCGGGCAACACGCCGACATGGATCAGCTGGTAGATTTCACCCTTTACTCGGTGAGTGCGACGAATGCATCCCTGGTCGGTAATCCGGTCGTACTGATCACCATATTGTTCGAGCAGCGAGGTGGTAACTCTCTGTGAACTTGACACGCCGATGATGTGGTCATCGGCCACGGCAACGAGTTGACCCGGTGCATAAGTTTCAACCCGAGCCTGGTACTGGTCTGCCGTGAGGGCAAGTTCAGCAGGCCAGCAGCGACTGTCGACTTGGGCCATCGCGACAACGTCGTCACAGTTTGCCGGCCGGACGGTTATCGTTTCTCTACTTGAAGCCATTCGGTCAAGATCACTTGGCGGTGTTCATCCAACTGTGGCGCTACGTCACTCAATTCGGGTGATCGTCCATCCATGCGCAGGGGCGAGCCTGCCGTGAGCAGTTGCCCGCCTTGACCGTCCTGCATTTGGTGCCACATGCCGCGCGATGCCAGATGCGGGTCGGCAACCACTTGTTCTACGCTACGAATGGGGGCTGCGGGTACGCCTTGCTGACGAAGTTTGTCCAGCCATTCGGTTTGAGAACCCCGTCCAAAGTATTCGTTGAGCTGTTCCTCCAGGTAGTCCCGATGTTGTGTCCGCGCGTCATTGGTAGACAGCCGAGCATCATCGACCAGATGCTCGCAACCCAGCGTCTGACAAAGCTTTCGCCACAAAACTTCATTTCCAGCGGCCACAACCAGTGAAGCATCCGCTGCCTGAAATGCTTGAAACGGGGTGATTGAGGGATGCCGCGTACCGAGCGGTTCGGGTGATTGCCCTGAAACGGCATAGCGACTAATGGCATTCTCCAGCGCCGCCACCGTACAATCCAGCATGGCCAGGTCAATGATCGTCCCCCGTCCCGTATTTTCTCGCTGATGAAGCGCGGCGCAAATGGCGATCACACCATACAAACCGGTCAACAGATCACTGATCGATGTGCCAACTCGCACGAACTGGCCTGGGCCAGCACCGGTGATGCTCATCAGGCCACTCATTGCCTGGATGACAACATCATACGCAGCGCGATCCACATCCAATCCTTCGTGTCCGAATCCGGAAAGGGCCGCGTAGATCAACCGCGGATTCTGTTGTTGAAGCCGCTGCGCCGACAATTGCAGCCCATCCATCGACCCGGCGCGAAAATTTTCGACGACGACGTCGGCCTGTTGTGCCAATTGCAGAAACAACTCGCGATCGGGCGGTGATTTCAGGTCCAATGTAATGCTCTTCTTGCCCCGGTTGATGCTGGCAAAATAAGCGCTTTGTGCGCTTGGCAGAAATGGACCAAAATGACGCGCATCATCCCCAACTTCCGGACGTTCGACCTTGACAACTTCCGCGCCCAAATCGGCTAAAATCATCGTGCAATACGGACCAGCCAGAACGCGTGTCAGATCTAATACCCGCACGTCTTGCAACGGCCGCCGTGTGAACTCGGTCGGGGGAAGGTTGGTTGCGGAATGTTCCATCGTTCGGTGGATACCCCAATACGCCACGGATTCGAAACTCAATAAATAAAAGCAGGTCCCCCTCGTAGCTTCACAACGGCCAGACGCTGCGCTCTGACCAACGGGTTGGGTACGCAAGGGGACCCAAGATTGTTATACCGCAGCAGGGGATAACGTGGCAACCAAAGGGGTCCGTGAATCGGAGGACGTTATAGGACCTACACGACGCGTGTTGCTGGTGGAGGATGGCATGGGAATGAATGGAACGCCATTTGTATGCGGCCTATTGCTATCGACCACACACTCAAACCCAACCTACTGAGTCCACTTCGTAAACAGGCTACCGTTATTTGCGACCCGAAATAGGGGCCGAGTCGTGCAGCAGTTGTTGGCCCGGGCGTTGCCGCCGGGATACCAGACGAGACTAATGCCAACATTCCACGATTCGCGGAGGTTGCCTTGGGCGGCCCCTCCTTCGTCTGGCACGAGATAACTGAATTCCGAACGAATGGCCCAATGATGGTGGACCGGCAATTCATAGTCGGCGCCAATCAGACCGTTGCTGTCTTCCGTCCAGCCGGCGAAGAGGCGGCCATCCCCTCCGCCGGGTGCCGCGTATCGATAGAAGAACGTATAGTAGTCGGTCGTGTCAACGGAGATGAAATTGTTGACTGTGTCATCAGTCGTGTCGGTCGAAAACAAGAAGCCGACTTCATGGCACCAGGGCGTGACCCAGCTGAGTTGACCACGAATCTGACCCAGATTGAAATCCATGTCCCAGCTTTCGTGCAGATAATCCCACACCAAACCGAATTGAACTCCGCACTGCGCGCGACGATACAAACCTGTTGTCACAAACAACTGGTCTCGCCCGCTGTCGGTTGAGTTTCCAAACATGGTATCGGAAAAGTTGGCTCCGTGAAAGTTGCTGTGAACCCCTTCGAAACCAAGTTGCCAGCCGAACTGTTGGCAGGCGCCGAACGGTACCGCAAAGTTAATACCGTCGTGAAAACCGAAGGTTCCGTCGCCACCCCGATTGATTGGTCCTTTGAATCCATGGACACCAGCCAATATCGAAAACTGGTGTTTGCACCTCGCCAAGCGGTGACCAAGGCACCATCGGCAACCAAAAGCTCCCGGTGTCCAGCAGCTTGAACATTCACCACAGGCTCCGTCTCCACAGTTCCCGCACGAATCGCAGGCCTCTCCTCCGGGGACGTCACAACCTAAATCACCACAGTCGCCGCATTCGTCAAAGCCCCTGTCGGCAACGAGCTGTTGCTCCCTAAATGGTTCGTGATAGCTTCCGGTATCCTCATATCCGGGTGGCGGGGGCAACTCCTGGGGGCCGTACGTTTCTTCTGCAGGTGGTAATTCATCCGGAGGCAATTCCTCGTTCGTCTCGCCAATTTGGGCGTCGTCGGCGAACACGTCGCCGTTTGCGGAATCTTCGTCCGGAACGTCTATCCGCTCAGTCCCGTTTCCGGGTGCTTCCCTCGCCGCAAGTCGTTCATGCAGCGGCGAAAAACCGCGGACGGTTCCTGGCGACGGAGAAGTTGGCCGACGCCCGCCATACAACAGCATTTGAGCCAGCCGAGGACCACGCCGTCCACCAAACAGACCGGCCAGACCAGGTTGTTGGGCAACGTGCAAATCGCGGTGGGGATGGCTTGAATGTGGACGTGTCAATTGTTGCGAACTGGACTGTGCCGTGGAACAGAGCGACAAACAGACGGCAATCATGAACGAAACAAAAAGTCGCAGTAGAACGTGGCTCATGCTTAGTCCTCAAGTTGTCGGTCATCAGCAGCAACGGCATAATGGCATTGACGCCAATTAGCCGGTTACCATGTAAAAGTACAAGCCCGGAAATAACAGGTGCAAGCGAGGTATCGGAGTTCTGCCTGTTGGATCTTTCGTTAAACTCAAAAAAATCGGCAAAGTTTGACAAATCCGTAAAGTTTGACACCCATGCGTAGCTCCCGCAGTTTGCACCCCCTGTTGGCGGCATGCTTCAAACCAGGGTAACAATCCATCCGCACCTGAGCCGAACGAGCTAGCGTTGAGTAATTCGCCATTGGATACCATTTCGCGGCTTAACCTGAGGCTAGAGCCTACGGATCACACTATGAAAAACTGGGTTGTCACTTGCCCATAGGCGAATCAGATCATCTCGGAAGAAGGTCCCCGATCCCAAGTGACGCCAGCGCTGCTGGCGTGGGCGTCCCGCGCAGTATATCCCCCAAAAAACTCAAATCCGCTTTTAATTTGGCAATCGGTACGACCGAGTAAATCAATACATGGTCAACCGCCGTCGTTTTATCGGGGCAGCGTCCGGACACTGGAATAAATAGGCCCACGGTATCGTTCAATTTCCCGTACATGGACGGTAGAGGATATGACAATTGCAGTCCGGATCATCTTTAGTTCGCTAATTCTTGTTGCTTGGGGTGCTGAGATAACCCGGGGCATCGACTGGACAACGACGCGCGCCGCACGTGCGTCGGCTCGAAAGCGAAGTCCACAGACGGCGTCAGCCTTTCCTTTCTCGATGAACGGGGAGGGGGAGGACGTGGCCACAAGCGAAAAAGACTCGCCCGTGCAGCTCCAGCCATCCGCAACAGGGCTGCGTGCAAGGGACGAAACGACCGTTGCACCACCGCAACCGCTGGCAGAATCGCGACAAGCGTATGAAGCGATGGTTCAACAGGATCCGTTGGATCCACTTCCCTTTCACCGCTTGGCAGTGATGGCAGCCCGCGACGGAAACTATGCTGAAGCGCACCAATATTTTCGCTCCGCGTTAGATCTGTCCGCCGACAACCCAACTTTGCTTAGCGACATCGGTTATTGCTATTACCTGGAAGAACGTCTGGATGCTGCAGAACGAGTGCTCCGTCAAGCGGTGAAACAGAAACCGGACGACGCGACAATATGCAATAACCTGGGTCTCGTGTTGGCCGCCCAAGAGAAATATGACGAGAGCCTAACGCAGTTTCGCCGCGTGGGCAGCGAATCTCAAGCCTCCGCGAATCTGGCGATTGCGCAGAAGCGACACAGTCCATTCGGCCAACCGACACCGGCACTCGATCCGTCCACGATCGACAACGATTCCGCCAACCTTTACGTACCTGTGCCCCAACGGCTACCCGACGTCGGCGGCGACGAGCCGCAGGCACTCGATCAGGTCATCGACGCGGTCGCCGAGCTCGATCTCGACCCCTCACTGACTGAGCCAACTCTTGTCCAGGTAGTCGTCCAGCAGACAGCCGCCAATCGTCCAAATCCACTTCGCCGGACCGCTGGCAGGATTAACGCGAAAGGCGAAAACAGGGTTCGTCACACCGAACGTGATGAGATTAACGCCGCGACCAAGCAGCAAACGGACAAGCCAGAACGCTCAGATCGACCAGAACCCAAACGGCCTGTGTCGCGGTTCCTCGGACCGGTAGACCTGTTGTTTGGCACCCATGACGAGACCAACTGGCCACACGGTTACCCGAATACGGCATCACCCTCGCCATCCAAGCCGAACGCGATTCCAGCCGCCGGTATTTCCCTGCCGTACCAGCGCGGCGTACGGCGGGCGTCGGCGTCAAGCGAGACCAGCAAAGTCCAGCAAGACGTCGGGGGCACCCGGTTTGAGTTGTCGGACCAAGCCGACTGACACGTAATAGGACGCGGACAACACGGATTCCACGGAGAACTTCGCCAGCTATCGATTGGTAGAATATGGCCATGAAATGGCTGAACCGGAAAAGTTCGATCCACAGGGCCGCTTAAGACGGGAGAAAACCCTCGTACGTGCCTCCCGGCGCGGCTATTCGCATCACCGCTACCAACCAAGCTTCTCCAAGTCCATCGGTTTGAATTGACAGCCTTCGACAAAGATCTCGAAGAAATCGGATGTCGTCTCCAACTCCACGTGCTCGATGGTGGAGATTAGTTGCGCGATCCGGTCGCGCGTCGAGCGCGAAACGAGCATCTGGCGGGCGCCGCGTGCAGCTGCGTTGCCGACTTTGACAATGCGGTCGTCGTGAACAGGAGCCATAAAACCGATCTCGATGGCGTCCTCGGTTTGCACATAATTGGCGAAACCACCGGCCAGGTAGAGATGCTGGATATCCTGCGGCTGCACGCCTAAATACCGCATCAAGATAACCTGTCCGCAATAACTCGCTGCTTTCGCCTGCGCCAAGTGACTGGCGTCTTGTCGGGAAATAGAAATTTTACGATCCGGTACAAGCAGGAACTCGCGCGCTTTGTTCGCAAACACACCCTTGGGCGTCATCATTTCGTGACGGCGTAATTCGGCCATTAACTGGATCAATCCAGAGCCGCAAATGCCGCTCGGCGGCACATCGCCGATAGTGCGATAGTCGAAGCCGTCGCCAGCCCGCCAGATCGACTCGATCGCGCCGTCACAACCCGGCATGCCGTACGTCACCAGACCACCTTCAAAAGCTGGTCCGGCTGGACAACTGGCAGTCACCAAGTGATCTTTCGTCCCGAGAACGACTTCGGTATTCGTCCCAACGTCGATAAGCATCATTAGCTCGTCGTGAGATGCCGCATCGATGGCGACGAGGTCCGCCACAATGTCTCCGCCGACGTGGCTTGCGATCAGCGGCGCACCCCAGATGCGAGCATTCTTGTTGGCCCGAATCCTCAGCTTACGGGCAAACTCGAGCAGTGCGGTGGAACCCCGCTTTCCGGCCAGATATTCGTGCTCGACGAGCGATTTGTACGGCTTCTGGCCAATCGATTGGACGTCCAGGTTGAAGAACAGTTCGCGCATCGTCGAATTGCCGGCCACGACGATCTCATAAATGACGTGCCTCTCGATCTCTAACACAGCACACATCTGCTGGATCTCGGTATTCAATGTATTGATGATCGAACGATGCATTTCACCGGCATACGGTCCGGCGTCGTAGCTGATGCGATTCATGACATCGCTGCCACCGAATCGCTGCGGGTTTTCGAAAGACGCGACATACAGAGATCGACCCGTCTCCAGATCCACGAGTTCCAGAACGACGGTGGTCGTCCCCAGGTCGATGGCCAAGCCGTACATCTGTCCCCGGTACTGGTCAAGCGGTTGGTCACCATCACTGTCACGGTAAAGGACCTGATCGCCCTGTCGCGTGACGAGCGGGTCCAGTTGGTCGGTAGTTGAATCGTCCGGCAACAGAATGCGGGGATTGCGGCGCAGCAACGCGAACTCGACATCCTGTGCCGCGTCGGTCACGACGGCCTGGCACGCGAGCCGATAGTCACTGCCGAGGAAGCCCTCCGCCTCGGTGCGCTCGTTCAGCGCCATGTGACCCCGCTTGATTTCGACAATACACTCGTGACAAAACCCGGTCCGACCACATGACGTCGGCACTCGGACTTGAAGCTCATCCGCAAAGTCAAAAATCGTTTTTCCGACGAGGGATGGGGCCTCCGCAGCCGCATGCTTGATATTTCCCGGACCGGCCGTTTGCCCCGATCCGGCGCGGGATTGGCCGCGCAGGTTTTCACGCATCCGTTCATAGTCCTCGGCACCCGCTTCCCAGGCATTGCGATAGTCCAGCTTGTCATCGCTGGTACAGAGCAGCAATTCACCATCGCCCTGCGGTTTTTTCTGGAAGCGGCAGCCGAATTGAGCCGTACACTCGTTGTGCCGATTCTTGTAAGGGCAGCGCATAAGCGCTTGGTGGTCGGCATGCCGGGCGATGTTGGAGAAGATTTCTCCAAGCTTGTTCAATCGCTGTTCGTACTCTGCAGGTTTGATCTTTTCCATGGTAATGTGGCATGATCATGTTGTCACGCCGGAAAGACGCTTGGCGATGTCTACGCATTCGACCGCATTCGCCCCGTACGCATCGGCCCCCATATCATCGGCGAATTCGGGGGTCACAGGCGCCCCCCCGACCATGACCTTGACGTCATCCCGCAGGTCGGCATCGATAAACGCTTCGATGGTTCTACCCATATTGGGCATGGTTGTGGTCAGCAGAGCCGACATCCCAACGATGTTGGCCCCGTGCTCCTCTACCGCCTCGATAAAATCGTCGGCGGACGTATCGACTCCCAGGTCGATCACCTCAAAGCCGGACCCGCGGAGCATCATGATACACAAGTTCTTACCGATATCGTGTAGATCTCCTTTGACCGTGCCCATGATGACCTTGCCGACCGGCTCGATGCCGGATGCGGAGAGAATCGGCTCGATGTGTTTCATACCGGCCTTCATGGCGCGGGCACAAGCCAATACTTCGGGCACAAAAATAAAGTTTTCGCGAAACTTGATCCCCACGATCGCCATGCCCGTGATCAGCCCGTCGTCCATTATCTGCAGTGCGCTGATGCCAGCGTCTAAACCGGTTTTGGTCAATTCGTCGGACGTTTCATGCTGGCCGTCGATGATCGCCGCGGCGATGTCCTGCATGTCGGGACTGGTTTTGGAGTACAGAGCGATAATTTTCTCACGCTCGTCTGCACGCTCAATGTACTCTTCGATCTCCTGTCGAATGAATTCATTTTGGATGTCAGTGATATCTGCCATGGACGGTTCCGTGATTAGGTTGATCAACTATTTTGTTCAGGGCGGACCGGTTTTGGCCAAACGGAACCCTGGACTATGACGGATGCAGCACGCGGGCAAAAGCGCGTACATGGTCGGGTCCCGTGCCGCAACAGCCGCCGACAACATTGGCTCCTGCATTGACCAACTGTGGCATGAGTTCGGCCATGTGGTCGGGCGTATCGGGATAGACAATTTTGCCATGTTCGATCTTAGGGAGCCCCGCATTGATATGGGTCAAAATCGGCTTGTCGGTCGCGGAACGCATTTTCCGGATAATCTCGATCATATCTTCGATGGCGATGCCGCAATTGGAGCCGACAACGTCGGCACCAGCTTGGGCGAGCTGCTCGGCAGCACCTTCGGGTGTGATGCCCATCATCGTGAAATATCCGCGCGGGCCTTTGTCATAGGTTAGTGTAGCGATGACTGGCAGCCCAGTCGTTTCCTTGGCGGCGCGAATAGCAAGTGAAGTCTCTGCCATATCACTCATCGTTTCGATGCAAAAAGCGTCAACGCCTCCCGCCGCCAATCCGCTTGCCTGTTCGGCAAATACGTCCAGCATCTCTGCTTCGGTTGCCGTGCCGTTCGGTTCGAGAAACTCGCCGGTGGGTCCGATCGATCCCAGAATGAACCGGCCATCAGGAGCTGCGGCCCGAGCCAGTTCGGCCCCTTTACGGTTCAACTCCTCAACCCGCTCGCCGTGGTTATATTTTTTCAGCATGTAGCGGCTGCCGCCGAACGAGTTGGTCTCGACCATGTCCGATCCGGCAGCAAAGTAATTGGCCGCCATTTGCCGCACGATTTCCGGATGTGAATCATTAAACTCCTCGGGACAGCCCCCGGGCTCGAGCCCGTTTTGCTGTAGATACGTACCGGTAGCCCCGTCAGAAATAAGTATTTCTCCGGCAGCAAGTCGTTCCAATAATTTGCTCATCGTTAACGTCGACTCACGCGGCCTGTTCGGCGTGCCACTGGCGGACAGTTTCAGGAATAACCTTTAGATTCTCAATCGGCGTCTGCAGTGGAATGGCGCACTCTGGCCCAACAAGCCGCACATTCGCATTTAAATTCTTGCGGACTTCGGCAGCCACCTCCTCCGGTCCCTTTGAGTAAAGCGTTTCCGGATTATTGATGTTGCCAACCAAGGCGATCCGGTCAGCCACGACTTCCATCGATTCCACGGGTTCGTTTTTGGAGTCGTAATGAAAGGCGGCCATTCCCGTTTGGGCAATGTAATCCATGCGGTCCACGGTTCGTCCGCAAATATGCAGAATCAGTGGGATCGGAATCTGGTCGACGAACTCCGTGTGCATTTCCCGAAGGAACCGCTCGTAATAGTCACTGCTCACCAGATCGCCTGTGGCGTGGTCGGGCAACGTGAGCGCGTCGGCGCCTGCGTCGATCTGCGCGCGGCCAAACTCGATCGTGGCCTGCTTCATCTTGTCGAGGCATACTTTGGTTTTGCCCGGGTCGTCCAGCGACATCAACAGGAACTTTTCAACGCCAAAGCAGTGGTATCCGAGGGACCAGGGTCCCATCGTCTTGCCGACAATCGCCACTTCGTCGCCAAACTCGCGTCGCAGGATGCGGATCGCGTCCAGCACACAGCGCGTGTCAGGACACGTCAACAGATTGGACGGTATTTTGATATCCTCGGGCTCGGCCCAAATCGGTTCATTCATCCGCACCGTCGGCCAGTTGTCTTTGGATTCCCACTGCATTCGGCAACCCAGGGCGGAGGATTCCTGGATGATCGAAAAAACGGGCATGATTGTGTCGAAGCCGAGTTCGGTGTATCCGGTTGCGGCCAACCTCGCCATTTTTTCGGGTTCTCGGTTAGCGTCCGGGAAATACGATCCGACAAGGTCCATCAATTCGACCGTGGCCACGGAAGTCGGATTACAGACCGGCGTGCGGTCCACAGGCTGACGCGCCAAGGCAGCCAAGACGCGTTGCCGGCTGGTCATCGGTTTCACTGAATCTGGCTTTTGGCTCATGTTCCCAATCCCTCAACTTTGTAGTCCCTCAACTTTGTAGTCCCTCAACTTTGTAGTCCCTCAACTTGTAGTCCCTCAACTTGTAGTCCCGCAACTTCCCCATGTCTCAAATTTGCAGTCGTTCAACGGTTCTGCTGGCTGGGAGACGCCAGCACCCCCCGCGCAGTGGCCGTTTCGTCTTCTCGCATCGAGGCGCGGACATTTTGTGCGCGAAACAGCAACATGCCCATCAATGCGTCGTGACCACAGCCACAGGTAAACGCAATCTCGTGGTTCTCCTCGCTGGTCAGTTCCATTTCGCAAAGCTTGATGTAGCCATTGGCCACCGCCACTGCGCGCTTGGCTGCCTGCGGTTGATCGACCGCGGCTCGAATCTGGTAACGCCCTTCGCCCAACGAGCCAACCGTTAAATCGCAATCCGCTTTCTTGTCGTGGGCCGCCAATGGTTTCGGATTCAGCGGAGCACCGGTTTCGAGCTTACAAGCGTCCAGAAACACTCGTTTGAGCGCCTTCAGGTGGGACCCTCCGCAGCCAAATCCCAGCCAGCCTGGTACGTCATCGTCGTTCTCTAGCCCCACCAGTTTTCGGAGGGCGTCAGTGAGATAAGCAACACGAGCGTCGGCGCCGGCAAGCGAGCTGTACGTGTGCACAAGGTACCGCGGTCCGGCATCGGTCACACGCTCATACAGCCCCAACGAGATGTTCTCGCAGTGGTTGTCCATCGACTGCAATTCAACCCGGCGTCCTAAATCCAGTGTCTGACCCATGTTCGGTTGTTTTGGCAAAAAAGTGAAATGCACCATATAAAAATGAGTTTGCCGCTGGTTGACCAGTGTACTCTATCTCATGGTGTCTATCAATCGGCAGCACGGAGGTGTTCCGATGGTCACAATCCGCCGGCCATGTGGCGTACCCCGTCGGCGATATGGCATATTGTCTTATGCGGCTCAGGTAAGGCTTTCACGTTCGCTGGACTTTGACTGCTCGGTAAAGTATTCGTGATGGGTATTGGCGATGGAATCGAACAACCCTGCCAGCGAAGCAAGTCGATGGTTCGTTTGCCACAAACCCCGGCCGCTGGCAAAGCTGTGTCTGTACTGCCTGCCTCATGCCGGCGGCGGAGCGACGACTTATCGCAACTGGGCCGACGAATTGCCGGCCGAAATCGAAATCCGTGCGGTTCAACTTCCTGGTCGGGAAAACCGCCTGGCAGAACCAGCTGCGGACGACATGGACCGTCTCACACGTTCGCTGGCCACACAAATTGCTGGAAATACAGACCGACCTTTCGCGTACTTTGGTCATAGCTTGGGTGCGTTGATCGCCTTCGAGCTGACACGGTGCCAACGGCGTCTCGATCTGCAGCAGCCATGTCATCTGATCGTTTCCGGCCGCAATGCCCCGCACACCGGTCGCCCTGATCACTTAATGTCTCGCCATCAACTAGCGGATATTGACCTGATCAAAGAACTTCGTCGTCTGCGAGGCACGCCCGACGAAATATTATCCAACCGTGAACTGATGTTGGCACTGCTCCCGGTGATACGTGCCGATTTTAAGTTGGTGGAATCTTACACTTATGTGGACGAAAGTCCGCTGTCGTGTCGCATCCACGCGGTCGGTGCGACGGAAGATCATTTTACGACACGGGCCGGCGTCGAGGCCTGGCGAGAACAGACCAGGGAGTCATTTCAATCAACGTTCTTTTCCGGCGATCACTTTTTCTTTGTCTCGCAACGCCGCATGTTGTTGCGGGCGATCGGCCGATCCCTCGCGAGACACTGGTAGGCCTAGTCGGAGACGGTTTTGATTGTGGCGCCTCTCTCCGAGAGGTGGCACAATCCGACAACGCACACATGCGGAACGTGTACTCCGTATCGACTACGGCGTTGCGACGACAGATAGGTCGGCGGATATCGGCAACTTGGTCGGGCGAAGGCATGTGTCGTCGTTGCAGGCCAGGTAGCTGAACTCACAAGAGATACTCAGGTTGCCCGCCGCGTCATCCGAGACGCGCAGCGGAAACAGGAAATTAGCTTCGTCATGATAGATGTAGGTGGGACCCAAAACCGATTCGTATAATTCAGGCTCAGGGTATTGCCAATCCCCTGTCGGTTCCACGCCGTTGGGCAATTGTAATGCCAGCGAAGTCGGTACGGTTGTCCCCGATTTTCGATCCGCCGCGTAGATATGCCAGCCACTCGCCAGCTTCGCTCGCACCACCAGCATCACTGTCTCGCCGGGACTGGCTTGGGCCGGCGTGACCGCCATGCCAACGGAAACCGGGGCACTGTTGCTCGGTTCGGTGACATTGATTTCAACATCCGGAATCAGTACGTCGGGAACCGAAATTTCACCGGCAATGGTTCCCGACTCATTTGGCTGGCCTAACGGTGCCGATGTCGTTCCGGAACAGCCGAGAATCACCGCTATGCCGGCGACGATCACCTGTGCGCAAATAGTGTGGCACAGTCTCTCTCGGTCGGCGGCCACGGCCAACCAGCGGACAAGCTTGCAAAGAAAATCAACCTGACAATCATCGAGTAAACGAA
>Ga0310123_10002983_pt1 | contig 13289 bp, 6 predicted proteins | sample CB6_AW_1057_MG_FD_203505 | JGI IMG/M metagenome (GOLD analysis project Ga0310123, IMG submission 203505) | Marine microbial communities from Western Arctic Ocean, Canada - CB6_AW_1057 | ecosystem: Environmental > Aquatic > Marine > Oceanic | place: Canada: Western Arctic Ocean | collected... | reverse complement strand
GTGCCTGGGCGCCTGGCAGCCGGCCGACGAGGGAGTTGTAAAATGCCAATTGGTTGGGATGATTGCGAACGTTCCAGCTGATTACGGGAAGAAAAACAAGAAGGATGGCGATGGTTGTCCAGAGATTTCTGCGCGGCTGAAGATGGGCAAACAGGCGCCGCATCGATTGGACAGAGTCGACAACCGTTCGCGCCAGGTTCAGGAGCGCGGCGGCCCCGATGCCGCTGATCAGGCTGATGGCCGGGACGATTTCGAGCCAGTGGCGGATGGCGTCGTAATCGAATGCTTTCGGCACGGAGACGCGCAGGACCGGAACGATCAGCCAGAGCAGCAGGAGCCCGTGCAATTCGTGCAGCCGTCGGTTGCGAACGGTTTCGACACCGATCTGCACGATACCGAAGAAGAGCAGCACCATGACCGGGATCGGCATGGTCGTTATGGCGTTGATCAGCGGCATGATCTCCCATTTGTTCGTGCCGCGTCCGCCCCAATACATCAAGTACCGAACGTGGAGTTTGAGGTTCTCGGGAAAGTCGAGAAAGAGGTAAGGCCAAAGCAGGAACATGACGATCACCGCAACCACCGGAAATAGGAGAATTGCCACCCCGACTTTTCCTGGAACGAGCGGCTGCTCTTCGCGAAATCGCTGAAAGAGGACGACGAGATACCACGGCCCGAGAATGAACGGCAGGAAGAGGGCGTTGGCCTTTGTCGCCAGGGCAACACCCCAGAGGCAGCCGCCGGCGAGCAGCAGTTTCCAGCGGTTCGAGAGGATGGCGCCATGAACAAGAATGATAAGCAGCGAGAAGATGACCGTGCTGGGAACGTCCTTGAGATTGTTGTGCAGATGTGCCCAGAACCGCGGATAGGTTATAAGACAGAGGATGGCAGTGACCGCTGGCCAGCGGCCGAGTGTGTGAAGGGCGAATCGATACAGAAAGAGAACGAGAACGCCGACGTAGACGACAAGGATCGCGTGATGCGCGTCAAAAGGATCCATCAGCCGCAACAGCGTGAAGAGCGCATATTTGCTCAGGCTCGATGTGGTGACGCCGACGGGCCAGACCTGATACGGGTTGTCCCTCGAGTATTGCGAATGCAGAAAGAAGTTCGGGTGATCGTCCTGGTCATAGATACGGATATCATCGCGACTGAAATCGAGAAAATCTGAGTCCAGGCTCGTGAAAAAGTAGAAGAACTTGTCGCCGATATGATATTCATAGACATCCCAGGTTATACCATAATCGGATAGGGTCGCAAGGGTAACGACGCTGAAGACGGTCAGCACGATGGCAAGGAACACGGCATCGAATCGCAGCCGCCGGCGGATCGTTGGGATGGCTGTTGCGGCTGTGGGTGAATTTTCTTCTGTCGTTGTCATGAACGGTCCTTCGGCGATGGCATAAGATCGTAGAAGGCCCCTTACAATTCAACGTCGTCGATGCCCCGAGTTCGCCGCGGTCATCTAAATCGCTTTCATGAGTAACCCTTCGCCAATTTGTCGAGATACTCCTGCCATTCGACCGGGACCATGAACTGCTTTTTGCTGTTGCATTGCAGGCAGCACGGCACAACGTTGCTTCTCGTAGACTTGCCGCCGCGAATGATCGGGACAATGTGATCCATTGTCAATTCTCTCGGTGGAAACCGATTTTTGCAGTAGTAGCACTGCCCGCGGCTGCGTTTATTTTTCCACCATTGCGAACGGCGCAGTTCCCGGGCTTTGCCCTTTTCCCGCTTGACGTGTTCATCATCTGCGGGTATGAATTCGAGATCGGTATTTTCCATTTCCAGCGATTCCGGCTGAACCAATTCGGCACTAAATTGTCTAAGGAATGCGGCGATACGGAGGTTCGCGGGCCCTGCGCCTGTGCGGAGAATAACTCTCCTTGCGGATGCCGTCAATACCGGTACTGTCCCTTCGGAAAGTCGGATCAGCCGTGGCTGAACGAACTCGAGGGCACAGGAATTTCTATTTTTTTTACACCCAGCAGCGATCGACTCGTAATCGATCTGTATTCGAACATCGATTACGAATGGCGGCATCAATAAGCTCCGGCGCAGCCGGTTAAGCTCAGGGCCTTGCAAGCGAGGCGTGACAACGCAATCTCCTATCTCACAGGGGACCGGTAATTCGCCGTGCGTCTCGCTTATAACGGTCTGTCGGCGGCAGGCTGATCCCGTGAGGGACGTTGTCCCGTTCCGACGGGACTCACGTCCGCCGAGGCGGATCGCACCAAAGGCAGACCCACCTCTGGCGGGAAACTTTGCAGCCGGGGACGCTTGCCCTCCAAAGTGGCGATTGCAATCAACCGGTCCCTCAGCACCAATCCTCAGAGGAATTACCCATGCATAGGATCCTGTTTTCCATTACTGTGGGCGCTATGCTGGTTCTGGGATGCTCCAGCGACCATCGGACCGACACCGTCAATCGGAATCCGAATGGGAGTGTTGAAGATGCCGCAACAACGTATGACGCGACCGCCGTAACGGGCAATTCGGAGCAGCGCACCGGCCAGCCGGAGGTCGTGAAGACCGACGAAGAATGGCGGCAGCTGTTGACGCGGGAGCAGTACCGCATTACGCGGCAGAAGGGAACCGAGCGCGCTTTCTCCGGCAAGTACTGGAAGACAAAGGACCCGGGGCATTACAAATGTGTCTGCTGCGGCAATCTACTTTTCGACGCCAACACGAAGTTCAAATCCGGAACGGGTTGGCCGAGCTTCACGAAGCCGATTGCCGAAGCGAACGTCGCGACGTTCGCTGACCGAAGCTACGGCATGATTCGCACAGAAGTCCTGTGCCAGCGTTGCGACGCGCATTTGGGTCACGTTTTCAACGACGGACCGGCGCCGACCCGTCTTCGGTACTGCATCAATTCGGCGGCATTGGACCTCGCCAAGAGCGACGACCAGTAACAGCTGCTGGCTTTACTAGTGTCCTGAGTCTTAATCAGTGTCTGACCGACAACCCCTCGGCGGCGGCCCGGTGCGAGGAGTCTCCGCCGCGAATCGGGAAATCGCTTTTTCCGATTCCTGACCCCCACGAACCCGCATGCGGGTTCGTGGGGGCGCCAAGTCGAGAAACCCTCGGTTCCATCCGAAACGCGGCAACTTTCATTCCGTACGACGATTTCGGACTTTGGATTCAATATTTTGCATTGCATTTTTGAGGCGGTAGATTATCGCCGACTCGACTGCCTTTAGTCATGATACACGCCTCCCGTATTCTCACCGAATCTGTGGCTTCGGCCACTCTCGCCGATGTTTCGAGGAGTCAATTCCCGTTGGCGGATGGATTCGCTGAAAACCTGCACTTCCTTATGCGCGGCCGTCAACCGGTGACACCATGGCGGAACTCTCGGAATCCGGGCGTTTGAAGAAGGAGCTGACGCTCTTCCATTTATTCGCTATCGCTACCGGCGCGACGCTGAGCTCCGGATTTTTTCTACTGCCCGGGCTGGCCGCCGCCCAGGCCGGCCCGGCGACAGTGCTCTGTTACCTCATTGCCGCCGTGTTCCTTGTACCCGGCGTTTTCAGCATGGCCGAACTCTCAACGGCAATGCCCCGAGCTGGCGGCATATACTATTATCTGGATCGGAGCATGGGGCCGGTGATGGGGACGATCGGCGGTATCGGCACCTGGGTCGCGCTCTCCTTCAAGGGCGCCTTTGCCCTGATCGGCGTGGGCGCCTATCTCAGCCTCCTGGTTCCAGACATACCGATGAGGCCCCTGGCCATATTTTTCGCTGTGCTGTTCGGCGTCCTCAATCTGGGGGGGGCCAAGAAATCAAGCCGGTTTCAGATCGTTCTGGTCGCGGTACTCTTGGTTCTGCTGGTCTGGTTTCTCGGGGTGGGTGTGCCGAAAGTCGATACGGTGCACTTTGAGGGATTTCTCGATAAGGGCTGGACAGCCATTTTCGGCACCACAGGAATGGTTTTCATCAGCTATGTCGGTGTGACGAACATTGCGAGTCTGTCGGAAGAGGTAAAGAATCCCGAACGCAACCTGTCATTGGCAATGTTGCTGGCCCTATTCTCGGCGATCGCAATTTACGGTATCGGAACCTATGTGATGGTCGGGGTCCTGCCTCCGGAAAAATTGCATGGCACTCTGACACCGGTTGCGGACACCGCCTTCATACTGGTCGGTCGCTGGGGACTGGTAGTGATGACGGTGGCAGCGGTTCTGTCGTTTTTCTCCGTCGCCAATGCCGCCATACTGGGCGCCTCACGCTATCCGCTGGCCATGAGTCGCGATCACCTGATTCCCGGCGTCTTTCGCACCCTCAGCCGTCAGCGGACGCCGAATAATGCCATTTACGTGACCGTGGGATTGATCATCCTCTGTCTGATATTCTTCGATCCGACAAAGATCGCGAAGCTCGCCAGTGCGTTTCAATTACTGCTTTTCTCCCTGAGCTGCGTTGCGGTCGTCATTATGCGGGAAAGCCGCATCGATTCCTATGATCCCGGGTATCGTTCCCCGGGCTATCCCTGGCTGCAAATCATCGGCATCGGCACGCCGTTATGGATGATCACAAAGATGGGGCAGACCCCGATTTTGTTTTCCCTTGGCCTGATTGTGGTTGGCATGTCGTGGTACTTTTATTACGCGCATCGACGGGTGGTACGGCACGGCGCAATATTTCATATTTTCGCCCGCCTGGGCGAGCAGCGGTCAAAGGGTCTCGATCACGAGCTCCGGGGGATTCTGAAGGAAAAGGGCCTCCGTGAAGACGATCCATTCGACGTCATCATTGCACGTGCGCGGGTTGTCGACATACCGGGCCAGACATCGTTTCAGGCTGTTTTCGAACGGGCGGCCAACGAATTGGCACCCCAGGTGCCCTTGTCCGAAAAGACATTAAGGATCGACTTGATGAACGGCACGAAAGTCGGTGCCACGCCAGTGTCGAAAGGGGTCGCTCTGCCCCATTTGCGAATTCCGGGTCTTGCCCATCCCGTCATGGTCATGGTGCGCAGTGCGCAAGGCGTGCGGGTGGTCAGTGAACATCACTACCCCACCGAGCATTTGACCGAAGATATCGTGCGCGCATTTTTATTCCTGGTCAGCGCAGAAGACAATCCCGGGCAGCATCTGCGCATCCTTGCTAGTCTTGCCGGTCAGGTCGAAGCAGATGGTTTCATGGACGAATGGCTTGCCGCCAATGACGAAGAGGCGCTGAAGGCGATCTTTCAGCGGCATGAGAATGTGCTGTCATTACATGTGGAGCGACACACGAACTCGGGGCGGTTCATCGGTGAGGCGATTCAGGACCTGGGCCTGCCGAAGGGTTGTCTGATTGCCGTCATTCACCGGAGTGGCGGCATTGTGATTCCGCAGGGCGACACGACCATTGAAGACGGCGACCGAATGACCATTATCGGCGAAGTGACGGGTCTTCAGAAATTTCTTTCGGAGTCGGCGTCCGGAAAGGACTGATGGGGGTCCGGCTTCGTCCGGCAGACTACGCCGTGAATGGTGAATGGTAAATGGTGAATGGCGCATGAGGATTTGGGAATGGGGATTGGGGATTTCAGCCTTCGTTCCGCATGCGGGACTTCGGCGCGACAAGCGGGATTGGGGAATGGTGGCGGGTGGAAGGTGAAAGGTGGATGGTTACTGTCGGAGCGGTGGAAAATGGCTTTCCGCATGAGCAGGATCTACGACATGTCCCTTGTGCAGAAAATCGGCAGTCGGCAATCGAAAATCGCTGATGCCCTCTATTCCTGTTCCCGGCTGTCGACGCCGCGCTCGAGCTCGCCGTGTTTGCGGAGTTCGCGCTTGAGTATCTTGCCGGCGGCGTTCTTCGGCAGTTCCGGCAGAAAAAACACCTTGCGCGGCACTTCGTGGCGGCCGAGGTTTTCCTGACAGAACGATCGGATTTCGCGCGACGTGATCTCGCGGTTCTCTTTCAGCGCGACAAAAGCAACGGGAACTTCGCCGTGCAGTTCGCTGGGTTCGCCGACGACAGCGGCTTCGGCAACGTCGTCGTGACGGTACATAATCTCTTCGACCACGCGCGGATAGACGTTCATACCATTGACAATGATCATGTCTTTCTTGCGGTCGACGATGAAGAAGTATCCCTCCTCGTCTTCGGTCCCGAGGTCGCCGGTTCGAAACCAGTCGCCAAAAAAAGATTCGCGTGTTTCATCCGGGCGCTGCCAATAGCCTTTCATGACGTTCGGTCCTCGGACACAGATTTCGCCGACCTCGCCCGTGGGCAGCTCGTGTCCGTCCTCATTCATAATCTTCATTTCAACGAAGGGCACTGCCTTGCCGACGGAGCCGGCCTTGCGCCGGCCGCCAATGGGGTTGACACATGTAACCGGAGAACATTCGGTTGGCCCATCGCCCTCGTATATCTTGATGCCGAAGCGTTCCTCAAAGCGGTTCATTATCTCGATGGGCAGGGCGGCGCCGCCGGAAACCGCGTATTTCAGGGAGCCGAATTTTGGCACTGCATCATCGGGTAGCCGCAGCAGAACATTGTACATGCTGGGGACGGCGGTGAAGATGGTCACAGCATGGGCGGCGATGGTCTCGGCGACCAGGCCGGGGTCGAACTTGGGGAGCGGCACGAAGGTGCAGCCGTGCAGGAGCGGGAAGATCATCGACACAGTGGCGGCGAAGGCGTGAAACATGGGCAGGACAACGAGCATGATGTCTTTGCCTGGTTCCAGTTGCATCGCCGTTTTGATGCTGATGCTGTTGGCTACCAGATTGCGATGGGTCAGCATGGCGCCCTTCGGTTGGCCGGTTGTGCCAGAGGTGTAGATGATGACGGCGACATCGGTGGCCGGATCGACGCGGACGTCGGGCGGCGGGCCGGGTGTGGCAAGAAGCTCGGCCCATGAGCGATCGGCCGCCCGCGACTTCTGTTCGCCAATGGCGACGCATGCGGACAGGTCGGCGACAGTGGCCCGGATGGCGGTGACGGCGTCGGCGAAGGCTTCGTAGTAGATCAAAGCCCTGGCGCCGGAATCGTTGAGAATATAGGCGATCTCCTTTGGATTAAGCAGCAGATTGATGGGTACCACGGTCGCCCCCGCTTTGACGACACCGAAGTACGCGAGGGCGAAGGCATCGGAATTGCCACAGTAGAGCCCGACGCGATCGCGGTCGGCGATACCCATGTCGCGCAGGCCGGCGGCAAGGCGATCGGACCGTTCGCCAAAGGTGGCGAAGTTCATGGTCTTGCCGTTAAATATTATTGCCGGATGATTGGCGAAGGCTTGCGTGCTTTCGGCCAGCAATTCGATCAAGGAGCGATCGGGGATTTCGATGGGATGCGACATATCAATAAGCCGGGGCCGGATCGTCGGGATCCTCCGAGCCGCGGAACATATCAAAGAACGAGCTGATCGGCTTCCATTCATGTTCTGCCACGGTCCCGGTCAACTGATATTCGAACAGAAGGTTCGTGAACGTTTCCGGGACCTGTATCAGAAGTCTTGGGATACGTATAATCGGTGGCAGGATTCCCCAGATTTTCCTAATCGGTTTCAACGGAATGGCCTTGACACGGAAGTCAAGGCCGCCGGTTGCCCACCAGTAAAAGCCATTGGCGGTGATGGCAACGAGGGTACCGTCGGAAGTGAGATTGGGAAGGTGTACACGATCGTGCCGAAATTCCAGGTCGGTCCGGATTTCCGTAATATCGCCGAGCTCAACTGGCGGAATAAAAGGATCGAGAAATGTCAGGACTTCGGAGAAGATGGGGACACGCCAGAAATTTCCGTCGGCGACACCCGCCTTGCCGGTGCCCAGGAGCAGCAGCTCACCTTCATCCGGGGTCGCAAGCAGGTCGACGACCGCGGAGAGCCTGCCCTTTTCCCGACGCTCTGCTTCAGTGCCGCCGTTTGTTTCGAGGTCGCCGACCCGCAAACGGTCGAAGCGGAGATGGGACTCGGCCATCGGCTGCTGCAGAGTGAGGGCATAATCGCCGGTGACGACCCCGCCATAAAGCTGGCCGTGGAGATTTCGGATTGCCATCAAGCCATCTCCGTAATTGAGATCGAGACGTACATTGGTCAAGGGAAAGCGGTTGACCCGGACATCCTGAGCGCGGCATTCGAGGGCCAGCGAACCATCAGCCAGGCGCCCGCTGATGGCAACGTTCTGCATGGCAAAGCCGAGGAGATCGGCGCTATCTGCACGGGCACGGACGAACCACTCTTGCGGATGCCGGCTGACGAAGTTCCCGGAGACGGTCTGTGCCGCCAGCCGATCGTCCCAGTCCAATCGTTCGATATTGCAGGTGCCGCTGAGGGCATTGAATTCACGGTTCACCGAGAGCGTGATTGCGGAGCCCACAATGTCATCGAAACATTGAAACGAATCGGCAAAGGCATGGAGGCGCAGGACACCGGCGGCGGTATCGCTCAGAAAGATAATGGCCTCACCGCGGCCCTTCGTGGGAAAATGCTCGAATCGTCCCAGTTCGCCGGACAGCGACAGAAGGTCATGCTCCAGGGTTCCATCGGCTTCGATGCCGGTAATCAGAAATGTCTCTTTTTTTTCGGCTTTTTGGATGCGGGCGGCATTCACATTGACGATGTTCCGCTCGACGTCGAAATCGGCGTATGCGTCGGTAAAGAGGACATCGTGGTAACGCGCCGCAGTGACATTTGCACGGCTATGGAGGCGGCCGCCGATGAAGGTGCTGCTGACGGTGACGCCGTCGGCAAACCAATGGGAATGCGTCAGCGATCCGGTTTGAGAGAGGACGGAGAGGACGCCGTTTTCGCTGCGGGCATCGAATTCGGTATCGATCATTTCGAAACCGTTACCGGCGATCCTGGCGGCATACCCGCGCTGGATTTCAAGGCGCTTCGGTGATGAATCGAGATCGACGCGGACATCGATGAGCTGCCATGCCGGGAGGTTTAGTTCCTCCATGGCCAGCTCACCGATGATCTTCCCGGACTCCTGAAACCGTAGGGTCGCGGTGGCGCTATCGGCCGTCGCATTGTGATAATTGAAGGCGGCCACGTCGATATCAAGAGAGATATCGAGCTCGTTATGCAGGAGGAGGCTGGCACGACCAGTGGACCGAACCGTTGGATCGGCTTGAAATCGCAACTGGTACCGGTCCGGAAAGGATCGCCACCGCGGGTTCATCAGGCCGAGCAGTGATGCCGGTTCGAGGCCGCTCTCGAGCTGGAAGTTTATGACTGTGTCCTTCGGATTCTCATAGTATCGTAGCGCAAAGTTGGTGGCGGCGGTTCTGTGTTCGTTCCTCAGCTTCAAGTTCTCGATCAACACCAGCTTTCCCGGGAAGTCGACATAAAAATCGCCCTCTGCATGGTCGATAGTTACACCATTGTAAGACGCGCGATTCATGACGGAATGCCCCATTATGAGACGCGTCCACTCACCCTTGTGCCTATAGTAATGCAAGTCGATGTCGAAGTATGGCGGCTCGTCCCGCGGCCAACCGAATCGGCGCCATATTTTCTCATAGTTGGTGCGAAATCGTTGATGCCGGCTGAAGTTGGAGACGATGCGGGGATTGCCGTTGCCTTTGAGACGGATCTGCAATTCCGGATTCTCCGCATCGATGACGATTTGACCGGCGGCCTCGATCCGGCTTCCGTCCCCGAGGACGGCATTCATTTTTTGGATTATCAGGACATCCTCCCGCAATGCGAGGCTCGCCTCGACACTACGCAAATGGCCGTCCACGATGCGGAAATCTTTACAGACAACGGTGAGGTCGGCATTCCAGTCCTGCGGCCGACGCAGCGGTGACGGGTGGAGAACAATGTGGCCGGCGGGTGCCGCGCCGCGGAACCGGACATCGACGAAGGGGTGGGAGAAGTCGGACCGCAACGCCTGCAGCAACCGGTCGGGCCTGAGGGCAAAACTGCAGTTGCCGGATATCTCCTGGGTCGCCAGATCGATTTCCAAATTGCCGTCGAGTTGTTCGTTGCCAGCGAACTCCAGATTCAGCTCCGAAATACTCACTTGATTATCGTCATAGACACATTCGGCGAACAACCGGTCGACAGCCAGCCCGCGGAATTGGAAACCTGAAAAGATGACCTGTACCTCGATTCGGCTTCGCGTCATGGAGGCCACGGGCAACTCGAAGTCGATCCGCAGGCGTGCCTCGGAGCTCTCGCCCCGCGACTTGCAGAACGCGAGAATGTCCGAAACCAGGCGTATTTCAGTGTCGCTCAGGCGATCGAGCCAGGAGCGAAACGAGAGGTTGGCGAAGACATTGCGGTGCGTATACTCCGGCCGGACGATCTTCCCGATTGGATCTTTGAGCAACGATCCTTTTGCGTACACATGGATCCCCTCGAGGTCACCTGTCTTAACCAGAATGCCGAGGCGATCCGGATCGTTGGCGAGATGGAACGAGAGATTTGTCAAGCGGGCGACGCTCCGATCGTTCTCACCGGTCCCGTCCAACGGTACGGCGGCGCTGGCATTTTCGATCGCGACTTGTGCAAATCGCAGTCGACCGGCGAACAGGTCGCGGAAGCGAGGCTTGAGGTGGACACGCCCGGCTTCAATCAGTTTCCAGGACGCAACACGGGCATCTTTGATGGTCACATCGTCGAGGACGATACCGTTGATCAGCCCGATTCGAAGTCTCTCGGCGCGAGCGTGAATACCCAGCTCGCGGGCAGCGGCGTGGAACCGGTTCAGCATCGTGGGCGGTAGGCCGACCAGCTCACAATACAGATCGATAGCCGCAATCAGGAGGAAGCCCAAAAAAAATATGGCAAAGACGAGCTTCGCGATTTTTCTTTTGCGTCGCATGGGATTATAATATCACTGCTGATGTAAATTGGAATTCCGATACTTTCAAGACCCAGGACACCGGTGTCCGCTATCGAGAAGTGAAGACGCCGGGTGGTGTATCGGCTTTCCGTGGTCCCGCGCGACTGTTGCGACGCCCGATAATTTATGCATTCGTCGCTGTTGCCGGGACGCAGCGGCGCATGGCTTTTCGCTCGGCGACACCACGTCTTGTCACCTTCTTCGGGCGACTGTTCACATCTATGGCCGCATAACGCGGTTTGATTTGCCGAGAATTTGCACGACACGCAGGCCGGCCGCTGAATTCCTTGCAGCACGGTGTATGATCGTTCACTGAGCGGTTGCATGCACAGCGAGTCGTTCTCTCAGGCGATGAGTGGCGAATTCAGGCGCTGAGTAGCGACCTTCAGTCCGCCGGCTGGCGGATCCTCGTCCTCAGCTCGATCCGCAAGAGTCGGGACGGTCCTCGTCCTCGGAGCGCGTCAGCGCGATCTTCGGAGGTAACCGGAAGTAATTAGGAACTAGGAATCGAGGACGACATGAGTCGCGGGGCGACAACGTCGCTTACGCGATACGGAACGTCCGTGCTCGGAAACGCGCATAGGAGAGATCAATCGCATCGAGAACAGTGAGACTATTTTTTCTGGGATCCGGCGCTATTGCCGTCCCGACAGTGGAGGCGATTCATCGCGATCAAGATATTGCCCTGATTGGGTGCGGCACGCAGCCGGATCGGCCGGTCGGCCGCCAGCGTGTGATGACGCCGACTCCGATCGGGCAATGGTGCGTAGCCAATTCGATTGACGTTGTCAAGACGAAATCGGTCAACCAAGAGAGTTTCCAGGCTCCGCTTCGCGAGCTGGAGGCGGACATTATTTTGGTCTTTTCATTCGGCCAGATTCTGAAACGGGAGCTTCTGAATCTGCCGGCGTATGGCTGCCTCAACATCCATGCGTCACTTCTGCCGAAGTATCGGGGTGCGGCCCCGGTGTCGGCGGCCATTCTCGGTGGTGATCGGACGACGGGAATAACCTTCATGAAAATGGCGGAAGGGCTTGACTCGGGGCCGATCCACTCCCAATTCGAAACTCACCTGACCGGCCGTGAATACGCGCCTGAATTGGAAGCGCAATTAGGCCGGCTCGCTGCTGGCCATATCACCCGAATGTTGTCGCGAATTATCGGCGGCGAATTGTCTCCCGTCCCGCAGGATCATGCCAACGCGGTGCATGCGAATAAGATCGGGAAAACGGATGGTCTGATCAACTGGGCGGATTCCGCGACGCACATCGAGCGCCAGGTCAGGGCCTATCATCCATGGCCCGGCGCTCGCTTCGACCTCGAGGCCCGCGGCAAGGAACGGCGGCTGACGATCACCAAAGCTGTGGTCACCAACGCAGCTGCCGATGCCGCGCCCGCCACCGTTCTGTCGGCGGACAAGTCGGACTGGCGCGTCCAGTGTGGCGAAGGCGAAATTTTAATTCAGCGAGTCATCCCCGACGGTAAGCGTGAAATGACGGGTGTCGAGTTTCTGCGGGGATGCCCACTGCAAGTAGGAAAAATTTTGTAAGGGTATGAAACAAATTATCATTAACTGCGAGAGTCTACAGACAAGAATTGCGGTCACAGAAGATGGGCGAATCGACGAATACTACGTTGAGCCAACGGACACGGAACGAATCGTCGGTTCCATTTACAAAGGGAAGATCCGCAACTTCGAACCGTCTCTGCAGGCGGCGTTCGTCGACATCGGGCTGGAGAAAAATGCGTTTCTGCATTATTGGGACATGATTCCAGCGACCAAGGAGGTGCTGGAGCGGGAAGGATCATCCGATGAGGAGGATATCGAGGAGGAGGAGGATGACGTCGAATCCCCAGCCGGAAAGAAAGTGCCGTCGGACTGGCGCGGAAATGGACGTCCCCAGTCTTTGGGACAGCGGCTGCGGACGCTGACCAAGACCATCGCGAGCTTCTTTGGCAAGGAACCAAAGGCGCCGCCGCCCCGGCTAGCCCGTGGCCAGCGCCGGCCACGGGGCAAAGAGCCGGTCCGCACGCCTCGCATTGAATTGGATGAGATCCCGGCGAAGTTCGGTGCCAATGCGACGGTCATGGTCCAGGTCAGCAAAGGCATGATCGGCACTAAAGGGCCTCGAGTGACGACGAACCTGAGCATCCCCGGCCGCTATGTCGTGGTGATGCCGAACTCGTCGCATCGCGGGGTCTCTCGTCGCATCGAGGACCGTCGCGAACGCGTGCGGCTGCGTGACATCCTGCAGCGGATGAGACTGCCGCGGCGCACGGGCGTCATCTGCCGCACGGCGAGTGCCGGGCTCGATGAGGCGGCATTGCGGCTCGATATCGAAATGATCCTTGATCGATGGTCTAAGGCTTCGGATTTGATGCAGCGGACCAGAGCGCCGGCATGCGTCTATCGGGAACCGTCACTGGTCGAGCGGGCCATCCGTGATTTTCTCACTGAGGATATCGACCAGATCATTGTTGACTCCAAA
>Ga0310123_10002982_pt1 | contig 13290 bp, 14 predicted proteins | sample CB6_AW_1057_MG_FD_203505 | JGI IMG/M metagenome (GOLD analysis project Ga0310123, IMG submission 203505) | Marine microbial communities from Western Arctic Ocean, Canada - CB6_AW_1057 | ecosystem: Environmental > Aquatic > Marine > Oceanic | place: Canada: Western Arctic Ocean | collected... | reverse complement strand
GACAGTCTGGATGAGAAATACAATTTTATTACAGCAAAGGATGGCTTCCTATCTTATGTTAGTATAAATGCAGAGGGTAGCCAGTATGATGCTGATTCTTACAGTTACGAGAGAATCGAATTCCATTATAAAAGTATGAATGAAACAATGGTCATAGACAAAACATTGGATTACCGTGGTTAAACATTATTGTTTGCTCACTGGAATATGTCAAATGGGGAAATAATCTTTGATGTGGTTAAAATGGCCAATAACCCAGAAACTGCTAGATGGATATTCATTCGAGCTGTTCATCAATGGGACATAAAAACAGTGATGATTTTAAAGAGCAAATATACAAATGGAAGACAAAAAAGTCTGAGGAATACATTTGAGACTCACTTTATTTAAGAGAATCGGCTTATAAAAGGACGACGGATTCTCTACGGGGTTACTACTGGCCTGGTTGCTTGACCTGCTGAATTACCGTCTACGAAGATGCTGTTCGATCATTGCAATGTTATCGACCACCGAACCAAATCCGAACATGAGTATGCCAGAAATAACTGCTGACATTCAGAGAATGAATGTTAGAAATGTATCGGCATCCGTTAAGAGGCCAGCACCGGCACTTAGGATGCCAGCACATATACTGACGACACCAACAATAAATATGTGTATTGCTGATATTGCGAAAGATGCAATGTCGATTGAGGACGATGTCCCGGTAACACTACCACCTCTGGCCATACTTCTTTGCCTCTTAGAAGACTCTACAACGCGATTTGACGATTCCGTGTCTGTTGAATCAGGCGGAAGCAGTTGTGCGACTCTTTGTAATCATCCCTGCTTTTCAAGCGATTCGGGTTGAAGAGTGGTACACTTTACACAGATCGTCATTTCCTTTGCATTGCGTTCATTACAGTTGAGGCAATATCATTCTCCCTCTCTAGGGTTCATCTTGACGGAACCCTTAGTGAGCCCAACCAACTTTCCGCATTTAGGGCACTTATCCATCTCCCCGATCATTTCCGCAGGCACTTTCAGATTTGCACCACAACAACAGGTGACGATCGGCATTTCCGTACTCCTTCTCTGGTGAGTCAGACGTCGGACATGCCTTTGATCGTAACCCTTCTGCGGATTGAATAACACGGTGACAGTTTATAAAAGGACGGCGGACGTGGACTAAGGAGAGAGGCCACACGTCCGCCGTGAACCGGTCCAATGTTCAGCACCGCTGATAACTCCCGATTCCGCCCGCGAAACTCGTCGAATACGGGACAGCAAAACAAACGCCCCTTATTCAGGGCGCGCAGCCAGCGCTGCGAACCACGCTTGAAGACGCGGCGTGTGCACGGCGATGTCGCCGGCATTGGCCGGCCATGGTCGTTGCTCTGCGTGACATACGCGGCTACGCTCCCCCGTCACGGCCCTCAATCCCGGCCGCCAACACAGCATTCTGCAAACTTCCGAAAATCCGCCTCTCCGCGGAGGCGAGTGCCGGGTCGTCTTGCCAGACGCGACCCAACCGCGGGCCATCCGTGGGGACGACTCGGCGCATCCCGAAAAATGGGCTGCCAGACGAAACGCCAGGTGCGACAACACCGGTGGCAAGGAACTGACGGTTTCGCGACGCTGCCATGAAACTTGGTCGTGGCTCCTGATCGAAAGTAGTCCGTTGCTGTTGATTGTTTCGGTGTGGTATCCTGATAGCATAAACAGTTTGACACCCCGAGGAGAGAAAAATGTTCTATACATGGCTCGGGACGTTGTTGTTGGTTCTCCAGTTCGCCGGACAGGCACTAGCCGAACCAATGCTGGAGCAGGTCGATGTGCTGACCGCGGGCAAGGAGGGATACCACACGTTTCGAATTCCCTGCCTCGTCACCGCACCTGATGGATCCCTTCTCGCCTTTGCCGAAGCCCGTAAATACAACGCTTCCGATCCTGGGTTCAACAAGAACGACATCGATCTGGTAATGAAGCGAAGCACCAACGATGGCAAAACATGGTCGAAGCTGCGCGTGATCGATGATCCCGGCGAACGGTGGTCGGCGTGCAATCCGGTCGCGGTTGTCGATCGCACCAAGGCTTACGTCTGGCTGCTACATGCCCGCACGAAGCCTGGCTGCAGCAGTTATACGTCACGTCCCGGCACCGACGATGCTCAGAATTGGGTCCGATTCAGCAACAACAACGGGGTCACGTGGTCTACGCCGAGAAACATTACCAAAATTGCGAGAGACATTGATGGTTGGGGGGGCACGTTCTTGGGCCCGGGTGGTGGCATTCAGGATCGGAACGGACGTCTGATCATCCCCATGTCCCGGACAACGGGAAGAATGGACCCGGAAGGCAAACCACTGGCCGGGACCTGGAACGCGTTTGTCCTCTACAGCGAAGATCACGGTCAATCCTGGAGTCGCGGTCAGTTCCTGCCCGAGCGGGATTGGGGTGATGAAAACCAATTGGTGCAGCTGGCCGACGGACGAATCCTCATGAATCTTCGCCAAGACGAAGGCCCCAGTCGTTGGCGGGCCACAAGTCGTGATGGCGGCAAGACCTGGTCAAAGCCCGTTGCCGGTCAAGCCGTCACACCCGTTTGCTGTGCAATCCAGAGGTTCTCAGTTAAATCATCCGGTGGCGACCGCAATCGCATCCTATGGACCGGACCCAAAGGCCCCGGCCGTTCGAACCTCGTTGTGCGAGTCAGCTACGATGAAGGGCAGACGTTCACCAACGAGCGGCCCATTGGGAATCAATACGCCGCCTACTCGGACTTGGCTATTCTCAAGGACAATACGGTGGGAGTCCTCTGGGAGCGTGGTGAAGATCGGGGCTATCAATTCATCACTTTCTCTCGATTCCATCTCAAATATCTTGAACCGTAAGGTTGGCTGGCCGTTCCATTCCTTTTGTGGAACTCCGAGAAATCAACCCTATTTGATCGGCAGACTCGGCGGGCGTGTGCCCTGGTTTCCCGTACGTTTCTGACTTGGTCCGCGTATGCAGCTTCACGCGGCTGCGACAACTTGTGGTCAGCCGATTCAACTACGTCGCCGCTGCGGACGACTCGACCAGTGCGACGATCTCGCTTTTCACCTCTGCCAGTAGGGTTGGCCAGGCCTCAATGACGAGATGCAGTTCGGGATCCAACCGAGACGTAACACCGACTGGACCGGATTTTGCACCGCCTCGGTCCGAAAATGCGGCATTTCCCGTGCGAAATCTATGAAGTTCCTGTCCTACAATGACGGAGCTGCGGCATCGACGCGTTCAATGAGCCGTTGGACGTCGCTGTCGTTCCAGTCTTTGTCACGTGCGCCCAGCGGAGCCCGTGGCATGCCGACGTCGATGCCGTATTTGATTCGCATCGCCGTTCGCAGAAAACTCCAGGTCGACCGCGAACTCAGCACGTCAGCCAAAGCGCTTTGAAACGTCGCCGTGAATCGCCGACCGGCATTGAAATCTCCCGCGACGAAGGCATCACGCGACCTTTGGGCCGGCACACCCCAAACATTGAAAAACGTGCCGATTGCTCCCACCGAACCGCTCAGTGCGGCGTGACACACCAAGCCATCGGCGCCGCTGAAGAGTCTCAGTCGATCTCCGGCCACGTCGGCGATCAAACCGAACTGGAACAAATCGTTGTCCGTAAGCTTCATCCCAGCAATGTTGGGGAGTTCCAGGATGCGGCGAGCGTACTCACGAGAATCCAGCGTCATCTGATTGACGCTACTGAGGTGGTAGACATACAACGGCAGGCTGGAAGCCTCGCCGATTCGGCGGTAATGCAGGAATGCATCGTCAGCGCTGATAGAATAATAGATTGGAGTGACACTGGAGACTCCGTCCGCGCCGATCGACTCGGCGTGTCGCGCCAGTTCGACGGCGTCGTCAGTCGCCGTGGCTCCGACGTGTACCATGACTGGAGTCCGACCAGCAGCGGTCTTCACCACACGCTTGGCGACCTCGCGTCGATCATTCAGAGGAAGCAGCGGCCATTGGCCAGTCGAGCCAAGAATGTATAAGCCGCCAATCTTCTGACTCACGAACAATTCGACAAGCTGTTCGATCGCCTCATGATTTGGTTCGCCGGACTCATTCAGTGGTGTAATTACTGCTGGCCAGACGCCTTCAAAATCTAGTGAATTCATTCTGTATCCTCAATTTGCGCAAGCAAAGTGGTGAAAAGGCGTTGCGACTATCTTGCCCAAAACGCCGCGCATACAAGCATGAAGCGCAAGCGAGTGAGTCCATGCCGTGCACACTCGCTTGCGCTTCATGCTTGTATCAGTCGAGCGAACACCTCATGAATAATCCGGGCTATTGCCAAACAGGTTGGGTCAGCGGAATAAATTCACCGTATGCCCGCGTGCAAGGCAATCGTCGACGCAGACGAGGCGGAGCGACGATCGAAGCGCGAAGGCAGCGAGTTAGACCAGCGATTGAAAGTAACGGAACAAACCGAGGGCACTTTCCAGCGAGCGCCTGTCGATCTCGGTCAGATAAAAGTAGCCGAAAGGCGACGACAACGAAAGGGAGTTCTCAAGACGATTGAATGCGAGGTTTGGCTATCGTGTGTCGCTGCCTCGATTGCGGCTGGCTTCTTGTTAGGCATGGAAGTTCAGTCCGTTCCCGGGATTAACACTCGCGCCGTTGGGCGGGCTGCAATGTTTGCGGTTGCTCCGTTCTTCTATGCCTTTCTTCTGCTCTCCGCGGACGGTCGGTCAGTCCTTGTGTTCCAGATTGATGATTCCATCCCAGTCGTCGGGCGGTGTATAGTTGTTTTGGGCCATGAAAATCAGAATCAATTCTTTTGCCTGATTTCCTGCTGGAGTGCGCTCAAACAGGTCGATTGCTTCAGACCAGTTGCCCGTGATAAAATTGCTGACGGCTTTTTCGTGCTCAGCGATCAGCTGGTTGGAAATATCGCTGGCTTCCCCCTCGGGAGGCAACAGCTCGCAGACCATCAGCGGGGTCTCCATCCCTTTGGGACGCACTCGACCCAGCCGCCGCACCCGAGCCTCAGTTTCCGGAAGGTGTCTCTCGACGAATTCGGCGGTCGGCTCGTCTACCAAGATGGGAGCGCGGAACTGCTTCGTCATCCCCTCCAATCGCGAGGCAAGGTTAACGACAGGGCCGAAGACTCCAATTTTACACTGTACGTATGTGCCAATTTTCCCGGCCACTGCCCGTCCATAACCGATCCCAATACCGACCTGAAAGCCCTGCAGCGAGCTGCCTTTCTCCTGGTTGACATTCTTGAACCGGCTGTGCATCGCCAAGGCAGCCCGGCATGCCGAGATCGGGCCGTCTTCAAGCTGATCGGGCCATCCCCAGAACGCCAGGGCGGCATCGCCTTGAAAATCCGCGATCACTCCTTCATACCGCATGATGGCTTCGGTCATCACTCCCAGCGCGTCGCTGACACGATTCAACAGGTCGAGCAGTTCATACCGGGCCTTTTCCGCCCTACGCGAAAACCCGCGAACGTCGCAGAACAGTACGCTGATGTTTTGCTCTTTGGGAACCAGGACGGAATCTATATTCGACGTGTTGGACATCGTCTCGACAACGGCCGGCGAGAAGAACTGGTTGATCTTGTTTTTCTCCTGCTGAAGCTCTCTGACTTCCCGAATAGACGCGACAAATTCTGCAAGCAACTGCGTGAAACGCAGATCGCCCTTAAGGCCATCTTCCGAGATGGTCGTTAAGCCCGGTTCTCGTCGGCCTGCCACATAGATGCACCAACAGCCCGGACGGGCTTCGGAGCCGAATGGCGTGCAGAAAGCCCAATCGGGACGATCGACAGTCACGGGGTCCTGCTCTTCCCCTGCGCCTGCCGAGCCCGACAATCGCGTGACAAGACCCGGATCCGTCCCCGCACTCGGCCAAATGTAGAGCAGGCTTTCACGGCTCTGCAACGACGTACGGATCAGACTACGACTCGGTCGAAAACTGTCCAGAGTTGTGGTGCGACTGCTCCAGCGCAGCATCATGGGCTGACTCATACCAATCGCCGAAACGTCTTCATACTCGATAACCGCCGCTACGTCAGCGTTTGGAATCGTCTGGATCAGCAATCCGCAAAGCTTTGTTGCAAAACTTTCATCGGTTTTCGATTCTAAAATCAGCTGCGGCAGATTCGACAGCGCTTGCAATTGCTCACGATCATTGCCAAACTCGAATTCCGCGAGGTCCTCCTGGCGATACGAGAACTCCTGCAGCAGACTAAACGTTGTCGAACCGGCATCGCCAGGTACCAGCTGGAAAGTCGTCTCGCCAATTCGAAACTCCTGTCCGATAGAGAGCTTGAACTCCGCTGTGGTACATTCCTCGTTGAAATAGATAGGATTTCGCGCGGTCCCCAGACAGCGGACGGCTAACTGATCATCGTTTAAGACCAGGTCCGCGTGTTCCCGCGAGATCGCTCGATCCCAGGGAACCTTCCAGCCTTTGCGAGGTGAGCGGCCGAGGCGCACAATCTCATTGTCCGAAAAAGAATGCTGCCATCGCTGAGATGGCTCCGGCCCAAACGCCACCAAGTCCGGCACTGTCCCATCCTCTTCAATGTACTAATCGAGCGCAGCTTCGCGATGACACTCGTGACCTGCGACTAGATGATACCAACTCCGCAGCGAATTCGGACTTTTTCGCCGGTAATTTCAGTGATTGATCCTCGGATTTCGGATAAAATGCCGACTTCGGCGAGTTCGAAAGTCACGTACTTCGAGCGCCGCGTCACCTTGGCACATCCTAATCCACGGTTCAAGGGGAGGTCGTGCGCGTCCACGCATCACAGGGACGTCGGCACGGTCCGACACCAGACGGTTGAGATGCATGACGACATTTCATGTGACGTGACGATTTACTGTGACTAATCGGTCCGGTCGGTAAAATCGGTGCTCATTTCATCGAATGCTCCGCGACAGCGCTGGTGCTATCTCGAACCCGGCAAGGAAGGCAGACTGCCGTCGCAACGAAGGCTTCCCCGCCAGTTTGCATGGAAGTCATTTGAAGGTATTGATTCGAGTCAACTCGCGCTCTGCGGCGGCTTTCCAGGGACCGTTGCCAGGATCGCTGACGACGGACTTCAGGACGTCTGCTGCGCCTGGCAAGTTTCCGAAGGAGACAAGCGTTCCCGCGAGTCGAACTCGCGAGGCACCGATACGTGCTTGTCCACGAACTGTGTCACTGCTTGCGGCTGCAATGTACGCGTCGTTTGCGGTTTCGGGGTACTCGGCAAGGGCTTCTGCTGCGGCGAGTCGAATGCTTGCGTCGGAGTTGTTGGTCTGTTTCCGCAGAGCCATCATCGAATTGCCCCAACGTTGCTTCGCCAATGAACGAATCACGCCCAGTCGAAACTCTGGATCATGGTGGCTGAGAGCCTGGATCAAATAACGAACGGCCACTGGAGTTCCGATGCGCTCCAAGGCGCGCCGTGCCGCATCGCGCACCCTGAGGTCTTCGAGCGCAACCTTGAGTGCTGAAGCCTGATCGTCAGAGGCAATCTGGCCCAGCAGTTCACACAGGACAATGCGCGCTTTCACCGAGTGCTTGGGGCGAGTTGCAATGTCCGATCCGTCCTGCCCCTTTTTTTTCGCAAGATGTCGCAAGTACATCCTATAAGGAAGCTGTCGATCTGGATCGTCGCTCTGACCTGCGACGGTAGCAGTCAACTCCGCTGCCAACGAACCGGCAATTCGTGACCGCAGCTCTGCATCGGACCAGTCGAGTTGATCGACGATGGCCTGCAGTTGCTGTCTGGAGCGGAAGGTTTTTGTCGGATCAACGTCGTTCAGTTGATTCACAAGATTACGGATGTCGTTCATTTTGCGTTCTCACCGACAGGGTAGACTTCAATCGGCCATTAGATCCGCCACGGTGATCGCATTGGACGACTCAGCAAGCGATCCGCGGCTGGATCATCAACGAACGTTTCACGATCTGGATTCCACGACAGCGGCCGCCCTAGGCGAACGGCAAGATTCGCCAGGTGGAAAACCGTCACAGAGCGATGCCCGATCTCCACGTCGCAAATCGAACGCTCTCGAGTGTGGATGCAGTCAAGCCAGTTCTCGTAGTGCCGAACGTAGCTCTCCAACAGCCGATCATCGTAGTTCTTCGATTCCGTCCTGACGATGTCTGGATCGGACGCCGAAATCCGTCTCCTGGAGACGGAAATGCGTCCGTCGTCGCCATACAGATTGAAGTGAACGCCAAACTCCTCTGTTTGCGAAGTGCAGAGTAATTCGCCCCCTTCATGGTTGCCATAGATAAACTTCACTTCGAATTGTCGGAGGACACCGTGTGGACCGTTTTCATGGAACTGCCCCGTCCCCTCCATCTTTGTCGGACCCGATCCATCCACTCCGATCATCCATTGGGCGATATCGTGTTGATGCGCTCCGTGGTCCGTGAGTGCGCCGCCGGAGTAGTCCGAGTACCACCGAAAATAATAGTCGCATCGTTTGGGCGTGTAGTCGACGTACGGTGCCGGGCCGAGCCAGAAATTCCAATCAAGATAGTCTGGCGGAGTTTGCGGCTGTTGCCACGAACCCTGAGGTGATTGGCCAAGGTGAGTCGTGATTCTCCTGAGTTTGCCGATCCTGCCTTCCTGTACGAGAGCGTGGGCTCAACGAAAGTAGTAGTTGTCTGAACGCTGTTGGCTGCCGGTTTGAAACACAGTTCCATACCGCCGCGCTGTCGTAACCAGTGTTTTGCCTTCGTCAATCGTGAGTGTGAGCGGCTTTTCGCAGTAAACGTCCTTGCCGGCTTCCATCGCTGCGACGGCAATCACGGCATGCCAATGGGCGGGAGTGACGATCACTACCGCATCGATGTCGGACCGATCGAGCAGGTTCCGAAAGTCCTTGTAAACGCCAACCCGTTTGCCGCGCTGCGCGTAAATGTCGCGGGCTGCCATCTCGCGATGGATTTGATTGACGTCGCAGACGGCCGCGACCTCTACTCGGGGATTAGGAAGTAGCAGGCGGTTTAGGTGCTGGCGACGTCCAAAGTCGCCAGCACCGATCAACCCCAAGACGACTCGCTGACTGGGAGGTGGTGCAACTGATGCCGACATCCAAGCGGACGTGCCGACCGCCGCGACACCAGTAGCAGCGCCTTGGAGGAAGACGCGACGATTCAGTTTTGCAGGGCCGGTCATGGTTGAGTTCTCCGACTGTAGACGTTACTTACCCGAAGTACGACGTCATCGGCGCCGAGGAATCGCTGGCTACGTGAATCCAAATGTGTACGTGGGGAGTGCCACGGAAGTACCAGACGAACGATGGGCCTTCGAGGCGCCAGTTGTCCCATTCTCCGTCGACTCCTATGTCGTGCTCCTGGTAGAAGGCAAGACTGCATTTTCCAAGTCCCCCTTGCTTCTGGAGGCAGTCGTACACTTGGTCCCGGTATCGCTCTTGGTAAGGCTCGACGAGACTTTCCAGCAGATGCGCGACTGCTCGTTGTTGCTCAGTTGCCATTCGAGAGACCGGCAATCCGGGAAACTTGCGTTTGGAGCCGCGGAACCTGATATCAGCTTCTCGAGGGCGGTTCCAAGGATCATCAGTCAGTACGTTGCTATTGTCGATTTTGCCGTCGAATTTGAAATAAGGCATTCCAGTGCGGACCAGGGTTTTTTCCCGTTGCTGCTGATCCAGTCGCTGGTAGACCTGGTTCGCCAAAAGAGATTTCCTGGGTGTCCAATCTTTTCGTAGAAGCCGCTAGGCTGGTGGCCGTGGCTGATCGGACCGTCAAAGGCCGAAACCGAGCCAAGCGTGGCTCGGAGGGTCAGGTGAAAACCGGTGACAACGCAAAGGCACCGGCCGCTCTCCGGGCTCCCAAAGAACGCAAGGCTTTGCGACTCACCCCAGGCCCTGCCGGTGTCGTGGAGATCCTGCTGCATGATCTTATTCGTCCAACCCGGACTCAGGACGGAATCCAGGACATCGACGAGGAGCGCGCGTTGCTCATCGGAATAGAAGTCGTTGGCGAGCGTGTGCGATGTAATCAGCCAGGCATTCGAGACGTGCGTTCGGAGCAACACTCCTTTCGGATCGGGAATTGTGAGCGGATTTCGTCCGTACTTTATATTCACGCGGTGGTCCCAGTTGAAACACACATCTTGTTTCTGTCGCGCGGAAAGTGAGTGATAAAGCACTGCGATCGCTGAGTCTCGACGGGCCGGCCGAGGCGACGCCCAAACGGTTGTTGTGGTCGAGGCGGCGGCTGCGCCGGCCATCCCTTTGAGAAATCGGCGTCGGTTCATCGATGTCTGGCCTGTGCTGCTTTGGTCGCGTCGTTCCATTGTCATCTCCCGTTCGAGACCGATTGAAGCGATTGCCACGCCGCATCCGTGAACAATGACGCAGCTTCATTGAGGTCGAACGCAATGCAGTTGGCCAGCCATTGGCGGGCAAAATCAACCGTCGTGCCCATAATCAGCGAGTCGTACGGCTCCGGGGAATGCGCTACGACCTCTCCGCGCTCAACAAATGGTTTAATCCATCTCGCGAGAATGCCGAACAAAGCTTGGTAAGAATCGGTGATCTTCGCAGCGGCTTCTTACGGCAACTCTGCCATCGCAATCCGAGTGAGGTAAAGAAAAAGTTCTAGCTTCTCCGCAGTCCAACGCAAATGTGTCGTGATCAGATTACGAACGCCGTCCTTAACAGAAGAGTCACTGCTGAGAACGTTCCGTATTTCTCCCAGATAGTCCGTGAACCCTTCGTCAAAGAGAGCGAGCACGATCACCATCTTGCTTCCAAGATGGTGATCGTGGACAGGGGGGAGAATCGAACTCCCGACACCGGATTTCCAGTCCCTGGTCCGCTCTACACTACGCGACGCTGCCTGACAATAATAGCGAAAAAACAAGTGATTTTCGACTACGGTTGTTCCTCGTACGGGTGTTTGAGTGCGGGAACTTTCACTCCACGGGGATTAGCCGCTTCATCGCTATACCAGTTCCCGTCCCACTGCAGGGAGGCCGTTTGAACGCCTTCTTTCACGTTGTAAATTCATACTCAGACCTTTTGCCCAAGAACTCCCCTGCACGCCAGGATTACTCCGTTATCGTTGTTCGACTCGAAGCTGTCTGAGACCCCGGAGGCCCGCAAGCCGCTCTCCAGTATCGCGGATTCATGCATGGCCTGCGCGTCAGGTAAACACGATCGGCAGTCTCCCAATCTTTCCCGTTCTCGGGGCTGCGTGTCAGATTCAGGGCACACATCCTTCACCTCGTCGAACGCCCACTGCAAATACAGCGGTACCGGGCAGCTGGATCGACCTTACCTGGAAAGGCTCCTCGGATGTTCCTAGCCCGGCCTTCGGCCGGAACCAAGGGATGAGAGAAATGGCGTCGCTCTTTGGATAGATTGTTGTTTGATCCCGACAACGATCACTAAAGGAGCAACGCCGTTTAACAGTTTATCAGAAATCATCAGGCCGATGTGATGGGTGTCTTGAGTGGATTCGACCAAATTCGCTTTCGGAACACGCAGCGGTGGTTGGCCACAGAGCGGGGGCTGATGAGTTTTTTGTGGAAGGTGCAGGTAAAACTCAAGGAGTTCAAGCCGTATGCCATGAATCTGGCGAAAGAAATTCGACAGCGGATTGAGGCACTGGCCGAGAAGGACGGGCGACCGTTAACCTATTTGTCTAGCACAAACTGCTCCAAGGAAAAGACCGCTCGAGAAGATAAAATCACCGAAGGGTTGATCGGCGTGCTGAGTTGTGTGGAGCCTTGCTTCTCATATGAGGTGGGCCCCAACGCCGAGACGAAGCACTTGGAACTGCGTCGTCGTTGGCTGAAATGCCTGCATTACTACCTGTACTTCATCGACCCCGAGTTCGGCTTTGGACATCTGCGATTGCAGGCGTGGTTCCCGTTCACAATTCACGTCTGTGTCAATGGGCGAGAGTGGCTTTGCCGGAAATTCGATCGCCAGGGGATCGGCTATGTGCGCCGGGAGAACTGCGTGGTGGCGGTCGAGGACGTCGCCGCAGCGTAGCGAATTCTGGACGCCCAGGCGACCGCCGACTGGCAACGCCTGCTGAACCGGCTGGCGAAGTGGGCGTTTCCGCTGCATCAACGATTGCAGGAGGGTGGACCGATGCATTACTACTGGTCGGCCGACGACACCGAATGGGCCAGTGATTTACTGTTCCGCTCGCTGCGGCGATTGGCCCGTCTGTACCCGCAGTTGCTGCGGCACGGAATGCAGACCTTTTCCAGCCCAGACGTGCTGCAGTTTCTGGAGCGCAAGGTTCCCGGTCACGTGAACGGGAATTTTACCGGCGAGGTGCTCACAGATTTGCGTCGTCGTCCGGAAGGGGTCCGCATCAAGCATCGGCTCAACCGCAACTCGATCAAGATGTACGACAAACAAGGATCGGTGCTGCGCGTGGAAACGACAATCGCTCATTCCAGGGACATCAAAGTCTATCGGCGTGTGGAAGGACAGCCGGACAGCCCCTTGGCGTGACGTCATCTCCGCAAAGGGGTTTGCGATCTGCCGCGTCGGGCTCAGGTCTCGCAAGCTGCCAACGACTGCTACCTTGAAGCGCTGGCCGCGACGGATGACACGACCACACTGGGGGAAGTGGCCGGTCGCGTCTGCCGCTCGATCACCTGGCAGGGCCGCTCAGTACGGGGCCTGCGCCCTTTGGAAGCAGAGGACCGGGCACTGCTCGAGACGGTGATGCGTGGCGAGTTCAACATCAACGGTTTCCGCAACCGCGACCTGAGAGCCGCACTGTTCGGCACGCCGTCCGATGAAGCCCAAAAATGTCGCCAAGCAGGCAACATAACTCGACGCTTTCGAATGCTGCGAGCACACCGGTTGATTAAGAAGGTCTCCACCACACATCGTTACATCCTGACACCACGCGGCCAAACCACCATCATGGCGTTCTTGGCCGCCCTGAACACCGATATAAAACAACTCAACCAACTCGTGGCCTGAAAAATCTTTGCGCTGCACAAATAATTTGATCGTTTGTAATATGGATCGGACATCTCTTTTCCTTTTCAATTGCTCAGAGTCTGATTAACTCACCCTTCGGGCGAGAACTCGCGCAGGAAAGTGCAGAATGTTCTGGCGGACAGCACGGCTGCGGAGCTTTGCTTCAAGAATTCACGACGTGACTGCGAACGCTGTGTCAAAGCGATTTTGTCATCGTTGGATCCCGACTCAATCGATGTAGATGAACTCGTTGAGGTTGAAGAGGGCTAAGCAGTAGTCGGTCAATGCTGCCGCCTGGTAGATGTCGGTCCGTTGGGGAAAATCGTCCGGCAGC
>Ga0310123_10002981_pt1 | contig 13293 bp, 15 predicted proteins | sample CB6_AW_1057_MG_FD_203505 | JGI IMG/M metagenome (GOLD analysis project Ga0310123, IMG submission 203505) | Marine microbial communities from Western Arctic Ocean, Canada - CB6_AW_1057 | ecosystem: Environmental > Aquatic > Marine > Oceanic | place: Canada: Western Arctic Ocean | collected... | reverse complement strand
AAGGTTTTCGGTCAGGCACTAATTAAAGCTCAGCGCACTCCGACACACATAGTTCGGATTACCGAATCCGGACGGAGGCAAATTTTTTACTTGCAATTCGGTTTTTAATTTCGTATAACATGTAACATAAGATGGCGAAAAAATACTGCGGAAATGGTTTGTTGCAAAAACAAGAAACGATATGAACCATGCTGACACGGTCCACAGACAAAATGGATAATCGGAAGATCGTCGGTGTTGGCTGACGAATGAGAATCTCTGCTCGGCTTCTCGGGGGAGAGCACGGGGGACCGTATTCAGGATCGTTGACTCCGTGAAACGGTGCGATTGGCAGGACAGGCTGGGGGGCCTTGAGGTTGTTCGATAATGAATCCTGCCGTACCACGAACGCGGCCTTGCTGCCGGAGATCGGCAGCGGGGCCGCGTTTTTTTACACGTCGCCGACGCCACGGCAGTCCTAGACCAAGAAGTCGCCACGTTTTTCGTCGGATTTACCCATCCCTCCGGCCGTGCTCCATATCCGTCATGGCATCATACACAGCGAAGACGTGCGGGTCATTGGTGCCCATGGTGACGAGCGTATTTCGCAGTTGCATCAGATAGTCACGATTACTGCCGCTGGGCCCGTGTGCCTCGAGAATCTGGAGGGCAATCGCCTCGTCGCCGGCCGGTCCCAGATAGTTGGGGTTGGTCGGGGTCGCGATGTATGTCAGAGCCTGGACAGGCGTGCGGGCGCCGTCCTTCGGGTACGCCGGCAGTTGATGGCGTTGATAGCCGCCCTTCTCGCGGTAGTCCAACCGGTCTAATATTTCCTCCAATTCGCCGGCGTCAATGCCGTAGAGCATACCCCAACACTTTGCTTCGGAATCCGGCACCAGCGTGACGACGCGCCCGGGTTTCTCGGGAAAACCCCGATGATCCGTCGATCCCTGCCAAAACCGCCGTGACCAGCCGCGGATGTATGCCGGGCAGCGCTCAACGAACGGCATCGACGGTTTCCACACGAGCGATCCGTAACCAAAAATCCAGTCAGTCATAGTTCCGACTCAGTTCCTCTCACTACAAATGATCAGTGAATCCATGTCTGTGGACCGGCCGGGTACCGGGTATCCGACCGGGATTCAGATAGCGGGATAATCGGATTCTCTGGCGATTTTCCTGAGAAATAAGCAAGACACCCGAAAAAGTGTAATGACCCGGCTATTGATAAAAATCCGGGTCTTAGTATTCTTAGTCGGTCCGCCGTACATGTCCAGCGTTGACGACAAGGACGATGCCAACGTTTGCGCGCAGCGCGCAAACGAATCGGCGACCCGAGAACGCTAAACACGGACGGTTCACCGGGCCTCACCGAATCCTTGGGAAGGCCGACTCGACAATGCGCAATAAACACTTCCGTTTTCTTTTCCCGGTGACCTTGCGTGACCGGGGAAAGGAAGAGCGGTATCATCGTTTTCTCGTTGTTCCAAGAATTCGGCAAGGAACAGGTACACAGAACTCAGGTCGCATCATTCATGCCCGCTCCGCGGGCTCACTTCTGGAGGAACATGGACAATGGCTAAGGATCTCAAAGTCGGCATCACGGCGAGTGGCATTCTGCACGCATCAACGGAACCGGAACCCGACCTAGAAACAAAATTCCGCATGGTCAAGAAATCCGGTGTTTATGATTATATCGATAAAATGCCGCCGCCCGAAGATATCGATGACTACCGGCGTTTCAGCGAGCAGTACGATCTGCCAATCCGCGCCGGCGGCTGGTACTACAAGCTGGGTCGTGATGAGCAGAAGCTCGAAAATAATCTGCAAGTCGGGGCATCCCTCGGCAGTCTCGCGCACAACACGCAGATCAGTACGTACCACGCCGACGGTCACATGGTGACCGATGAGGAGGTCGCCGACTGCTACATGTGGGCCTATGACGTGGGCGAGGAAACCGGCTGCAAACCCACTTTCGAGATTCACGTCAACATGTGGTCCGAGGATTTTCGGCGGGTCAGCATCGTCGGCGATTTGGTCGAGGCCCACGGCGTACCCTTCCGCATGACCCTCGATCACTCCCACGTCGTCTTCAAGATCGATAATCCCGAGGAACAGAAAGTGCAGAACATCCGGCCCGCGGTCGAATCGGGTGAGCTGATCCTTGATCCGTTTGCCGACGGCAACGTTTGCGACGAATGGATACAGCGCGGCTTTGTCTGGTATGCGCACGCACGTGCCGCTGCGCCGGGCGGACCGAAGAACATCTGGGCGAAAAACGCGGATGGCTCCTTCGGCCGCGGTATCCAGTATCCGTTTATCGAGCCGCAGCCCGGCGAGTGGCACAGTGAATGGGACGCAGCCAATCTCGAGCCGTGGAAAGAGGTCATTCGTCATCTCCTTCGGTACCATCACGACAATGACAACAGCCCGTTGCAGCAAATCTCGACGGAATTCATTCCCGCTGCCGATTACGGCGCCGGCAGCAAGTATTCGATATTCGAACATTCCGTCGCTTGTGCGACCTGGATTCGCGATGAATGGGGAAAGTTGGGGGATGGTTAATCGTTCAAAATCCACGGTCTCAGGCCGTATGACCTTCATCGGTTCTACCGTTCCGGCGTGTTGTTGCCGGTGTGATATCAAGGTTGAGCGAATTTGGAGGCGATCCGTAGCAACCCGTGTCGTGAACCATAATCGTGAACGCTATTGATCTTTTCCCCTGTCGTAAACTCAAATCGATTCGGATTTCGTCGGGGTTCATGCTGTAGGCAATTCGCCGGGGTTTACGAGTGGGTTCACGATCAACGTTCGCCATTGCGGGCGGAACGTTTAATTGGACAAAGCGGGAAACAGTCCCCGTAGGGGCTTCCCCCACGTCAACGCCCCCTTCGGAGGGGGCTTCCTAATATCACCAGCTCTGCGGGTGGTCGATTATTACGTGTTTGACATCCAAGCCGACGCTAATCAAGTCCCTTAGTCGTTCGGTCCCATCTCTCGCTCTTTGTATGCAGCTACGATGACGTCCGAAAGGTCCTCCGGCGTCAGTGTCGAATCGACGATCAGATCCGTACATTGACAGTAACCCGGCGTCCGCCGTGCTGATATCTCCACGACCTCTTCGTGACCGCTGCACGAGAGGTTCGGCCGCGTCTCCCAGTTGGCCGGGCAGTTCTCTATTCGTTGCCACAACAGTTTTGCCGATAATTTCAGGTAGACGACCAAAGCGTTGCGGCACGCGGCTGCCTGATCCTCCGGGTGCAGCAGCGATCCTGCACCGAATGCGATAACCTGTTTATCGCCGGCGTACATTGCGACTACAACCTCAGTTTGACATTCCGATCCACGGCATCGCCTGCCCCACGAACAGATCGCGGACACTTATGCCGCTCTTATTTTCGATGCTGCGATCGATATCCAGCAACGGCCAACCGAGACGGTCAGACACAAGCTTATTGATGGTGAATTTGCCGAAAGCACGATAGCCGATCAATTAAATATTCATGGGAGATCTGGCGCTTTGCACCTAATTATTCCATCATTCCAAATCTTCGTCATACGCGGGCAGCGTTGTCAGGCGGTGATCCTCGACCGGCCCGCCAAACGTGAAATGATACAAGTCCTGGAATTCGCTGTCCCGCAGCCCCAGCAGCTCGTGCATGGGGTCATCGAAATAACAGCCGATGCCGGTACTGCCGATACCGGCGGCCTCGGCTTCAAGATAAAGTATCTGCCCGAGGGCGCCGGTCTCCCAAAAGAGGCGGGGATAAAACCACGGGCCGAAGCGCCGCAGCGGTTCTTCGAACGCCGCGATCATCCCGAGACTGAAACAGCTGTCACTGGCGATGTCCTGGTAGCATGAAATCTTCCGTGCCGGCTCGCGAACGTCGTTGTCCCGGATCAGATAAAAATCGAGGCCTGGCGGACAACCCTCCGGGATCGTCCAGGCGCCGCCCGCAGTGCAAGCCGCCTGCAAGGCCGCCATCTGTTCCGGATTGCGCACCAACATGTATATGCCCGGGGTAAGACCGTCGACTCGATGCACGAAGACCGTAAAGTGCGTGCTTGGAGGCCATGGCAATGCCGTAAACGGCGGCCGGTCCGGTATGTGCAGACAATGTTGCAGCACTTGGAAAAAGGCGCCGGCTTCCAAAGTCGTCTCGCCGTCCATAGCCACGGCGCTGCGGCGTTTCCGGATCATTTGGCGGAGTGAGACGGGACGGCTCACTGGTGGCGCCGGACACTCCTCGGCAGGGAGCGGATCGTGGACGTACGCGGTCCGCGATTTTCGCGCCGCCAAAGTGATGGGCTCCATGCCCCAGTCGTGGTGGGAGGGGCTGAGCCGGTTCGGTATTCCGAGCCAGTCAACTCTCTTGAATTCGTCGACGACATCGATTGGCAGGCAAGTTGGCTCTATGGGTGTCCGGTACGGGCACAATGCCAGGAGGCAGGCCGGCTCTTCATGTTCTTCGCCGACCGTCTGTCCGGTGCCCAGGAGAACCTCGAGATCCTCGGATCCCAGATCGTCCAGGAGCCGTGCCTGCCAGCCGAGAGCTGCCGCGGCGAAACACACCGCGGCGATAGCGTGGCCGCAGTCGTGTTGACAATATCGGTATGCACGTTGTCCATATTTCCACGATTCACGCCAGTGAATGGACGTCAGGCCCAGGAAAACCGTTGCTTCTGGAAACGTCGAGCGCAATCGCTCCCAGAGCGCAGGCAACGGCTTGGCTCGAATCTCGAGGCTGTGCTCTTTGGGGGCATAATGGCAAACCAGCGGCTCATTTGTCAGCGCTGCCACTGGGCCGCAAATAAGATATCCTTCGGATGGATGGAGATCGCCGCTGGAGGGATTGACACGCAGTGACCAGGTTGCCTCCTGAACGCTTTTCCATGCGGAGATTGCCAGGCTGTCGAAGAACAGTTGTGATACGCTCTGGAAATCCAGCCGCGCCGGCGGGATACGGTCCGGTTCGAAAGCATCGTCATATCGCGGGCCGTTTGCGGGCGGCAACTGCCGCAGACGAATGAGTGCGGTGCCGGGATACCGGCGGAACGGATCGGGTTGTGTCACCCATTCCAGGAAACCGGGCCCCGGCGCGTAGGCTTCGTAACTGTGCTTGGTTGCTTGGTGATAGGAAAGGACCTGTTTCAGTTCATTCGACATGGCTATAATGTACGTGATAAAGCGTAGCCGGATGTGCAAGCGCGGCATTCGGAATTTGTCACGCGCTAACGGATTCTTTCGCCTTTGCAGTTAAAGCGGTCAATTTATTTTTGGGCGGGTGCGGCGGATTCAGCGATTCGGCATGTGCTGAAATTTGTTCGCACTGACACGCTCTGCCGGGTCGTGGAACGCTTGAGCATCCCGTGGAATTACGTCGCCGAGACTGCCGTGAATCGGCAGATTGGCGAGTGGATCGCCGCCCGATTCGGCGATTTTGGGTATGAGGTCACGATCCAGGAACCGCACCGAAACGTAATTGCATACAACCGCGAGAGCCCCGGGGGCGGTAATGATCGGCGCCCATTATGACACGGTTCCCGATTCCCCCGATGCCAACGATTGAGAAGGCACGAAGGGCAGCGATCGCAGGACGGACGCAACGCAACCACCGGGCGAAGCCGACACCGGATGTCGACCATCGGCCGCAACCTCTTCACCGATCATCGCCCACCAACATCGAGGACCTCGCGGATTTTGGTGCTCAGGGTGACGGGAGTGAACGGTTTTTGAATGAAGGCGAACTCGGCTTTGTCGTCGCGAAAATCTTGAATTGCATCTCGAGCGTAACCGGACATGAAGAGAACATCAATGTTCGGCCGCAAAGCGACAACTTGCTCGACGAGTTCCGGACCGGCCATTTCAGGCATGATAACATCCGTGAGTAGAAAATCAAGTTTGCCGGCATAGTCTCGGCAAAACTGCAGCGCGGCTTGCGGACAATCGCACTTGTGGACGATATAGCCGTCTTCGCGGAGCGTCTTAAAAATCATCTCGCGAAGGTCGTTATCGTCCTCGACCACCAACACCGCTTCTGTCCCTGTCTTCGGTGCGGAGCCGTTCGCATCTGCATCGCCGTCCTCCAGAATAGCGTGCACAACGGGCAAGAAAACGGAAAATGTTGAGCCGAGTCCGGCTGTGCTCCGAACCTGTATCGTACCGCCAATGTCGGTAACGATTCCGTAAATCGTGGACAGTCCGAGCCCGGTTCCCTTGTCGACTTCCTTGGTCGTAAAGAACGGCTCGAAAATGTGTGAAATGTTCTCGGGCGCAATACCGATGCCGGTGTCCCGAACGGTCAGTCGCACGAAGTATCCGGCATCCACGGGTGCAATCTGTTCGCGGACATCGGCCTCACCGAGCACCACGTTTGCCGTTGCAATGGAAACTTTTCCTCCCTTCGGCATGGCATCGGCGGCATTGATAACGAGGTTCATCACGGTTTGCTCAATGAGGCCGGTATCCGCTTTGACGGTGTCGAGATCGGGAGCCAGATCCATCTTCACATCGATGTTCTCGCCGATCAGTAGAAGCAGGGGGCGGTCCATTTCACGGACAATGTCGTTCAGGTTCAGGATTCGTAGCTGGGCGACATGTTTTCGGCTGAATGCCAGCAACTGCCGTGTCAAACCGGCTGACTTCTCGGCAGCCACACGGATATGCTCAACAGCATTCAACTGGTCGTTGCCTTCTCCGATCTGCCGCCGCAGGACTTCGCAATAGCCCAGTATGATGGTCAGCCAGTTGTTGAAGTCATGGGCAACGCCGCCGGCCAAGCGTCCCACGGCCTCCATTTTCTGCGATTGAAGAAGCTGCTCCTGCGCCTGCTGCAGCGCCTGTTCCGCTCGCAACTTTTCCTGTTCCAACTCGAGACGCTGAAACGACTTGTTGAGCGTCAGCGTCAGTTCGTCCGGGCATAAGGGCTTTCGCAGGTAACCGTCGGCACCCTCGTGCAGCGCCTGAATGGCAGTGTCGATCTCCGGATACGCCGTCACCATGATGCATAAGATATCGGGGGACAGGGTGCGCAGATCCCGGATCAGATCGTTTCCGTTGCTGTCGCCGAGCCGGATATCAATCAATGCTACTTGCGGGTGACCGCTCTGCAATGAATCACAGGCATGGTCGGCATCGACGGCCACGGTGACGCTGTAGCCCCTCAATCTGAGAATATCTGCCAGGCCCTCAGCAAAGTCCCGGTCGTCATCGATAACCAGGACATGCCGATCCACAGTCGCCGCCGAAGAAGTAGGAATCATTCGATTCATTAACTCCGTCCCCAAGTAATTGGATTAAGCCGCCCCGGCGGCGCCAGTCAAAGCACTGAAGGCCCGGGTCGTCAGTCCATCGCTCGAGCTCACGGACCATCCTCACGCACACTGTTGAGAACATCGAAGACTTCGCCCAATTCGAAGGGCTTGCGCAACACGGCAACGGCCCCGGTATCATCGGCGACATCGTCGAGCTCCGGAACGCTGTTCGCCGGTCATGATGACAAATTTCGAACGTGGCGAGTTTTTGCGCAGCGCCTGCAAGCATGCGATACCGTTCATGTCCGGAAGTTTGTAATCGAGCAATGTGAGGTCGATGTCGGTCTGCTCGGATATCCGGATCCCTTCGCTGCCGGTCAAGGCGATGATGAGGTCATGGCCGCCCGATTCGAGGACGTCAGCCAAGCCTGCGGCAATATCCACGTTATCTTCGAAAATCAGTATGTTGAACCGATGCATGCTGTGGGTACCCGCATCAAATTTACACAACTATAATCTACACCACTTCGGGCGCCAACCGCAAGGCTGCAGTGTCATTAATAGCCAAGCCGGTTGCGTTGTGATTGATTGTAAAGGGGGTAAAAAATAACGAGTTTTACCACATTGTATCTGATTTTATCGGCGCATCGATCCGTCATACGGGATAGCCACGAAAAACACAAAAAGCACAACAAAATTTTTTCGAGTGCGAAACACGGGATCAGCCATCCGTCAGCCGACGGATCACGTGATGATCAGCGTGAAGACCATCCCAAATCAAACCTGCGAAGATCATCCACCACGTTTCACCCAGTGGATAAACGCGACGGCACCACGCCGGAAACCGTAGGTCCTCAATTCTATAGATATTACATCCGTGTCCATCCGCGTCCATCCGTGTGATCCATGGGCAACTGATTTTTCCAGGGTGAACGCAATTGACTGTTTGCGAGCGGCCAATTTGCATCTGTTAGCCATCGGATGCCGACCCGACCAACGGCACCCCATGCCGTTCCCGAATCCTCAACCGTAATCCGTAATTTCAACCCACGTAGCTACCCCGAGCGAAGTCGGTCTGCAATTTCAACCGCCGTAGCTACCCGATCGAAGTCGGTCCGCAATCCGCAATTCCCGGATTCCAAATTCATCACACCTTCACTTCCGCTCCCTCTGCCTGGCTGCGGTAGATGCCGCCGAGGATCCGCTGAACCTGAAGCGATTGTTCCGCGGAACAGGGGAGAGCGCCTCATCAAAGATGGCCCGGGCGAATTCCACGCATTCCTGCGCATGGGGCTCGAGCTGGTCGCTGGTCAATTGCAACGTCGTGTTATAGAACTGACGGGTTGCGGTGTTGCTCGAATAGAATTCGCATTTCGGCCAATTGCCGTCGCCTTGGGTGCCGTATAGCCAGACCTGTCTCTCCTCTCCGAGCGTCGGGTAATGAAGCAGCCAGCTGATTTCAATTGTCATCGTTGCGCCGCTGTCAAAGCGGATAAATGCGGTGGCGAAATCCTCGACGTCGAATTCCTCCGGGATCTCTGCCATGGACATTGTACTGAAAGTGGCGCCGGGCTCATGAGCAAGCGCGGCACGGGCAACGCCGCTGACGGTTGCCGGTTCCGGATGGCCCATGAACCATAAGGTCAGATCAAGAATATGAACACTGATATCGATGCAGGGACCGCCGCCACTCAGTTCCTTGACGGCAAAACCCGGCGTGACGGGTGCCACGCTGCGGCGCAGCATCCAACTTCGGGCATGGTAGACATCGCCAAGCACACCCATATCGATCTCAGCCTTCATGGCCTTTGCTGAACCACCGAAGCGAAAATGCTGGGCGGTCATCAGCATTTTTCCGGATCTGTCGCGCGCTTCGATCATGCGCCGGATATCCATGAGGCGTCGGGGCCAGCGGCTTTTCGCAGAGCACATGTTTTCCGGCGTCGAGTGCGGCGATGGTCAGGTCCGCGTGCGACAGGTTCGGCGTGCAGACATCGATGACGTCGATATCGGGATCACGGAATAGGTCGCCTGCATCGGTGACGAGTTTTTCCGCTTCATGTTGCGCGCCCCAGGCCTGCAGAACATCCTCGTGGACATCGCAGCCCGCGACGACCTCCGCGTGCGGCGACGCTTCCCATCCCGGCATATGTGTGTTCTGGCGATGCCGCCAACCCCGATGACGCCCACCTTCAATAATGCCATGCTTTCGACCCTTTCCTAGTAACTGAAGATCAGAATTACAACACCCTTACACGGCCGCATGCATTGAGTCAAGTTCTGCGGGGAACGTCGGCAGCCAAATCGTACGCCGAGTTTGCCGACGAGGAGCCATGCCGCTTCGCGTCGGCAAACTCGGCGGGGCGCTATTATGCAATTGCGCCCTACTGAGACCATTCCATCCCAGTGCCCTCGACTCACCACGGTGCTTCGGCGATGGCATCGCCATCCGTTGTCACGAATCCGATGCGAGTAGCCAGGAGTGTGTCAAGTCCGCCCGCCGCCGGCACAATCAGCGTTTTCTTCTCCTGAAACGAGCTCGTCCTTGCGGACTCCGAACCCGCGGCATCGCATAGAATAAAGGCCGCCGGGAATTTCCTTAATTTCACCGTGAGCTTCAGATATTTTCCAGGAGTCATCGATCTTATTTGATACTGCGCGTTATCCCCGAATGTGTACTTCTATCATTACGAATATGGGGAAGAACGCGCGGCCAGCGGCAGAACGGAAACCGGTGAAACCTTACAATCGAGAAGGTACCGTCCCGCTGTGGCCGGACCCGGTATAACGGAGCGCGTAAGACCATCCAACGCCATTGGCTTCAGTGCGATCGCCTTGCCAGGAGCAGAAATGCCTCGCTGAAATGGTATCAACATTTCGATACGCACCATAGTCCTATTCGTCCTATCCGGCTCAGCCCTCCAGCACGGTCCGCGCCACACGCAGCATATTGCCGCCGATGATCTTTCGGATGTCGTCGTCGGAGTATCCGCGTAGCACCATGCCGACTGTGAACAGCGGCCAGTTGGTCCAGGCCAGGCTTTGCACCTGTTCGGGTTGCTGCCACTGCGGCAGCCCGGGACTACTGCCTGGCGGCCAAAACGATTCAAACTGGACACCGTGCGTGACCACCGGCAGCTCACCGCGACTTCGTTCGTCCACGGGCGGTACGTATGCGACATCCGTCCCGATTCCGATATGGTCGGTGCCAACCGTCCTCGCCAGATAATCGATGTGATCGAGGAATGTGTTAGATGTCGCCGCTGCACCCGATGAATGCGGGTATGCAGCAGATGCCGACAAGACCGTCGGTATCGGCAATGGCACGGATGACGCCGTCCGGTTTCGCTCGCATATGCTCGTGCAGTGCCTGGCATACGGTATGGCTGGCAACCATCGGTTTCTCTGACGCCTGTGCGGCCTCAAGGCTTGATTGCCGGCCGGCGTGTGCCACGTCGACGATAATGCCGGTGCGGTTCATCTCGGCAATGGCGGCGCGGCCGAGATCGCTGAGACCGGCGTTTGCGGACTCCGCACAGCCGTCGGCCAGCATGTTGCGGCGGTTGTATGTCAGATGCATCATACGAATACCAAGCTGGAAGAAAGTACGAACGAAATCGAGCTCATCGGGTACCGTTATCCAAGTTTCGTTCATTGGTACGCCATTGCCCGTGAGGCAAAGACAACCGACGCCGTCCCGCTTGGCGCCCTCGATGTCATCGGGATGCACGGCACGACGGATCTCGTCGGCAATGACATCGGTGAGATGCGTGAAGTTCGCGAGTCGCCGGAGCAGGCGCTTCACAGCTTGTCCCTCCTCGCCGGCATTTTGAAAAACACACGTCACCCCGGCGGCGTTCCATGCCTCCATGAAATACTGCCGGTCCTCGGCGTTGTCGAGAAAGCCGATCAGCCCCATCTCTTCGCGCATGGCGCATAGCGCTTCCTAACCGGCGCCGGCCTCCGCCGCGGCCTGCAGTTTCATTGGCTCGACGCTGCCGCGCGGGGCGAAGCCATACGTCTCCACCACAGTTGCGTCCGCGTGAAGAGCGAGACCATGTTCGAGGTCGCGTTCCGAGGGGTTGAGAATCGATAGCGCGACGTCACGATTTTCGGCGATTGATTTGTCCATGTATTTTGAGTGTCGAGGGTTCAGGGGAAATGCAAGTCGCGTCCTCTGGAGGAAGCCGTGTACCAACGACAATCGAGCGCTCACGCGAAAATCGCAGCCCAGTCCGCAATTTAATCGGAAAACGACTCTTTTCTAATCTCCGAAATTACGGGTCGAAAAATCCACCGGAATAGAGGGTGTCCCGCCATTTACCCGTCGCCTTTTGCGGCCGATTTTTCTTGGTTGACGGACATCTTTGAGGAAGCGCGGTACGCACAGCAGGAGCCTGGCGAGGAATTGGCAGTCAGGGCTATGACTTTTTGCAACGAATTCAGCACGGATTAAAGCAAAGGGACATCGTGACGCGGGGCGACCGTTGTTGAATCTGGCCCACGGATGTAACCCCACGGATGAGAAGGGAGAAATCAATCCGACAAATTTTTTAGAAAACGACTCGATTCCTCTCTTGTAATGGAACGCGAGATTTCGGCATGATCCGCACCACCGATGCTCCGGGCCTCGGCATCCAACTAGCACCCGGACATCCTCGAGCGATCGGATTGCCGCGAACAGCGGCGCGAGTAGCGGCGGAATCCGCTGCATCACGATGATTGGTTCCGTGCCGTCAACGCGGGGCCCGTACCGTCTTCGGTATCAACACCCTGACTGCTCCCCGGAATTGCCGCGAAAAGTGCCTGCCATTTCTGGTCACCAGCGTCCTGTTCTCGTTTTTTTTATTAGTGAGATTAAATTCCTTCGTGCATATCTCCCGTCGTTTTCGAATCTCTTTACAATGTACAAAGGAATCGCAAAATGCTGTGGCATGAACAAAGCTGACCGACGATTCAATCCCTTGACAAGAACCTGCCCGTGTTGATCCCGCTGGGCGCGCTCGAGCAGCATGGACATCACTTGCCGCTGTTTGTCGACACGCTCCAGGTCGAAGCGATCGCCGAGCGGGGCGAAAAGGAATTGCATGATGAAATCCTGCTTCTGCCAACGCTGTGGCTGGGATGCTCTCATCACCACCTGGACTTTCCCGGCACTGTCAGTGTTGTGCCGTCGCTGTACAGTCAGATGATCCGCGGTATCAGCGAATGTATTCTGCAGGCCGGTTTCCGGCGGCTCTTTTTTCTCAACGGTCATGCCGGTAATGACGTGCCGGGCCCGCGGGCAATCCTCGAGCTGATCGTCGAAGACGAGCGTGCCGATGATGCGTACATCACCTTTTCGTCCTGGTGGCGAGTCAATTCCGAAGCGATCGCACAGGACAAGCACGGTATGGTGACGGGGCAGCTGACACATGCCTGCGAATACGAGACGTCGATGGTTCTCTTTCTGCGGCCGGACCTGGTCGACATGGACCGCGTGAACGACGTGCCGTCGGCGCTGACGAGCAAGTGGACGCACACCGAGCACGGTGTGTGTGGTGGCGTCTCCATATTCCGCCGCTTCCACCGACTGACGGCGCCCGGCAACATGGGCAGCCCGAGCCATGCGACCGCTGAAAATGGCGAATCCATAACTGCTGCGGTCGTTACCGAAGTCGTGGCGTTCCTCACGGAGCTCGCCGCCTGACCACAGCTCGAGCGTGTGGGACCGAAGTAGATCAGGCCAGGCGATGGCCTACGTCGCGACCTCCCACGTTTTGGCAAATCAATCCACGCATTGAACATCACGTGACTCACGTGGTTCGTCAGCTAACGGATGGCTTCAACATTTTCGGCTGCAACGCACGTTGTCCATGGGCGTTGTTGTCGAGGAGGCGCCAGCGATGTATAAGATTCCGATGTCCGACTATTCCGGTGACATGCCGGGGCGGCCGAAGCCCGAATCGGAATGGATCACACGTGTACTGGACACCATCCAGGTGCGGGCACCGGGTTACACATCGCGGGTCGACAGATTCTTAGGCGGTTGCCGCTGGATCATGGATCCGACCGGGTTGG
>Ga0310123_10002978_pt1 | contig 13302 bp, 11 predicted proteins | sample CB6_AW_1057_MG_FD_203505 | JGI IMG/M metagenome (GOLD analysis project Ga0310123, IMG submission 203505) | Marine microbial communities from Western Arctic Ocean, Canada - CB6_AW_1057 | ecosystem: Environmental > Aquatic > Marine > Oceanic | place: Canada: Western Arctic Ocean | collected... | reverse complement strand
GGGTCTCCGAACAGATTGTCAATAACGTCGTTTTCTTCCGCCGGTTGTTCTTCAGTGGCCGGCTGTTCTTCCGCCGGAGTTTGTTCCACGGCTTCTTCGACGTCTCCGAACAAATCGTCAACATCGTCGTTTTCTTCCGTCAGTTCATCGGCAGGATCAATTTCTTCGGCTACCTCTTCAACTGGCACCTCGGGTTCCGTTGATTCGATCTCGTCTGCCAGACTGGCGTCGTCGTTTTCTTCCACCGGCTCCTGTTCAACCGGGGCCGGGTCGGCTGACTCAGCGATCTCGCTGGGGAAATCTGAAGTCGGAGGTTCGTCGACAGGTGTCGGTTCAGATTCGAGTAATTCTGCCGTGTCCGTTCCCGACGGGGCAGTTGGTTCAGCGGCGGCCGCATTCTCATTTGAATTCACAGTGGGTTCAGCAGGTGAATCGCTACCATGACACGTTGGCTCTGTATTTTCGACGGGAACACCACAGCAAGTCGTTTCCCGGATGTGGTGGCAGCAAACTTGGTAGGGTACGTAGCAAGTGCGATACGCTCGCCAACGAGCTAAAACGCGGCAGGCAAAAGCCGTATCCAAAGACATCAGCAGGACAAGCATCCAGACGACGATCAACCTACATAGTCGCCACGCTAATTTGCAACCCATCGATATTACCTCTTTTGCAAGATCGGTATGGCATTTGGGAAGTCCAAGCGGACCAATCAATATAGAAACCCTACCATGCTAATAAGGTAGTTTTTGCTCTGCAAGGATTTCGTTGACCATTTCCTGTCTGGGACCGGTAGGCTGCGCGGCCGCGTTTTGTTAAATTGCGCGGCCAGCGGGGGATGAAAATTTCTGCTTGAGGCAGGCAACAAAATGCTATGCTACCACAGGCTGATTTCTCAGAGGATGAGGACCTTCGTTATGGCGCGCACGGCACCACTAGAAAGATTAGAAAAAGGCGTGAAATTTGCCCGGAAAGGTGATTTAACCGCTGCGATCGACTGTTTCTCCGAGGTGATTGAAGCCAATCCGGAATTTACAGCTGCCTACAATAATCGGGGAATCAGCTACGCAAGTCAGGGTGAATATGAAAAGGCCATTGATGATTTAACCATGGCGATCAAGCTGGATCCGGATAATGCCGAAGCGCTCAACTATCGCGGATATTCCAATAGTGCCTTGAACCATTACGATTTGGCGATTGAGGACTGTACTCGAGCCATTGCAATGGATCCGAGCGACGCTCGACCTTACAGCAATCGCGGATTGGCGCATTTTGGGAAGGGTGATCTTCGAAGTGCAATCGCTGATCTTTCGCAAGCTATCCGACTGAACCCTGAATTTTTTGCAGCATTGAACAATCGGGGTATCGTTTATGCCAAAGGTCGTAATTATGTTGAGGCCATTGCGGATTATAGCAAGGCTATTCAAATTAGTCCCCAGTTGATAGATGCTTACGTAAACCGTGCGGCGGCCTATGTTGCCAAGGGTGATCGAGCCAAAGCCGACGCGGATTTGGCCAAGGCAGCGCAGCTGAAGGCAACCGCTGGGAATTAGTCTCACTGTCTCAAATTGATTCAAGCGGCCGCAATTGTGTTGGAATTTTGCCTGGGAACTAATTCAGGACCAGTCGCGTCTTATTATGCGGAGCGGTCGTGAGAGACGAAACCCAGCTCATTCAAGCTGTTTTGACCGGAGATACCGATGCATTTGGCGATCTGGTGACCAAATATCAGAATCGTCTTTTCAACACGATGTTCCATGTTGCGGGCAGCCGGGAAGAGGCCGAAGACATTGTCCAGGAGGCCTTTGTGCAGGCTTTTGTCAAACTGGATTCCTTTCAAGGAGCGAGTGGATTTTATACGTGGCTTTATAGGATTGCGTTTAATCTGTCCATTAGCCGTCGGCGTCGCAGACGGCCTGAGTCATCTGTCGATGCTATTCGTGATGCGTTCGGTGCCGAGCCTAAAGACAATCGTGACCAACCTCCACAGCGAATGATGCGCAAAGAAGATGTCAAACTGGTTCAACAGGCACTCGCTGTACTTAGTGAACAACACCGTACAGTTTTAGTATTGCGAGAAATTGAAGGCAATTGCTATGAAACGATCGCAGATATCCTCGACTTGCCGATTGGCACGGTCCGCAGCCGACTGTATCGAGCGCGACTTCAGCTACGCGATGAACTGAAGAAAAGTATTCTGGAATCCGAGTAATGTCCGAGAATCAACTGTCTAACGAAGAATTAATTAGTGCCTATATAGATGGGGAGTTAGATACTGAAGGTTGCGCGCAGGTCAAGGCGCTTCTCGAGGAGAATTCCGCTTACCGCAGATTGTTTGACGAGTTACGTGAAGTAGGCGACCAGGTTCGGTTAATTCCCAACCAGCAACTTGAACAAGGGTTTCGTGACCAGGTTTTAAGAGAGACAGGTAAATCCACAGCGGCCGTTGTCATGGTACCGCACCAAGCGGCGTTCAGACGGATCGGCTACGTGCTGGCCGGTGCCCTGGCGGTTAGTACAATCATCGCATTGATATGGGGATTTACTCGTAGCTCATCGGTATTCAATAGCCCAGCCGAACGGGGAGCTATCGCCCTCGACGGTGAATCCGACGGTTTCTCGGCTGAGTCCATTTCGGATTTTGCCGATGGGGGTGAGTTGCCCTGGATTGCTCAAGTAGCGGCTGCTCTTGGGACCTCCTCACAGGATCGCTTGCGTGAGGGATTAAGGGAATTCTCTAATTCGCCGCGGTTGTTGGTGACGGTTCAATTGAGTCACCAATCCAGTTTAGACATCCTGGAACAAACTTTATCCCAATTCGGAGTTGCCCCCTCGGCGATCATTAACGTGGAACCTCAAACAGGAACGTGTTATTTCGTCTCTGGTAACTTGGCAGACGAAATAATGCCTAACCACGCTCGACTTGTTTTTGCCAACGCGACCCAGGCAGAGATTGAATCGACATTTCACCAGCTGCGGTCAGAATCTGGCCGATTGGTAACACTTCAAATTAGCGAGACTCCATATGATAGGACGGTGGAACGACGGCAGTCGTTGGCAACAAAATCCGATACTCATGCTGACCAACGTCGGAAAGTCAAAGGATTGAAGATTCATCCTGTCGGTCCTCGACAAATGGCCGTTCTTTTCATCGTGACAACTTCGTCAGAGAATCAGGATTCTGACAAGTAACGGTCTTTGTCGGATCCGGGGAGTCTGAGTACTCATCTGTCGGGGCTTGTCAGGGCTCGTGCACTTCGCTATCAATCTCTAGTGTGGAGTGTGGGCTCGGAACAAAGGACAAGTTGAGAAATTGTGTAACCGATCGTCTTTTAAAAATATTCCGCTGCAAACTCTTGTTTTTCAAGCAGTTAAAATTTACCTTGGAGGTTCGAGATGTCAGATGTGAAGATTCGTATTCGCGATCACGGTCCTTTTGTCGTAGAAGGACCCATTACCCTTGAGGACGCAGATGGTAATTCATTTCCGATTTCGCCAGATAAACCGGCCATCGCACTCTGCCGCTGTGGAAGTTCTGCCAATACTCCATTTTGTGACGGATCCCACAAAACGTGTGGTTTTGAATCTGCTGACCGCGCGCCGGCTGAATGAGGGGTGTGGTGATGAAAGAACTTGAGTTAGCCAAGCAAGCGGCTTTTGCTGGTGGGGAGGTTGTTGCTAAATATTTCCACTCAAGTGTGCAAATGCGCGAGAAGTCGGTTGGCAACCTCGTGTCGGATGCGGATATTGAATCGGAACAGGTGATAGCTGCAGCAATCCGCGCGGCTTATCCTGATCACGAAATTTTGGGCGAGGAAACCAATAAAGGCAACCCGGATGCGGAACATCTCTGGATCGTCGATCCGTTGGATGGGACTCATAATTTTGCCCACAAAATACCCCACTTTGCGGTCTCAATTGGTTATTACCGGGAAGGACAAGCCGTTTGTGGCGTTATCCATAATCCGATTGTTGATTCTTGGTACGAAGTGGTGCGGGGACGGGGCGCATGGCATGAAGGACGACAAGTGAAAGTGGCTGATGATCGGCGATTGTCAGAGGCGATGATCGGGGTTGGGTTTTACTACGACCGGGGCAAACTCATGCAAGCCACACTTGGTGTCATCGACCGTCTGATGCACAAACAAATTCACGGCGTCCGTCGAATGGGAACAGCCTCGCTGGATTTTACCATGGTCGGCACGGGTAGTTTTGGGGCCTTCTTCGAATATTGCTTGGCGCCTTGGGATTTTGCGGCTGGTCGGTTGTTTGTCGAAGAAGCAGGGGGCCGGGTAACAACGTTTCACGACGATTCTCTACCAATGGTCCCATCCAGCATTTTAGCCACCAATGGCTATCTCCATGACCAAATGCTCGAATTGATTCAAACTCAGTTTGAATAGATGGCATGTTGTCCGTATCGGCTGGTGCGATAAGTGACAGCACGCAGTCGTTTCAAACCGCGTCTCCGAACCAACCTTGATTGACGACGATCAGACCTACATTTCACTGGTTGTTGGAGCCAGCGTAAGATTCTTCAGCGCGTCCAGGCTTGCCAGCACTTCGTCACATGAAATGTCTGTCCAGTCCTCGGCCTTGTGGTGTAGAATGGCCAACTTGAAACTCTCAAATGCTTCCGCCAAATCATCCGGTAGCTCAGCAAGGTTTTCAAATGGGCGGACAAAAGAGATTCCCTGATCGCTTTGGTCAGCATAAACCGAGGCCCCCTGTTCACCAGAAGGACTTGTCTTAGAGCTGTTGTTACCAGTCTCTTGGTCTGGAGTTTTTTGTCCTGGACTTTGTGCTTTGGCAACCTGTGATCCTTGTACGGTGGCAAGCTCCTGAGTGACCAACTCATCGCTGTTTGGTTGGCCAGCCGTTTCAGGTGATTGGGAAAGGGCGGGCTCGAAGTCTTCATCTAACTCAGACACAACAATATCCGAGTCGCTGGGTTTTTCACTTGAAAGGCTTCCGAGTGTCTCCCAACGGTGGCGCCTCATCTTGGAAACCGACCAGCCATTCTGCAGAGCTCCTTCAAGCCACATCTCGGCATCTTCCCAGTCCAGTGCGGCTTGAAAGTGACTCCAGTACAATCCTGCGAATTGATCGTTGTTTTCTCCAAAACGATCGTACACCCGTCTCAATCTACCAACGTGTTGTCCGGTTACTCCCCCCACTAACTGACTCCACGTTTCATCGGAATATTCAGCAGGCGGAACCTTGGTAGCCGCCAAGGCTTCCCGCCATTGGAAAATAATTCTTCCTTTTTCCCAGTTAGTGGTACTAACGAGGTGATTCCAGCGGCCAATGTACGGCTGCGAAGCTTCTTCGATCCTGGGTGACGACTGTTCAGTTGTGGGCATTACAGTGAATCTCCATATGAGCCCTCGTAGACTTCACTTCCCAAGTGAAGCTGACAAAAGGCACCTCAAGCGGCGGTGTTCGATACTCCGATCTTGATGGGTACTTTATACGGTTGCCCCGTTAGGAACCAGCGTCGCAGGCACACCGATGGATCACCCGTCATTTGGAGCAGGGCGCAATTGACGGCCAGCTAATGACTTGAGGCGAATTGTACGGAAAGTTTGGTCGATTTTTCCGCGTGGAAAACCTGTCGGTATCTTGTCGGCGATGAGACATCCAACGCTGGCCTTTTCTGGAGGTGTTGGGTTAGCCCGATTCAGGGGAAATTGAGAACGGGATACGTTCAGCAACCTTATTTGGGGCAGTCAAGCGGTGATTCAGGCCATCCTAGGCGACTTGGTGAATCTCAGGTTTCCACAGCTCTTTGTACTTTCGACCTTCTTATTTGTGATCGATCTGCTGATCCCGGATATGATTCCTTTTATTGACTAGTTGTTTCTTGGACTAAATTCGCTGTTGCTTTCGCGTTAGCGAAAGCGTAACGGTGATGTTCAAGCTGAAACAGACGCTGAGTTGGATAGGATCGACGGTAAAGTCCGGTGACTACGAATCACAAAATTTACTGAGAAAGAGATCTATTTTGCGAAGGCAAGGCATTTTGTTCGAGTTACTAAAACAATGCAGTTGAAAGTTTTCGACGGTATTCAGATACCAGAGGCGAGTTGTCTGGCAGGACACGAAAGATGTCGATCATCAACTTTCGTGCCTCGTCACCAACACTCGTTTTGTCCTTTTGCACCAAACTCAAACTAAGGCTCAGCGCTTCTTCGTAGGCTTTGGATCCAGCCAGTGTTTCAGCCAGCGCCAGTTGTACGGAGAGGTCGGCAGGATTTTCCGCTACTTGATCGCGAAGTGTTTGCAGATCCCCACCTTGTTTTTCGTGGAGATCGAGATTTGCCTTAATCTTCTCAGCCTCCGGTTCCAGGAATCCTCGACTTTCCAATTTGTCAATCATTTGCCGTGCGTCATCGATCTTATTCTGACTGAGCAGCACGCGGGCCAAGCCGATCTGAGCTTCAACCTCGTCGGGAATTTTACTAAGGATGGTGCGGTAACTTTTCTCGGCTGATTCGAGAGAATCACTTTCCAACTGTTTTGCTTTAATAAGCAATCCAATCGAGATTACTCGATCCAGCCAAACTCGAATTTGTGTTTCAGGAAGTGCCCCATTAAACATTTCAACGATTTTCTCGTCGACGACAGCATAGACAGCCGGGATACCCTGGACTTGAAATTCGCTGGCTGATTGAAGATTGTCATCCGTATTGGCTTTGACCAGGATGAATTCACCTGCGTATTCGCCAGCCAGTTGTTCCAGTACCGGGCCGAGAGCCCGGCAAGGGGCGCACCATTCTGCCCAGAAATCGACGACGACAGGTCGCTCGACCGATTGCTGGAAAACTTTCTCTTGGAATTCCTCCTGAGTGGTAGTGATTACCCAGGAGTCTGCGGCATCATTGGATTGGCTCATAGCTGACCAGTATAGCTTACGGTACCAACAGGTGGCAAAGGGGCTGGGACGTTTCTTGTGATCAACAGCACCTTATCACGATGCCCGTTTCAATGACGTACCGTCAAGTTGAAGCAACGGTTTGGCTACGAAAGGCATGTCAGGGTACCACTGAGTAGAACCAACCGTTGGGGCTAGGAGCAGTACACCTGTTAACTCCGATTACAAACAAAAAACCGCAGAGTACGCGAGCGCACTCTGCGGTTCTATCGATGTTGGTGTTAAAGATCAGTCGGTCTCGTTTCCGTTCGGTACACCGGCTTCAAAATCAAAACCTGTAAATGGCAGCTCAAAGTCGGCGAATCGAGAAGTATCGTCATTCGCTGCTACGTCCAAATCACCAGGCGCCGGATTGTCGATGGCCGAAGTACCCTCAGGATGCTTACCTTTGCGGTGGTCACCATCTCTTTTTGGGTGGTGATGTCTTGGTTGTCCTGAATGTCCATGTCGTTGAGGACCGCCGGGATGCATTCGGGGTCCACCTCCATAATAGTGGTGATGATGTATATGTACGGCATGACCACCGGGTCGGTTACCGCCATGCCCCGGTGAACGATGACCCTGTGGATGTTTCATGTGTCCCTTCATTTTTTTCAGCCGTTCCATTTTGTTCTTGAATGCAACGGTAAATTCTTCTTGTGAAATGGTGCCATCATCGTTGGAATCGATTTTTTTAAAAATTGCTTCCGGATTCAATTTTGGGTGTTGACGCTGTTGGCCCTTTTGCTCAGGGTCAGCATTCACCGTTTGTTGAACCAATAAAAGTAAAAACGCTGCCCCGGTCAACAGACCGAGCAAAGGCAAAGTTTGAGAAAGTTTGGACATTGAGTGACTCCTGTATGAGGAAGAAGGCGGGAAAAAGTACTTGGGGAAAGATCCTGTAGTGTATTAAACCTCGGAGACAGCAAAAAGTTCTACGTAGATTTCAAAAATTTCTGAGAAATCCACCCATCAATTCCTCTCTGTGTCGGGTTCAATGTTTAGGAAATCTACGGTGTTTTTCGCCCTTTCTGGCCAGGCCAGCCCGCACGCAGGGGGTTTCATAGATAAATCATTTGGGCCAGACTGGATTTTACCGTTACTTTTCCAAGGAGTCCAATCATGGCACGAATCCATACGTTCAAAATCAATTGGTTGACCGGGATCATTCTCATGGCGCTAGCGTTGAGCATGGCAACCCGATTAACGGCCGATCCCAACGGATTGGAACAACGTGAGCGGCCGCCAGAGGAAGGACGTCCATCAAGGCCGATTCCATCGCCTGAAGACGCATTCTCTCGTATTGACGTCAACCAGGATGGTGAAATTTCCAAGAAAGAATTCATAGCGGCGTTTCAGCAACGAATGCAGCGAAAAGAGCGAGCTCCACAGCGACCTAGAAAAGAGCGGGGTCATCACCCCGAACCTGGACAGCCATTTGGCCGACCGGGCTTTCCACCACCTCCGTTGCTGCTAGCACTCGACACCGATCGGAACGGCCGGATCTCGGCTGACGAGATCAAAAACGCTACGGCTTCCCTGCGGTCTCTGGACAGAAACGGTGATGGTGACCTCACGCGCGAAGAGCTTCGACCCCGACCCCCACGTCCAGATCGTCCCAGCCGTCCACGTCCACCCGGTAGCGCACCTTAATCATTCGTCCGGGAATACAGCTCTGCGGAGATGGAATCCAATGGTTGCCAGTACAATGGTAAGTGGCACTGACGTTTTCCAATGGTTTGGTCGAAGAGCGTCTGCTCGGTTACCTCGATCGCCAGAGGACGCGATCGTCAATCTTGAGTTTCTCTTGAACGGTCGCAATCTCGAACTTGAAGCGGCGAGCATCAACGGGATAACCTGCCGTTGGTTTTAAATCTGGCAGATGACTTTGCCAGAAAACGTTGAGTGCTTCCATGGCGAGTTCGCGTAAATATTTGGAAGCCATCGAGGCGAGTGCTGATGGTAAAAAGCTTTCTCCCTTCGCCCGAAAAGAAATCGTTATTCGATCCGATGAAGGACCCCACTGATACGTACTCTCTGCGCGTCCTTCGCGGCGAACTTCGATCAGATATTCAGGGAAAACTTCTTGAAGCAACGGGCCGTATCGATTGCGACCACCATGCTTATCACAAACAATGTGAATGGGTTCGTCATCGAACTGGTCAATTAGCGAGGCGATCAATTCCAAAGTGGTCCTTGATAGGGCTTCCCCTTTACTACCAAATTCTTCAATCAATTCATTAAAACGGTTTGAAAAAACGGGTTTTGATTGAATTGCGACCAGTGCAACGTGTCGTTTTCGAAACAGGAACTCCAGGCCTTTTACGAGTTGTGTTAGTTCATTGTGATCCGTATGTGAAGGTATCGGACCATTGTAATTTGAGTACCAGGGAATCGAATTGAGCAGGTCAGAGCTTTCAGGCGCTAAGATTTCCCACGCCTGTCGCCAGCTACGGGGAATAGGATGTAAAAGCCCAAGCAGTGCAAAAAGGCCGCGTTCCAAGCCCGCGAGTCCCGTTCTCGGTTTGTAGAGCCGTTTGGAATCGGCAATCGAAATCTGTGCATCTCCCAATTTTGTAGGAGACGAAACGATCCTATCGGCCAGTAAATCGTAAAGGTCATGATGCAGATCGGACGAATCGACGTGCCACACCGTTGCTGAAATGACCAGTGGACCAAGATTCGGTCCGTAGCCCGCTTCATCGGTTCCAATCAGGTATGTCATGACGCGCATCCTAATATTTTCTAGAACACTGTGAAACCAGGTTCGTTCACGTTCGTGTCACAAGGACTGTCTGATCGGGAAAACCTGGAGTTTCTAGCCTCTATTTCTTGTGGTTTTCAAGGACCTTTAGTCGAACAACAGCACGCCCATGCCTTCAGGTATTCCCTCGACCGCAGCGGGTCGAGACCAGGATTGGAAGCCGACACCGGGAACGGTTCGCTGAATTCCCAGTGCCCAAGCGACATCCGGTGCCGGCCCATGCGGCACCAGCTCATCAAATGGTATGGCGATTTCAACAGACCAACTTGATTCATTACTGTCCGAGGCAACGTACCAAGTTGGATTCCAATTGGGATCCTGCCAACAAGTGTCGGTTGTCCAGCCGCGATGGTCCAACGCCAGGCGATAGTAGGTCGAATAATCTCGATCCACATCAATCAGCAATTCGACATGGTCGTGGTTGTCCAGGTTGGCATCGTAGTGACGGGTGCCTTTGGCTTTGGGATAGTGACAACCATTGGCTTTACGGCAAGTGATGCCAAGATAGAGGTAATGGGCATCGTACGACAATATTGCCGTTGCCGGCCAATTCGAATCATCGTTCTGAAAACTTACTAACTCTGCACGCCGGGCGCGTTGCCAAACTTCATCGTTAAGGCGGCCATCCAGATAGGGTCGGGAAATAGTGGTGCGACAAACGAGTATTGGCTTGGGAGGAACTCCTCGCCGATGGTTGAGCCAGTGTTCGGTTTGAGTACACTGTTGCCAGGTTCCATTGATCGTCCATTGTTTTGCGAAATGATCTGAGGTTTGCTGATTTCCAATATGGCGTTCTGCGACCCCCAAGGGAAATTGAAATAGGGGTGACGCATGCAGTGCAGGATGATTGCGAGCAACTTGGCGGCCTAGCTCCGTTGCCCGTTTCCAGCGGTCGGATTGTGAATGCCCGAAACGGCCTTTCACGGCAGTTTGCCGCGTGGGGATTTTCGTGATTTGGGACACTCGGTGCCGATCTGGATCAGTGTCCGGCTCGGTGACGGAGACCTGGCGAGTTTCAAAAGTAGAGCCACGTTTCAATTGCCATTGAACTTCACTACTTCCGTAATATTGGACCAGCCAAAGTGCTGCAGATGAAGAAAATGGATGTTTTCCGTGACGATCGACAAGCAGTTGATACATCTCACTCGCAGCCTCCCATCGTCCCGTTTGGCGGAAATTGTCAGCCAGTTGCACGATCATGTCACCGGCACTGATTGGGCTCAAGTCGCGCGTTAAATCGGTAATTTGTCCTAACCAGATGTCCATTGACTGTGGATTGTCGATGGCACGTGCGATTAGGCTGTCAACGTTACGGCGCAACTGTGTCTTTTGTCGAATCGTTTGTAGATTGTCGGTTGTGGGCGGGATTTGTTTTCGACGGGCGTTTCCACCCGGCAGCAGACGGATGCCGGAAAAAAAGCCACCCACTGCCTGATCGGCCGATAACGTGGTTGTGATCAGGCGAAATCCGAGGCTGGTTGGTGCCGGCTCATAGTTCCTGACAAGCAAGCCCCGTGCGGTTGCAGCTTGTTCTGCGAAAGAGGTTCCCAGAGTTGTGGACAGTTGTGCGGGAACGACCGTCAAGTGGCCTGACCGTTCTGCACTCGAAGTCGAGAGTACCTTCTTGACCTGCCATGGTTGCAAGTGTGCGAAACTTCTTTGCTCCACATGAGCGGTTGCGTCAGCAGCTTTGGCCACGGCTTTCAGTACCGTGCGTTGCACCAGTTTTGAAACGGGTGTCAAAGGTCCTGCGGATGTTCCATCGATAACAACCAGATCCGGCTGCCATTGGCGAATTTTGCGAACTATATATTCCTCTAATTTCGTTTGACCCAGGCCATCATTGACTCGATCCAAATCATTCAAAATTTGTTCGGATGTCAATTGTAAACCGGCCTGCCGTAAAGGAAATTGCCAGGCAGTATTTGCTCCACTAGCGCCGACTTCCGTCAGGGCCGAGTGTGTTCGCTCGGACAATGGAACAGAACTTCTTTCTGGTGATTCGATGTCACGTCGACCAAGGATCTCTACGGCTGACAAGTAACCCTCTTCAGCGGCAAGTTTTACGAATAATTCTAACGGCACTTGTGAGGGTTGACTGTAGAGTCCTAACATTCCCAGGCGTTTTCCACCGCTGCGTACGTGTTGCCAAGTGCGCCCGCCATCATCAGTGTGCAGGATATTTCCCAATGCTCCGACAGCGCAGCCTCGTAGACGATCGGCAAAAGACAGGCAGTGGATGGGTGTGTTGATACCAGTCGGTTGTTGCTGCCAGGTTTGTCCTTGATCAGCCGAGTGAAAGACGACCGTGCCGGGCGCACCAGCAATCCAGCAATGATCTTCGATGATAGCAACCGTTTTGAAGTCAAACAGTTCAAGAATCGCTCGTTCCAGCGATTCCCCTGCTAACTGCCAGGTCCGACCACCATCGAGGGTGGTCAAAATCAGGCCTCCGTCGCCAACTAACCATCCGGTGGCCGGCCCCGTGAGACGGACTGACCGGAAATGTCGTAAACCATAGCCCGTATGCTGCACCGGCGCGAGTATCTGGCGGCTGGCGATCGCCAATGATCCATCGTGACCAGCGACAAGACCTCGAGCAGGGTCGTAGAAATCGCCTGTTAACCAGCGTCCGGGCGTTCCTTCGCGAATGGTCGACCAGGTTCGACCACCGTTGACGGTTTGAAACAGACCAGGAGGAAACAGGGGTGAGGAATTTCCCAAGGCCCAGCCGTTTTCGGAATCAAACATTTTGATTCGTTTCAATGAGGGCAATAGGGTTTTGTCCGTGTGGACCCAGTGGCGTCCACCGTCGCGTGTTTTTAACATAATGGCAGTCGAATTGTGCGTGTAGGCAAGCGTCTTGCCACCGACTGCCCAGCCGTTGTGCGGATTCAGAAAGAAAATAGAATTCAGGCGCTCGTCAACCGTTGAATTTTGTCGATGCCAGGATTTACCACCATTATCTGAATGACAAATGATACCACGATCTCCGACTGCCCAGACATGTTGTGCATCACCAAAAAAGACGTCTACCAGATCGGCATCGTCCAGCATCGGCTCAGGCCATGATGCTGCCATACCAAGTTGCCCGGACAAGGCAATTAAAATGAGACCACACCAATAAAACGTCGGTGGTCTCAAGATATCAGACTTCTCATATCGGTTCACAATTGCATCCATGCCGCGCACAAAGGCAGCGGCTCGCCGCTGAAAGTGGAGCTAGTTTGGCACAGGGATTCTACTCGGAACTGGATTATGACCCCAGCCGAAAAGGGTTTACAATTCACGAGGCCTTTACAACCAGCTTGATCCAATTGCTGCAAGTCGTTACACTTCCGGGTCTTAGTTGTGATTGTTTTGACTCGTACCTGGATTCAATTCGATGCCAGCATCCATGACAGAAATCGAACAACTCAGTATCAACGCAATCCGTACACTTTCGATGGATGCGGTTCAACAGGCCAACAGCGGACATCCGGGTACACCCATGGCTTTGGCACCGGTTACCTACAGTTTATGGAATGAGTTCCTGCGTTTCGATCCATCCTGTCCGCAGTGGATGGCCCGTGATCGCTTCGTACTGTCGTGTGGACATGCTTCGATGTTGTTGTACTCGATTTTGCAT
>Ga0310123_10002977_pt1 | contig 13303 bp, 14 predicted proteins | sample CB6_AW_1057_MG_FD_203505 | JGI IMG/M metagenome (GOLD analysis project Ga0310123, IMG submission 203505) | Marine microbial communities from Western Arctic Ocean, Canada - CB6_AW_1057 | ecosystem: Environmental > Aquatic > Marine > Oceanic | place: Canada: Western Arctic Ocean | collected... | reverse complement strand
AAAATGCTGAATGTTTTTAGAAATTTCACTTTTTTTATCTGCAAGTATCTGAGATTCATTAATTAATTTACAATTGTATTTTTTCACAATTGAAATTGATTTTGAATTCCAGATTGCAGATTTACGTATATTTAAGAGAATTATGTTAATGCCTAATTTTTTTAATTGATTAAATAATTCTTCATATATTGTGGGGTCAAATTCTAAAAATAGAATACCTTTGGTAATCTCATTCTCATTATACCAAAAATTTTGTATTGCGACAATTTTTTCATACCATTTTTTAATTTTTGTTAATCTGGTCCGTTTGATTTTAAATGAGATGGGAAGAGAACCAATTTTGTAGTTTAGTTGATATTTATCAAAATACGATGAATTTGCTGTATGTTTTGGAAAAATTTCTATTGTACTTTTAGATATGGATGATACAGATTCTATAATATATTTTAGTGACTCTGATGCCAAAATTTTTTCAGGCTTGTACCTTTCTAAAATTCTTTTTACGATTAATAGTTTGTATAATCTTTCTAGAAAAAGCTGTTGTAATTCATTTAGATCAAAAACTTCAATTATGTTTATTCCCTTGAATAATAATCTGTTTAAATTTGGATGTTGTTTATGCCAGTCTCTAAATTTCACTGACGCATCAAATATTTTCATTCTATCATTTTTAGATATATAGGATTCTGCAATCTCATGCTGAATATTTTTTTTATTGAGAATGATATGTGCGTTAAAATTTAATGTGAAAATCTTACTTTGCTCTAAATCAATCTGATTTAGATTGATTTTTTCAATATCAAAATTATCTTCGGCAAAAATTATATCAGTCATATAGTATTTTTTCAACCCAGTTTATTATTATCATATTAAATGAATTCAGTTATTTTATCTTATTTCCATTTATTCCAATTATAGTTTTCAAATTCGACATTTACCATCTCGCTATCATTTGGTTTCCATGCAACATCTGCTAAAACAATAATTTTTGAAATTTCTTTTGTTGGGTTTACATGCGCTGATGCAATTCCATTTGGTACACAGATTAAAACTGGTTTTTCCTCATCGACTTCAATTTCACTATAATCCCCATCTTTTTTCAAAATAATAAAAACTGCTTTCCCATGAATACAACAAAAATAACTAGTACGTTTTTTATGTAAATGTGGCCCTTTAACTTCTCCCGGATTAATTGAACTTTCATAAATCATTTTTGGGTGATTTTTGATAATATTATCCCAATCTCTCCAAATAACAGTCAAATCCCCATTAGTGTGAGAATCAATAACATCTTTAGTTGGATGTCTTTCTAACTCCCAAATCATAACATCATCATTTGCCATTTTAAAATATTCTACAAATTTGCCAATAAAAGTTTGGATTCAAACATTCTATTGACAATTGTATCTAACATTTTATTAACTTGAATAAATCGGAAATTATATGAAATTGCTTGTTACTGGAGGACTTGGTTTTATTGGCAGTAATTTTATTTTAAAACTGCTAAATGAAACCGATGAATTTGATATAGTTAATGTAGATGCGGAACTTTATGGTGCAGAACAAAAAAATTTGGATAGTATAAAAAATCATGAAAAATACGAATTCGTGAAAGGAAATATCACAAATAAAAGATTAATGGAGGAATTAATATCAAAATGTGATGCAGTTGTTAATTTTGCCGCTGAATCATTTGTTGACAGAAGTATAAACAATGCTGATCCATTTTTGGTATCTAACATACGAGGTACATTTACAATTCTTGATATTATCACAAAACAAAAGAAACGAATGATCCAGATATCAACTGATGAAGTTTTTGGAAGTTTATCAAAAGGAAGCGCTGATGAGCAAGCAAAATTTAATCCTTCAAGTCCTTATGCTGCGACAAAAGCTGCTGCCGAATTACTCATAAAATCTTTTTCAGTTACATATGATTCTGATGTTGTGATTACTAGATGCACAAATAACTATGGACCAAGACAATTTCCGGAGAAATTAATTCCAAAAACAATCATACTAGCAAAACAAGGAAGAAATATTCCCATTTATGGAAATGGGAAAAATTTACGGGATTGGATATTTGTTGACGAGCATTGCGATGCGGTTTATGAAATATTAATGAAGGGAAAATCAGGCCAGGCATACAATATTTCTGCTAATAATGAGATTAGTAATGTGCAAATTGTGAATAAGATTTTAGAAATAATGGGCAAGTCTAATGATTTAATCGAATTCGTGGAGGATAGACCTGGACATGATCAGAGATATAGCTTAGACTCATCAAAAATTAAAAATGAATTAGGATGGTCAACTAAAATTAATTTTGAAGAAGGTATAAGAAAAACAATCGAATGGTATGAAAAAAACTTTAGTTGTTATGAATCAATTTCAAATGAAATTCTAAAATCCACTCCATGGAAAAATTAAACTTAATTTAGTGAAGGAAAATTCTAGTTATGAAAGGAATTATTTTACATGGTGGACATGGAACAAGATTACGACCGCTAACTCATACAGGTCCAAAACAACTACTTCCCATTGCAAATAAACCAATGTCACAATATTGCATCGAGTCAATCCGTGAAGCTGGGATTACAGATATTGCTATTATCATAGGAGGATTAGGTTCAAACAAAGTCAAGGAATATTATGGAAATGGAGAAAATTTTGGTGTAAATCTTACGTATATTGAGCAGGATTATCCTAGAGGAATTGCACATGCTGTAAATCTTTGTAAGAGTTTTGTGGGTAATGAGAAATTTGTGGTGTTTTTAGGAGATAATATAATTCAAAAATCGATTTCCAAGTTTGTAAAAAATTTTGAAGAGTCAAATTATGATGCTTCAATTTTACTTTGTGAAGTAGATAATCCTTCAAGATTTGGCATTGCGGATGTAAAAGATAAAAAAATTATAAAAATCATGGAAAAACCAAAAAATCCGCCAACGAATCTAGCAGTTACGGGAATTTATTTCCTAACCACAAAGATTTTTGATATAATTAGTAGACAAAAACCTTCAGCAAGGAATGAGCTTGAAATAACTGATGCACTTGAGATGTTATTGAAAGAAAATGATAACATTAGTTATGACATAATTACCGATTACTGGAAAGATACTGGTACGCCAGAGGATATTTTGAATGCAAATAGACAAGTGTTAGAGCATATTTGTAATCGAACGTGTATTATTGATAAATCAACTAACATTGAATCCGGTAGTAGTGTGATAACACCGTCTATAATAGGTAAAAATTGTAAGATTGACGAATCTGCTCAGATTGGTCCTAATGCAAGTATAGGTGATAATACAATAATATCATCTGGTGTTGTTATAGAAAATTCTATAATAATGTCTGATTGTAAAATAGATGGTGGTTTAAACATCAAAGATAGCATCGTTTCCGCAAATTGCCATCTACATGGTAATAATAAAGATAAAACTAAGAAACTTTTCTTGCTTGGAGAAGGGACAAAAATTACTTTGTAAGAAAAATTTTTGATTAGTAACAGTAAATATCCAAGCGAAAAATATTTGAAATATGAGTGAAAATCCGTTAGTTAGCGTAATAGTCTTGAACTATAATGCAGGAAAATTATTACTAAATTGTATAGAGTCTATCAAAAAATCAGCACACAAAAACTTGGAGATTATTGTAGTTGATAATATTTCAACTGATAAAAGTCAGAAAATATGCAAAGAAAAACATCCAGACATAAAATTGATTCAAAATAATGAAAATTTTGGATACTGTGAAGGAAATAATATTGGAATTAGAGAGGCGGAAGGAGATTATATTATAATTCTTAATCCTGACACAATTGTAGAATCTAATTGGATTGAAGAGTTAATTTCTGCATACAATAAATTTGGAGAGGGATTATACCAACCAAAAATTCTTTCATTAGACAAAACAGAGATTTTACAAAGTACTGGTAATATGTTACATATTTTTGGTTTTGGATTTGCAAAGAATAAGGGCAAAAATGATAATTTTGTGGGAACAGAGATTGAAAAGATAGGTTATGCTTCTGGTACATGTCTTTTTACTTCAAAAGAAGTTTTAGATAAAATAGGGTTGTTAGATTCCTTTCTATTTTTGTATCATGATGATTTGGATTTGGGATGGAGAGCTGCTCAGATAGGCATTAGTTCATTCTATGTTCCTAATTCTATAATTTATCATGCAGAAAGTTATGCACTAAAATGGAGTGCTAAAAAATTCTATTGGTTAGAAAGAAATAGAAAATACTGTCTCCTAACTCACTATTCTAAAAAAACATATGCAAAAATGTTACCGTCATTATTTTTAGTTGATCTTTGTGTTTGGTTGTTTTATTTATCAAAAGGTTTTCTAATAGCAAAAATAAAGGCTGAACTAGATATTTATAGAAACAAAAAAGCTGTTGAAACTAGATATAATCAATTAGAAAAAATAAAAACTGTTTCTGATAAAGAATTAATCAAAAAATTTCCCGATGAAATTTTTGTTCCAAAAAATGTTTCGGAACCAATCTTTAATCAATTATTTAATAATATTCTATCAACATTAAGTAAAAAAGTAAAAAAGAAGATTATTTAATTTTCTCAGATATAACAACTGCTATAGCAAAATCATTTTCATGTGATACAGAAATAATAAAATTATATTTTTTATCTAGTGGGCTTTTAACTTTAACCATGGGTTTGGAGTTTTTGTAATATACCTTTATTTCACGTAAAGAAATTTTCTCTTTGATTGCTTTGATTAAGGCTTCCTTAACTGCAAATTTTCCAGAAAAGTGTGGTGCATGATTTTTATATTTTAAACAATATTTTATTTCAGAATCAAAAAAAATTTTTTTATAAAAATTTTTATTCGATATATATGGTTTGTTTTCAAATTTGCTAATTTTTATTAAATCTATTCCTAGTCCAAATTTATTTAGCATGTACAAATTACAAACAAGATTTATTTATAATATAACAGCGTTCAACGATTATGAATAATTCTAATAGATTATCAGAGAAAGTAAGGCAGTTCAAGAATCAACCTTCTCCTATAAAGGATATTATGAATTATGGTGACCCTCAATATATCAAAAAATTTGGAATTAACCCGAATGAGCTAATTTCTTTTGCAGGAGGATGGAGTAATCATGCTGCACCTGAGAATTTACGAAAGGCATATGAAAGTATAATAGCTGATCCAGATCAGTTTCATTTTTCTGGAAACTATTCTACAAGTATAGGAGATAAAGAATTTAGAAATGCTCTATGTAAATTTGAAAATTATTTGTATGGCATGGATATTAATGAAAAACAAATTGCTGTAGGTTTAGGTTCAACACAGCTTACAAATGATTTATTTTCAGCGTTATTAGATCCTGACGATAAAGTAGTATTATTGGATCCATCATATTCGAATTACCCAGAACAATTATCACATGAAAATGGAATTGCTTCTGTTTTACGTTTTTCAGTTATAGATGAAGATGAATGGAAATATGTTGCTGATCAAAAAACTGAAGAGTTTTGTGAATATATTTTAAAAAATAAACCAAAAATTGTTTTGCTAGTATCACCTGATAATCCCACATCAAAAGTATTATCACATGAATTTGTACAAGCAGTGTTAGATTCTGTTAAAAAAATTGATGGCTATCTGATTATAGATTTTGCATATAAAGAATTGGTATATGAAAAAGCAGTGCCTGATTACTTCTCATGGGCACCAAATGACAATTTTATTTCATTACGAACAAATTCAAAATGGTGTAGAAGTTTAGGCAGACGAATTGGTTGGATAGAAGCACCAGAATTTATTATCGAAGCTATGGAAGATATACAAAGCTGTACAATATTATCACCTGACAAATTGCACCAAATGGCATTTGGAAAATTCATTACTACTTCAATAGAAGATGGTAGTTTGGATACATATCTCGAAAAAATTAGAAAACTGTACAAAAATACTGCCGAAAAAACTGCCGAAATTATTCAAAAATACCTTGATTTTCCAATAATTCAACCTGAAGGTGGTTTGTATATTTTCATGAGGGTAAATACAGATAGTACTAAATTTGTTGAAACTGTTCTAACTAAAACAGGTGTTCTATTCATTACTGGCCAGGGCTTTGGAACAACTGGAAAAAATGCAGTAAGGGTTTCTTTTGGTCCATTAGTTGAAGAAATTGATAAGATCGAGCAGGGAATAATCAAAGTAGCAAAATATCTAAACGAAACAAAACCATTTTTAAAAATTAACCAAAAATAGAGCCTTTTCTTATTGAAAATTTGTAAACAAGGTTTAATTGTAATATTCTAATTGCGATTAATTGATGGTTGGTTCTAAAACTGATTTAGATGTACGATTAGAAAAAATTTTAAAAGAAATATTTCAAGTTGAAAAAATAGATCTTAATTTCTCAATGGATGAAATTCCTGAATGGGATTCATTTAAGCATTATGAATTAATTGTTGCGGTAGAAAATGAGTTTAAAATTAAATTAAAGATTGCAGACACCATGGCAATTACATCAATACCAATAATAAAAAGTAAAATCTTAAAGTATCTTAATGAAAAGTAATTATTTAATTCAAGAACACCAAAAAATTAGTTATCAAATTAAATTAGATTATAATAATGTGGGTGACTTATTATTCAAAAAGGCTGAAGAAAATCCTAACAAAAAATTTTTGATTTGCCCTGGAGAAAACCATGAGGAATTTACTTATTTAGAATTTGAAACCGTAGTGAACAAAACTAGTCAATTTCTAATTAAAAGTGGTTTAAAAAAGAATGATAGAATATCTCTAATTTTCCATAACTCTTCTGAATTTTTAGTCTTGTATTTCGCTGGCCTACGTTGTGGCCTAACTATAGTGCCAATAAATCCCGAAATGTCATCAAGAGAAATCAAATATATTATTGAAGATAGCAATTCTAAAACTATTTTTTATAGTAATACTTTAGAATCAAAAATCACTAAAATAAAAGATTCTTTAAGTAATGCACATTTTAAAAAAACCAAATCAATAAAAGTTCTAATTTCTTTGTCTGATACTAGGAAAAAACTGGATTGTAATCAAGTATCATTACATGATATGGCGGTAATAATCTATACCTCAGGTACTACCGGAAACCCAAAAGGAGTCATTTTATCTCATTTGAATTTATTATCTGACGCCATGGGCATTTCTGAGTGGTTTCAATTTACTCAGGACTCTAGATGTCTTTGTATACTTCCTTTATTTCATAACAATGGTCAGATTACGACTTTGTTGGCGCCGCTTTATGCTGGAGCTTCAACTGTTATTATAAAGGGAAGAATTAGCCTGTACGCTTTTTGGTTTCTAGTTAATGAGTATCAAGCGACGTGGACAAGTGTGATGGCATCAATTCTGTCAATATTACTTAGTTTACCAAATGAAAGAAAAGATAGCAGTTTAACTGGGATACTTTGTGGTGGTCAAATTTTAACACGCTCAATTCAGGAGCAATTTGAAAAAAGATTCAAAGTTCCAATTTTTGAGGGTTATGGATTAACAGAAACAACTTCTTTTTCATGCATAAATAATTATCCTGCAGAAAATAGAAAGATTGGTTCTATCGGAAAACCATTACAAATTAACAAAATGTCAATTTTAAATGAAAATGATCAAGAGGTTGAAGAAAATATGGAGGGTGAAATTTGTATTAGGGGATATAATGTTGCAGGTGGATATTTAGGAGATGCTAAAATGAATCATGCTTTTCGTAATGGGTGGTTTCATAGTGGAGATTATGGGGCAAAGGATAAAGAAGGAAATTTTTATTTTCATGGACGACAGGATTCTTTAATTATAAAAGGTGGTGAAAATATTTATCCTGCTGAATTAGAAAATGTGTTTTATAAACATCCAGATGTCGATGAATGTGCAGTTATAGGCATACCTGACAAATTATTAGGCGAAGATATTTGTGCATTTGTAAAAATTAAGAATGGATCACAATTAACCAAAAATGACTTAGAAAAATTTTGTAAGAATAAAATTGCGTATTATAAACAAGCAAAAAAAATTATCATAATTAATAATTTAATGGATTTAAGTGAAATCCCAAAAGGACCTACAAAAAAAATTCTCTATAGAAAATTAAAAGAGTATTATCAGAATTCTCTTTAGAAATTATTTAATTAGTTGTCTCTAACCTTGACATATGCGATACCATCAACTATAGTTTTTTTAGATTCATTAATGATTGTGGTTTTTATAGTGATGATATTAGTTGCAGAGCTTTTATCCAAAACTTCTCCCTTGATAGTTACTTTTTCATTAACTATACAAGGATTTACAAATTTTAATGATTGTGAGAAATGTAATGCCTGCTTTCCCGGTAAATACATTCCAATTAATCTTGAAAAAAATGATCCCAAAAGCATACCATGACATACTCTTCCATCGAATCCACTTGAAACTGCATATTCCTTATCTGTATGCAATGGATTGAAATCTCCAGAAAGTTGTGCAAAATTATCCAACATTGATTCTGTGACAGTTATTTGAAAGATTTTTTCTAATCCAATATGTATATCGTTAAAGCCATATTGAGAAATTTCTTTATCCATTAGATCTACCCTGTATACAAAATATTAAATTCAACAATAAATATTGTGTAGTAATTCTACTATTTTTTATCAGTAAGGTTTAGATTTTAACAATTAACTTAAACCATGGTTAACATGAAGGATGAAAAAGATGCATTTCCAATTAATGAAAAAGAAGTAATGGATTACTATGGATATTTTGGAAATTACGGTAGATTTAAGATGAAAATAAAATTTTTGAGAAATTGGGTTTTACATTCATTAGCATATTCATCACCAAGCTCATCTTTTGTAATAAAAATGCAAAAACTTAGAGGAGTCAAAATTGGAAAAAACTGTCATTTTAATCCATATGTTTTGATTGATTTAATCTACCCAAAAATGATTGAGATCGGTGATAATGTTTCATTGGGTTCACACTCGATGATATTTGCACATAGTAACCCATCTGCAAATTTATTTCTAAAACAAGGAGAATATCCAAGAAAAATATCAAAAGTTGTCATTAAATCAGGAGCAGTAATTAATCCTGGTGCAATAATTACACCAGGAGTTACAATAGGTGAAAATTCTATAATTTCACCAAGAAGTGTTGTTGTACAAGACATCCCTGACTACTGTGTTGCGGTAGGAAATCCAGCACGAGTAGTAAAAAAAATCAATCATTGAAAGGATAAATTGAATATTTTAGGTATTGATTTTGAAGAGTGGTATCATCCAGAACTTGTTAAACCACATATCAAAAATGTAAAACGTAATCTTTCTGTCATTAACGGCATTGACAAAATACTAGATTTATTAAGAAAGCATGAAACATTTGCGACATTTTTTGTAGTAGGAGAATTATTAGAGATTCAGCCAGACATTTTTGATAAGATTATTGAAAACGATCATGAAATTGGATTTCATACTATGCATCATGATAGATTAGATTCTCCAGGATTTAAAGAGAAGTTTTCCTCTGAAGTTAAAGAATTTGCAAAATTAACTAACCGCAAATCACAAGGATTCAGGGCGCCTACGTTTTCACTTAACAATACTAGCTCATGGGCAATCGATGTTTTGGAAGAAAATAATTACACGTATGATAGCAGTGTTGTTCCCGCTAAAACTAGTTTGTATGGATTACCAAATGCAGAACACAAACCGTATAGAATTACAAGTAATTCTATTGAAAAAAATGACTCTTCTGGGAAGTTAATTGAATTTCCATTATTGGTAACAACATTTCTAGGTAAAAAAATTCCTGCTGGAGGAGGATTCTATTTGAGAACGCTGCCTCCAAAAGTTATTAAAAATGCATTTAAAAATTATCAAAATAAAAACATGCCAGGATGTTTTTACATTCATTCCTGGGAACTGACGCCTGAATTTATGCCAAAATTAGATTTGCCATTTAAAGACAAGTTTGTAACCTATCATAATTTAGGTAAAGCTTATTCCAGAATGGACAAACTACTAAAAAGTTTCGAGTTTACATCATTTGAGAAATATTTGTCAGAATATAATTAATCGTTATTTCTAACTAGAATCTTCAAAATACTCAAGTGTTCTTTTGATTCCCTCTTTAACAGAAACCTTTGGTTTCCATCCGAGTAATTTTAATTTTGAATTGTTCACAACAAAGTTTCCTACATCAACTTTTTGAGTATAAACAGGCGAATTAACATATTTAATTTTTACATTTGAGAACTGCGTTAACCAGTTGCCTAATTGATGGAACCAAGTCTTTTTACCAGAAGATATCCAATACAAATTACCCTTTTTGCCTTTTTTTATAATGGTCTTTATGCCCGTGATTACATCAGAAATGTAAATTAAATCTCGATAAAAGTTTCCATTGTTATAGATATTTACTTTATTACCTTTGAATGCTTCGTAAATTAAATAATTAATTGCATTTTTGTTTTTAATTATTTGCTCTCGTGGTCCAAACGAATTAGTTATTCTAAAAATTAAAGTATCTAAACCATATACTTGATTGAATATCTTACAATAGTGCTCACTAACTAATCTGTTTGCACCATAAATTGTGGTAGGATTACAAGTACTTTTTTCATTAACAGGTAATCTCTCAGGTTTTCCGATAACTATGAAAGTACTACCTAACACAAACTTACATTTGAGATTTAACTCTTTGATTTTTTGTAACATGAATAATGTTGATTTTGCATTTACATCAATATCATGCACTGGATTCTCAAAAGATTTGGAATGTGAGGTTTGTCCAGCCAAATGAATTAAAACATCAGGCTTGTTTTTCTTAATTGACTTTCCTAATTTTGAAAAATTGGTAACATCAATTTTCTCCTGTTTAATTTTTGTTTTAATATCTTCAACATTATGTTTCTTTTTAAAACTCTTAGTTAGAATAATCAAATCGTGGTTTTCCTTAAGTAGGCTCTCGCATAAGTGGCTGCCCACAAATCCCATACCTCCAGTGACCATTATTTTCATGAATAACTCATCAATAATCTATTAAAGAAACGTTACGGAGAATTAAGAATAAAGTAATGTTAACATACCGTGAAAAAATTGCAGTTTTACTAAGATCTTGTAAAGAATTCAAAAATTGGTGTCTTTATCCTCTTATCTATCTGAACATTATCAAACGTAATTTTGTAATTTTTAAAACGAATTCTGACTTAAAAATGAAAATACGTGTGAAATCGACTGATTTGATGCAGTTAACAACCATCTGGCTAATTAGAGAATATGAAGCTCCAGGTTTCGAAATAAAAGAAAATGATACAATAATTGACGTTGGTGGACATATTGGACTGTTTATGTTGTTTTGTGAACAATTTTGTCGTAAAGGAAAAATCTATTGTTTTGAACCAGCATTAGACAATTATAGAATTTTTTCAGATAATGTTAAACTGAATAATTTGGAGAATATACACTCATTTAATATGGCAGTATCAAAACACAACGGCAAGATTTCTCTATATCTTAATGATGACGCCTCGGGTCATAGTATATTTTTAAAAAACTCTAATCCTATTCAAGTCGAATCTATTACTTTACAAAAAGTCTTTGAGTTGAACAATATTAAAAAATGTAATCTATTAAAACTAGATTGTGAAGGTTCGGAATATGAGATAATAAATTCCCTTCCAGATAGTTATTTTTCTATGATTGATAAAATGATTATAGAGTACCATTTTGCAGAAAAATATCCTAAATTATTAGCAGAATTAACAAAAAAATTAGAATTGATGTCATTTTCTGTAAATGTGAACAAATCAGGCGATGATAGGGGACTAATCTTTGCTGTTAAAAACCAATAGGTTAAACTGACTCGAAAATTTCTGACATTTGTTTACTAATTATGGACCAATCGTGTGATTCTGCAAACTTTCTTCCTAAAATTCCCAAATTATTTCTGTCTTGAAAAACTTCACTGACTGCCATTAAAATCTCTTCTGGATTTGATTTAGAAAAAATCTTACCTGCTTTTGATGCATTTATCATTTCTTTATGTGGTTCTATGTTTGATAATACCAAAGGTTTTCCACATGCCATTGCTTCAAGCGTTGGAACAGGACATACCTCGAAAGTACTTGCAGATATATACAAATCACAAGATGAATAATAAAATTTTAATTCATCATGATCTATTTTTCCTATTAATTCAATTCTGCTATCAAGTTTCTTGTCTTTTATAATACCTTCTAGAACAGCATAATCTTCGCCCTCTCCAACTATTTGCAAGTGTGCATCAGGAAATTTTTCTAATATGGATGGCATTGATTCAATTAGAATTCTAGTTTTTTTATACTTTCTAAGACCGCTTACAAAAAGTAACTGGGGTGTTCCTTTTTTGTGCGGTGTTGGTAAATCTTGATTGAACAACTTGGTATCTACTCCATTGTAAACAACTTCAGCGGAGATATCTTTTACAAGTCGTTTCATTTGATTTACTCCTGCATAAGAAACTGAAGTGATTTTAGAAATTTTATTTCTATATATCCGCATTGCTAGCTTAAAATTAGTTTCTTGAATTTTATTAGAAGCTCCATGATAGTGAAAGATTACTGGTTTAGTAGGTTTCACTGAAAGCAAATAATACAAAACACGTGCTTGGTGTGCATGAATTATATCAAAATCTAGATATGAAATTCCAGATGTTAGGAGTTTTCTTTTATTGAGTTTAATCTTCTCAATGTTAAAAGGCGGATCTGAATCAAAAGAAAATGCTCCAATTGCAGCTCGATAACCCAGTTCATTTAATTCCTTACAAAGATAGTTGATTACAGATGTATGACCAAATGTAGCAGGGTACTTGGCTACTACCATAAGGACCGATTTTTGTTTTTTCATGAATTAGGCTTAGTTTTTTAATTTCATATTAATTAATAGAATGATCAACAGTTTAGTAGGTTCTAATCATAAAAGTACAGATAATTTGTTAATCAGATTTTTATGCACCATAAAATCCAGCTCTTCTGATCACGGTGGATTATGATACAATTAAACAATCTAGTTTTAGCCGAAAAACAATTTTTTTATGTCTATTATCAATTGGAATTATTGGTCTATTAGTTAGGCTGTATTTTGAGCCACAAATTCCATTAACTGGAGATTCGTCATATTATTTTGTATATGCTGCAGATACCAGCTTAACAGGAAAATTATCAGAATCATATTATTTAACCAATAGTGGATGGCCTATGTTTTTGTCAATTTTATTTTCTAGTACAAAACTTGATGATCCATTTTTTTTGATGGAAT
>Ga0310123_10002974_pt1 | contig 13309 bp, 8 predicted proteins | sample CB6_AW_1057_MG_FD_203505 | JGI IMG/M metagenome (GOLD analysis project Ga0310123, IMG submission 203505) | Marine microbial communities from Western Arctic Ocean, Canada - CB6_AW_1057 | ecosystem: Environmental > Aquatic > Marine > Oceanic | place: Canada: Western Arctic Ocean | collected... | reverse complement strand
TGGGTGATTGCTACGTTGAACAAAACGCCGAGGAAGTCGTCTCGAAAAGCCAAATGAAGATTCTCTTTCTCCATGGCTGGACCTCAACACCGGGTGGCAAGAAGCCGATCTTCCTCGCTAAAAACGGCTACGAAGTCATCAACCCCGCTCTTCCCGACGACGATTTCGAGGAGACCGTGCGCATTGCCCAGGCCGAATACGACCAGCACCAGCCAGATGTCGTTGTTGGCTCATCCCGTGGCGGTGCTGTGGCGATCAACATCAACAGCAAAGACACGCCGCTCGTCCTTCTCTGTCCCGCCTGGAAGAAATGGGGTACAGCCACGACCGTCAAAACGAACACCATCATTCTGCATTCAAAACAAGACGATGTTGTTCCATTCGAGAACAGTAAAGAACTCATCGAGAACAGCGGGTTGCATCCAGAGGCGTTGATCGAGATCGGTAGTGATCACCGGCTTGCCGAACCTGAGCCGTTGGCGAGAATGTTGGGCGCATGTAAAACTGCGGTTCGCTGAATGGAGGATTTCGTGCGTATCATCGGCAGTGACTTCACGTCCGACCCAAAACCGGGAAAACCGATCACCGTTGCAGACTGCACGGCGACAAATGGAGTTGTTGATGTTAGGGAATTGAAACAACGTGTGAACTTTCAGTCGTTTGCCCTGCTACTCAATTCTGATAGGTACACTCTTGCTCGGTCTAATCGTGCGAAGAAATGGAAAAAATCGACAAGGCGAAATCTCTGGACCCGGACCTCTGAGCTCTACGAACTAAACCCGCTCCAACAACTAACTCACGTCCGAGGAACTCCGCCACTAGTTCTTTTGGCAGACACATCATGACTAACATTTGGAGAACTGTTTCTGGAGCCGTTGCATTTCTCCTCAAGCGACTGGATCCGAACAACGCAGAGGTTTACATCGATCGCGGCCAAGCGTACTGCGAGAAAGGCGAATATGACGAGGCGATCAAGGAATACACCAAAGCCATTCGCCGGGAACCAGACGACGCATGGACCTACGAACGGCGTGGCGACGTGTACCAACGAAAAGGCGAATTCGACAAGGCGATCGAGGATTACACTGAATCCATCCGACTGGATTCAGACAGGGATTGGGTCTACTCTGAGATCGCCTGGGTACACTTCAGGAAAGGCGAATACGACAAAGCGATCGAGGATTACACCAAAGCCATCCGGATGAATCCAAACGACGCGGAGCTCTACCAACAGCGCGGAGACGCGTACTTCTGGAAAGACGAATATGACAAGGCAATCAAGGATTGCACCGAATCCATCCGACTGGATCCAGACTGGGCGTGGGCCTACAACAGTCGCAGCGCAGCCTATCGGGGAAAAGGCGACCTTCAGAAAGCCAAAGCCGACTTCGACAAGGCTAAATCGCTGAGATAGGGCCCTACCGACTATTTCAGCGAAGACTGACTGGCAAAAGAGTCGCTACGCTTTCGACAGCATTCTCGGGACAAGAATCCGAAAGCTGCATTTCTGTTCGCGACCTATCCGCCGTCTTGAATTGCGTTCTCTTGCGAAGTCTTGCTGTTGGCGGCGTGGACGTGGTGAATCACCCGTTGTGGGAATGGAATCTCGATGCCCTCCTCATCAAAGCGCTCTTTGATGCGTTTCCTCAGTGCGCGGGCCAAGCCCCACTGGTCGCCGGGCTGCGTTTTCACTACGAGGCGGATATTGAGGCAGCTGTCGCCGAAACTCTGCAGGCCGGGCACCACGGGATCCGCCAGTACTTTGTTCTTCCACTCTGGATTTTGGCAGAGCTCGGTGGCCGCTTCCAGGATCACCTGACTCACTCGTTCGATATCTTCGTTGTAGCCCACCCCGATGTCTAGCTTCACCTGTGACCAGCCATGGGTCATGTTGGAAACCGACGTGACGGCGCCGTTGGGAATGAAGTGAAGCGTTCCCTCCATATCGCGCAACACCGTTACCCGCAAGGTCAGGCGCTCGACCGTGCCGCTGATGCTGCCGACCTTGATCCAATCCCCAATGATGTATTGATTCTCCAGCAGAATGAAGAAGCCGTGGAAGAAATCTCGGATTAGAGTTTGGGCCCCAAAAGCGACGGCCAGCCCCAGCACCCCGGCTGAGGCCAGAACGGTCGACACCGGGACCCCGATCTCGTAAAGCAGATAGAGACCGGCGATGATCCAGACCACGACCGACACCGTCTTGCGCGTTACACTGGACAGTGTCTTCATGCGCTCATGGTAGGTGAGACGATCACGGGCCATTCCGTCTACCACGCGTTCTTCGATTCGGCGTGCGAAGCGGTTCACGAGGCGGACGATCACCCAGGCCAACACCGGGATCAGAAGCAGGTATATCAGCGTGCGGACAGCGGCTTTGTAAATCTCCGTGGAATAATCAGCGCGTATCGCGGCAATGGAGCTACGCAGGTCCTGTCGCCGAGCCTTGAGCGCGACGATCTTGTTCTCGATCCTGGCCTTGTGCTGATCGTACAGGGCGATTTCGGCACCCAATCCCAGCTTTGAGAGGAGTTTTCGGGTGGCTTTGCTCCAGGCCTGGTGGCCCCAGAGGCGTGCCTCGGCAGCGAAAAGGCGGTCCGCCCAGTAGTCTTTGTCCCAGTCGTGGGTCTGTTCGGGGATGGGCAGCGGCAATCTATAGGTCTGCTTGAAGAAGTCCTCTATAGAGAGTTGGGCGCTGGGCGAGGCGGCGATGGCCGCGAGGTGCCGGGTGATCTGGTAACCGAGGATCCTCAGTTTCAGACTCTCTTCCAACCTCTCCGGGGCCTCCGTGATCTGCTTGCTTTCCTGGTTGCATGACTCAATCAGTTCCTGGTAAGCCTCGAGGCCGTTGTCGTATTCGTTCATCTGGCGGTCGATCCGGGTGACCGCACGATAGTAGGTATCTAGCGAGTCGTCGAAGAGTTCCCGCTTCTTCACCCGGGACAGCGCAGCGAGCACACTTTCCCAACCGACGTCTTCCTCTCTACGTTGGTTATTCGCATCGTATTCCAGTTGTTTCCGGTCGACTTCGTCAAGATCTTCGAAATGGAGCGTGGCCGCCTCAATTCGCTGGACCGGTCGGACGATCAGCGCCGCTCTTTCGTCCGCGGAATCAGCGCGGATTTTCGCCCAGAACCCAGACGTGGAGAGTGTCTGCAACCGAACCAGATCATCCTGGTGGTACTTGCGTAGCTTGGCGTACCCCCGGGCCTGCTCGTCACGATCGGATTGGGCCTGGATGATGGTTTTCCGGGTCAGCGTTTCGGAAAGGCCGAAATGGATCTGGGTTTGGTCGATCCGGCCTTCGTGGAGCCGGCGCTCAAGTTCGCGTGCACAAGCATACTTGCACTTTTTTTCGTTGATCAATGAGGACCACGCCTGGCCGGCCGACGTGAATGCCTGGTGCAGAGCATCCAATGCTCTCGTATAGAGCTTGAGCTTCTCATCCAGGTTGTCGAAGTACTGCCACTGGGCCGTGGCCAAATCCTGCCGAGCCTCCAACTCTCCTTGCATCTTCTTCACCTGGTCCAGTAGCGGCTGATCCGTTTGCGCGAGCTGGTTAGCGTCAACCGCGACGGGTTCGGCCTGACCGCCGTTTGTCGCCTGCTCCAGGGGGTCGGAGCTGTGGTCTTCGGGGAGGCGGGCGTCTTTGAGGTTCAGCAGTTCGGCTTTGATCTCGGCGAGACGTTCCGGGGCCCTGCGAAATCCAATGCGCACGTACGGGTTTTCCACGGAACGAATGGCATCACGGACTCCCCGCAGCGCTTGCACCGCGCGGTCGAACTTGCGCTGGGTCTGGTCAACGGTCCCAGCCAATTTCTCGATGGAGGCGTTGAGCGTGCCCTTGGGCTCTACCAGGGCGATTAAGGTCGTTTCGTCCTTGGCGGCCATCTCCTTCAGGAAAGCGGCATAGCTGAGCTCTTCCTGGAGCACATTATGGAACCGCCGGTTCTTCTCCTGTTCCGGCTCCAACTCCTGCCGTGCGGCTTCTATCAGAGTCTTGTTGTTGATCCGTTGCTTGAGTTCATCGACTTCGCGGCGTCGGGTGGCTTCGGACTGCGCGATGGTTCGCATCCAGGCCGCCAGGCTTGCCACGTTCGTGCCCTCGGGAAAATCGAAAGATGCGATCTTGTCCTTGCGCTGCCAGTCTTCGACCAGCTTGCGGGCCGCCTTGAGCTTGACCGTCTGGTGGCGGGCCCGTTCAAACGCGGTCGGGATCGCCAGCAGTTCCTGCTTGAGTTCATTGGCTACGTCGTTCGCTTGGCGGGTCAGTTCCAGACGACGGGTGTCGTAGCGGACCAGTTGGTCTGAGAAGGCCGCATCGCGGCGAGCTGTTTTCAGTTCGGAGTGCCCCTCTCCTTCGGGAATCGACTCCTTGGAAGGCGGCGTCGAATCACGTCGATCCGCTTCCAGCTCGGCAAGGACCGCGCGCTTGATCTCGGCGCGATTCAGAGCCCTCTTATACTCCGCCATCGCGCGACGCCAGTCGTCGTGAACGCGTGCAATGACCGTTGGCAAGGCGACGTGATCGGTCTTCGTGAGGTCTTCCCTTTCAGCCGCTTCATGTCTGGCGGCTTGGAGCATGATGCTGGCTACATCCAGAGAGTGCTGAAGACGGCGATCCGTTTCGAGGTTCCAGATGGTCTCGGCCGCCTCGGGCGCGGGCTGGCTTTGGGGCAGTTGCTTTTCGACGCTGTAGGTTTCAAGCCAAGCGGCGCACTCGACCTGTTGTTGGACCACCGTCTTCCTCCAAAAAACCACGCCGTTGTCGCGAAAAATGGCCTTGTCCTGTGAAATACGGCCTGCCTTAATACGATGGACCAGTTCCGTCAGCAGGGGGCGGAGATCGCCGGCCCGCTGCTCGGTAATGCGGAGTGCCTCCATCGCCTGATTGATCATTTTGCGACGGGCGTCGGTCAGGCTGGGGATCTGGTCAAGCTGCTGCTTGCGTTTGCGGTAAGCCGTAAGGTACTCCTCTCGCAGCTTCACCTGGTTACGAAGCGATTGCTCGTCAAGCTCCCCAAGTCCTGTAATCTCATCGGGATCGGCCGGAAGCGTAGCGTTAGGCGCTTCTCGAGCCTCCTTGAGACTCGCACCAATTTCTTCGAGAGCCTTTCTTTCCGCACGGGATTTGTCACCCGCCAGGTCCAGGGCATCGATCTCCTTCTTGACGCGGTTCAGAAGGGCGTCATCGTTAAGATCAATCGCATTCTGGGAAGAATCCAACGCCGCTTGCGTCAACAAAACGCACGAGAAAAAGAGCAACAGTTTGAATGACCTCATGCCTGTCCTCCTGGTGGCAGCTCTGGACCACCTGTGCTGCCGCAATTCGGGATAACCCTGCCATACGGGCTTGACCAAAAAGTTGGACGAAGCATAGCGGCCGCAACGGGCGTAGCCAATGGCGGTTTGATGTTCCAGGCGTTTATTCTGTTTCCGTTGTGGTCTCCATTTCTCACGTGGTCGATTTTCGCCGCTTTGAGGCATTCCGATCGCTTGCTGGCAAAGTACGAATCTAGAATGGCTGCATGCGATTTGGGACGCTACGATAGTGGATGAAGTTTTTGAGAAGGACACTTGCTCACGGTGACCGAGGGCGAGCGGTAGCGTTGCCACTTGAACTGCGTGGTGTCTTAGTCTTCTTATTTAGAAGACTGGCCAGGCTAGACCAAGACTAAACCTGTAACAGACATCCAGGTATTAATGCCTGGATGTTCAGCGGTCTGAGTTAGTCGGCAACGTCGGCTCCGGCTGGAGCTGGTGTTTTCACCTGAGTCGTCCGCCAAGGTTGCGTCGGGTGGCTACTCGGCTTTCTCTCGCGCAGTTTTTGACTGTGCGAGGTCGACTGAGTATCTTGACCCTGCGGGATGCATCCAAGAATCGGTAATTGGAGACGCCCCAACTCGAATCAGACCGTCGGTTTTTTGTTCGGCCGAGTATTTTTACCCCATGGGGACCATCGCAGGTAACGGCGATTTCGACTGCATTGCTCGAAAGATCTGGAAAATTCACAAAATCGAGCGAAACCGGACTAACACTTGGCGGTTTAATATCTACTTGGCGGGCCCAGTTTTACGTGCGTCTCACGTCTCTGAGGCTCAGGAAGAGTGTCTATTTACGTCATTTTAGCATAATTGGGGGGCACGACCATGAAGAGTATTGTCTCGACAGTGACCGCATTGGTACTCGTTTGCATTCTCTCCGCAACGCAGACTTTTGCCCAGGGGCAGGGTCCAGGGAATTTTAAGGCTCGTTTGCTGGAACGATTCGACGAGAACGGTGACGGGCAGCTAAATGAGGAGGAGCGAACTGCCGCTAGAGCTGCCATGCAAGAGCGACGAGGTCAGCGCGGCAACAAGGGTTCTGCTCAGGGACGTCAAGGTCAACGCGATCAAGGAAACAGGGGTCGCGGCAACGGCGGTGGACGAGGTGACTTCGGTCAAGGCGGTCGTAATAATTTTGGTTCTCGCCGCAACAATTCGGGTCAGCCTGGTCGAGGCAGATCTGGACAAGGTGTCGGCCAAGACGGACGTGGTGGTTGTCGCTCAGGTCAGGGTAGCCGTGGAGTCGGCGGTTCCGGACGGAAAGGTGGCGGAGGTTCATCTAGACGCCGTCGCTGAAAGCACTCGACTGCAGCGGCTATCCGCTAATGCGAAGCCGGACGTGCAACTGTGGAAGTATGCCCTTGAGACGGGGATGGCTCATTGGCGACGCAAGAAGGAGTGACGATGTTTGGCAGTAGGGACACTTTTGTCAGTGGCTAACAAACCCATGAAGCTGACGGCTTCGCCGCGTGGACCATTGCCACGACGTGGGATTTAGTTACTTCGGGCAAGTTGGGCCACCACTTGTAGCAGCTTGTTGCACGTTATTGCGCCGAGTGGCTATTTGCGTGGCTACTCGGGACCAGGATGGCCGAATGCTATTGGCGCCGCTACGATGATGAATGAAGTTTTTGAGAAGCACTACCGCCCTGACGCGCGCTACGCGGAAACTATCTAACTCGCCGACCGATGATTGGAAACCGAGCAACTGTTTGTCACGATGGACGTTACGGAAACACACCTGATGCGCGTTAGGCTGCAACTGTGCGGCCTACAGGCAATACACGGATCAATCTAAAAACAAGTTAGCCACACGTGAGAGTTGCTGATGAATGAGATATTGCACGAGGCGTTTCGGTATAGCGCATGGGCAACGAAGACTCTTATCGCAGTCTGTAGAGACCTCTCTATCGAACAGCTCAAGCGTCCTGCACGCGGCTTTGGCAGCATTCTCGCGACCCTCAATCACGTCGTCCTCGCGGACGCCGAATACGTGGCGATGCTCACGGGCGTCTGCCCTGCGTGGGCAACCGACGGCAACGAGCTTGAAGACCTCGATCAACTTGCGGCCCGGGTGGACGAAACAGCGGATCTCTGGGGACAATTCCTTGCCGAGCCAATTGATGCGGAGCGTTTGCTCCTGCTCCTGCTGGACGAGGGAGAGTGTGAGTGCCACGCGGCCGTGGTCGTTGCGCAGGCACTCCATCACACCAATGCGCATCGTGAGCAAATCCGTGCGGGCATCCGCAACCTGGAGGTGCAGCCTCCGGACGTGCAACCGTGGAAGTACGCCTTTGAGACGGGGAGGGCTCATCGGCGATGCAAGAAGGAGTGACGATGTCTGGCAGTAGGGACACTTCTGTCAGTGGCTAACAAACCCATGAAGCTGATGGCTTCGCCACGTGGACCATCGCCACGACGTGGGATTTAGTTGCTTCGGGCAAGTCTTCCCACCGCTCGATGACGACTTCCAAATTGGGGTCTAGGAAGATACTTTCTGCAGCGAGTGCACCGCATTTTTCAGAAATTACAATTTTCTCGCAGGAAACATCTAGGGTGTACTCCCTTCCTCACCATCGGACATTGCGATGACACGCAATGCGCCTTAGTGCGGATCAGTGCGTAACTCGCTATGTCGCCGCAACGTCAGGGCGACGTTTTTTTTCTTTTCTCTTCGCGTCGTCGGTGCAATCTGTGGAAATTTCGTCCCCTCCGCGGTCTTGAATACCAGAATCAGAAGCTTTTCCACGCTAACAAGCCGTTCCAGCGTTTGAACAGGGACGTTTAGTGTCTGTTTAACAACTTCGAGCGGGAATCGACAATCAGCGCGTAATGTGGCATTTTGGCAATGACTGTTTGAGTTTATCCACACCGGCGTCAGTGACCTGGGTGCCGCCGAGCTGCAGCGTTTGGAGCTGGGCCAATCCGTTTAGGTGCGCCAGCCCGGCATCGGTGACCTGGGCGCCCAGCAGGGCCAGCAATCGAAGTTGAGTCAGTCCTTTCAAGTGTACCAGCCCAGCGTCGGTAACATTGTTGTACCTCAGGCCCAGCGCTTCGAGCTTTGTCAGTCCCTTTAAGTGTACCAGCCCGGCATCGGTAATTTTGGTACGGCTGAGGCCCAGCATCCGGAGCTTGGTCAATTCCTTCAGGTGCATCAGTGTGGCGTCCGTGACCTTGGGGCCATTGAGGTCCACTAATACCACCGATTTGTCTGAACTCTTCTCATCAACGTTGATCCTGCCACCCAGTTTATTAATCTCGGCGATTGCCAGTTGTTGCGTAAGGCTCGGCTTGGTGGTCAGTTTTTCTTCTGGTTCCTGGAGGATGTTGGAAGATTTGTCTTCGCCGTTGTCGCTACACCCACAAATGCTAATCACAGCGATCATCGACAGACCAGTTACGGCAAACGACCGACAGATACCTTTCGTGGTTTTCATGTGATCACTCTCCAATTTCAGGAGGAGATTCACCAGCGCTGCGCTGGGAACGAGGTGACCGTATCCTAATCCGTATGCCGGTCATATTCCAGAAGCTGAATTTGGACGACTCGCGTCACTCCGTCCGGTCAGCCGCGAATTCTACTGGTGGAAGCTTTTCCAAGCAACGCGAAGTTATAGCACTTCAACTGAGACGTTCAGCAACTTCGAGTGCGAATCGATAATCAATGCACAATGTAGCATTTTGGCAATGCTCGTTTGAGATTGTTCACACCCGTGTCGGTAACCTGGGTATTTGTAAGGTACAACCTACTGAGATTTGTCAATCCCATCAGGTACACCAGCCCGGCGTCGGTGACATTGGTGTTGCCGAGGGACAATTTTTCAAGCGTGTTCAATCTCGCCAGATGCACCAACCCGGCGTCGGTGACAGAGGTATCGTAGAGTTTCAGCGTTTGGAGGTTAGTTAATCCTTTCAGATGCACTAGTCCGGCGCCTGTGATCTGCGTGTTCCGCAGGTCAAGGTATGTGAGTTGAAGCAATCCCTTCACGTGTACCAATGTGGAGTCAGTGACCTTAGAGTCGCGGAGGTGCACTTCTATCACCGACTCGTCTGGACTCTCCTCATCAATCTTGACCGTGCCCCCCAGGTTCTTAATCTCGGCGAGCTCCTGTCCTTGTTTGTGGCTCGGATTGTCGCTACACCCACAAGCGCCAATTACTGCGACCATCGACACGCCGGTTACGACAAATGAACGGTAGAAACACTTCGTGGTTCTCATGTGACCTGACTCCGATTTCAGGATGAGTTTCACTGGAGATGCTCACGGAACTACGTAAACGTATCGTAATACGTACGCTAACCGCAGTCCAGAAGTGAAATTTGAGCGATTCGCGTCACCCCACCCGTTCGATCGCAAATTTCAACATTGGGTACGGTGTGTCAAATCAAACCGTACCAAACTGCCTAACTCTGCCGTTCGTCGGCTCATCTTGACACAAATCGGATTGCTACGTAATCTACCGCCCCACCCGCGAACATTGACACGCTTCACATCTGAGGCGGATGGAGTCGCTAATGTCCGAGGTTCCGCAGATTTCCCTGGGTGTTCGTGCGCGCGCCGCCGAACTCGTTCCCTTTGTCAACCTGGTCGCTCAGCACCGATCTATCAGTACCGAGATCGATGAGGCGGTTCAGCGGGTCTTTTCCCGCCAACAATTCATTCTGGGTGACGAAGTCGCCGATTTTGAGTCGGACTTTGCGGAATCCTGCGATTCACGGTACGCAGTGGGATGTGCTTCGGGAACGGACGCCCTGATTCTGTCTCTGTTGGCTTTGAACATTGGTCCGGGTGACGAAGTCATTACGACGCCGTTCACGTTTTTCGCTACGGTCAGCGCGATTCGTCGAGTGGGAGCGACGCCGGTGTTTGTCGACATCGAGCCGGCCAGTTTCAATCTGGATTCGGAGGCGGTCGCGTCAGTCGTAACCGCAAAAACTCGGGCCATCATGCCGGTCCATTTGTTCGGTCAATGTGTTGAAATGGAACCTCTGTGGAGGCTGGCTGTTCGCAGCGGTCTAGCGATTGTTGAGGACTCGTGCCAGGCCGTTGGTGCGAAATTTCGAGGTCGCTGTGCGGGTGTACTGGGGACTTTGGGATGTTTTAGCTTCTTTCCCACGAAAAACTTGGGTGGTGCCGGCGACGGCGGATTGGTCACAGCCGACGATCCGGAACTTGCTAAGCGACTACGACGTCTGCGCGTACACGAAGCAACGGGCCACTATCAGCACAGCGAAGTCGGTATTTGCAGTCGATTGGATGCCCTGCAAGCAGCGATTTTGCACGTTAAGCTGGCTCACCTAGCAGACTGGACGATAGCGCGACAACAAAACGCTAAATGCTACGGCGAACTGTTTCGGTATTATCAATTGCTTGACGCTGTCGAATTGCCAACTGTGTTGCCCGATTGTGGTCATGTATTTAACCAGTACTGCATCCGCGTACAGGGTGGCCGGCGAGACGAGGTGTTGAAATACCTTTCTGATCGGAAAGTGGGCTGCGCAGTTTATTATCCGTTGCCACTGCACCTTCAGGAATACTTTCTGGATCTGGGCTATAGCGAGGGAAATTTTCCTGAAGCCGAAGCCGCCTCGCGGGAAGTGCTAGCATTGCCGATCTTTCCCGAGCTGCAAGCAGAACAGCAGGAAACCGTCGTACGAACGATCGCGAAGTCCTTGGGCCGTCTGGCCACTCAGGATCGCTTGTCATTGAAGAACGACTGGAAATTTCACTCGGCAATGAAACGTGCCGCTTAGCGCTAATCCTTTGTAAGGCACGTGGCTGAAGGTATTCATAAGTTCCAGCAGAATTCCGTTTTTGTCGATCGTTGGGACGATGCAGACCGATAAGAATGTGCGTCCGCTGGATTGGTTATCCCGGACGGGCCTCGGTCGTCCTAGATTACCCAACCATTGGGACTCACTGCACTCTGAGAAATCTTTCAGACGACTCACGCTCGACGCCATCCACAAAGTGTGTTTGCAGAATAGAATTGTGTGGTGGCCATAGTTTTGATGACGCCGGCCTTGCGTGAGTCGTTTCCACACGCCGGAATTCGAGTGTTATGATCCGACACTTTATCACTGCATTAGTGCTTGTCCCAGTACTGCCGGCCGCACTGCTGTTAGGCGACGGTATTTCGGACAGTCGCGACAAATGGACCGCAGTGGCACTGAACTATTGCCGGGCCTCGTTTCACCGCATCCGCCGGAATTCGTCACCAAGGATTTTGATTGAGGAGCAGGAGAAGATCCTGAATAACCTGAATCTGAACAGCATTGCCGACGAAGAAGTAATCCGGCTGTATTCTGCTGTATTGGATGAAATTCGTCATGTGCAAATTGCGGACAAGGATCGTCGAATTCTCAAGCAGAAGTATAAGCAAGTGATACGGCGGCATTTGGGAGCCAATATTCTATTGTTTGGCACTCAAATGGCGACCGCTGAGTTCGGAACGGCTGTCCGCACCGGCGTCAATAGTTGGTGGGACTTCCGGGATTTGTCCAGTCACCGAGATCTAGATATTTGGCGGATCGACAAACAGCGCATGGGGGATGTGGTCGATAAGTCGACTCACTTCTTGGACTCCTTTTGGAAGTTGGCACAGAAGAATAACATTCCAGATCGTTGGCTAGTTCGCGCCGACGATCTGGAAAAGCTTCAAATGACGCTGCAGGAGCAGGATCCGATTGTTCGACTGCGAGTACTGAAACGGATGGAAGGGTTTATGGAATGTTACCCGCCTTACTGGTATTACGTGGCGCGGACGCAACAAACGTTGGGTCAATTGTTTGCCGCAGAAAACACGTACGACAAACTTGCCGACTTGGCGGCAGGTCACTTTCGCAAGGACGACATGCTTGCGGCCGGATTGGCCAACCGGGCAGCGATTCAGGAATTCCTGGGCCAACCCGGGGCGGTCGAAACGGCTGAGGAAGCCTTGAAGTTTTCAACAGATGTCTGGGAAGCTAATCTTATGTGTGCCCAAGTATTGGTGCGTAATAGACGAAACAAAAAGGCAGAAGACGCCATCCTTAGAAACCTGGATGTCAATCTGGAACGTGAACGAAGTCTTGCGGCATTGCTATCGTTATATTGTTACTCGAAGAACGAAAAAAAATTAATTGTGCTGCTTAGCAAGGAATCGGTGCTGCACGATGTGCCAATTCCCATTTTGTTCGAATGCACCAAGAAGCTGAAGATCAAGAAATTTCCAAGTGTGGTCACAGAATCGTTTGCCGAATCCCTATATGCATATCCCAGTATCAACTTTGGGCGTGACGATTTCGTCATTGCCGCCGATTCGAACTGGAAGCTTCAAAATGCACGCGTGTCAGTTCAGTTTGGTGACCGGAAATTCGAACACCCGCAACTGGAAATTTCTCGAGGTAACCTACGCATTCGATTTCGGGGAGTACTGGACTTGGGAAGTCCTCTAAAACCGAAAGGTAGCGTATCCGATGCCACCTTGATTCTTGAATATCCCCAGACACCTGAAGTGCGGTTGTTCCTGAGCCAACTGATTCCGACTGGATATCAATCTAACGATATCGATGTGATTTCGCGTCCCGGTCTGCCCGCACAAACAGCGAGGATTGCCCGACGGCATGGAGTGTTACGAATCGCTTCCGTGGAAATGGGCGGCACACGACTGCCGGTATTTCAGGCAAAGAATCCCACGTTGATACAAGCAGTCGACATGCCAGGGTCGGGCCAAAACACGATCACCGATGCACCAGATGGTCAACAAATCGAGTTGACCGAGCTTGATCCAGCTCCACCACCGCCCCCATCCGACGATTAGGTTAAAATTCGATTCGGTCTGGAATTTCCTTTATCTTGTCGTTCGCTTTAGAATCGAAGCTTGATTGTATTCGTCGTTGCCAAGTCAATTCAGCCATACGGACGCCTAATTCGATGCGGCCGCTTTGCGATCTGTCTCGAGATGAACTGGTTCAATGGTGCCATTCGCACTCACAGCCCGCGT
>Ga0310123_10002972_pt1 | contig 13312 bp, 10 predicted proteins | sample CB6_AW_1057_MG_FD_203505 | JGI IMG/M metagenome (GOLD analysis project Ga0310123, IMG submission 203505) | Marine microbial communities from Western Arctic Ocean, Canada - CB6_AW_1057 | ecosystem: Environmental > Aquatic > Marine > Oceanic | place: Canada: Western Arctic Ocean | collected... | reverse complement strand
CGCCGCAGCCAGTGCCGCAACAACATGAAACAGCTCGGCTTGGCCCTGATGAACTACCACGAGACCTTCAATGTCTTCCCACCGTCGTATGTCAACGGTGGCGAGGTCCGCAGCAACTACTACCTGCCGTATGGTCAAATCAAGAACCACACCGGCTACCTGCTGCTGCTGCCCTACATCGACCAGGAGCCGATGCACAATGCGATCGACTTCCGGTTTGCGACCGGCATGGCCGATTGGCGGGCCCGGGGCGGCGGACAACGCCAGCCGGCAATCGAAGACAAGAATCTCGAGGTGCTGCGATGCCCCTCGGATGCCAACTTCGATGACCCGCACTCCTACGGATGGCAGAATATGTACACCATCCACAACGCGAGCCGGGTCAGCTATGGCTTCGTTCACCGGCAGCACGAGTACGGCATCTACGCTTGCTACAGCATGGACATCTACTGGCAATGGGAGTATTCCGGTGGCCAGTGGAGTAAGAAGTACACCAAGAGTGTCTTCGGCAAGAACGGCGCTGCCAAGATCACCGACATCGACGACGGCGCGTCGCAGACGATGTTGATGATCGAGACTCCGTACCGGAAATGGTCGCGTGCGTATGGCCCCTACCTTCAGGCCTACACGCACACGCACAACATCCTGCCCATGCAGTATGGCATCAACTACGACTATCGTGGTTCGGCCCGTCCGTATGCGTGGGGTCCGGGCAGTCGCCACGATGGCGGATGCCATGTGCTCTTCGGAGACGGCCGCGTGACATTCGTCAACGAGACGCTTGAACGCGCAACCATCAACGCGATGGTGACCATCACAGGACGCGAAGCTGTTGAGCTCGGAGAGCGATTCTAGGTTCGCCGATTCGCCGCTCTGCGGCGTGATGGATGATTCTTGGCCGGGTACGGTTCGATCACGAGCCGTACCCGGCTTCTTTTCTATCGAGATTTCAGCCCCCACCGCGGGTCAGCCGTTTTTCCCAACCCAGCCACCTCGTTCCAACGTACGATGGCAAAGAGATCCTCGACGCCGACGGGGCGACCGACTGAAACCATGCGTGCTGATGTGGGGAGAACCGCTGCGATGGCTCGACGATTGACCTGCCTGCTGCCCAACCTGCTGGTGTTGACCTTGGCTATGGTCCTGTGGGGTTGCGACCAGTCCAAGCCGTCGCGACTCAAGGCGCCCGGCGGACGAACTCTCGGACACGTCGTCGGCTGGGTCACGCTCGACGGCAATCCACTCGCCGGTGCTCAGGTCGACTTTCACAATGACGTCACCCGCACCTGCTCGGCCGGTACCGACGAGAACGGTCGCTACGAACTGAAATACAATCGCAAGCTGAAAGGGGCTCCGGTGGGTGAGCACCGGGTCGCCATCGGACTCTTCGGCAGCAACTCCGAAGACCCCACCGATGAACCACTGCCGGAATTCTACAACAAGAAGACCATCCTCAAGGCCACCGTCCGCGAGGGCCCCAACTCGATCAGCTTTCACCTGAGCACTCCTCAGGGTGCCAGCGATGTGTCCGAACTGGGAGAAGTCCGAGGACTGATCCTGCTCGATGGCAACCCGATCGGAGGTGCCAAGCTGGTGTTCCAGAGAGACGACGGGAGCATGGCCGAGGGAATCAGCGACCCGCTGGGACACTACGAAATGACCTTCACCGAAAAACGCATCGGTGCACAGGTCGGGTCGAATCGAGTCACGGTCTCCAAGACCGACCAGGAAGGACACGAACTGATCCGCTCGGTCTACAACAGCCAGACGACACTCAAACGGCTCGTCGAACCCGGTGAGAACCAGATCAACTTCAACCTGACCACCAGGGATCTGCCCGAACAGACGCCCACCGACGTGCCAACCAAGACGTCTCCCAAGACCCCCGACAAGGGCAGTTGACACTCCGGTCATCTTGCGAGGATGATGACGGTGTCGAGAGGGCCACTCGGCACGGAACTCTCGCAGCTACTTTCAACAGGGATCTCCCGCGATGCCAGGATCGGCCCGTCGACGCTCACCCGGCTTCTCGCTGATCGAATTGATCATCGTGACCGGAATCATCGCGGTGCTGATCGCACTGCTGCTGCCGGCGATCCAGCTGGCTCGCGAGGCGGCTCGCAAAACTCACTGCCGAGCCAACCTCAAGCAAATCGGCCTGGGACTGCTCGATTACCACCAGACACACCAGGTGCTGCCGCCCTCTTACATCAATGGAGGCGAATACCATTCCCAGAGCTACATTGCCAGCGGTGCGGTCCGCAACTTCACCGGCTACCTGTTGCTGCTGCCCCACGTCGAGCAGGGAGGAATCGCCAAGTCCATCGACTGGAACCAGGCCACCGGGACGGCCGACTGGTACGGGCTGGGGGGAGGCGGCAGCCAGGCGGTGCTCGACAAGCTCGAGATCGACCTGTTTCGCTGCCCCTCGGATGTTCGCTTCGACGACCCGCACAGCCAGACCTTGCCGACCATGTACGCGATCAGCAACGCCACCCGAGTCAGCTACGGGTTCGTGCACCGCAGCCACGAATACGCGGTCGTGAAGACCTACCGGGCCGATCGGGCCAACAACAAGACGGCGTTCGGAAAGAACGGGGCCACGCGAATCCGAGACATCTTCGATCCGCACATCGCTACGATCCTCCTGATCGAAACCCCGTTTCGAAAAGCGAACGCCGCCTTCGGACCCTTCCTGCAGGCCTACGTGCACACCCACCCGATCCTGCCGATCCAGTACGGGATCAACTACGACTACCGCGGACAGGGAGTGCCCTATGCCTGGGGCGCCGGCAGCCGACACGATGGAGGAGCCCATGCCCTGTTTGTCGACGGCAGCGTGAGGTTTCTCAACGAGAGTATCGAGGGATCGATCCTGACCACGATCTGCACGATCTCGATGAACGACCTCGCCGAGACGCCCTTCTAGCCAGGCCATTTCGATACCGCGCCGGACGCCCACCGTCCTCGCACCACGTCGATTCGGCACGGGCGACGAACCCGGCCGAGACTATTTTTTTGGCAAATCGGGAATATACGCTGGTCGTGGTGGCTCTGAATTGTTGCAATAGACGCCCGTGATCCACATCGTTTGACAAGCACAAGCAGAGGAGTACCGATGAAGAAGCTCATGACATCCCTGATGGTCGCCGCCCTGATGGCCGCCCCGATCGGCTGCGGTGGTGGACCCGGCTCGTCCGGAGACAACCCCGGTGGTGACGGAACGCCGATTTCGACCGGCGACGTGGGACCCGGTGGCGAGACCAAGAAGTCGCCCGCCGAGGGAGATCCCAAGACGGGTGAGGTCACCACGGACGCCGATGTCCTGAAACTCCAGGGCGAAGGCGGCGAAGCCGATCCGCTGGCTCCGATCAACAAGGGCGGGGGCGGCAACTAGCCTCTCCGGTCCCGGCAGTCTCGCTGGATGTTTCCCAGGCTTCGGCCAGCTGTTTTCGATCCGAGCCATCCGGGCACGGTCGATGGTTGTTTTGAAGTTCAAGTGAGTAGAGCAACAACGATGAAGAAACTATTTGCGACAATGCTCAGTGTGGTCGTGCTGACCTGGGCCGGATTTGGCTGTGATGGAAATCCGACCGGTTCCGGTGACAGTATGCCCTCTCCATCGGCCGACCCCGCCGCGGGTGATGACGGTGGCGGAGAAACCGCAAAGCCCTCGGCCGGCAAGGCCACCAAGGCCGACGAATCCGGAGACAAGAAAGGGGGCTAGCCGCCCTCTGTACGACCTGAAACCGACGACTTCAACAGGACCGGTTCACCGATCGAGGTGATCCGGTCCTGTTTGCTTGGCACGAGCATCCCCATCAATCCTTCATTGCCTCGGCCCACCACAGCCGCGACAATCGAACTCGATGCGATTCTCCTCACTCCGCATGCTCGACCAACCGGCCCGACTCTGCCTCGCCTTCGCAGTGCTCGGCAGCGCCCTGCCGGCCGACGAGCCACCACCGCTCACTCCGCAGGCTACCCGGTTCTTCGAAATGAAGATCCGGCCGGTCCTGGTGACTCACTGCTACCCCTGCCATTCGGCCCGGGCCGCCGCGGTGAAGAAACTGCGGGGAGGCCTGAGGCTGGACAACCGCGAAGGGGTCCGCAAGGGAGGCGATAGCGGGGAGGTGATCGTGCCGGGTAAACCCCGGCAGAGCCTGCTGCTGAAGGCGATGGAGTACCAGACACTCGAGATGCCTCCCAAGGGGAAACTGCCTCCGGAAGTCATCGCCGATTTCCGGACCTGGATCACCCGGGGCGCAGCGGACCCCAGACGGGGTGACGCCGCAGGCCACTCGCGGATCAACATCGAACAGGGACGCAAGCACTGGGCCTACCAGCCTCTGAAGAGACCAACGGTTCCCCGACTCAGATCACCGAACAACTCCTCGCCCATCGACGCCTTCCTGCTGGCCCGGCTCGAGACCGCTCGGCTGAAACAGGTCGAGCAGGCAGACCGTGGAGTGCTCCTGCGACGGATCCACTTCGACCTCGTGGGACTGCCGCCGACACCCAGGCAAATCGAAGACTTCGTGAACGACGACTCGCCACAGGCCTACAACCGACTCGTCGACCGGCTGCTCGCTTCACCCCACTTCGGAGAACGCTGGGGACGACACTGGCTGGATGTTGTTCGCTTTGCCGAGTCGATCACGTTGCGAGGGTTCCTGTTTCCCGAGGCCTGGAGATACCGCGACTACGTCGTCGAGTCGTTCAACGCCGATCACCCCTTCGAGAACTTCGTCCAGGAACAGGTCGCCGGTGACCTGCTGCCAGCCAAGACGCTCGCACAACAACAACGCAACCTGGTCGCCACCACGTTCCTGGCACTGGGCAACAACAATCTCGAGGACCAGGACAAGGACAAGCTGAGGATGGATGTCGTCGATGAGCAACTCGAGACGATCTCTCGAGGCTTCCTGGCTCAGACGATCGGCTGTGCACGATGCCACGACCACAAGTTCGACCCGATCCCCACTCGAGACTATTACGCCCTGGCCGGAATACTCCGCAATACCAGGACACTCAACCACGCCAACGTCTCGAAATGGATCGAGCTGCCACTGCCCACCGACCCGGCCCAGGCAGCAAGGATCTCGCAGTACAAGCAGCAGGTGGCCAGCCTCGAAGCCCGCATCAAAACGCTCAAGACCACAACCACACCCGCCAATCGCCTCGCACCACTCCCGCTCTCACAAGTCGCCGGCGTCGTCGTCGATGACCTCAAGGCCGTGACCAGCGGCCGCTGGATGAAGTCTCAACACACCAGAAGCTACATCGGGTCCGGCTACAGCCACGACATGGGTGAGCAAAAGGGGGGAAAGACCGCTCGCTTTCGACCCAAACTTACCCGCGACGGGATCTACGAGGTCCGGTTTGCCTACACGCCCGGATCCAATCGCAGCCCGGCCGTCCCGGTCACAGTCACCGGAACCGATGGCAGCAAGACGATCACGATCAACCAGAAACTGACGCCGCCACTGGGTGGCCGGTTCATCTCCCTGGGACGCCACCGCTTCCTGCGAAACGGACTCAACGAGGTCCTGGTCACCAACACGGGTACCGTCGGAGTGGTGATCATCGACGCGGTACAGTTCCTGCCCGCGACACCCGCCGAAAAGAAACCGATACCGAAGCCCACCCCCAGCACTCCTCGCCGCAAGAATACGGCCGCCGGCCAGAAACAGCTGGCCCTGTTGCAACGGCAACTGAAAGCCCTCAGGCAGCAGGCTCCCAGTCAACCGATGTACATGTCGGTCCAGGAAGAGGAATCGATCAAGGACACCCGGATCCACGTGCGTGGCAACGTCCACAACCTCGGCGTCTCGGCACCACGAGGCTTCCTGCAGGTGATCTCGTTCGACTATCGACCCCTCTTCAACGACAAGCAGAGCGGGCGACGCCAGCTGGGCCGCTGGATCGCTCATCGAGACAACCCGCTCACCGCCCGCGTGCTGGCCAATCGGCTGTGGCACTGGCTGTTCGGATCGGGCCTGGTCCGCACCACCGACAACTTCGGCACGACGGGCGAATTGCCCTCCCACCCCAAACTGCTCGACTACCTCGCGTCGCGGCTGATCGAACAGAACGGGTCGGTCAAGAGCGTGCTCCGCGAACTGGTCCTCAGCCGCACCTACCAACTCGCCTCCCGCTCCGAAACTCGAGCCCTGGCCCTCGACCCCGACAACCGCCTGCTCTGGAGAATGAACCGAAAACGGCTCGATGCCGAGAGCCTGCTCGATGCCATCCTGTTCGCCAGCGGCCGCCTGCAGAGGGATCTGGGAGGCCCGCTGATTCGACCCGATACCTCCAACGACTACAACTACCGCCACGACAGCAACCGACGCGCCCTCTACTGGCCCGTACTCCGCAACTCGCTGCCGGAACTGTTCAAGGTCTTTGACTTCGCCAATCCGAGCATGGTGACCGGTCGCCGAGAGAGTTCCGCGACCACACCCCAGGCCCTGTTCCTGATGAACAACCCCTGGGTCATCGAGCAGTCCGACCACGCCGCCGGCCGCATGCTCGAACTCGAACCACTCGACGACCGCCGAAGAATCCGACTCGCGGTACTTGCCACGCTGGGACGCCCGCCCACGGACAACGAATTGGAGTCGATGCTGGTATTCGTGCGACCGGAAAACGACGATGAAGACACCAGGCAACGGAAGTGGTCCCAGCTGATCCAGATCCTGTTTGCCTCGATCGACTTCCGCTACCTTCGATGAAACGGCGACGTCCGCCACACCAGACGCCCGGGAACGTGGAAACATGTCACAGGCCAGCCTCTCGCGTCGGCAAGCCCTGGGAACCGTAGCCTGCGGCTTCGGCCAACTGGCACTCTCGGGCCTGCTGGGCAATCCGGCCGCCGCCGCAGTCGACAATCCACTCGCTCCCCGAACACCCCACCTCGCCCCTCGAGCCAAGCGGATCATCTTCCTGTTCATGCAGGGAGGACCAAGCCACGTCGATTCGTTTGACTACAAGCCACAGCTGTTGAAGCGGGACGGTGAGACCCTGCCCTTTGACGACGCGCGGGTCATCGCCAAGTCGGGGAAACGAGGCAGCCAGCAGCTGCTCAAGAAACCGCTCTGGAAGTTCAGGCAATACGGCGAGTCGGGACGCTTTGTGTCGGACCTGTTCCCCGAAACCGCCCGGCACGCCGACTCGCTCTGCCTGCTGCACTCGATGCACACCGAGGGAGTCGCACACGGTCCGGCCACGCTGTTTTTGCACTGCGGGTCCACGAACTTCGTCCGCCCCTCGATGGGTGCCTGGGTCAATTACGGACTCGGCAGCGAAAACGAAAACCTCCCCGGCTTCGTCTCAATCTGCCCCTCCCCGGGCAACGGTGGTGCCCGCAACTACGGCAGCGCGTTCCTGCCTCCGGTCTACCAGGGCACGACCATGGGCGTCGCCGGAGGATCGGCAGCAGATGCCAGGATCCGCGACCTGGTCAACACCCGGCTGCCACGCAAAGAGCAACGACAGCAGTTTCAGTTGTTACGGGCACTCAACTCCGGTCAACTGCCCCAGGGGCCCAGGGACACCGAACTGGAAGCGGTGATCAACTCGTTCGAACTCGCCTGGCGGATGCAGAACCACGCTCCCGATATCCTCGACCTCTCCGGCGAAACCGCCGCGACACAGGCCCTGTACGGGATCAACCAGGACCCGACCAACGATTTCGGACGGCAGTGCCTGATGGCCCGACGACTCAGCGAAGCCGGCGTCAGATTCATCCAGGTCACCTACGGCGACGGCTCGCCCAACCCGGCCTGGGACCAGCACTCGAACCTGCCCAAGCATGCCGAGCACGCCCGACGGGTCGACAAGCCGATCGCCGGACTGCTGACAGACCTCGAGCAACGAGGACTGCTGGAAGACACGATCGTGTGGTGGGGCGCCGAATTCGGCCGCACACCCTACGCCCAGAACCGGGGGACCGGTCGAGACCACAATCCCAACGGCTTCACCGTCTGGCTGGCCGGAGGCGGACTGAAGAGAGGCTTTGCCTACGGCAGCACCGACGAGTTCGGCCACGCGGCTGTGGACAAGAAAATGCACATGCACGATCTCCACGCCACGCTGCTGCACCTGATGGGAATCGACCACCTGCAACTCACCTATCGCTACTCGGGTCGCGATTTCCGACTCACCGATGTGCACGGCGAGGTCGTCCACGAACTGTTCAGCTAGCCGATCGACCCAAGGACTCAACAGGATGCTGCTGAAACTGCTGATCCTGTTCGTCCTCCTCCCGCTGCTGGATCTCTGGTTGCTGTTCACCCTCGCCGACGGCCTGGTCAGCTTCGGCGTCACCGTCGCAGTGGTCGTGGCCACGGGCATCGTGGGTGCATCACTGGCCAAGCGGCAGGGCCTGGCGGCCTGGAAGAACTTCAACGCGGAAGTGAGCCGGGGTGCACTGCCCGCCGATGCGATGCTCGACGGAGTCCTGATCCTGCTGGCCGGGGCGGTGCTGATTACGCCCGGGCTGATCACCGACGCCATCGGCCTGGCACTGCTCGTGCCCCCGCTGAGACGCCTGGTCCGCAAGGGACTGGTCGCAAGACTCGCATCGAAAATCCAGTTCGCTGCGGTCGCCTCGCCCCACTTCCCCGGCGCAGACAACCCCGACCCACCACCCGAGGCAACGGTGATCGACGCCGAATTTCACCGCCACGAACCTTAGACCAAACCCCGGCCACCCACACACCTCCCACACATTTGGACCCCTCCGCATGAACCACAATGTCTCGCGACGCGGATTCCTGGCCGGAGCCTCGACCACAGCGGTCACCGGATCTCTGCTGGCCAACCGGGCGGCACCTTCCGAGACCCTCCGCATCGGACTGATCGGCTGCGGCGGGATCATGAACGCCCACTCCCGCAGCCTCAGCCACTTCGCATCCCACGTCCACATCTCGTGGCTGTGCGACGTCGATCCCCGGCAGATGAACCGCATCGCCACGGTGGTCTCGAGATACCAGAAGACCGCGCCGAAGCGGACCGGGCGGTTCGAGGACATTGTCGAGGACGACAACGTCGACGTGGTCATCATCGGCACGCCGCACCACTGGCACGCTCGTATCGCCCTGATGGCACTCGCGGCCGGTAAGGACATCTACCTCGAGAAGCCGATGTCGCACGTCTTCAACGAGGGTCCGGCGATCATCGCCGCGGCGCGGAAGTTCAAGCGAGTGGTCCAGCACGGGTCTCAGATGAGATCCAGCCCCGTCACCGCGGCGGCCGGAAAACTGCTCGACTCGGGGCTGATCGGAGACATCCGCATCACCAAGGCCTGGAACGTGCAGCGACGGGGGACCCGAAAAGTGGTCGCCGATGCCCAGCCGCCCTCCGAAGTCGACTACGACCGCTGGCTGGGTCCGGCTCCGGTCCGAGGCTTCAACGTCAACCGGTTTCACCGCAACTGGCGAGTCTACCGCGACTACGGCAACGGAGACATCGGGGACGACGGAATCCACGACCTCGACATGGCACGCTGGGGACTGGGTGTCACCACTCAGCCGATTCGCATCACCGCCCACGGCAGCCACTCGGTGTACCGCGGAGACAGCCGGGGTGACCGCGAGTACCCCGACAACATGATGGTCAACTACGAGTACGCCGACGGCAGAGTGCTGATCTACGAGGATCGGCTGTTTACTCCCTACGGCATGCACGGCTACGACAGCGGAAATGCCTTCTACGGCACCGACGGGTACATGATCTTCTCGCGTCGAGGAGCCTTCAGCACGTTCCTGGGACCCAAGGGGAAACCGGGTCCGACCGAACCGAAGGAGACACGGACCCAGAGAGGCTACGCGCCCCACATGGCCAACTTCCTCGACTCGGTCCGCTCACGAAACTTCAAGACCCGTGCCAGCGCCGAAATCGGACACCTCTCCTGCAGCCTCGTCCACCTCGGAGAAGTCGCCTACCGCACCCGTGGACGACTCGAATTCGACCCAAAAACCGCAGCCTTCACCAATGCGCCCGACGCCACGCGGCTGCTGACCAAGGACTACCGCAAGGGGTACGAATTGCCCGACGTCTAGACCACCTGCCGCAGGGACTGGCTCCAGAGCCCCGCCCGAGGCGGGGCGCCGGTGCCTGTCCCGGATTCTGACAGCCGGTTCCCAAGACCGGGACAGGCACCTCCCGCCCCCCCCCCCAAGGGTGGGGCTACGGAGCCAATCCCTGAAGCCGCGGCGTTGGTCTTTCAACCCAACACAACGCTGGTGTTGAGTCGACCGGTGGTGAAAGGATAAACTGAGGGATCAGCCGCACCCGATGCATGAAGACAGGGTCCCACACCCTTGGCTTTTTCACCCAGAGTGAGATTCGCTCGATGACCGCTCATCGCTCGCCCGTCCCCGCCGCCCACCCCCGCTTCTCGAGGAGAACAGCGGTCCAGGCCGGCGCCATCGGGCTGTTGGGTCTTGGAGGCAACCACCTGAGTGCCCTGCGGGCCGAGGGGGGTGAGGCATCCGCGGCACGGCGGCACAAGTCGGTGATCTACCTGTTCCTCTCGGGTGGTCTGGCCCAGCACGAGAGCTTCGACATGAAGCCGGATGCGCCGGATCGCATCCGTGGCGAATTCCTGCCGATCGACACCAAGGTCCCCGACATCCGCATCTGCGAGCACTTGCCGCAGTTGGCCCGGATCGCCGACAAGTGGGCACTGCTCCGCTCGCTGACTCACCCCTACAACGAACACTCGCAGGGCCACGCCGCGATGCTGACGGGGATGACTCCTCGCGGACGCGGCTTCAGCGGCAGCAAGCCCCAGGCGACCGATTACCCCTGCATCGCCAGCGTCGTCGGCACCCAGATGCCCCGCAACAACAACCTGCCCCCCGCGGTCGTGCTGCCCGAACGGCTCGTCCACGTCACCGGCCGGGTCATCCCCGGTCAGTTCGCCGGGCTGATGGGTCCCGAACACGACCCGTGGTTCATCGAAGCCAGCCAGTTCCGCTCGAGCCAGTACTACCACGGAGCCTTTCCCGAGTACGGGTTCCACCGCACCACCGGCGCCCACACTCCCGACAACTACCGGTTCGCCGCACCCAGCTTCTCGCTGCCACCCGGTGTGCTCGCACCGCGATTCAAGAACCGGGTCGGGCTGCTCGAGACCATCGACGCCCAGCGCAAGCACCTCGATCGCACGGTCGCCGTCGGCAGCTTCGACCGATACCGCCAGGAGGCCGTCTCGCTGCTGCTCGACGGAGGTGTCCACAAGGCCCTCGATGTTCACTCGGCACCCGCCAAAGTCCAGGACCGCTACGGGCGGAACAGTTTCGGCTGGAGCTGCCTGATGGCCTGCCAGTTGGTCGAGGCCGGTGTCAGCCTGATCCAGCTCAACCTCGGCAACAACGAGTCGTGGGACACTCATGAGGCCTGCTTCCGGAACATGCGCGAGTACCTGCTGCCGCCGACGGACCAGGCGGTGGCGACCCTGATCGAGGATCTTGATGAGCGAGGTCTGCTCGAGGACACGCTGATCGTGATGGCCGGAGAATTCGGACGGACCCCCAGGATCGTCCCCTCCAGCCGCACCAAGACACCCGGCCGCGATCACTGGGGTCCGGTGCAGACGGTGTTCTTTGCCGGAGGCGATGTGCGAGGCGGTACGGTGGTGGGAAGTACCGACCGGATCGGAGGCTACCCGGTGGCCAACACGTACAAGCCCGAGAACATGGCGGCGACCATCTACGAGCACCTCGGGATCCCGCGGACCGCCGCGTGGTACGACAAGCTCGAGCGCCCGCACCAGATCTACCACGGTGAACCGATCGTCGAGCTGAAGCAGGGAGCGTGATGAGTCGAGTCGATCCCCACTCGCCGATCGCACAGGCACTCTCGCGACGCACGTTGCTCGTCGCCGGAGCCGCCGGGTTCTGCGGACTCGATGCCGCACAGTTGCAGGCGGCCCAACAGGACCAGCCCGTCGCCACGCCCGGCTCATCCCGCCACGGCCCGGCACGCTCGACTATCCTCATCTGGCTCTCAGGCGGCACGTCACACATCGACACCTTCGACCTGAAACCCAAGGCGGCCCGAGAGTTCCGGGGGCCGTTTCAACCGATCGCCACCTCGGCTCCGGGTGTCGAGATCAGCGAACACCTGCCGATGCTGGCCCGACAGGCCCACCACTGTGCCATCATCCGCTCGCTGGGACACTTCCGCCGCGGCACCGGAGACCACCACGCCGGGTACTACTACAACCTCACCGGACGGGCTCCCGATGACAGCTTCCGCCAACTGCTGAACTCGAGGACGCCGAGAAAGACCGACTGGCCGTTCATCGGCAGCGTCGTCGGCCAGCAGATGCCGCCGCACCCCTACCTGCCCCAGGCGGTCTCGCTACCCCACAAGCCCGGTGCACCTCAGTACACCCGCCCCGGCCAGTTCGCCGCCAACCTCGGCATCATCCACGACCCGGTCTACGTCTACGGTGATCTCGACAAGCCGCTGAAGTTCACCGCGCCCGCCCTGTCGCTCAATGGCGACATCACGCTCGATCGACTCAAGAACCGACGCGGACTGCTCGAAACCCTCGACACCGCCACAAGGCGAGTCGATCACTCGCACGCCACCCTCGACTGGTCGACCCACCAGCAACGTGCCTTCAGCTTCCTCGGCTCACAAGCCACCAAGGACGCCTTCGATATCGCCTCCGAACCGCAGTCGGTCCGAGATCGTTACGGAGACGACCTGAACGCGATGAGCATGCTGATGGCCCGGCGGCTGGTCGAGGCCGGTGTGCCCTTCGTGTCGGTCTTCTGGAAGGGCGACAAGAAGGCCGCCGAAAAACTCAACTGCAAGAGCGGAGGTGGCTGGGATACTCATGGCAACAACTTCGTCTGCCTTGAAAAATACCTGCTGCCACGATTCGATCGCCCCTTCTCAGCCCTGATCGAAGATCTCGACGATCGAGGACTACTCGATCAGACACTGCTGATGGTCAACAGCGAGATGGGCCGCAAGCCCAAGATCGGCGACCCCCGGTCCGGAGGCGTCACCGGGCAGGGACGCGACCACTGGACGCACGCCCAGAGTATCCTGCTGGCCGGTGGCGGCATCCGAGGCGGCCAGGCCTACGGCACATCCGACAAGGTCGGTGCCTACCCCGCCGACAAACCGGTCGCCCCCGAAGACGTCGCCAAGACGGTCTACCACGCCATGGGACTGGGCAACCCCGAAGCGATCGACAGCCAGGGCCGCCCCTACCGGATCCTGGAAGAAGGCGAACCCCTGACCGAACTCTTCTAGCCGCCCCCCGCCCCCCAGGGACTGGCTCCAG
>Ga0310123_10002971_pt1 | contig 13315 bp, 9 predicted proteins | sample CB6_AW_1057_MG_FD_203505 | JGI IMG/M metagenome (GOLD analysis project Ga0310123, IMG submission 203505) | Marine microbial communities from Western Arctic Ocean, Canada - CB6_AW_1057 | ecosystem: Environmental > Aquatic > Marine > Oceanic | place: Canada: Western Arctic Ocean | collected... | reverse complement strand
CTCGGCAATGGTGGTGACATTGGCGTCACCTGGAGTTGGCAAAGCTGCACAGGGAGAGCAGTCGGCTTCGAAGAAGCCGACTGCTCGCAAGTCGACGACCCGGAAACTCTCGACGCGTCGCCGCGGCGCGGCGCAACCGGCGGTTCCCCAGGCCGCCCTGACCGGGTCGGCTCGCGAAATCGTCGACTTCACCAATACCCAGGTCCGCCAGGGTTGGACCGACAACGAGATCAAACCCTCGTCGCTGGCGGGTGACACCGAGTGGATTCGTCGAGTGCACCTGGACCTGGTCGGTGCGATTCCGTCGCTGGAGGTGGTCGAGGCGTTTCTCAAGGATCGCGACCCGGCCAAGCGGACCAAGCTGATCGACAACCTGCTGGATGATCCGGGATACGTCCGCAACTGGACGACGATCTGGAGCAACCTGCTGATCGGTCGGCGGACACCTCGGCGAGTCAGCCGCGGGGGCATGCGGAAATTCCTCCGTGAGGCGTTCGCACGGAACCGTCCCTGGGACAAGGTGGTCTACGATCTGGTCTCGGCCGAGGGTCATTTCGAGCGGAACGGAGCGGTCAACTACCTGCTGGCCCAGATGACCATGCGCGACGACGGTGTCCAGGCGACCGCCAAGACGACGCGGCTGTTCATGGGGATCCAGGTCCAGTGCACGCAGTGTCACAACCACCCGTTCAACGACTGGCAGCAAAACCAGTTCTGGGAATTCAACAACTTCTTCCGGCAGGCCCGCCGTGTGGACCATCGCAAGTACGATCCCAAGAGCGGTCGCATGGTCGATGACTACTCGGAACTGGTCTTTACCGATTTCAACGAGAAGGTCTTTTTCGAGCAGCGTGCCGGCACGTTGCAGATGGTCGAGCCGCGGTTCTTCGAGACCCGGGTCAACGCCAAGCCGTCGACCGATCTCCGGAAAGAGCTGGCCAGGTTGATGGTGGCCGGCGACAACCCGCTGATTGCCAAGGCGATGGTCAATCGGACCTGGGGGCATTTCTTCGGCTACGGATTCACCAAGCCGCTGGACGACATGGGTCCCCACAACCCCTCGACCCATCCCGAGTTGCTCGAGCGGCTGTCTCGAGAATTCGTCAAGGCGGGCTACGACGTCAAGCAGTTGGTCGGATGGATCTGCAATTCCGAGCCGTACCACCTGACGAGCCGACTAGGAAATGACAATGCCGTGGACAATCCCGGGGCGGGCGAGTCGCCGTTGTTCAGCCACATGTACGTCAAGGGGATGGAGGCCGAGCAGCTCTACGATTCGCTGATCGTGGCCACCGGTGCTCACAAGGCGGGTGGCTCGGGCTGGGAGGAATCCGAGCGGCAGCGTCAGAAGTGGCTGCGTCAGTTCGTGATCGCCTTCGGGACCGACGAGAACGACGAGGCGACGACTTTCAACGGGACGATTCCCCAGGCACTGATGATGATGAACGGAGAGTTGGTCACCAAGGCGACCAGTGCCGAGCGAGGCAGCTTTCTGAACACGGTGCTCTCGGGTGCCGGCACCGACGCCGTCCGCGTCCGCCGACTGTTCCTCTCGACACTCACCCGAGAACCCTCACGCCGAGAACTCGCGGCGGCTCAACAGCTGCTCAAGGACAACCGCGACAATCCGATCTCGGCCTACCAGGACCTGTACTGGGCCCTGCTCAATTCCAACGAGTTCATTTCCAACCACTAGCACTGCGACTGACAATCACCAGGCGGGAGAGACGTTCATCGAATCGAAGAGTTCGTCTCGGTTTATTTGTAGGATCCCGACGACAACACACTCGACGGGCCCCAAGAAAGGTAAGACTGATGCATCTTCCAACACCCCAGGGCATGAGCCGACGGCACTTCATGCAACACATGGCCACGGCCGCGGCGACCGTGCCCGCCCTGCAGTTCATCTCCGACGTCCGGGCACACGCTCAGGACATCAAGAAGGCCCAGAAGGCCTGCATCCTGATGTGGATGGGCGGTGGACCTCCGACGATCGACATCTGGGACCTGAAGCCGGGTTCGAAGAACGGCGGCGAATTCCAGCCGATCGACACCAGGGGCGATCTGCAGATCAGCGAGCACATGCCCAAGACGGCCATGCAGATGGACAAGCTGAGCGTGGTCCGCTCGATGAGCACCCGCGAGGCGGATCACGGGCGGGGTCGCTACTACATGCACACTGCGTTCGTCCCCAACCCGACCGTCGTGCACCCGACGTTCGGCAGCGTGGTCAGCAACGAGCTGGGCGCGAAGCGGTCGGCTCTGGAGATTCCCGCGTTCGTGTCGGTCAACGCCCCTTCGGGCAGCCCCGGCTTCATGGGAGCCCGCCACGCGCCGTTTGTCGTCAGCAGCAATGGCCAGATCCGCAACGCCAGCCTCGGCGACAAGAAGGACCGGCTGGGCCAGCGGTTGAGAATGCTCAGCGTCATCGAGACGAACTTCATCAACTCCAAGCGGGGTGAAATGCCCAAGGGTCATCAGGAGATCTACAAGAAGGCGGTCAACCTGATGACGAGCGAGCAGATGGAGGCCTTCAAGGTCGCCAAGGAGTCGCAGGAAACTCGCGACGCCTACGGCACCGGCGGCTTCGGCCAGGGCCTGTTGATGGCTCGCCGGCTGGTCGAGACCGGTGTCCCGTTTATCGAGGTCGGCATGGGAGGCTGGGACCTCCACAATAACGTCTTCAACACCCTCTCGACCCAGAGACTGCCTCAGCTCGACCAGGGCATCGCCGCACTGACGGCCGACCTGGCCCAGCGTGGCATGCTCGATGACGTCGTGCTGGTGTGGATGGGCGAGTTCGGCCGCACACCGCGGATCAACGCCAACGTCGGTCGCGACCACTGGGCCGCGAGTTGGAGCGTGATGGTCGGCGGCGGAGGACTCAAGGGCGGACAGGCTGTCGGAAAGACCGACCGTGATGGCGTCCGCGTCGACGGGAAGGCCTACCTCCCCGGCGATATCTGGGCAACCGTCTCGCACGCACTGGGGATCCCGTCCAAGACCGTCCATCGGTCCAAGCGTGGTCGCCCGATGAAGTTGGCCAACGGCGGTGCCGCGATCAAGGAGTTGATCGGCTGACCGTCATTCATCTGCCGCGTCACCTCCGGGGTCCTGGATCGCATCAACCAGGCCCGGCGGTGACGGCGACGGGTGGTTCTGTTCCTGAAACACCTTCTCAAAAAAAGGCTCATCGCTTGTGACCGAAGTTCGGATCACCTCCGAATCCTCCGCCGATGGTTCCGACGCTGGAACCACGATGGCGACTCCGCGCGAAGAGTTCATCAAGCTGTTTACCCGCTACCAGCGGCGAGTCTTCCTGTTCATCCTCTCGCAGGTCCCCAACCCGGTGGACGCCGAGGAGATTCACCAGGAAGCCAACGTGATCATCTGGCGGAAGTTTGACCGGTTTGAACTGGGCACCAACTTCCTGGCCTGGTCCTGCCAGATCGCAAACTACGAGGTGTTGAAGTACCGCGAGCGACAGCGCCGCGACCGACACCGCTTCAGCGACGAATTCGTCCGGCAGGTCGCCAGCGATGCGATCGAACAGGCCGACGAACTCGAACAGAGACGGCAGCACCTGGCCGTTTGTCTCAGCAAGCTGAGAGATGATGATCTTGAGCTGATCCAGCAGAGGTATGCGTCGGGCGAATCGGGCAAGAGCGTGGCCGAGCTGATCGGGCGACCGATCAACTCGGTCTACCAGTCGCTCTCGCGGATCCGCCGGACTCTCCTGGAATGTATCAATCGCCAGATCCGGGCACAGGCGACGCCATGAGCGTTTCAAGTATCCAACACGATGAGCTTCTGCAGCTGCTGGAAGTGCTGTGCGAAGATCGACTCGACCGCCGGCAGGCGGCTCGGCTCGAGGAGCTCGTACTCGGCGACCAGGACGCTCGCAAACTGTACCTCGAGTACATCTCGCTGCACGGCACACTCTATTGGGATGCCGCACGCGGTGGTGTCGAGGAGTCCGGGGAGGCGAGGGATGCGGTTGTGGCGAGTCCTGTCACGGCCACTTCCGCAGACCGCAGTCGCCGACGGGCGACCGCGATCGTGGCGACTGCCGCCGCTGTTCTACTCGCGGCCGTCGGGCTCGCGATGTGGCCCCCGGCCGCACCCCAGGGGTCTGGCATCGTCAACGTCGATCCGGACAACCCGGATGGTCCGGACGGCCCGGCGGTCGTCGATGCTGGAAACGAATCGAAGGTCCTGGTCGACCCGGCACCCCGTCAGCCGGCCTCGATCGTGGCGGCTCCCGGTCGACAGTCGTCCAACAAGGTGGGCGGCAGCACGGCCAAGGCAGCGGTTCCCCAGCCTCGGATCAAGACCCCGAATTCGTCGGCGACGGTGATCAGGCCGCCAGCCGGTTCGCTGGCCGGGATTGTCGGGTTTGTCGATGAGCGTCTGGTCTCCGGTTGGCAGAACAACGAAATTGCCGCCTCGGAAATCGCTTCCGATTCGGAGTACTTGCGGCGGATCTACCTGGACATCGTCGGGCACATCCCCGCGGCCAAGGAAGTGATCGCGTTCCTGAAGGACCGCCGTCCCGAGAAGCGGGCGGAGGTGGTCGACCGGCTGCTCGACGACGATGATTACATCCGTCATTCGACCACCGTCTGGTCCAACCTGCTGGTGGGTCGGGCGACGCGGCGTGAGGTGAATCGCAGGGCGCTGGAGAAGTTCCTGCGGCAGTCGTTTGCACGAAACCGGCCCTGGAACGAGGTGGTTGGCGAACTGGTGGCCGCACGTGGTCGCAACGACGAGAACGGCGCGACCAACTTCCTGCTGGCCCATCTCAACAACGACGCCACGCCGGCCACGGCGATTACCGCGAGGCTGTTCCTGGGGACCCAGGTCCAGTGCACGCAGTGTCACAACCACCCGTTCAACGATTCGCGACAGGAGCAGTTCCACGGCCTGACGGCGTTTTTCAAGAGCACCCGCTCCGAAGCGGTTCGTGGGAGCGAGGCGTTCGAGTTGAGCAGCGAGTCGTTTGACGGCGTGGCGTACTACGAAGATCGCCAGGGAGTGCTGCACATGGCCTCGGCCGGGCTGGCTGGCCGGCGAGTCGACCTGAAGGGGGTCAAAAACCCCAGGGCCGAATTGGCGAGGTTGATGACCGGTGGCAATGATCCTCGATTGGCACGGGCCATGGTCAATCGCACCTGGGCTCGCCTGCTCGGGCATGGGTTCACCTCGCCAATCGACGACATGGGATCGCACAATCCGCCCTCGCATCCCGAAGTGCTCGATCGGCTGGCTCGGGAATTCGTCGCCAGCGGATTCGACGTCAAGCAACTGGTCCGATGGATCTGCAACACGCGAGCCTACGGCCTGACCAGCCGGATGACTGCCGAGAACAGCGTCGATGATCCGGCGACCGGCACGGAACCACTCTTCAGCCGTGTGTACACCAAGCCGATGAGTGTCGAGCAGCTCTACGATTCGCTGTTGGTGGCTACCCAGGCCGATCGGATCACGGCCAGCGACTGGGAGAGCGTGGCGGCCAACCGCCGCCGCTGGCAGTCGCAGTTCGTCTACTCGTTCGAGACCGACGAGAACGACGAGGCGGTGAACTTCGATGGGACCATCACCCAGGCGATGATGATGATGAACGGTCCGCTGATCCGCGAAGCACTTTCACAGCAGCCCGGGTCGTACTTTCACCAGGTGGTTCACGCTCGCGGCAGCGACATCGACCGAGTCAAGCGGTTGTGCCTTTCGGCCCTGGGACGATTTCCGTCGTCGGCCGAAATGAAAGCCATCGGCGAAATGCTCCCGTTGCGACCCACCGCCCAGGCCCGACAGACGCCCGCCTCGGGACCCCTCGCCGAAGGCTTGCAGGACGTCTTCTGGGCCTACCTGAACTCCAGCGAGTTCATCACCGTCCCGTAGAGCCTGACGGGTCAGGCCCGGCCACCGGCGGAGCCAGGCTCTCGATCTTCTGCAAGGTTGAGCAGGTCGTTTTCGCTGATGACGGGGATCTTGAGTTCCTGGGCCCTGGTGAGCTTGCTGCCGGCCTCTTCTCCGGCGACCAGCAGGTCGGTTTTCGCTGAGACGCTGCTGGTCGACTTGCCTCCGTGCTGGCGGATGAACTCCTTGATCTCGTCTCGAGTGAATTCGGTCAGGGAGCCGGTGACGACGATCGTCTTTCCCTCCAGGGCACCGGGGGCCTTGTCGCTGGATTCGGGGATAGGGTCGCCCTGGTGCAGCCCGAGTTCTTGGAGGTCGGTCACCACCGACTGGCTGGTGGGTGAATGGAAGAACTGGTGGACGCTGGCGGCGATCACCGGCCCGATGTCGTCCACTTCGGCAAGCTGCTCGACCGATTGAGTGGCAATAGCCTCGATCGTGCCGAACCGCTCGGCCAGGACCTGGGCGTTGGTGCCGCCGACGTGTCGAATGTTCAAGCCGGTCAGCAGTCGCCACAGCGGTCGCTTCTTGGATCCCTCGATCGCTTCCAGCAGGTTGTCGACCGATTTTTCGCCCATGCGGTCCATTTGGATCAATGGGTCGCGGTGGTCCCCCAGGCGGTAGATGTCTCCCAGGGAGGTCAGCATTCCGGACTTCAGCAGGCTCTCGATCAGCTTGATTCCCAGCCCTTCGATGTCCATGGCGGCACGTGAGGAGAAGAACCTGAGGTTCTCGCGCAGCTGTGCGGGGCAGGCGTGGTTGGGACATCGGATGTAGACGCCTCCCTCGTCCTGCACCACCGCGGTACCACATTCGGGGCATTTCCTGGGAAATCGGAACTGCTTTTCGGATCCGGTGCGGCTGTGTTCTTCGACCCGCACGACGCGAGGGATGATCTTGCCGGCCTTTTCGACGACGACGGTATCGCCGACCCGGATTCCGAGCCGTTTCAGTTCATCGCGGTTGTGCAGGCTCGACCGGGCAACGGTCGTGCCGGCGATCTCGACCGGTTCCAACTCGGCCACCGGTGTCAGCGTGCCAGTCTTGCCGACCTGGATCGAGATGTTTCTTACTGTGCTGGTGCCGGTATAGCGTTCCCACTTGTAGGCAATCACCCAGCGTGGGCTCTTGCTGGTGGTGCCCAGCCGCTGCCGTTGTTCGAGGCTGTTGAGCTTCAGCACCAGCCCATCGACCTCAAAATCCAGCCCGTGCATGTTGTCCATCAGAGTCTGAGCGTACTCGCGTGCTGTGCCGATATCGGGGCGGGTTTCGACACCGGGAGTCGCCGGCAGTCCCATGCGGGCGACCGCTTCGAGGAACTCGGAGTGCGTGCCATATTCGGCACCTTCAATGAACCCGGTCGAATGAGCGAAGAAGCGGACCTTGCGGGCGGCACAGAGGGTGGGATCGAGCAGCTTGAGTGCACCGGCGCAGGTATTGCGCGGGTTGGCGAAGGGTGTCTCGCCCCGTTCCTGCTGTTCGGCCTGCAGCCGAGTGAAGTCGGAGTTGGCGATGTAGGCTTCGCCGCGAATCTCGATCACGTCGGGCCAGGGCTTCTCGGCCAGTTTCAGCGGGACCCCGCGAATGGTACGGGCGTTGTGGGTGATGTCGTCGCCCTGGACCCCGTTGCCGCGGGTCAGGCCCTGCACGAGCACCCCGTTCTCGTAGATCAGCGACAGGGCCACACCGTCGACCTTGTATTCGAGCGTGTATTCCAGCTCTTCGTCCTCCTCGAGCTGCCGGCGGACGCGAGCGTCGAATTCGATCAATTCCTCGTCGGAGAAGGCATTTTCGATCGAGAGCATCGGGAGCCGGTGCGTGACCGTCTCGAACCTCGCGATCGGCTCGCCACCGACCTTGTGCGTCGGGCTCTCGGGGCTGTCGAATTCGGGATGAGCCTCTTCCAGAGCCGCCAACTTGCGGATCATCCGGTCGTACTCGACATCGCTCGCCCCGGGGGCGGCATCGACGTAGTACAGCCGGTCGAGCCGGCGGATCGTCTCGCGAAGAGACTCAATCTGTTTCAGGACGGCGGGGCTCATTGTCGTCGGTGGAGTCGTTGGCCTGTTCGGATATTGGGGTCTGCAGGTCGGCTGAGTCGCCGGCCATTGCGAGGAAGGCCGAGGCGAGGATCGCGACGACTTCGACTACCAGCAGCCACCCGGCAGTCTCGTCGAAGGTGGTCTTGGCCGGCGACGAGGATGCGGCTCCGAGAGCCGAGGCGATCATCACCAGGATCGTGATCACGAACAGTGCAGCGGCGAAGATCGTGATTCGGAAAAACGGGTTGAGTGTCCTGGGAGCCGGTTGCTCTGCTTCGGGTGGCTGAGGCAAAGAGGCGGGGTGGTCCATGACACGAGGATCGGTTGATCCGACCGTCGCGTCAACCGCGTATGTGGACCCGTTAGCACGGGAACGTCTGTCCGCCGCCATCGACTCGCAGCACTTGTCCGCTGATAAACCTCGAGGCCTCGCTACAGAGGAATCCGACAACCCCGGACACCTCCTCGGGACGTCCGTAGCGTTCCAGCGTCCCCTCTTCGACCATCATCTCGTCCTCGACCGGGTTGATTCTCAGGAACCGTTCGGTCACCGTGCCGCCGGGCGCGACGCAGTTGACAGGGATGTTGTGCTTGCGGAGCTGGTCGGCCAGGCAGCGGGTGTACTCGTGCAGCGCGGCCTTGGCGACCGAGTAGATGGCTCCGAAGGTGCGTCCCGAGCAACCCGCGATGCTGCCGATGGTGATGATCCGTCCGGAGTTGCGTTCGATCATCTCCGGAGCCACCTCGCGGCAGCAGAGGATGCTGCCCAGCAGGTTGCGGTCCATCACGCTCTGGTAGTCATCCAGCGAGATGTTCAGGCAGTCGTCGTTTTCGGGTCGACCGCCCTTGCCGACGGCGGTCCCTCCGGCCCCGATATCGCCCCCGGCGCAGCAGACCAGGATATCGATCTGCCCGAATCGTTCACGGACCTCCCCAACCACCCGCCCGATCTCCTGCTCATCGGTGACATCGCACCAGCAGGCCATCGCATCGCCTGAGCCGGCTTCGGCGATCTCCTCGGCCACCTGTTCCATCGACTCACCCTCGCCGAACGTCTTGGGACTGTCCTGTCGGGTCCCGTGGACCGCCACGTTGGCTCCCAGTCGGACCAGTTCCTCGGCCATCACCCGGCCGAGGCCTCTCGAGGAACCGGTGATCCAGGCAGTTTGTCCGGCGAGCGGGTCGGGCATGAGAGGGCTCGAAAAGAGAGAGGGGAGAGGGGAAGCGTTGCAATCAGGGCGGCTTCAGGTTGTGGTGTCGCTGGTGAGGCCTTGGATTTCGGCCTGGGCGTTCTGGAGGTCGTGTTCGGTCATCATGCGAACGAGTTCGGCGAAGGTGACCCGGGGCTCCCAGCCGAGCACGCGTCGTGCCTTGGTTGCGTCGCCGCTGAGCGCGTCGACCTCGGTCGGCCGAAAGAGCTGCGGGTCGATTTCGACGTAGTCGTTGTAATCGAGGTCGAGGTGTCCGAAGGCTTCTTCGAGGAAGTCACGGACCGAGTGCGTTTCTCCGGTGGCGATGACGAAGTCATCGGGCTCGTCTTGTTGGAGCATCAGCCACATCGCTTCGACGTAATCACCGGCGAAGCCCCAGTCGCGGCGTGCGTCGAGGTTGCCCAGCACGAGTCGCTGCTGGAGTCCCAGCTTGATGCGTGCTGCGGCGAGGGTGATTTTTCGGGTCACGAAGTGCTCGCCACGCCTGGGCGATTCGTGGTTGAACAGGATCCCGTTGCAAGCGAACAGGCCGTAGGCTTCGCGGTAGTTGACCGTTTGCCAGTAGGCGAACACCTTGGCGCAGGCGTAGGGACTGCGGGGGTGAAACGATGTCGATTCGTCCTGGGGCGAGGCGGCGTTGCCGAACATTTCACTCGAGGATGCCTGGTAGAACCGGGGCTGACGACCGGTTGCGGTGATGTGCTGCCGAATCGCTTCGAGCACCCTGAGCGTTCCCAGCCCGGTGACGTCGGCGGTATGGACCGGCAGGTCGAAGGAGACCCGCACGTGGCTCTGGGCCGCGAGATTGTAGACTTCGTCGGGAGCCACTTCATTGCAGACGGCCGCCAGCCGCGAGGCATCGGTGAGGTCGCCGTAGTGCAGTTGGCAGCGGGAGCTGCACAGTTCGCGCCGTCCATAGGGAACCAGTCCGTGCACGTCGTAGTCTCGATCGAGCAGAAACTCGGCGAGGTACGATCCGTCCTGGCCCGAGAGCCCGGTGACCAGAGCGACGCGTTTCACGATGACTCCTGTTTCGTCAGCGAGCAGATCCCAGCTAAGATGGCCGCAGCGGCAGGGGGGTCGTGGCCACCTCCATTTTCGTCCGCCCGGCTGTGGAAATCGAGTATGAAGGGCGGTAATCGAGAGCGTCAAGCGATGCTCACAGGCTGCTGCTACGTTTCCCGTCGAAGGCGTGCTGGGTTCTTCCCGAAATTGCCAATGGGCCTCTGATGAGCGATTCGATAACGCCCGTCGCGCCCTCCGGGTCGGGAACCGTCGCGGCATGGAAGCCCTGGGCGGCCTGGTGGGTCGCCTGGCTGGTGGGGCTGGCGTTCGTGCTCGGGGTCGAAATCTCGAGTTGGCAGGCGGCACCGGGTGGTCTGATCGAGACGGCGCTGGTCGGGATTAACATCGACACGGCGCTGTGCCTGTTCTGGTTGGTGCTGGGTGTGCTGCTGGCTCCTTGGCGGTTCGGGCGATTGCTGGGCACGGGCAGTTGGGGAGTCATGCTGTCTCGATGGTGGTCGACACCGGCGGGCCGCGGCGGCATGGGCGTGGGGCTCTCGGTGCTGTTGGTCGCAGCCGTCTCGCTGGGAACCAGCCTGCACGTGGCCTCCCGTCCGGTCGCCGGTCCCGGCACTGCGAGTCTGGGCAGCCTGCCGCCGGGTTTTCACGATGAGCACAGCTACCTGTTCCAGGCCCGCACGTTCGTTTCCGGCGAGTGGGTCAGCAGTCCGCATCCTGAGGCCCGGCCTCTGTTCGACCAGATGCACGTGCTGAACCACGAGGGTGTTTTCGCCAGCCGGTACTTTCCGGGCGTGGGGGCGTGGATGGCACCGTTCGAGGCGTGGGGGGAACCGGTCTGGGGTCACTACCTCGCCGGTGTGCTGACGGCCATCGCGGTGGTGGGGATCGGCCGCGAGCTGGTCGGCAACGGGGTCGGGCTGCTCGCGGGGCTGCTGACGGCGGTCGCACCGGGGATGGCCCTGTTCAGCAACCTGCTGCTGTCTCACCATCCGACGCTGGCCGGCCTGGGCGTGTTCCTCTATGGATTCCTGAGAATGCAGCGGAGCGGGATCGGCGGGTGGGGTCTGTTGGCCGGTGTGGGCCTGGCCCTGGCGATGCTGTGTCGCCCGCTGACGGCCGCCGCGGTGGGACTGCCGTTCGGGTGCTGGTTGGCGTGGTGGTGGATTCGAGGCGACGGCAGCGAGTCACGGGGTGCACGTCATACGCGGGTGGCCTGTGTGGGTCTCCCGGTGCTGCTCGGGCTGGTCGTGATGGGCTGGTACAACCACCAGTTGACCGGAGACTGGACGACGACGCCCTACCAGGTCTTCACCGACAACTACACGCCTCGCCACGTCTTCGGATTCGGCAATGTCGAGCGTGGCGAGCGGCGGATTGCCGAGATGGACTCCGAGGCGCGTCAACGGGTGCTCGAGCACTACGACCGCTGGGCCGAGAATCTCGATGCACAGCTGGCCTCACGCAACGTAATCGACCGCCTGATCGAATCGGGCAAGTGGACCGTTGGGCTGGTCGTGCTGATGATGACGTCGGTGGTGTGGCTGGTTGGTTTTCTGCTGGGTGCGGTGCCGGTTCCGGGCAGACGCTGGTTGCCGATCGTGCTGGCGATCCTCTGCCTACACCTGGCCCACGTGCCGTACTGGTATGCGGGGATCATGAACTGGCACTATGTGTTCGAGAGTGCTCCGTTGTTGTGCCTGCTGGTGGCGGGTGTGACGGTGGGTCTGTGGCAGGCGTCCTTGCGTGTTGGTCGAGTCGGCCTGGCGGTCGCCTGGACCGGGCTGCTGCTGGTCACGCCGATGACGTCGTATCTCGAGTTTGCTCCGGTCTGGTCCCCGTCGCGGATCGACCTGGCCGTTGGCGAGGTCGGGTTTGCCCGCGCCCGCCATGCCGAGTTCCGCAAGCGGGTTGCGCTGCGAACCGGAAATGACAAGGCGCTGGTACTGGTCAAACCCGATCCGGCCGATCGACACATCGACCTGGTCGTCAACGACCCGATGCTCGACAGCCATGTGCTGGTGGGCCGCTACATTCCGAAGGTGGCGCCGATGTGGTGGGTGTTGAAGGTATTCCCGGACCGACGGGTCTTCGTGTTTGATGTAGTGGGCGGTGGCATGCGGGAGATTCGACGGTGAGCGGAGCGGGGGAGGTGACTGGTGGCCGGACCTGGCGGATCGGGAACACGACCCGCGTCCTGGATGGTGACCCGTGGCTGATGGGGATCCTGAACGTGACCCCCGACAGTTTTTCCGACGGCGGGGAGTGCGTCACGATCGAGTCGGCGGTCGAGCGCGCTCGCAGGATGGTCGCAGCCGGGGCGGCGATGATCGACGTCGGCGGCGAATCGACTCGACCGGGAGCGGACCCGGTCGACAACGACGAAGAACTGCGGCGGGTGGTGCCGGTGGTCGAGGCGGTGGCTGCCGCGGTGGATGTGCCGATCTCGATCGACACGATGAAGGCGGCGGTGGCCCGGGCTGCGGTCGAGGTGGGGGCGAGCGTGGTGAATGATGTCTCGGGTCTCGAGGCCGATGCCGAGATGGTGGCGACGTGTGTCGAGCTGGACGTGGCGGTCGTCTGCATGCACATGCGGGGCACGCCGCAGACGATGCAGGACGACCCGGTCTATGAAGACGTGGTCGAGGACGTGGCGAGTTATCTCGAGAGTCGGCTCGATCACCTGGTCACGGCGGGTCTCTCGGCCGAGCGGGTCGTGCTCGATCCGGGGATCGGTTTCGGCAAGACCGCCTCGGACAATCTCGAGTTGCTGACTTCGATCGACCGTCTGCATCGTGCCGGTCGCCCGCTGCTGGTCGGTCATTCGCGGAAGCGGTTTCTTTCGAAGCTGCTGGGACGGTCGGTCGAGGAGCGGCTGGCCGGGACGATCGGAGTGGCGGTGGCGCTGGCGGGGCAGGGGGTCGAGATCATCCGGGTGCACGACGTGGGGGCGGTCAACGACGCGCTCTTGGCTTGGCGGAGCGTCAGCGAGCGGGCCTAGCAGGCTGTTGAAAAACACAAGTTTGGGGATGGGACGGGGTCAGACGCCGCCCACAGAAAGTCCCGCTCCACCCAGAACGGCACGCAGGCGGGGCCTGACCCCTTTTCAACCAGCACTCG
>Ga0310123_10002970_pt1 | contig 13318 bp, 11 predicted proteins | sample CB6_AW_1057_MG_FD_203505 | JGI IMG/M metagenome (GOLD analysis project Ga0310123, IMG submission 203505) | Marine microbial communities from Western Arctic Ocean, Canada - CB6_AW_1057 | ecosystem: Environmental > Aquatic > Marine > Oceanic | place: Canada: Western Arctic Ocean | collected... | reverse complement strand
TTGGCCAGTTTGCCGAGGTGTTGGGGAGGGCAGATGAGCTGATCCTCACGGCAGTCTATGCCGCGAGTGAGGCGCCGATTGACGGCGCGAGTGCTGAGGCGCTGGCTGAAGCCGTGATGCACACGTCCGACGTGCCGGTCCGCCTGGTGCACTCGCTCGACGAGGTCGTCGACGTCGTCGTACGGGACGCGCGGCCGGGCGACATTGTGCTGACTCTCGGCGCCGGGTCGATCGGTACGGTGGCGAAGCGGATCGTGGACGCGCTCGGCCATCGAGATAGCGAGGGTGTGACCTGATGGCGGTCCACATGCGAACCGACCGGCGGTTCCGCCGTGCGCATGTCAAGCCGCTGAGACGACGGCGGGCCGAGACGACTCGGCGAACGGTGTACGGTGCCGTGGCCGTCGTCTTCTTCATGCTCTGTGGGCTGCTCGCGCCCGGCGTGCTCCAAACCTCTCGTTTCCTTGAGGTCGACACCGTTGTTGTCGAAGGCAACACTCGCGTGTCTGAGGGCGAGGTGCTGGCCCTTGTTGGTCAGCTGAAAGGTCAGAACATCCTGACCGCCGACCTTGAGGCCAATCGAGATCAGTTGCTCATGTCAGGCTTGATCGAAGGCGCGACCTTGAGTCGGATCTTGCCATCGAAGGTGAAAGTCAGCGTTGTGGAGCGCGAGCCGGCGGCCTTTGCCCGGTTTGGTGGCCGGCTCTATCTGATCGACGGAAGTGGGACAGTCATCGAGGAGCATGGTCCGAGGTTCGCAGACGTGGATCTCCCGATCGTTGACGGACTGTCGGCAGGCGAGGGGGAGGTCGACGAGCGGCGCGCCGAGCTGGCGTCGAGTCTTATCTCCGCACTTGCCGCCGACCGTGTCCTGGAGGCCCGAGTGTCCCAGATCGGTGTTGGGGATCCGCACGATGCGGTCGTGTTGCTCGACGACGGACCGACACTGATTCACCTTGGGCAGGAGAAGTTTGTCGAGCGGCTTCGGCAATATGTGGACCTGGCGCCGACTCTCCGCAGCCACGTCCCAGAGCTCGACTATGTCTACATGAGTTTTGGGCGACGCGTGTTCGCTGGGGGACCCGTGCCGGGCGAGACTCGCAGCCTGAGCATTCAACGATGAACGAGACCGGTAACGGAGGATGAGTGGCGCGTAGGGAACAATATCTGGTTGGGCTTGATGTCGGCACATCGAAGATCGCCGCCATTGTCGGCGAGGCGATCGACGATGAAGAGGGACTCGACATCGTCGGTATCGGTCTGGCCGAGGCGAATGGCATTCGCCGCGGGGCGGTGGTCAACCTCGAGGCGGCGGTTGAGTCAATCAAGAAGGCGATTGAAGAGGCCGAGCTCACCGCCGGCGTTGAGATAGATTCCGTGCACTTGGGACTGTCCGGCGCACATGTGAAGGCCTTTAATAGCCGGGGGGTCGTGGCGGTCGCCGGGAAGAGCCGTGAGATCACACGGGAGGACGTCCGCCGCGCGATCGACGCGGCCAAGGCGGTGGCGCTCCCGAGCGGACGGGAAATTGTCCACGTGCTCCCGCAGGATTTCGTCGTCGACGAGCAGGACGGAATCGGGGCGCCGATCGGCATGACGGGCGCACGTCTCGAAGTCAACGTGCACGTGGTCACGGGTAGCACGTCGACCACTCAGAACATCGTCGCCTGCGTCAATCGTGCTGGCGTGGAGGTGGCCGATACGGTGCTGGAGCAGCTGGCCGCTGCAGAAGCGGTGCTGACCAGCGATGAGAAGGAGCTTGGTGTCGCACTGGTGGATATCGGGGGCGGCACAACTGACTTCGCGATTTTCGAAAAGGGGAGTCTCTGGCACACGGGCGTCGTGGCGCTCGGTGGTGACCATTTCACCAACGACATCGCTGTTGGCCTCCGCACTCCGATTCCTGAAGCGGAAAAGACAAAGCGGCGATGTGGGTGTGCGCTGTCGGCGCTGGTCGACGAGGAAGAGACGATAGAAGTCGCAAGTGTCGGTGGACGACAGCCACGTGTCATGTCGCGTCGGATCCTCTCGGAGGTCCTGCAGCCCCGAGCGGAGGAAATCTTTCACCAGTTGTGGGATGAGATTCGACGAGCCGGGTACGAGCGCTCGCTCAACTCCGGCATCGTGTTGACCGGTGGCGGATCAATTCTGGACGGGATGCCGGAGATCGCCGACCAGATCTTTGACTTGCCGATGCGCCGGGGATGCCCGGTCGGGGTCGGCGGGCTCACGGACCACGTGAACAACCCGGCGTTTGCGACGGCGGTCGGGCTCGTCATGTACGCGCGTCGCAACCAGAGGATCGAACACAGCCGCTCGGTGGGCGTGGGCACCCTCAGCCGGGTTGCGGGGAGATTACGAGGTCTGTTCAAGGAGTTCTTCTAGGTTCGGAGGAGATGTAGCGATGATGGAACAGCGAGAAACCCAGCACGAGACGGATACGGACGCCGAGGCGGAGCTTCGCCTGACGTTGGAACACGACTTCAAACCGGGCGCCCGGATCAAGGTCATCGGTGTCGGGGGTGGCGGCAGCAACGCGGTCAACCGCATGCTGGCCGCCCGCGTCGATGCGATCGACTTCATCGTCGCCAATACCGACGCGCAGGCGCTGTCTCAGAGTGTCGCGCCCGTTCGGATCCAGCTCGGCGCCAAGCTGACCAAGGGACTCGGTGCCGGTGCCGACCCGAATGTCGGCCGTCAGGCCGCGTTGGAGGACACCGAGCAGCTGATCGGTGCGCTCGACGGAGCCGACATGGTCTTCGTCACCACCGGTCTCGGCGGTGGGACAGGCACTGGCGCTGCACCGGTCATTGCCAACCTGGCCAGCGAGCTCGGGGCCCTCACGGTCGCGGTCGTCACGAAGCCATTTACCTTTGAGGGCCGTCGACGCGCGCTGCAGGCGGAACGAGGCCTCGAAGAGCTCACGGACTGCGTCGACACCGTGATCACGATCCCGAACGAAAAGCTACTCGAGACGATCGAACGCACCACAAGCCTGCCTGCCGCGTTTACCAAAGCCGACGATGTCCTTCGTCAAGCGATTCAGGGGATCTCGGATCTGATCCTGATGCCTGGCCTGATCAATCTTGACTTCGCGGACGTGACGACGATCATGTCTGGCATGGGTCTGGCAATCATGGGTACCGGCGTGGGCGAGGGTGAGAACCGCGCGGTCGATGCGGCGACCCGTGCCGTCTCCAGTCCGTTGCTCGAGGACGTCTCGGTTGATGGTGCTCGCGGTGTCATCGTCAACGTGACGGGTGGGTCCGACCTCTCGATGCTCGAGGTCAGCGAGGCGGCGTCGATCATCCATGAAGCGGCGCACGAGGAGGCCAACATCATTTTCGGTGCTGTTGTCGACGAGGCGATGAACGGACAAATCAAGATCACCGTGATCGCGACTGGCTTTGGCGAGCAGTCCGCCGGCCCTGATGCGAAAACACCGGTCGATCTCCAGCACTACGCGGACTGGCAGCAGGACCAGCCGATGCCTCAGGCCGTCAGGGAACAAGTGCCACTCGGGCGGCGGCCGACGATCGAGATGCCTCCAACGCCGTCTCCGGCTCCTGATGGGACCGAGAATGCAGACCGGCTCGAGCTGGATATGTTTCTCGACACGCCTGCGTTCTTGCGACGGCAGAACGGCTGACGGGTGCGCTACGAGGCGCTCGCAGGGAGCGTCTCGTCCTCTCGTTCCGCGTAGGCCTGGAGGATCCGCTCACGGAGCGGCTCCCCCGTTGCGCTGCGCTCTATGCCCCGGAGCAACGCGAAGCTTCGCCGTTCTCCGTGCACCGCGTACTGGCGCGCCGGAAACGTCACATTCCGCCCGCGCCCGTTTCGGCCTTCCCAGATACTGAAGCCGACAAGCTTTAGGCCCGACAGCGAGCCGTCGGCAAAGCAGAGCTCAGCCTCCGCGAGTTTGCCGGCCGGCGCTCCGTTTGTTGTAGGTAGGATCGTCACGTGCATCATGTCATTTCCCGTATAACCTCTCGTGAGACCTCGTGCTCTGCACGGGAAGACAGCAATCCCAGGGCCACGACCTCCTCGCGGATGCAACTGACTGGGCGCGTTCATGTTGCGGAGACTCGCCGCTGGAAGGCAGGGCGGCGGAGCGAGGAGGCGGACTGACTGTCAACCCGAGTCAACGCCGCGTTACGCGTAGGAAAAGGACCTGAGCAAACGCGAAGTTCCCCGCATGCGTGATGGTGACGAGTGCGTGCCCGCCACCGATTTGCTCAAATCGCCGAGCGGCTCCGCCGTGCAACCGAAGCTGGGGGGGGCCGGTTACCCGCACGACCTCCACATTCCGCCACAGCACACCCAGTGAGCGTCCCGTACCGAGTGCCTTCATCGCGGCCTCTTTGGCGCAGAAACGGCCAGTCAGATGCTGAGCCGGCAGCTTGCGCCGAAGGCTATAGGCTATTTCGTCTTCCGTGAACACGCGGCTCAGAAAACGGTCTCCGTAGCGTCGCAAGAGCTTGTCAACCCGATCAATCGACTCGAAGTCGACGCCAATCGAGAGTACCGAGCCCGCCGGAAACTCCGCTGGCGGGACGGTCAGCGACCCTGGCTGATCGGGCCGGTCGAACGATTCCGGCGAAGATGGCCTCGGTCCGCCGTCGTTGCTGTCGTCCGTGGTCATGCCCAGTCGACCACTATCGAGTATCCAGAGGATGGTCTACGAGACGTCATGGCGGTGCTCGGAGAAGTACAGGATGCGCTGACAGTTCTCGCACTGAATGAGGGTCGTGTTTGAGCGGACGTCGTTAAAGAGCTGTGGGCGGAGACGGACCTGGCACGACATGCACAAGCCTCCACGAGCTTCCACGACGGCCAGTCCCTTCCTTCCCCGCGTCAGTAGCTCGAAGAGCGCGCGCGTCGGCACGGTCAGCTCATCGGTCACGGTCGCTCGGTTCGCGTGCACCTCAGACAGTTTCTCTTGCAGTGTTTGCTGGTTTCGCTCGAGTATGGCGCGCTCTTTGTCCACCGCCTCTCGCTCAGCCGAGCGTAGCTGTTCAGCCTGCTTGACGTCGCGTTCGACCTCGTCGCCTTCGAGCATCCGCTCCAGTAGACCATCCTCCAGCTGTTGGATCTCCTTTTCGCCGCCAGCGATCTCCGTTTTCATCGTCTGGTATTCCCGGTTGGTCTTGACGGCCATAAGCTGGTTCTTGAACCGGCTGACTCGTGACTGCACTTCGGCCACGTCCTTTTCGAGCGTCGATCGAGAGTGCCGATGCTTCTCTAGACGATCGGTCTCCGCTGTGACATCGGCCAGGCGTGCGTCGATCCGGGCCTGAAGGGTTTCGAGTCTGGACGGGAGGCTTCCGATCTCCGTGCGGGTCTCCGCAGCGGAGTTCTCCAGCTGTTGCAGGCGGATCAGACGTTCGAGGTCTGGCAGCATCGAGTCTGTCGCCGCGCGCAAAAAAAAGCCCCGCGGGGGCGGGGCTCTTTGTTCACGAGGGGCACGGGGTGCCGCTTTCCTGACGTTCGCCGCCAGGCGGGGCAGCACAGATTGTGACCATACCGGCTCATCGGAACCCAGATCCTAGCATGTTCGCGCGCCAGCGAGCCAAGACGGTGCAATCGGCCGCCCCGGGGCCGATACAACGGGTGAGGACTTGATGCTCGACTCACCGCTCGCGCGTGTCACCGCCATCCTGACGATCTTCGTGTCATTGCTCTCCCCCCAGGAACAGTTTCAGGACGTGACGCGACTGCCCACCTGGGCGGCGGCGGCCTACGACGGTCAAATACGGGTTCCAGTCCGAGGCGCCATGCAGTCTGGCCATCGAGCCGAACTTCGGCGGGTATTGACCCACGAGTATGTGCATGCTGTCGTTGCGCAACTGGCTGGTTGGACGGTGCCCGTGTGGCTCAACGAAGGTCTCGCGACGGCTCTCGAGCCGGGCGGGCTCGATCGAGCGTCCGCGACGGTCGCGGCGGCGTCGGGCCGGCCGTCACTTCGCGCTCTGCACGGCAGCTTTGCGGGGCTCCCCGGTGTCGGCGCCAGCATTGCCTACGCGCACAGTGCACTCGCGGTCGACCGCATGATCGGTCTACGAGGCGCGTCCGCCGTTGTCCTGCTCTTGAAGGACCTTGCGCAGGGCGCGGCGTTCGACGCGGCGTTCCATCAGCGGATCGCCGTGCGGTACGACGAGTTCGATCGCATGGTCAAGAACCTGCGCTAGCAGGCTCGTCCACGGAGACGTGGACCTCCGGTGCGGAGATTCAATGCGGCGATTGAGTCTGAAATGGTGGGCCCACCAGGATTCGAACCTGGGACAAGCCGGTTATGAGCCGGCGGCTCTGACCGCTGAGCTATAGGCCCGCTGGACGAACGCGCACTCTGGGAAGTTGCCCCCCTAGAGAAAGCTGCGCAGTTTGCGACTCCTGGACGGATGACGGAGCTTTCGAAGCGCCTTGGCTTCGATCTGACGGATGCGCTCCCGAGTGACCGCGAAATCTTGCCCGACTTCCTCGAGCGTGTGCTCGCTACCGTTCCCGACGCCGAATCGCATCTTGATGACCTTCTCCTCACGGGGCGTCAGCGTTTTCAGTACCGAATCAGTTTGCTCCTTGAGGTCGAGAGTAATCACCGCTTCCGCCGGTGAGACAACCTGGTGGTCCTCAATGAAGTCACCAAGGTGACTGTCTTCCTCCTCGCCGATCGGCGTTTCCAGCGAGATCGGTTCCTGCGCGATTTTGAGGACCTTGCGCACCTTGACGACTGGGATATCCATGCGTTTGGCGATTTCTTCGGATGTGGGCTCGTGGCCGAGCTCCTGGACGAGCGCTCGGGACGTTCGAATGAGTTTGTTGATCGTCTCGATCATGTGGACTGGGATACGGATCGTGCGCGCTTGGTCGGCGATTGCGCGCGTGATCGCTTGCCGGATCCACCAGGTGGCGTACGTCGAGAATTTGTAACCGCGCCGATACTCAAACTTGTCCACCGCTTTCATCAAGCCGATGTTGCCCTCCTGAATGAGATCCAGGAACTGCAAGCCGCGATTGGTGTATTTCTTCGCGATCGAGACAACCAGTCGAAGGTTGGCTTCGACGAGTTCCTTCTTGGCCTGCTCAGCCTGTAACTCGCCACGTGAGATCGTGAGCAGGGTTCGACTCAAGGCGCCTGGCGTGTCCTCGAGCTTTTCGACCCTGGTGCGGAGCTCGGCACGCCTTTCTCGGAGATCCCGCATCAGCCGCTGGCGGTCTTCTTCTTTGAGCCGTCTGCCCCGTCGTCCCTTGCCCGCCAACTGTCGGTCGAGCAGTTCGATCTCGCACTGCACGCGCTGAACGCCCTCGACAGATGTCTTGATCACCTCGATGAGTTTGCGCGCGACGGGCGGGGTGAATTCGATTCGACGAGCGAGCTGAGACACCTCGACTCGCGACCGGGCGGCCCGCCACCACTGACGACGATACTTGCGCCGGTCGCGCTTGGAGATCTTCGCGAGCCTGGCCTCGTGCTTCTCGACCTCGGTGCGCTTGGCCTGGACCGCGTCGATTTGACGAAGGACCTGCCGACCGCGGTCGGCGATTCTGTTGTCGCTGAGCTCCTCGTCCTTGAAGATGACCAACTCGCGAATCGTGCGCTCACCACTCCGCAGTTGTTCACCTAAGCGGACAACGATGCGGGCGCTTGTTGGTGTGCGCGAGATCGACCGGACCACGGCCAGCTTCCCGCGCTCGATGCGCTTGGCGATCACCACCTCACCTTCGCGGCTGAGGAGGGGCACGGTCCCCATCTCGCGCAGATACATACGGACCGGGTCGCTGGTCTTGTCGACGCCCGTTGGGGACACCGTGTTTTCGGCGTCGCCTGCGCCTTCGCTCCGCCGATCGACGACTTTCTCCCCAAGATACTTCTGCTCCGAATCGACGACATCGATGCCGGCGTTTCCGAAGATATTGAAGAGGTCGTCGAGGTCCTCCGAGGACGTGAGGTCGGCAGGCAGCACCTCGTTCACCTCGTCATAGAGAAGGTAGCCCTTCTCCTTGCCGATGATGATGAGCTGCCGAATCTCGTCGTACTTCTCTTCGATCGACAAGAGCGTGCCTGCAGACCTTCTCGGGTTGATATCGTCACGTCGTCCGTCGCGGTGGGTCGTCACGGTGCTGATACTAACCTCCTAAGGCCTCGATGCGCTGTTGCAGCTCGTGCTTGCGACGCAACAGTGTATCGATTTCGTCCTGTGCGGTCCCGGCCGCACTGATTTGCTCCTGAAGCGCATCGCGCTCATGCTCGCATCGGAGTCGCCGGAGCTCGACCGCGCAGTCGTCGACCTGAGCCGGCGCCGAGGGTTCGTCGGCAATCCGGGAGGCGAGAGCCGCCTCACGTTCATCGACCCGCTCGAGCAGAGTCTGCCTGACTGTATCGGGCGGCCACTCAGCCAGGGTCTGCGCCACGCGGAGGATCGAGGCGGTGGCGAGTCCCTCAAAATCCTCCGGTTCCATCCCAACCAGCACCGACTGCGCGGTTTCGGGTTGGCGCATGGTCGCCCAGATCAAACCCTTTTCCGCGGGGGTCACACGGCCAGTCTCGCCTGTGGTGCGGGTCGGGACCGTGGTTCGCTTCGCGACCGCCGCACGGCGTATCTCGGTGCGAACGACGTCTTCCATGATGCGTGCCCGGTGCGCCACGCGGTCTGCGAATTGGTCGCGTGCGGCGGCATCAGGAATCCGAGCGGCCACTTTCAGCATGTCGGTCAGGAAGGCTCGCCGCTGCTCGTCACTGGAGAAGTCTCGCCGGGCCGCGGCCCGGTCGAGGACGTACTCCAGGTAGGGCTTCGACGCTTGCAGTTGCCCGGCGTAGTGGGCGCCGCCGTGGCGGCGTACCGACGTATCCGGGTCCTCTCCCTCCGCCAGAAGCGCCACGTTAACCTGGAACCCTTCGGAGAGCAACAGCTCGCCCGAACGCTCCGATGCCCCTTCGCCGGCGGCGTCAGGGTCGAAGCTGAGAACAACCTTGGACGTGAATCGCCTGAGCAGCTTGGTCTGTCGGTCGGTCACGGCGGTGCCACAGGTCGCGACCACGGGTGTGACACCGGCCTGCAACGCCTGCGCAAGATCGAAATACCCTTCTACCATGACCGCGTACCCGAGACGACGGATCTCGGTCCTCGTCACGTGAAGACCATAGAGCGTTCGCCCTTTGGTGTAGAGCGCGGTTTCGGGAGAGTTCACATACTTCGGCTGCTGCCCCTGTTCGAGAGCGCGTCCCCCGAACGCGATGACCGATCCGCCATCACGGCAAATCGGAATCATCAGCCGATTGCGGAACCGGTCGATTGCCTGACCACCGTCACGTTGAACGACGAGGCCACTCGCGATCACGAGATCGAGTGGCTGGCCGCTATCTAGTAATCGACGTTTCAGCCCTTCCCGCTGTGAGGGAGCATATCCCAGACCAAGACGTTCGATCGTCTCCGGCCAGATGTCACGTTCCTTCAACGCTGCGCGCGCTCGGCTCCCGGTGGGCGTGTTCAGCTGTTCGCGAAAGTACTCGGCCGCGAGCTCGTGAAGCTTGAGCAGGCCCTCGCGCTTTACCTGGGCGGCGGCGTCTTGTTCCGGGTCGTCTGATTCGGGGACCTGGACACCAAACCGGTGCGCCAGTTGTCGCACCGCGTCGGGAAAGCTGAGCTTCTCTTGCAATTCCACGAACTTGACGACGTCGCCACCCGCGCCGCAGCCGAAGCAGTGGAAGAAGCCCTTGTCGCGATTGACATGAAACGACGGTGTCTTCTCCGTATGAAACGGGCAGAGGCCCTTCAAGCTCGCCCCGGCCTTTCTGAGGGGGACGAAGTCTTGGACGACCTGGACAATGTCGGCCTGAGACTTGACGTCGTCGACGAAACCGTGAGGGAAACGACCCATTGAAGGAGTGTCCTCTACTCGTCTTTCAGTTCGGCCAGCGTGGTACCTTCGCCGCCTTGCTCTCTTGGTGCCAGGGCAAAAGAATCAACGTCCGGATGGTGCTCGAGCAGGTCGGCGATCGACCGCCTGAGCCGACCGGTACCGTGGCCGTGGATGATCTTGATGTGACGCTGCTCCTGCAAAAGGGCCCGGTCAAGGTGTTTCTCCACCCGCACGCGTGCGTCGTCGACTGTACAACCGATCACGTTCAGGTCGGGCAGTAGCCCGTCCACCGTCTGGGCCTGGACCGTGACCCGACCACCTCCCGGTGGCGCAGACGTAGCTCGGTCCCGGTGACGGTCGTCCTCGCCAGCAGCGCAGAGCTCGTCGACCGGGACATAGAGACGCTTTCCTCGTACTTCGAGCTCGATACGCGTGTCGTGGAGCGCCAGCACCAGTCCCACGGCGCCGATTCCCCTCACCCGTACACGGTCTCCCACCTGCGGCAATTCCGAGAGTGCCGTGCCGACGTCAGCGGTCTCGGGAACATCCTCGACGGGCTCGGTTGCCGAGCCGGAGAGCTCCGAGGCTCCCAGGGTGCGTGTGACGATCTCGTCTACCGCGACGCGTGTCTCTGCTCTGAGTGTGCCCGCGTCGCCGGTCGAGAGTCCCCTCTGACCATCGCCCGTTCGTGCCGCCGCCCTCTTCTCTAGCTCGGCCACGTTTGCCCGGAGCCCCTCGACGATCTCGTCCATCTCGGCGCGCACCGCACGCAGCTGGACCGTGACCCCGTCCGACAGCCTCTGGCGCGCCCTGTCCTCGCGTGCCCTGAGCGCACGTGCCCTGGTCGCGAGCTTTTCGCGGTCGGTTGAAAGTTGACGGCGTAGGGTAGCGAGCTCTCGCCGCTCCGATTCCAGTTGCTGCATGTCGTCATCGACTTTGGCTAGATGTTCGGCGAGTGTCGCCTCGCGTTCGCTTCGTCGCTGTTTGGCCGCGGCGATGATCGACGGCTCCATGCCAAGTCTGGCGGCGATCTCCAGGGCGAGGCTTCGCCCAGGGGAGTCGTAGGTCAGGCGGAACGTCGGGGCGTACGATTCGGGCTCGAAACCGAATCCCGCGCATGTGACGTCGGGAGTGGTCGAGGCGTATGACTTCAGGGTGTCGTCGTGGGTTGTCACCATGACCAACGCACCCCGCTGTCGAAAATGGTCGATCACGGCGGCGGCCAACGCTCCACCTTCGATCGGGTCAGTGCCGGCGCCGAGTTCGTCCATCAGGACGAGCCCGGGGAGCTTCAACAGTCGGTCCATCGAGACAAGACTCGCGATATGGCCAGAAAACGTGGACAGGCTGGCCCCAATCGACTGCTCGTCGCCAATATCGGCAAACACGGTGCGAAACGTAGTGGTGGTCGACCCAGGACTGGCCGGGATGTGTAACCCCGCCTGGGCCATGAGCACCAAAAGACCAGCCGTCTTGAGCGCCACGGTCTTTCCGCCGGTATTAGGGCCGGTGACGACCAGAGCCGTCGTGGGTGGCGTGATCCGGATATCGACTGGGACCGGACCGGAACGCTGAGGATCTGGCGTCGCACCAAGCCTGTGCCGCACGGCTGGAATGAGCAGCGGGTGGCGCGCTTGCAAGAAATCGATGCGCGTGTCCGCGGACACCTCCGGCTCCACACCGTCAACCAGACAGGAGAAGGTGGCCCGGGCCTGGACGCAGTCGATATCCGTCGCAGCCGTGATGGTCGTCCGGAGGTCGGGCGCACGTTTTCGCAGCCCGTTCGCGAGGGCGACCAAAATTCGGTACACCTCCTGCGCCTCATCCTGCTCCAGCGCCACGATGTCGTTGTTGATCTCGACGGTGCTCAGCGGTTCCAGAAAGAGGCTGGCCCCGCTTCCCGAGCTACCGTGGACGATTCCTGGAATCGACCTCCGGTGCTCGGATTTCACGACCAGGACGAACCGTCCGTTGCGCTCGGTGACGATCTGCTCCTGAAGATAACGCGCGGTTTCGCTACCGCGGAGAAATGAGTCCAGGGTGCTACGCAACCGACTCCGCTGTTTCCGCAGCTGATCGCGCATCGCCTTGAGGGTGACCGACGCGTCGTCCCGCACGCCCTCGGTCGGGTCGATCTTGGAACGGATCTCGTCTACCTCGCTGTCGAATTGACGACAGCCGTCGAGAATCGTGCGAAGTGCAGGGTACGGACCACCCGCAGCCTCGACAACGGCCTTGCGCACCCGACTCACCGATGCCAGAAAGTCGGCAAGTGCGAGGAGCTGGGTCGGTTCGAGCGCGTGACCCTCGACCGCCAGAGCTTCCAACGCCGGGTCGAGATCCTCGGTCGCCTGCAAATCGAGAGGAGCGTTGCTATCGAGATATCGCACGCACTCCGTGGTCGTCGAGAGTGCTGTCTTGGCGCTTCTCGAGTCGGTCAGTGGACGAAGTTGACGCAACTCAGCCGTCCCCAACGGCGTGAGGGCCAGACCCTGAACGACCTCGACGATCTGATCGAACTCGAGCGCCTGAAGGGTGCGTGCCTGCATGGGACGCTTGGACTCCTAGGCCAGGTGGTTGATGGCGCTTGCCATGGCCGCGCCGCCGAACCCGTTGTCGATGTTCACGACGGCGACACCCGAAGCGCAACTGTTCAGCATACTCAGGAGCGCCGTGAGACCCCCGAAGCTCGCTCCGTATCCGATGCTCGTGGGCACGGCGATGACTGGGGCCCGGACCAGGCCGCCAATGACGCTGGGGAGCGCACCCTCCATTCCTGCCACCGCCACGATGACGCGCGCCGACTCGAGACGTTCCCGTTCGGCGAGCATGCGATGGAGTCCCGCGACGCCAACGTCGTACAGTGTGTCGGTCTGATTTCCCAGTGTCTCCGATGACACCCTGGCCTCCTCGGCCACCGGGAGATCAGAGGTGCCAGCCGCCACAATGAGCACCGTGCCCTGTCCGGTCGGTTTCACTGCGCTGCGGTAGGTGATCGACCTGGCACACTCATGAAACGTCGCGTCGGGGACAACCTTCTGTACCGCAGCGTGTGCAGCTGCATCTGTCCGCGTGACGAGCAGACTGTGCCCCGCTCCGACGATCGCCTCTGCGATGGCGGCGATCTGGTCGGCGGTCTTGCCCGCCCCGAACACCACTTCTGGAAACCCCTGCCGCAGGGACCGATGGTGGTCGACCCGTGCGAAGCCTAGGTCTTCGAAGGGGATCCGGCGCAGGATGTCGACGATCTGCCCCTCCGCCTGTTCCACCGTGACGGTACCACCCTCGACACCCTCGAGGATGTCGCGTACCTGTTGCTGGTTCATGTGTGGTCCGCCGCGCGGCAACCGCTCTGTCGAACTGCCGCTGTATCTGTGGGCACAGGGGACGAAGGGTACGAGATCGACCGTTTGACTTGCCGACTCCCGAACTGTACCTTCGGTGAACGAGCGTCTTCATC
>Ga0310123_10002969_pt1 | contig 13320 bp, 11 predicted proteins | sample CB6_AW_1057_MG_FD_203505 | JGI IMG/M metagenome (GOLD analysis project Ga0310123, IMG submission 203505) | Marine microbial communities from Western Arctic Ocean, Canada - CB6_AW_1057 | ecosystem: Environmental > Aquatic > Marine > Oceanic | place: Canada: Western Arctic Ocean | collected... | reverse complement strand
CTATGCTGAAATCGATCATCTGCTCAATCCTCTCGCCCAACGCACAGGAGATGGCCGTTGACGACTGATGTCGATCCGGTCGATGCGCGGCGGCTGCGGCGTCGTCTGAAGTGGAAGCTCTGGGCGTTCGCTCTGCTGGCCATCGTCTGCGGCGTGAGTGCCTTGTACCTGGTCCGCGATAATCCCGAGCCGACTCTCGAGGACCAAACGGTCGGAACGGTGGTCGCCACGGAAGAATTGATTCTGCAGCTAACGCCAGAGCTCAAGAAACTCTCCGCCGCAGCGCTCAACCTGAAACTGCCCGATGACCAATCGGTCGGGCTGTTCGCTGATCCGTTGCAGCAGCTGACCGATATCGCCCCAACACCAGACAGCGACCTGGTGACCGTCCAGGCTGTGCGCACTGCGAAGTGGGTCGCAGCCACGGCAACAGGCACGATGCCACGTTCGCAATTGACGCTCTGGAAGCCGCTGCTGGACGAAGTCGATTATTTCGAACACGCAAAATTCTATTTCATCCGCGGTGAATTAACCGGGCCGCGGGGCGGGAAATCGGTGCGATTTGATACGGAGCTGGGCTTTCAGGGACTGGCCAAGACCAAGGCGGGATCCTGGCGCGCCATTCGCAGCCGGCAACACGTTATCTGGTCACGGTCCACTGACGCTCCGCCGCCAGGATGGCACATCAAAATTTGGGAACACCTGGAAATGTCGAGCACCGACACGCCACGGCGTATGTTCCGCAGCGTGTTGCACGAAGCATTGCCGGATGACGACCAACGCCGGCGGGCGGAGCGTTCATTGCACGAGGAAAAACTTCTGAGCGTGTTCCAGACCGGAACGGCAGAGCTGCCCAACAACAAATATCTGCCGTATTTCAAGCACGACTCGATGAGCAAACACCCGGCGATTTCCGTCGTCGATATTGACCGAGACGGTTTTGACGACCTGTACCTGATGGCCCGCTGGGGTCGCAACCAGCTGTTTCGCAACCAGGGCGACGGCACGTTCGTCGAAATCGCCGAGCAGGTCGGATTGGATATTGACGGGCTCTGCACGGCCGCGATCTTCGCCGACTTTGACAACGATGGCGATGCCGACGTCTTCCTCGGCCGCTGGCTGGAACCGAGTTTGTACCTTGTCAACATGGACGGTCGGTTTGTCGATCGCTCGACGTCGCTGGTCGAACCGCGGCTGCCCGCACTGGTAACCTCCGTCTCCGCGGCAGACTACGACGGCGACGGCCTGCTGGACGTTTACTTTTCGACCTACGCGCCACCCTATCGTGATCTGCCGGATCCGCGTGCAGCGGCAATGTTGCTGCCGGCCGCGGATGTTAAGGAGCTGTTCCTGCGGTATTCCGTCCTGGACGAGACGGCCATCTTCTTGGACCTGGTTGGGCCACCGAACGTGCTGCTGCAGAATCAAGGCGAGGGGAGGTTCGGCCCCTCACCGCACGGAGCATCCGTCGCTCAATGGCGCAACACATTTCAATCGACGTGGGCCGACTACGACGCAGACGGCGACCCGGATTTGTACGTCGCCAATGATTTTGCACCGGACTCCTTGCTGCGAAATGATCGGGAGGCAGGTTTTTCCAACGTCACGCGTGACGTTGACGGTGAACAGATGTTGGGCTTCGGAATGGGGGTTTCGTTTGGTGATTACGACCTGGACGGATACCAGGATCTGTATATTTCGAACATGTTCAGCAAGGCCGGCATGCGCATCGTGTCGCAAATTCCCGGTCTGGACAGTCGCTTCCGGCGAGCGGCCGAAGGCAACCGGCTGTTTCGTTTCGACGGCGACAAGTTTGACCTGGTGTCGGGGACCGAACCCCCGGCCCTGGCGGTCACCCAGGCGGATTGGTCTTGGGGTGGCCAATTCGTCGACGTTGACAACGACGGATTCCTGGATATCTACGTTGCCAGCGGATATTACTCGGCGCCCGACGAGATCGCTTGTGACGTCGACTTGTGAAGTCAGTTCTGGCGAACGGTCGTTCGCACGGATACAGAGCTGGGATCCGAATTCCGGGAATCATCTAAGTGGGGATCCCCGTCACAAGGCTGGCCGATGATGAATGACAACCGGGGCGCGGTGAGCAGTTCGTTCAGCGGCTACGAACGCAATCACCTGTTCGTCAACGAAGGTGGAAAGTCGTTTGTCGATCTGTCGGCCGTTTCGGGGCTCGACTCGCCCTGCGACAGCCGCTCCTTCGCGGTGCTCGATTACGACCGGGACGGCTGGCCCGACATCGCGCTGGTCAATGCCAACGCGCCGCTGTTCGAGCTGTTCCGCAACGAATTCGGCGACTCAACCATGACCGCCGATCGCGAGGTGTTGGCCGTGACGTTCGTCGGGGGGAATCAGACGGCCCAGGCCGCTCCGGGCCGCTCGTGCCGAGACGGCTACGGGGCGGTGGTCACCGTCGAATTGGATGACAAACGGCTGATTCGCGAATATCGGTGCGGCGAGGGCTTTGCGGCCCAGAACAGTTCCACCCTGTTGATTGGGATCGGTGACCACCCATCCGCCAGCCGAGTAACCGTGCGCTGGCCATCCGGGAAGACTTCGCAGGTCGACATCGTGGCGGCCGGAACCCTGCTGACTGTCTACGAAGACCCGTCTCAGGCGCCGGATGGTCAAAGCTGGCACAGGGGACCCTATGTGATCGAATAGAGGATTTCACAACTGATTAGCTCATCACAGCTTCCTCGTTGGGTGTCGCACGGGGATTGCCCGCGAATTACGCGAATTAAGAAAACAAGTGGTGTGATAAGAGACGGAACACTAATCTGCGCTAATCACCGCTAACTATACAAGCCCCACGCAGGCCGCACGAAAATAGAGGAATCAACAGCACCCACTTTTTCGTCTGATTAGTGAAGATTAGTGTTCCAATATGAACTGCAGTCATCGGGTAAACTATTTATAATTCCCAAATCGTTTTGCATTCCTTGGGCTTCAACATTCGCGCTTATTCGCGGGCAGGTTAATTGCGGGAAAGCAAACGGGATCCGACTATTTCGCTCTCTCTGGTGCATTTTGGTAACGTGCGAGCGTACATTCCATATCACATTGTCAGCGGGTGAAGAGACTAAACCATGTCCAACAATGATTCAATTCGCGTCGCCATCGTGCGTTGTGACTCACATGCCTACTGGTTTGCGCCCTACTTGGACGAAGTCGATCCGGTGGTGCTCGCCACCCATAGTGAAGACGCGCCCACTCGACAGGAAGTTCACCATCTGGGTTGCGTCAGGGGCAACTACAAGGAGATGGCGATTCAGCGGGTGCCGGGATTCGTCATTACCAAGGTATTCGATCGTGTGGGCGACCGCAGCTTTTACAACACCGATCCTGAATTACTGCAATATGGCAGTTACCCCGGGCGGGGGATCGCGTTTTGCGAGACGTTGTTCAATCGCCCTCAATTGTGTGAGGACATCGAGCAAGCGACCGAAGCTGTCGACGCGGCATTTATCTGCGACTCGTCAAGCCCTAAGGACGGTGGAGATCACCTGGAACTGGCCAGGCCGTTTCTGGAAAAGGGCATTCCCTGTTTCATCGATAAACCCTTTGCAGCAACCCTCGCCGATGCGCAAGAGATGGTCAATCTTGCCAAGTCCAACAAGACCGTATTGATGAATTCGTCGATCCTGGCAAATACGGATGTCGGCGAATTATTTCGGCGTCGTTTTTATGAGATCGGCGAGCCGAGATTGCTGACCGTCAAGGGGATCGGCTTCGGCAATGGAGGCGTCGGTCATGGTCTCGCATTGGCTCTCAGCTTGTTCGACTACGGCGTTGAATCTGTCGAATACATGGGTTCACGTCCCGGGTCGGATCCAAAGGACTGGACCCCTGCCAGTTCCATGTATCATCTGGAACATCTTTTGCTTCATTACCCGGATGGCAGACAAATAATCTTGATGAGCACAGGTCATAGGACTGGCGATCACGATTTTTATGCTTCCGCGTACAGTACACAGGGCGTACTTCACAGTCCGAGCATTGGCATTCTCCAGTTCCCTCCAGGCAGCAGGAAGATTATCGAGATGTTCCTCAAGCTGGTTGAAACCGGGCAGCCACAAGTTCCTTACGAACATAGTCTGGAACTGATCGCGATCATCGAAGCGGGGCGTATCGCTCAAGCCGAAAGACGTCCTGTTGCGCTGCAGGAAGTGTACTAGGCTCTGTTTTAAAACGTCCACAGTAGCCCGAACGCGCCAGCGAGGGACACTAGTGGAAACGTTCATATCGTGTCCCTCGCTCGCGCGTCGGGCTAGTGTCACGTACACCGAATTGTTTTAAAACGAAGCCTAGCATAAATGACGAATGAAGCCCGAAATCCGAATGACGAAGATTCATCGCCCATTCGTCATTGCGCATACGGCGTGGCGTGCGGAACTGGCGCTGTCCAACTACTCCGTTCCCACACTCTCTCCCCCAGCGACGGTGGCAATCGCCTGCCAAACCAAAAAATCCACGCCGTCCTGGAAGAAAGCCACATGTCCGTCCCCAAACAGGACATTGACTCCGCCTGGATGCTTGCTGCGGGCGCTGGTGTAGATATCTTCTAACGCGGCGCCCCCCGTACACGGCATATCGTCCAGGATCCCGGCAAGAGTACACGTAGCCGGATGGCTGACAAGGTCGGGGTTACTGGAGTTCGGCGTGAATCTGTGTTCGTAATTGAAACCACCGTCAAAAAAGTTATACCAAACCCCGCGGTTGTCGTAGTGATGCGGGCCGCCGGCGTTTTTAGGAAGGTCTTGCCCCGCCAGCAATTCGCTGCCTACCGCGGTATGCGACAGGCCGTCCTCGAACTCGTTCACGCTTCGCCCGATTTCCAGATAGAACGCGCCATCGGTCGAAATATCTTCATGTGGGAGGGGTTGCTCAATACCACCCGGAACCGGGCACATTTGCGTCGTCCCAAAGCAAACCACGAAGTTGGATCGCGAATGCTCAAAGACTACGGTAGCCCCACCGGGTCCGAAGGGTCCGTTCGTCTGGAATACCCGGCCCTGTGAGTTGTCGCTGGGGCAAATATATGCCGGAACGGCTGCCTTGGCGACGGGCGTGGCGTTCGCAGGGTTCATCCACCTGAGCGTGAAATCAATGCTGTTGTGGATCTCCGCTTGCTCCAGGTAAGGCAGCAATTGAGCCTGGGCCGTGTGATACAAATAATTGAAAGGTACTGTTCCGGGGGGCGGCCATCCCAGCGCACCGGCGGGATACGCCCGCAGAGAGTTCTCGTGGTTGTGCAGCGCCAGACCGCACTGCTTCATGTTGTTGGTGCACTGTATCCGCCGCGCCGCCTCACGGGCGGCCTGCACCGCCGGCAACAAGAGCGCCACCAGGATGCCGATAATGGCGATCACAACCAGCAGTTCCACGAGCGTGAAAGCTGAATGCAACCGGAATGAAGCGGCCCGGTTCTGCATGGAAAACCCCGCTGTGATTGCGGCAAACGCAAAAAGAATTATAGCTCTCAGGCGCAGCAACTGTCTAGGTTTGATGTTTGGCAACTGCTGCGCTGTTTGAAGAGATGTCATCCTCAGGATGACACGAAGACGCGACTCGTCGCTCTGGCACGGATGCTCGCCGCGTTCGGCTCTGGTAGAATGAACGTTTGCACCCCTAGCTCAGAATGAATGTTTGCACCCCTAGCTCAGATTGTCGAGTTCGTCTGCAACATGCCAAGGAGCCCGTGATGATCCAAACTAGAATATTCCGTGTGGCCATGGTTGTCGCCGTGTTATGGATACCGATGGTGGCGACTGCCGAACCGGGGTTGGAAATGCTTCTTCGCGGCGATTTCGAATCGGGCGCCAAAGACTGGGTCCAGTGGCACTGCAAGGGCGCGGGAGCCGTCGGCGTCGACTATTCATCGAGCGACGACAGCCGCCCGGGCTCTGCCGGCACACGTTCGCTGCAGATCGAGACCAAGGATGAGTTTGACTGCAGCAACTTTATTCGGTTTTACGTGTTCGGTCTGGAAGGGGGCAAGAAATACCGGATTTCGACCTGGTACAAGATCGTCGCGGGCGGCGGGTCCGACGGCCCGCTCGAAAACGTGGTTGTCCGGGACATGAAAAACGATACGAACATTGACCGCAAGGATCTGAATTTCGATATGAAGATCGATGGAAAGTGGAAGTACATTTCCAGTGAGTTCACGGCCGAGGCATCTACCACGCCTGAAGATTCCTACACCATGATCGTGAACCTGTATCCGCGGGGAGAGGGCGGTCGGGGTGGGATCGTGCGGGTGGATGACTTTTCGCTGTGGGATTTCAACCCCACGCCGGTGGCCTTGGAACACGCCGCGGCAGTTGCGGCTGACAAAGCCCGCACGGCGGAAAATATCCGTCTCGCAAAGCTGTATGCCATATCCGATCCAAACGCCAGGCGGTCGGCGGGCGTCGAGGCCGGCATGCTCGATGGACATCCCTACCTGCGCAATGAACTAGTAACCGTTTTATGGTCGCGAGGTGAAAACGGCGGCGGTATGTTGAGAGTCCATGATTCGACGTCGAATAGGGATCTGCTGGGAATCGACGAGTCACAGGCCACGTCGTGGAAGGTCGAGGTGAAGCGAGCGGATGGACAGCGCCACTCCTATACGAATGTGGACGTACCCTGCGAGGTGAAAGCCGCCGCGAAACGTGGAGAGGGCTCGCTCTCATTCACCTGGTCCGTGGAGGACCTGCAGGTCAACGTTGTGGCGCGGTTGAAGGAGGGCGAAAGCCTGACGCGATCGCGGATACTGGTCACGGTGGAAGGTGAGGGAACGGGATTAAGGACAGTGACGCATCCTTGGGTATCAGGGATCCTCCCTTTGACCGAGGGGGCGGAGGGCGATCAGATTCTCCACACCCGCTCGATGGGTGACGTGGAGCCATCCCCGCTCCTGGAAGGCGCCCCGGTCGGTTTCACGTATCCGGGCGGTTCGATGCAGTTTACGTCGCTGCTGGGAAACGGGCAGGGTTTCTACTGTGCCGCGGAAGATGGCGAGGCCAATCGGAAGCATTTCGACTGGACGCCGGATGCGGAACGTAAGTCGCTGGCAGTTTCCATTTCGCATCCGGTGCTGAACTGGGGCGCAGAACAAATGGTGATCGAGTATCGCAGTCCCGGGGACGTGGTGGTCGGTCCGTTTCAAGGCGACTGGTTCAACGCGGCGCGCCTCTACCGGAAGTGGGCGTTGACGGCGCCGTGGTGCAGGAAGGGGCCGATGCATACGCGGGACGATTATCCGAAGTGGGCGCTCAACCTGGCATACTGGTCGAACAACCGCATGAACGACGAGGCGCAAATCGGTTTCGTGGACCTGCATCGAAACTATTTCAATCTGCCGAACGTCATCCTCCATGATTACGGCTACATGCCCGGTTACGACCACCATTCCAATCCCGAGTACCTGCCGCCGAGAATCGGATCGGAGAACTATAAAGCGCTCGTGAAAGAGTTGCGTGCGAAGGACGTCCGCGTCGTGAACTACATCATCGGGTGGCTGTGGAATACGACGCTGGAAAGCTACCGGATGGAAGAGGGGGAAAAAGCGGGCCTGTTAATGGAACAGGGGATCGTGCCGTTGACCTATGCGGGCAGCCATGATCTGTCTGCGGGGATTTGTCCCGCCACCACGTTGTGGCACAAAAAGATCGTAGAGACCTCGACGACGCTGGTGGGAAAATACGGGGTTTCCGGCCTCTATTTTGACTACTTCACCAACCACACGGAAGATTGTTTCAACACCGATCATGGGCACGCCATCGCCGGCGGTGACTACTGGACCAAGGCGGTGCACGGGCTGCTGGAAGAAGTGCGCACAGAATGCCAGAAGCTGGATCCCGAGACGATGATCAGCGCCGAGCACACTGCGGAGTGGTGCATCGACGTCGTCGACACCAGCCACTCGGGTGGCGTCACCTCAGACACCCCGGCTTACTTCGCCGTGTATCATGGCTACACGCAGGTGTTCGGTGGCGTGCAGAACTGCTCTACCCCGCAGACACTAGGGCGTTGGTGGATGACCGGAACCCAGAACGGGGAAAACAACATCATGCCCTGGCTGGCCAGCGACGTGTTTGGTGACATGGGGCCCTACTATAGAATGCTCCTGTGGTGTCACGCCCAGTTCGCCAGGCCCTATCTGGGTTACGGCGAAATGCTGCGGCGGCCGAAGATCGAGGGCGATCTGCCGATCCTGCCCGGCAGTAACTGCGGGCAATATCAGGCTGCTTTCCCGGTACCGGCCGTCGAAGGGAGCGCCTGGCGGGCGCCCGATGGGTCGGTCGGGCTGTTCTTTTTGAACTACGACAAGCAAACACATAAATTCACCTGGACGCAGGATCTAAATGAAATTGTGGGCATTGGCCCCGACCAGAAACTAAAGGTGACGCAATGGACGCCCAAGGGAGAATTGATTGTTGGCGAATGGGCCGGCGGTGTCCTGACGAAGACCATGAGTATCGACTCATGGGGCCTGATCGCATTGAAACTGGAGGTGTTACCATGAGGCGGTTCATCGCCGCGATACTGATTCTTTCCTGCGCCGGGACGGTGGTTCTCGGGACGGTGGTTCTGGCAGAGGACTTGAAGGCTCCCGCCGGGTGCCGCCCGGCGAAGGGTGCGCAGGTGTCTTTCGAGGGCTACGCGGATCGAATTATCCATGACAAGACTGCCATGGAGTTGGTCCTGGTGCCGGCCGGCAGCCTGACGATGGGAAACCCTGGCAAGATGCCTTTGGGGGCGGGGACCAAGCAGTATCTCGTGACGATCAGCCAGCCGTTTTACCTGGGAAAGACGGAGATCACCAATGCGCACTATCGCCAATTCGTCGAGGCGACGGGCTACGACGGTGTGGGAGATGTCGACCCGGACCCGTTTTATGACATGTACCTGAAACACTGGCGTGGAAAGAGCATCATGTCGCCCGCAGATGACTACCCCGTGGTGTGGGTCAGCTGGAAGAACGCGAAGGCGTTTTGCCGGTGGGCAGGTCTGGCCCTGCCCAGCGAATCGCAATGGGAACACGCCTGCCGGGCAACGACGACGGCGAAATATTTCTTCGGAGACGACGATAAGACGTTCGGCGATTACGGGTGGGCCAATACCAGCCAGGAGTACAATACGCATTCGGTGGCCGGCAAACTGCCGAACCCGTGGGGACTATACGACATGCTGGGCAACGCCGCGGAGTGGGTGGAGGACGACTATGTGAATTCCGAAAGCGTTGACAGGCTGGGCAAACCGCCGACGGACGGTTCGCCGCGACTCGACGGCAAGCTCACGAAGGTCGTCCGAGGAGGCTGTTGGAGCTACCATCCAATCGCCTGTCAAAGCGGCTCACGGTACAACACCGCCCCGGTCAACGCGAGTGCCGAGATCGGGTTCCGGGCGATGCTGGCCATTGAATGAAACCGGAGACGCTAGCCCGGATTAAGGTGCCACTGGCTCTGCCAGTGCTGACGTTGACCCGATTGTATAGCCGTCTTAGCACTGGCAGAGCCAGTGGCACACAACCCCACAATTAAGCTGTGAAAAAGCACTAATTCGAGGAGAGGTCGAAATCAAATTGACGCGCGCCGTCGGCAGCTAAATCGGCGGTCAACTCGCTCTGCTTGTTGTATTGCGTGGGCACAACGGATTCGGTTTCGTCTTCCTCTTGTCCCAAGCGATTAGTAATCTTGCGGCCGGTAAATCGCCACCCGGTGATCTCAACACGGTAACTCCCCGGCAGCAGACCCTTCGACGATTTGACGTCGTAGGTCCCCTTCGTAATCACACTACCGGCAGTCGGACCGGCTGTCCCCGGCTGCGGCGTGAAGCTAATGGTCCCGTTCGCCAGCGGTTCGCCGTCCAGCTTGACCGTGCCACGCAGACCGTGACGTGAAGACGAGTCACAACCGGCGGCGGCCGAGGCCAGCAATGCCAGGCCGACAAGGAGCCTCAGCGCGGGAATACCCGGGTGAATCGACGTGATTCGTGGACTACAGGCCCTCAACGAGCTCTCCTCCCTCGACCGTAGCGACACCCTGCCAAACCAGAAAATCAACGTCGTCGGTCACGAAAGATACATGTGCGTCCCCAAACACCACCATGACTCCGCCCGGATGCTTGCTGCGGGCGCTGAAGTACGTTTCGTCTGGTGAATTGGCAGCATGATCACAGCGCATGTCGGGCGTCGGCTGAATATTCGGAGGACCTGGACAGGAACTATAGTTGATACACCTATCGGGGACACTGGTGTTGGGCGTGAATCTGTGTGTATAGATGGGCCCGCCATCTCCAAACCAATTCCATGTCCCGCGTCGGTCGGTGGTCGCCACTTGCCCTGATAGCATTTCACTCGCCAAAACGGTTTTTGACAGTCCGTCCCGGAACTCGCTCACCCTGCGCCCTATCTCGTAAAAGAACGCGCCATCGGTTGCCCACTCCCCAGGAGCGGGAGGAGGGCGATTCCCCGGGGGTATACTATCGAGGTTGCACCACGGACTGTTACACAAGGCTGTTGTTCCCGCACAAACCACGAAGTTGGACCTCGCAAACTCGAGCAGGTTGCCGGATAAGTCGACCGTTGTGAAATATCTCCCCGTTGCGTTGTCACTGGGGCAGATATAGGTCGGGATGGATGCGTTGGAGGCCTTGGCGTTGATAGGATTGATCCATCTGACTGAGAAGTCGATGCCGTCGTGGACAGCCGCCTGCTCCAGGTAAGGGAGTAGTTGAGCCTGGGCCGTATGATAGGTATATTCCGGGGCTCCAACAGTCGGCGTCGTCCGTGGCCATCCGAGCAGCGAACAGGGAAATTCCCGCACCGCATCCAAGTGGCTGTGCATCGCCAGGCCGCACTGCTTCATGTTGTTGGTGCACTGAATCCGCCGCGCCGCTTCTCGGGCGGCCTGCACCGCCGGCAGCAAGAGTGCCACCAGGATGCCGATGATCGCGATCACCACCAGCAACTCTACAAGCGTGAATGCTGCGCGATAGGCCAAGAAGCCACTTCGTCTTCCGGCAGCTTTCGTCACGGCAATCCTTCACATTCGGCCAGGCGTAAACCAAGTTTTTCGGCCAAGCGTAAACACAAGTTTGCATTATAGGACCCGACGCCGGAAGCGTCAATTCATTTACCACTGTCAGAGCCGGTGGTATGAGTAAGGCCCCTGAAAGGGGCCACAATACCAGCTCGACTCGCAAGCGAGTGAATCATCGGTGTTTCAAAATTCACTCGCTCGCGCGTCGAGCTTGTATCAAAAAAAACGGCGGAGCCTTTTTGGTTCGCACCAGCAGAGCTGGTGGTTTACGGACGAAAAATGAATGTACTTACTCAGCTGCGGTGATTCACGGGTTCTTATTCATTGAGCGACCGTAAATAGTCGCGGAACAGAATCGTCTCGCTCAGATTGTCCACCCGGTTACATTTTCCCCACTCGTTCCAGACATACTCCAGGCTGAGGTATCCTCCATAACCGTTGGCTTTCATCACCCAGACGACCCTCGAGAAATCGATCGTGTTGTCGCGGAACGTCGCCTGAATCGAGCCCCGTCGCGCTCCGCGAACATGAAAATAGCTGGCGTGGGCGATCAGCGGTTCGACCTGCGCATCGGGAATGCCGGCCCGCGTGAAATGACCGTAGTCGAGTGAATACGTCCGTCCAGGCACCGCCTCGACGAGACGCAGAGCCGATTGGGGCGTGCCGCGATCGAGCCGAGGTGCGGCTCCACTCCCATGATGATCCGGTAGGGTTCCGCTCCTCGTCTACCACATAACATCGCCCGCAGGCTTGCCCCTCTTTGCCGCAATGGCCTGACATGTTGCGGAATCACTTTGTTCATGGCTCGTTGCCCCCGTGCGTGTTCTGTCGCTGGGTGCGAAAGCAAGTCTGGGCGGCCTATCTTGAAGTCCGCCAGAGTTTCCCGCCAACCGAACCCCGTCACTGGTCGGCAGATTCGCAACGAGTCTCGTTCCAGATACAATGCTAACCTGTCTTAGATCGTGCGGTAGTCGGCCTATCCTCGTCCATAAAGCCGCGCCGCGTTGTTGCGGAAAATGTCCTCGACTTGCGAATCCGTTACGCCGCATGCCTGGCAGGCGAACTTTAACGCCCGCATAGATTCGAGGCCGACCAGCGTGAACTGTTGGTTCGGATCGATCGACGTCGGACCCAATTCATAGTCGCAGTCGTACATCCACGTAAATGAATCGTTCACCGCCACGCACTTGCCGCGCAAGTGGGAAAACGGGTAATCGCTGCCCCACATCAGTTTCTTGGGGCCGAATCTGCGCAGGATGGCAATGTGCCCGCCTTCTTCACAGTTGCACGAATTGTCGAAGTAGACATTGTCCAGGCCGGCAATTGCATCGATACCGCCCATCGTGTGGCTCGGATTAAAACCGCGGGCGCAATGCGCCAACACCATTTTCATGTTGGGGTACCTGGTACAGTATTCCCGAATGAACCGCTGGTTGGATTCGTCGGCAAGGGCCCTTGCTCGAACCATGTGCATCACGATCGGCAGCCCGAATTCGTCAGCCACGGCCACCGTGTGTTCAGGCAGGAATTCGTCCATGTACGATTCACCTGTCGGTCGTCGCGCCGACATCAGGTGGTACGGCTTGAGCGCCGCCGGGTTATGTTGTTCGATATCCGCGCGCAACTGGTCGGCTGACATCGCGGGGTGTACCATCACGGCGCTTGTGCTGGCGTGATCGGTGCGGGCTTCGCGCGCGGCATACGCGTTACCTTCGGCCATCCGTTTGCCTTCCAGGGTCGTCGGCAATACGAGCGCGCCCACGACTTCGCGTCCATGTGCGATCCAGTCCATCTGGGTGCGGTAGGTTGACATGTCCGCGACCTCGGGCGTGTTGGCCATCAGCGTCTGATGGAATTCCGCACAATCGCTGCGCAAGCCAAGGTGAATGTGCGAGTCAAACAGGCTATCAGGTACGAACGACGCCAGCTCGCGCTCAAAGAATTCCCGATCCTGATCGGTTACGTTGTAGGATGGTGAGTTAATGCTCATGCAACAGAGTGTACACTCGGCTGGCAGTGCGGTGAAGTTGGAAAGGCCAGCTCCGGAGGTGCGAGGCCGTCCATCGTAGACCACGGTCAGATGATGACCCGTCTTCAGCGACTAACATCAAACCACCACCATCCTCGCTCACTCGCGGTAAACGATTCTGCCACCTTCATGCCCCTGAAAGGTACGAAAGGGCCGACGGCCGGTTCCGAGATTGTCGATGGGACATTTTTGATTCCCAGAGAGAAAGGGACGTTCGTCGGCAGATTCCGTGTCGAAGTC
>Ga0310123_10002968_pt1 | contig 13324 bp, 12 predicted proteins | sample CB6_AW_1057_MG_FD_203505 | JGI IMG/M metagenome (GOLD analysis project Ga0310123, IMG submission 203505) | Marine microbial communities from Western Arctic Ocean, Canada - CB6_AW_1057 | ecosystem: Environmental > Aquatic > Marine > Oceanic | place: Canada: Western Arctic Ocean | collected... | reverse complement strand
CCCCGTCGGTGAGAAGGACAAGATCTATCACCAGGCCTTGGTGACCGGCGTAAAGGAAGCCTTGGGCGACAGTGTCGAAGCGGTCATCGAGGAATTCATCCAGGAACCGGATGCCGATACAGCAAAGGAGCACGCCATTGCCGATAGTCTGATCTTTGATCGCGTCGCCTTTGACAGTATTGCCCGCAGGAACAGCAACTGCAGTGTCGTGATTTCGTTCATCGGCGTGCCACCCGATCTCTACCACGATGCGGAAGGCAAATATATCGAGCCGAACCGGAATAAAAGCTTTGTCCGGCGCAAGATTCTCCGATCCGAGCTGTCCCTGGGCGTCCTCACCGATAACCCGTATCTCCTCGGGCAGACCATATTTTCCGGCGAGCTGAAGGTCTGTGTTGTGCCTAAACGCAACTTTTCCTACGAAAATGATGAATTTCGGAACGTCGAGGATGGCGAGCGCTTTTTTGCCAGCCGCTACCATCTTATCACGCCGGAAAACGTCATAGATATTTACAAGGTAAACCGACGGCTGTTCAAGGTAGAGAAGGCGCTTTGAGGCATCAGCCTGATTCGTCCTGCGTATGTAATCGCCATACGTTACGGATGAATCAGGATTTTTGATGTCTCGCTGGATTGCGCTACGGCCGACGAGGCACGGCAGAGTGACCGGGATGTAATGTCACGGCGCACAATTACACCACGGCCCCGAAGGCCATCGCGATCTCCTCTATGGTCCGTCTGGGTGATGTCGTCTGGTGCGGCCTCACGGCCGGCCACCACTGCCTGGTCCCCTTTGATCTGAATCCTGTCCCAAATCACCGATCCCATGCATGTCTTCATCACCATGGCAATTGACCGACGCGGATCGTGAGTTTATGGAAGAATTTCCGCCCGCACATCTACGAATCCATAGGCATGCTCAATCAACTTCGATTCCTGGCCGGAGGTCCGGCATGCGCGCGGACATCGGCGACGCGGGGATCCGGTGTCGGAAGCGCTCACCGACGACCTCCGCGGGAACCGGGGAACCGCCTGACTGCGATGGCCAAATCGCTGCTGTGCGGCAGCTTTAATTCTGTGCGATTGCGCATCGAGAACGCCCAGATTGATCTCCATGTATGGCTTCATTGCGTCCACGGCGACGGCGACCTGGCGGCCGTCGGTCTTCGGAAGTTCCAGCCGTATGCCGTCGGAGTCCTCTTTGTAGAAAACGAGCCGCAATCCATCCGGGGTACGAAGGCAGACGCCGTCCGTCAGCGTATTGGCGCGTGCCATATCGATGAGGAAACGGCCCCGGAAAAACTTCGCGTAGCGCAGAATCCATTCCGGGTGCGCATAGGGTATAGATCCCAGCTCGTCGGATTGTCCTTCGAGCCGCCCCCAGATGTTGGCCACACCGTCGGCCATGGTTGAACGCCACAGGCCGCGCCGCGTCATCTCTTCGGTGTAGTCCTTGAAAGCGTAGCCGCCCCCTGCCGGATGCGGAAACGTTCCTCGGAAAAAGTCGGCCTGGAGGGCTGTTTCTCAATTGTCTCAATGTACTTCTGATAGTCCGGGCGGTGTTGCTCGTAGCCGGCGTAGTCCAGACCGTCATAGATCTGCGTCAGTTCGTTCTTCTGCGCCCTAGCACCGAGGAAGTGGAACCATCCGAAATGGTCGTGCATATGGACGTGCTAATTTTGAAGGTCGTCCTCATTGACCCACTCGAAGTTGTCAAACCCGTAGCCCATTGTCCAGCCCGGCAGGGGACCCAGTCGCGCAACGATATACCGATGCAGGCGCTGGTCGGCCGTGCCATTCTTTCCCCATCTCGCCGGCGTCCAGCGCCTGGCCTCGTCGCCCCACGCCCAGATGTGCACCACACCGCCGGCGGCATGGACTTTTGTGATCAGCGACTCCAGCGCTTCGAATGTCCGCGGATCCGGGTTAGGGTCTTTCGATTTGATGTGGTCGGACCGCATCTCGCCGATGTCGAACCAGCGGCGGCAAACATAGGTGTGGAACCCATTGAACCCGTGTCCGGTCATGAACGATGTGATGTCCGTATCGATCTTCTCAGGCTTCCCGTGATACCTCTCGGGCGTGGCGTACATTACAAACTGGGGCACGAAGGCGTCGAGCCTGTTGTCGGGAGCCAGTGGCCGTGCCCATTTGTTCCCCTGGTGCGTGACGAATCCGTAGGCCGACGGATTTTTACAATGTGAAACTTTACAGGCGGACGGCCCCGGTAGCACAGACAAGAATGTCTATGCTGCTGATACGTCCGATTGCAATCATCATTTCGCCGAACAACACCCAGGAAATTTTTCGGCAGCATTTGGCAATGCAGCTCTGCTGCTCAGGCGGTCACGACGCCCAGCAGCAGCCGGCAGCCATTGATGTACTCGCTGACGACGAGGTACTCGTCGACCGTATGCGGACTGTGCGCTCCGGCGCCTATGGTAACGGCGGGAATGCGATGGACGGTGTTCAGGAAGGCCGCGTCGACGCCGCCGTCGACAACTTTGTATGCCGGCGTCAGCCCGAGTCGTTTCATAGCATCGGCGACGCGGCGGCACGGCAGGCTGGTCTTAGCGACGCGTGAGGGTGGGTATTCATTTTCGAGGGTGAATTCAATTCGGCCGCTTGTCTTTGAACTGTTCTTCACTTTTCGTGCTGCGTCGCGCAGGGTCTTTTCGTAATCCCCCACCAGCCGATTGAGAAACGACGCGTTGTGGCTGCGGCACTCGCCGGTGATACCAAGCCGGTCCATGACCACGTTGGTTGCTTCCCCGCCGTAAAGCATACCGATGTTTGCCGTGCCGGAGCGCTTGCCCTTGACGATCTTGCCATGCAGCCCTTTCTCCAGCAGTGTTGCATGTGCTATGGCAAATATGGATGCCGCCGAAACGCCGTCTTCCGGATGAACGCCGGCGTGGGCCGGTACGCCGTGTATCAACGCTTTCCATTTCTTTCCGCCGATGGAACCAATACAGACCTCGCGTGGATCGCCGCCGTCGACGTTGACAGCGAAGGCGGGTTTGCGCAGCATTTTGCGATCTGCGAAATGGGCACCGACCAGGCCGATTTCTTCCTGGATCATAAACAGCAGCGTTACGGGCGGATGATCGAGCTTCTGTCTGATCAGTTCGCGCGCCGTTGCAATCAGCGCCGCGCAGCCGGAGCGGTTGTCGGCACCGATCCCCGCCTTCCGTCCCTTGGACACCACACGGTTTCGGTTCTTGAACACAGGCGTCGAGCTGAGGCAGATCGGCACTGTATCCATATGAGTGGAGAGCATGATGCGCGGCGCCCGGCACTGCGTGCCCCGTCCCGGCAGGTCAACGAACAGGTTGCCGGTATTGCCCCCGAACGGGCTACGTTTATGGGCCTGGTCGAAGGCAATCTGTGACGCTTTGACCCCGGCACGTTTCAAATGCCCGACGATTCGCTCGGCAACCTCGCGCTCCTCGCACGGCGGTCCCGGAATCGCCATCAGTTCGAGAACCAGATCAACCGCGGACGAGGTTTCGATGTCTATCGGTTCAGCCATTTGATATCCTTCAATTTCCCGGCAGCCATAGATAATAAAATCCTGTCTGATCCCCCCCCGAACAGAGCACCCGCATCCAGATTAATCATGTTAATCTGCAGGCCCGACGGCGACAGAAGCTGTGAATAGATGTTTGTGTCGCGGCTCTTGCCCCGGATGTAGGTGACGACGTCGGCGTCGCTGACGTCGGCCGCGAGCATGACGTTGTCAATAGCGGCGGAAAGATAGTCGATGGCGTCGATCACTGCCAGTTTCAGCGCCTGATCCGCCGTGTAAATGCGTCCGTCAGCCACCGTGTTCAGTTCCACCGCCGATGCGTACGTCGGTCGCGAGGTGACGATCACATCGAGAAAGCGGCCGTCCCGGTGTTTGTAGAATGGCCAGTCCTGATGCATAGGTAACGGGTGGCCGGTCTCCGACGGCTTGACATGCATGGTGCCGTGGTGCAGTTCGACATTTGCTGAAATCAACGGGTTCATGGCCTTTGTCAGTCCCGGGTTGTTCACCGCACGGTTCCCGGCCCGGGGGAAAAATGTAGGTCATGCATGGCGACCTACTGCGATTTCTTCTCAGTTTCTTCATCCATGTACTCGCGGCGCCGGGGGCCTTCCCAGCCCTTGTCACGCGACGCCCAGTCCGCGATCAGCCAGTCCATGCCCTCGGCCAGCCCGTCGGTCTCTTCCTGGGTGAACACTTCCGGGATGTGCAGATACCCGTGCTCATCGAAAAAAATCGACCTGTTCTTGCGTCAGCACAACTCCGAATCCCATTTTTGTCCGCGGATCCGACCCGGCTTCGCGAAAGTTGTTTCGTCGGGCAAGACGCGGATGGACACGGGTGGAATACAGAACATAATATATTGAGTGATTGCGAAATTTTTTCACCAGTAATTATTTTCTTCAACATCCACGCTGGCTCGACGAAGCCGCTTTCGCGAAGGCGAGTCATCTACGGACAAAAAAAACACGAGTTAGCCGGCTTCGGCGGGGCTTTTCTGCGACTCGTAATCGCTCCATTCGTAATCGCTCTGTATTCGAACATCGATTATGAATGGAGCGATTACGAGTGAAGTGCTGTTGAGTGTCAAAAAACAAATTTCTATACGATCGAGTTGCCAATGGAGATTCGGGAATTCGCGGAACGGATACTGTTCGGGGATTCGCTCGACGACAAGTTGATCCGACCGAGAAGCTTTGAGGACGAAGCGCCCGGACGCCCGGTCGAGACGCCGCGCTATCCGCACCGGCCCGTGGGCCTCTCGCTCGATCTCAGGGACACGTCTGAGAAAGTCGACTTTCCCAGCGTCTATCAACTCGATCGCGAGCCGGAGCGCGGGCGGGCGCTGCATTTTTTCGGCAATCACGAATTGCTCGCCCTCGAACTCATGGCCCTGTGCCTCCTCAAGTTTCCCGAGGCGCCGGCCAAATTCCGCCGCGGCGTGGCGCAGACCATGCTCGAGGAACAGATGCACACGCGTCTCTATGTGCGACGCATGGAACGGCTGGGCGTCGAATTCGGCACCTTTCCCGTCAATGATTTCTTTTGGAAATGCACAGCCGGCATGGAATGCCCGATGGAATTCGTCTCGCGCATGAGTCTCACATTTGAACAGGCGAATCTCGATTATGCGAGGTATTACGAAGGGGTCTTTCGTGAGATCGGCGACCATGCGACGGCGAAGATTCTTGCTCGCGTTCACCGCGACGAGATCGACCATGTCAAGCACGGCCTCGCTTGGTTCAATCGCTGGCGCGACCAGGCAGAGAGCGAATGGGAGGCGTACCGGCGGGTCTTGAGATTTCCGCTGACGCCCAATCGTGCCAAGGGTATCGGCTTTCAAAAGGAGGCCCGTCGCCTCGCCGGCCTGTCGGCCGACTTCATTGCTAACTTGGAGGTGTACTCCCGATCCAAAGGCCGTTCACCCGACGTTTTCTGTTTCAATCCCGCCTGTGAAAGTCAGGTAGCGCTGAACAAGCCCGGCTTCACGCCCTCGGAGCCGGTTCGTGTCCTGGCCGCCGATCTCTCGGTATTGATGATGTTCGTCGCTGGTGCCGACGACATTGTGCTGGCCCCGCGAATGCCGTCGCAGTTGTTTCTTGCCGGCCTGCAAAGCGCCGGGTTTGCCTTGCCGGAGTTTGTCGAGTGGGCCCCCGGCGTCGTCGCCGCCGTGCACGCCGAACACCGCACGATTCGCCATCTATGCCCCTGGGGCTGGAGCCCGGACACGGTGAGTATGTTTAAAGTGGCCCGCCACTCCGTGACGGATGCAGCCAATGAATCCGCGACGGAGTGGCGGGTTGCTTTGGCCGCTGTTCCGATCTGGGACGATGCATTCCGTCAGGTCTATTCCAAGGCCTTGAGTGCCGAGCTGCTTGCCGATTTCCTTCACGAGTACCCGGACGGCAAGGATTGGTTGTGTGAGCCGGAGGTCGTTGGCCGCGCCTGCACGACCCTCTGCGCAGTCCGCAAGCGGTTGACGGAACTGCGAGGGATGGGATTTCAGCGGCTTGCGGTCAAAGCCGATTTTTCCTCATCGGGCCGGCAGATCGTTCGCATTGCCGGCGAGGAAATGAGCCCGACGCAGCAACAACGTGTCGACAGCGTCCTCGCCAAGCAGGGGACCGTGGTCGTCGAACCCTGGCTGGATAAGCGGTGCGACCTGTCTTGGCAGATGGAGGTGGGACCGAACGGCAAAGCATCGATTCTTGGCGGCACGCGATTTCTCACGGATGCTCGCGGACAATATCGCGGTAGTGTCATTGGCCGCTACCTAGACGCTGTCGATACTGGGGTCGTCAAATGCCTGTTCGGCGGCGGTCGCAAATCACGCCGACTGCATCGGATGCTCGATGCCCTGACGGCGCGTGTTGCCAAACGTCTGGCCGCCGCCGGCTATTCCGGTCCCGCCGGGATCGATGCATTTATCTACCGCGGCTCCACGGGGCTTCGGCTGAAGCCGCTTGTCGAGATCAACCCTCGCTATACCATGGGCTGCATTGCGCTCGCCCTCAATAAGCATCTGTGCACCGGCCGCGTCGGACTTTGGCTGACCCTGACGGCGAAAGATATACGGGCTACGGGGTTCAACGGTTTTGCGGAGTTCGCAGCCGATTTGGAGCGCTGCTTCCCGCTCCAGCTCGCCTCTGACGCCGACAAGCGAATCAGCGAGGGCGTTCTCTTAACCAACGATCCCGCCCGGGCCGAAGCGTTTCTGAGTGTACTCATCGTTGGCCGCTCGCTCGAGCAGTGCGAGGGCGTGGTTGTAAATATGCGGTCGTAGCCGAGATCCTTCCGCGGCGGGACTGAGGCCGCGTTGCCCTTGCGGACGCCGCAACATCTAGGACACATAGGCGGCAGTTGGCTCTCGGCATCGGATTGCCATAAGCGGGGGCTTTCCATTCCTTGCCTGCTTCCCTTCTTCTGTCGGCATTTTCATCATGCCGTTGATATTCTGATTGCAATTCTTGTGGCTATCTCGTATAATTTTATCAAGATTATGAAACTCGTTCTGATGTTCCTCGGCAAGGCGAAGCCAAAAGCGGTCGGCAACGCCATCGATGAATACGTCTCACGCCTGCAACGTTTGGGACCGATCGAGATCGTGACTGTCCGCGCAGAACGGATCGACGGCCGCGCCCCTGAGACTATCAAAGACGCGGAGGGCCGTCGCATACTCGAAGCAGTTCAGACCGACGATTGGTTAGCTGTTTGCGACCAGCGGGGTGAGTCGCTGCAAACGGATACGCTTGCCAAGCAAATCCATTCGGCATTCGGCGGCAGCGGATCGTTTGCCGGCAAGCGGCGGATGGTGATCGCGGTCGGCGGTGCCTTGGGCGCGGCGGCTTCGGTCCGTGAACGCGCCGATCAGGTCTGGGTCCTGTCGGGTCTGACCATGGCCCAGTCGGTTGCCCGCCTGGTGCTGGTCGAAGGCCTGTACCGCGCGATGACTATTGTCAAAGGTCATCCGTATCATAACAAGTGAGTCTCTCCGTCTCAATCTGCTGGCATCTCGGTTCGTCGCCCGGATTCCGCGAGTTGGTCGAGAAACGTCAGGATCCATGCGGCAATGAGCCGGTTGCCTGCCGGCGTGTGGTGACACTGGTCATAGAACAGAGGCGTTGCGGTCTCACGTGAGGCCTGTCTCAACTCGGGCAGCAGATCGAGCCGGGGGACATCGAGCGAAGTTGCCACAGCTTTCATTTTCTGCTGGGGATAATCGTTTACGAACTCGGCGTCGACTTGCAGCCGCACCGGAAACATGACGATAGCCAACTGAAAACCGTGTTGCTCCGCCTGCCGTTTGAACGCCGCGAACACCGGCGTTATCCTTTCCCAGACCGCGTCGCTCCAGGCGCCGCCCCAGTCACCGAAGTGCTCCTGAATCAAGCCGTTGAACGCCGCTGCGTCGGTTGCTGGATCGCCGAATCCCGGCGGAAATGCGGTCGCCACGGCCCGGGCCCAGTCCGACAACGGCAGCGGCGACTCGCCGCCGTCCGGGTTCTTCGCGAACCGCAGCCTGAGCCGTGCCAGCGCCCCGTTGCCGTGATAGAGCAAACGGCTTCGCTGCATTAGGGGATGGTCCATCAGAATGGTGATACCGGGGGACGGACGAAAATCGTTGAGGTAAAAGCCGATGACGACGACGTCCGGATCGATTCCGATTCCCGTCTCCATCAGAATCGATAAAGCGTTCTGCAGACCGATGGCGCCGATCCCGGCATTAACGGTTTCCAGGGGACGCGCGCCGTTGGCCGACAACGTCTCGACCCGGCGGACAAAGGTTTCTTCTTCGGGCAGGTAATCGCCGAAGGTGATCGAGTCCCCGAGAAACAGGACGCGTGGTTTCGTTTTCGCCGAGATTGTACGGTTGCGATAACCCCGCGCATTGATCCGGATTTCGATCTCTCGCCGGCTCAGGTAATGCTTACGGATCCGCACATGGGTATTCGGCCGCAGCCGTCGCCCGGCCGAGGTGTTTACATACAGACCGCCCTGTTCGGGATTGCGGCCGAAGACAAACTCAGCCGGATCCAAGTCCGTTCCGGCTGCCGGCCCCTCCGGATCGGCAGCAACCTGAACCACCTGGGGCACCGGCAGCAGGACGCGGCATAACAGTTCACCAAGCAGCAAGGCGACAGCGCAGGCCGTCGCCGACAAGAGCAATTGCCGCCACACAGATCGTCTCGTTGAATCCATTGGTGTCCATTCGTGGTTGCTATCTACTCAGGTGGAGGGTGGGGGGAGTAAGATCCGGTCAACGTCTATCGCACGTTTACGGAGATCGTAGCCCTGCGGCGGGGTCAGCTCAACGGTGGTAATCCAGTGCCCGTTCGCCAAGCGCGCGCCGAACCTCGAACGATCCGCCAGCGGTATTGGTTTCTGCCGCTTGACGTCTCGTAAGTTCGCTGACGCGGGCGATCTGAACGTGCTTCCGGGCGGCGGCGGCAGCTCAGCGATGCCGTCGTACAAGGCCGTAAAAACGGTCTTCGTACTGCTCGAACATTCCGGTGCGCTGGAGTTTGTTGCCCAACGCGTCAATCTGTCGGGGGTCTCGCGCTGCCTCGGCGAAATCGGATTCGATCCCCTCGTGCAGCCGTTGTGCGGCCCCGCTATCCGCGTCGGCCTCACCGCTGCGGGCCAGTTCCCGATAGTTCGTCGGCGCGGAGTTCTGGATGTAGTCAACGAGGAATTTGAGCAGCGACACTTCCCAAAGCTCGTCGGCACCGACAAGAACAGTTGCCAGGGCATCGTCGCGTCTCTCGACTTGCTGTTTTACTTTTTCAGTGACGGCCTCGATCGTGTCGTTGATCAGTTCCTCTGAAGCTGAGTCCTTGCGGAAATGCAGCCCATACTTGAGGATTCGTATGATTTCACCGTGACTCGACAGATAATCCGCATATTCACGTGCTTTTTCTCCGAAACCCTCGAGCAGGCTCGCGCCGAAGCTGGCGGGCGTAATGATTTGCGGGCGTTCGGAATAAATGCGCCCCTTCCGCACCCGGACCTTATTGACGTCATCCATCAATTCGCTTACCAGATGGTAATGGATCGTGGTGCTGCCGAAGGTCTCGAGCGTTTGTCGCGGGGGCAGGATGACACGTGTGCTCTGTACAGCGTACCAGATGTCTACTTTCTTGGCCATTATGGTATAGTATTCCCAAAAACAGGTAAAAGAAAGTCGGCGCGCGATATTGGGCGCCGCGGCGCCCATTCCCGTCGCGAGAAACGATCGATGTAACGATTCATGTACTCGACTCTCAGGCGACAAGTCGCAAATTCGGGCGCTGAGTAGCGACCTTCAGTCCGCCGGTTGGTGGATCCTCGTCCCCAGTCCCGATCCGCAAGCGTCGAGACGGTCCTAGTTCTTGTCCTCGGAGCGCGTCAGCGCGATCTTCGGACGTAACAGGAAGCAATAGGAATCGAGGACGAAGGACGAGGACGATACAGAAACGTTCGTGCCCGGAAACGCGGACCGGAGAGAACAATCGCGCCGAGACGGACGTGGGATACCGCGTCGGTCGCGCCTGACGATGTACGGGTTCAACGCTCCTGCGACGCCGGCTAAATTCATCGCTTAGGATTTTTTTTGACACTCAACAGCGTTTCATTCGTAATCGATTACGAACGGGTCGATTACGAATCACGGATAAAAAGCCCCTGCGACGCCGGTTAATTCAATCGCCACCGGGCCGGGCACCGATCCGGCTGCCTTTTTCCAGTATCATGGATGCTCTCCTCCTGCCAATAAAATATCTGATTGTCCTGATCAGCCGCTTCCTTCTCTGGCTCCGTTACGACGTAACCATCAAGGGCCTCGACGCGGTTGCCGCCGACAAAGGTATGCTTTTCCTGCCGAATCACCCGAGCGAGATGGATCCGGTGATACTCTGCTTCCACCTATGGCGTGACTTCAGGCTGCATCCCATGGTTGTCGAAGACTTTTATCACGCGCCCGGGCTGCGGGCATTGATGAAACTTGCCGGTGCCATACCGATGCCCAACACAATGACCGGCATGGGCAATTTCAAGCGCATGCGCGTCCGTCAGGGGTTGGACCGGATCATCGCCCATCTCGATACCGGCGACAACGTCCTCATGTATCCGGCCGGGCGCTTGATGCGGGGTGCGCGCGAAGAGCTCCGCGGCACCTCCGGGCTGTTCGACATCCTCGAGCGCCGGCAGGACATCAACATTGTGTTGGTTCGTACTACCGGTTTCGTGGGCAGTTCCTTTTCCTGGATCATGCACAAGGAGCGGCCCAACCTGGCCCGGTGCATGCTCAACGGTCTGCAGGCCATCATCGTGAATTTCGTCTTTTTCACGCCGCGCCGCAAGCTGCTCATCGAAGTCGAAGCGGCGCCGCCGGACTTTCCCCGGGACGCCGATAAGATGGTTTTGAACCACTGGCTCGAGGACTGGTTCAACCGCTACGGTGATGAGCCCATTGCCGGGGTTTCGTACACCTTTTGGAGGGAGACCTTGATTGAGCCTGCCGAGCCCGCGTCGGCCACCGATATGAGCGCTGCGCCGGCGGGTGTGCCGCCGGGCATACGCGACCCGGTTCTCGATCACCTGGCCGCCGCGTCCGGGTGGGAGCGCGATGCGATTGCCGATCATCACAGCTTATCCGCCGACCTTGGGATCGATTCGCTACAGACCGCCGAACTGGCCGCATGGATTGACGAGAGTTTCATGGTCAGCGACATCCACGTTTCCGATCTGCGGCTGGTCCGCGACGTGCTCGAGGTCGCTGCCGGAGAGATCAAGACATCAATCGAGCCGCGCACCGACACGGCGCCTGCGGCCTGGCGCGAATCCCGTGAACGGCTGTCCCTGGTGCGGCCGGACGTCGAGCGGACAATCCAACACAATTTCCTCGATCGCTGCAGCCGCTTTGGCGGCGCTGTCTGTGTGGCCGATGAGACGAGCGGCGTCCTGACATATAAGCGTGCCAAGACCGCGGTGCTTATTCTCGCCGATGTCATCGCCGAGCTACCGGAGACAAACGTCGGCATTATGCTACCGGCCGGCGCTGGGACCAACCTGGTGATCATGGCGACGATGCTGGCCGGGAAGGTGCCGGTGATGATCAACTGGACGCTGGGCGACGCCAATCTGGAACACGTCATCCGTGCCGCCGAAATCAAACAGATCATTTCATCGTCGCGCTTCCTCGATCGCGTCGAGCAGATCAATGTCGAGTTGCTTGAAGAGTATCTGGTGCTGCTCGAGGACGTTCGCGCGGCGAAGATCGGCTTCATGCGCAAGGTCAAAGGCGCGGTCAACGCCCTTCGATCCACGGCCGTCCTATGCCGCCGCTTCTGCCCGGACGCCGATGTCAGCGATACGGCGGTCATTCTCTTTACCAGCGGTTCTGAGTCTACACCCAAAGGCGTACCGCTGACCCACCGGAACATAGTGGCGAATATTGCGGCCTGCGTCGATGCGATTTCCTTTGCTTCGGCGGATGTCCTTTACGGCTTCCTGCCGCCCTTTCATTCCTTCGGCTTTACGGTGACCGGCCTCCTGCCGATGATCACCGGGCTGAAGACGGCATACTCTCCGAATCCAACCGCGAGCCGGCGGCTGGCCCACGGCATCGACTTGTGGCAGCCGACCGTTATTTGCGGCACGCCGACCTTCATCCTCGGCATCTGCCGGGCGGCCCGCGACCAGCGGTTGGACAGCCTGCGCATCATCGTGACCGGCGCCGAGAAGGCCGGCGACGAGCTCTTCGAGATCGTCCGCGAGCAGAGCTCTGCCGAGATTCTCGAAGGGTATGGGATCACGGAATGCGCGCCGGTTCTCACCATCTCGCGCTGCAACGAGCCCCGTGCCGGCGTCGGAAGGGCGGTGGGCGATGTCGAGATCCGGGTTGTCGATCCGGATGACCGAACACCGCGCGACGTTGGGCACCAGGGGCTGATCTTGGTCAGCGGATCGAACGTTTTCGGCGGCTATCTCGATCGCGATTCAAGCGACGCCTTTACATCAATAGAAGGGAATCGCTATTACATAACCGGCGACCTGGGCAATCTTGACGAAGCCGGGCATCTGACGATCTCGGGTCGGCTCAAGCGCTTTGTCAAAATCGGTGGTGAGATGATCAGTCTGCCGGCCATGGAGGAGGCCATCGAACAGGCCTATCCCAACGCCGCCGGCGAGCCGCAGACGGCCCTTACCTATGCCGAACGTGACGGCGAGCGCCCCCTGCTCGCGCTTTTCGCCGTGCCGCGGACGGACCCGGAGCAGGTCAACGCCGTACTCAAGACGGCCGGCTTCAGCAATCTCGCGCGGGTCCACAGGGTCTTGACCTTGGACGCAATCCCGCTGCTGGGCACCGGTAAGACGGACTACCGGACCCTGACCGCGGAACTGAAGAAGTTGATCGAGAGTGGGGATTGAAGTGCGATCAGATGGGAAGTTTGAGCGGCAGACGGAGAAGGAGAGGGAATCAGAGAATGCGAAGCTGCGGGGTCCGCGACTTCTGTGCGAATGGTTCGGTAGAGTGGGCTGGTAGCATAAGAAAGTGGCTCGACACCCGCGTCCAGCGTAACAACGGCAGGCGAAGACGGATCCGTGACGGCAATCGGATTTCTGAACACGCGCCGATCTCGATGGTATTCGTCCAGATGGCGACCGTGCTGGCGACGCGGTCGCCGTCCGTAACGATAATTCGTTAAAAATCACAATCGAGCCTTGGGATGCCGGGCTAATCCACTGCTAATTCGAGCACCTCATAGAGTTTCAGCTGGGGTAGCACCCAATGTGTTCGCTCCTGCTGGACATTGA
>Ga0310123_10002967_pt1 | contig 13324 bp, 14 predicted proteins | sample CB6_AW_1057_MG_FD_203505 | JGI IMG/M metagenome (GOLD analysis project Ga0310123, IMG submission 203505) | Marine microbial communities from Western Arctic Ocean, Canada - CB6_AW_1057 | ecosystem: Environmental > Aquatic > Marine > Oceanic | place: Canada: Western Arctic Ocean | collected... | reverse complement strand
GCGGGCGGTGTCCGAGAGCTTGGGATCGAGCACCACGCTGGGGATGCTCGCCAGGTGATCTCGTGCCGGCTGAGAAAAATTCGACATCGGGTCGCTGGCAATGATCAATGCCGCATCGGCCTCGCCACGAGCCAGCACGTCCGAAGCGGTGAACTCGCCGGGATTGAACCTCGGAAACCCGCTGCCCAGATGGACGCCGAACGGGAATCCCGTCGACCAGCTCACCACGTTGTCGGCTCCGGTCACGTTCCCGTGGCCCCGCATCGGCTTGGCATTCCAACGGGTGTGCTCGTTCATGTCGCGGGCCAGGGCGAGGATCGCCTCGCTGTTGAGATGCTTGCCGCGGGTCATGGTGACTCCCATGCCAAACAGAATCACTCCGAACTTCGCCCGCTTCATCCCGTCCATGACTTCCTGCAGAGTCTCCAGCGGGATCCCCGTTGTCTCCTCGATCGACGAGTCCAGTTCCAGCCCGCGAGCCAGGGCCCGCAACGCCCAGGCCAACTCAAAATCGCGGCGGGGCTTGACCTGCAAAAAGTGATCCGCCGCCTTGGCACTCTTGGTCCTCCGCACGTCGATCAGCACCGCCGTGCGGTCCTTGCGACCGTTGGGCAAAAACTCGCTCTTGGGCATCAGGCTGTACTTGGTGAAGTGGCGAGGATGACTCTCGGCGGGGTTCCCCCCCCAGAAGATCACGTAGTCCGCCCGGTTCTTCACCTCGCCCAGCGAACAGGTCACCTCGCCCACGCCCTGGAAGGCGATCCCCGAGGGTCCGTGGCAGACACTGGTGGTCGTGTCGACAATGCCGCCGATCCAGTCGGTGATCGCCACCGCCACCCTCTGAGCCTCGCTCGTCGTGTCGCTGAGTCCGTAGGTCAGAGGGAACCGGGCCGCCAGCAGGATCTCGGTCGCACGGTCCATCGCCTGCTCGTAACCGGCCGGCTCACCGTCGATCAACGCCTCGGGCCGATCCTCGATGTGATGGTTCAGGAACCAGGCCTTCCCCAGCACGCAGGCGTTCTTCGCCTTGGTGATCCGGTTGCCCTCGACCGTCAGGTCCATGTCGTCGCAGACGCACCCGCAGAACGTGCACGTGGCATCCTCGATCACCCGAATCTCCGGTGACTCCCCGGTGGCCAGGCTGGCTTCGCTCGTGCTCATGAGATTCTCTCGTCCTCTGAAACCGGTCGACTACCCGGCAGCAGCCTCCAGGAATACGTCCAGGCACTTGCTGTCGGGCATCCCGCACCCCTGGGTGTCTCCGCCCATCAGGCGGCTCGATTTGTCGCCGTAACTGATAAACAGCATGCCTGGCGGCAACTCGTCTCCACGAGACGCCTTGCAGGGCACGGTGATTGTGCCCACATCGTTGAACACCCGCACCAGGTCCCCCTCTTCCAGCTCCAGCCGCTGCATGTCCTCGGGAGCCACCTGCAGGGTACCGATCTCCTCGAGGTACCCTGCGGTCGACTTGCCCTCGTTGAGCGTCGTGCCCTGCCGACTGGTGCGGCCGGGGATCAGGATGAAGGGTTCAGCCATGAGACGCACATCAAGAGACGGGGGCGCACCGAGCGATTCTCGCACCAGCGGTCACCAAGGTCAATTCACGCCCGAGCACAACGATCACGTCAGCCCCAACACCGCCAGACGCTCAGCGGGTACGTACCCCTCTGCCGTCCAGCCCCGCAACAGGTTGTAGGCCTTGACCTGGGCCGACAGCCGATCGGGATCGAGCCGCGCCCCGGCACTCTCGCCCTCCACCAGGGGCTCCTCGAAGAAACGAAGCGGCAGAGTGTCCTCCGAGGGGGTCCAGCCCTGGGCGATGTTGTAGGCCTTCTTGGCGGTCACGATCCGGCCGGCCGTCTCGAGCAACTCCTCGGGAGTGACATCCCAGCCGGTGACCGGCCCCAGCAGCTCGGCCATCCCCGATATCCGGTCCTCGAACACGCCACGCAGGAACTTGCAGAGGATCAACGAGTCCATCAGCACCGCCTCGTCCTCGACCCGTACCACCGGCCCGATCGTCTGCGGACCCGCGTCGATCCGGTCGACATCCGGAGAAAAATCGACCTCGTAGGCCCCCGAACGGTTGTGATCGGCACCGCGGGTGCCCACGGCAAAGCCCAGGGCCATGGCCTGCATGGCCCGAGGTTCGTAGCCGGGGATCTCGAGACCCTTTACGTGAGGAGCAAACTCGTGCGACCTGCCCCCGATCCGCTCGGCAGCCGCTCGCGTGCCATCGGCCAACATGTCGCCCCAATCACGACGGTGACCAATGTCATCAATCATGCTCAGCATCGCCTCGCCCTCGCCGAAACGCAGACCGGGAATCTCCACCAGCCCCCGCTCGGCACACTCCATCGCAAAGGCAATGCTCGCTCCGGTGCTGATCGTGTCCAGGCCCAACTCGTCGCAGCGGTGCGAGGCAGCCAGCACCGTCTGGGGATCCGAGACTCCGCACAGCGGGCCCAGCGCAAAGAGATTCTCGTACTCCATGCGGACCCCGCCCCCGTCCCCGCCGTCAGACGAGGCCAGGGGAAAGATGTGCTCGCAGCCGATCGTGCACGCGGCACAACTGGCCCGGGTCCGGTCGCGATCGGCCCCGAGTGACTCAGGGGCCAGGCTCGAGGCTTCCTCGAACACTCCGGACTGGAAGTTCCGGGTGGGCAGCGAGCCGAGACGGTTGAAGGTCACCAGGTTGTCGATTGTCCCCAGCTCGCGGTACTTGGCGGTGGCCGGGCCGAGTGATCGCTTCGAGAGGTCTTTGGAGATCTCGAGCAATCGGCCGGGGTCGGCGAACTCGACCCGGCGGTCACCGGCCACGGCGATCGCCTTGAGTCGCTTGGATCCCATCACCGCACCCAACCCGCCTCGACCGGCATGACGTGCATCGTGCGAGATCGTGGCGTAGCGCACCAGCCGCTCGCCGGCCGGCCCGATCGCGGCCACCTGGAACCCCTCGCCCGCAATATTCAATCGCTGCTTGATCCTCTGGCCCGTCTCGCGGCTGCCCAGGCCCCACTCCGATGCTGCCGACTCGAACCGCACCCCGTCGGAGGTCACCACCGCCGTGGTCGCAGCCTCGGCGGATCCCACGATCACGATCGCGTCGTGACCGGTCCTCTTGCCGGCGATCGCGAAGTGCGAAGAGGACAGCGAATCGTTGATCCGACCCGTCAGAGGACTCTTGGAGAGCACGGCGAACTTGGCCGAGGTGGTCAGCGGGCTGCCGACCAGAGGACTGAACACGAACACCAGCGGCGCTTCGGCAGCCAGCGGGTCCAACACGCCCTCAGTCTCTTCCCGCAGCAGCCACGCACCCAGGCCCGCTCCACCGATGAACCGCCGCAAGACCCCCTCGGGCCAATCGATCCGCTGGCTGGTGCGGTCGGTGAGATCGATGCGGAGATAACCGCCGTGGTAGCCGGGAATCGATGCCATGCCCCAATTGCAGACTGCCCGGCGACCAATTGCAACAACAGCACTCAGCCGCCCGCGTCGGCCCCGAGCAGTAACACGTGGTCGCCGGCCTGTACCAGCACGTCCGAATCGGAAGTGAACCGGCGGGCGTTGATGTTGGCCAGGTAGCCCTCGCGGAGCTGCGACCCGTCGAGACACTCTCGGCTCAGAGCCGGCAAGGCCTCCGCGGCGGCCAGCAGCACGTCGCCCAATCGAGTCGACTCGGCACCCTTGCACACCACGATCCGGGTCGTCCCGGCCCGCCGGCGGACGATCCCGAAGAACTCTACCGTCACCCCGCTGGCCGTTTCACCCGACATCAGCAGATCGACTCCAGTCCACTCAACCCGATCTCCTCGCGACTCGTCAACGGCTCGCCGTAGGACCTGCCAATCGTCCAGCCCCAGTAGCGGCTGCAGTCGCGGATGTCGTCCAGCAGAGTCGGAAACTCGCTGCTGCGGCCCTCGATCACCTGGCTCTGATAGCAAGCGACCGCCTGCATCTTGGCTTCGATGTGGTCGCTGATATCGAATACGAACGATGGGCGAGGGTGGATGCGGAGATGGATGCTGAAGTAGTAGTACAAACGAGGCGGCCAAAACCGCTCGCCGGACATCTCGGTCTTGCTCAGCTTGCTCCAGAACCGGGCATCATCGACCAGTCGGCTGGCGGCGACGTGGTCCGGATGAGCGTCTTCCCAGTAGGGGGCCAGCACGACCGCCGGCCGGGTCAGGCGAAATGCCTCGGCCAACCGCTCTCGAGAATCCAGGTCGGCCTGCAGGCTGCGGTTGGGCAGACCCAGGTTCCCCCGCCAGGCCACGCCCAGCACCTGGGTCGCCGATGCGGTTTCTGTGGCCCGACGCTCGATGGTGCCCCGCGGCGTCGGTTCGCCGTCGGTCAACTCCAGCACACCCACCCGCTTGCCGGCGGCGACTGACGCAAGAATCACGCCACCCACGCTGATCTCCGCGTCGTCAGGATGAGCGGCCACGACGAGCAGATCCAGCGGCTCGCCCGTGTAGTCCAACCCGCTGCCCATCGAATCCTCCGACATCATCCCCCCCCTTCCGGTTCAACAACGAATCCCCGATCGGAAACCGATCTGGACCCGAAACCCGATTTCAACAGAATACCGCCTCGCACGGGGGACGAGCGAGGACCAGATGACATCCAGGCACACAACCGCCCGCTTTTTTTCAACCGTTGCCGCCGACTCGGTACTCGCCGTGACGCTGATCGCAGTCTCCGGCTGCCAGTCGGTCATCGACTCGGTCCAGACCTCGAGACGACAACTGACCCGGCAGTTTACTCCCTCGCCACACGATTACCGCGATTCGACCGCCGACACCGAAGACAAGTGGCTCGAGTACACTCGCGAGGCCAAGGCGACTCACATGGCCGAAAAGGACCCCGACCCGTTGTACCGACGCTATATCATGTCCGAGAAGGCACGGCAGATCGAAAGCCACCTCGGAGTCGACTGACCGGGGAACCACTCGTGACTCACTGTCACCCGCCTTCGTCGGCCGGTTCGTCGGCCGGTTCGTCGGCCGGTTCGTCGGCCGGATCATCGGCGAGAGCCCGCTGGACCGAATCGAGCAGCACGTCCATGGTGAAGGGCTTGCGGAGGTAGTCGTGGACGCCGAGCATTTCGGCGTAGGCCTTGTGACGACCCCCCTCGTTGGCCGTGATCATGATCACGCGAGGCGGTTGCTCGAGCGTGCGGAGGAATTCGAGTACCGGGAAGCCGCCCATCCTGGGCATCATCATGTCGGTGATCACCAGGCCCGGGTCGTTCGCTTCAACCAGCTTGCGGCCCTCGATCCCGTTGATCGCGTGCTCGACCGTGTAACCGGCCGACTCGAGTACCCCGACCAGTGTCGCGGCCGTCTCGCGGTCGTCCTCGATCAATACGATGCTCTTGGCTGGCTCGCTCACGCACACATTGTTGCCGCGCACCGAGGCATTCTCAACGGCTGACACTCCCGCGCCATCACAACCACCCCACACCCGGGTCCTCTCAGCTGTCGTCACTCAACGAGTAGAAGACGAGTCCCGAGAGCAGCTTGGGATAGAAGAAGGTGCTCTTGGGAGGCATGGTTTCCAGCCTCGAGGCGATCTCGCGGACGTGGTCGAGCGTGGCCGGAGCCACCAGCACCGCCAGCGGCACACTGCCCTGCCCGCCCTGCCCGCCCTGCTGACCTCCATCGATCGCGTCGTCGACTTCGTCCATCCGGTGTACGTAGCGGCACCCGACCTGTGCATCGGCAAACGCCGGTTTCAGGATCGCGTCGACCAGCAGGGTGTGCAGGCGGCTGACACCCAACCCACGCCAGTCGTCGCTGCGATCCGGTGCCAGTCGGGCCATCACGGCCGGGTCCTTCAACCGAGCCAGCAGCCACTGTCGATCCGACGAGGTGCCCAGTGCCAACGCGGCCTGGTCGGTGGTCGCTTCGATCTGTGCCCATGCCGCCCGAGCCGCCTCGCGGCCACTGCCCATCTCGCTCACCTCGAAATGCTCAACCAGCAGCCCCAAGAGCGTCTGGGCGTCGAGTCCATCGACTCCGGTGACCAGCCGATGAGTGGGCAGGATCGCCAGGCCGGGGTCGTCCATCGCCACCATCATCATCATCGTGTACCCGGCGGCATCGACGTCGGGATGAGCCCTGCAGTAATTGAGTGCCGTTTCGTAGCGATGGTGTCCGTCGGCGATGAAGACCGGCACGTCGACCAGGGCCCCGCACGCCGCAGCAATCGCCTCGGAATCCTCAACCGCCCACAGCCTGTGGATCACCCCCTGGTCATCGACCACCTCGTGAGACGGGGTGCCGCTGCACGAGGCGTCCAGCGGACCCTGGACGCTCTGGGAATCGGCCGCGTAGAGGCCGAAGACGGGTGAGAGGCAGGTGCGACCGTGTTCGAGCAACGCGAGCCGGTCGGCCTTCGGACCGGGCATCGTCTGCTCGTGAGGAAACACGCTGCCGGTGCCGAATTCTTCGAGCCTGATGCGGCCGAGGAAGCCGCGGCGGAGGTACGAGACGCCCTCCCAGGTGAACTGCTGGTGATAGACGTACAGGCAGGGTGCCGCGTCGCGGACCAGTACGCCGTCCTGCTGCCAGCGGTCCAGAAAACCGGCGGCCCGCTGGTAACGGGCCGACTCGGAATCGTCGAGGGGTTCGCTTCGATTGAGAACCAGGCGGATGACGTTGCAGGGGTGCTGCTGGTAGAGCCGGTCCTGCTCGGTGGCATCGATCACGTCGTAGGGTGGGGCCACGACATCGGAAAGCGCTCCGACCTGTTCGAGCCCGTAGCGCCATCCCCGAAACGGTGCCATCTCAGCCATCGGTCTCACCCCCGCTCTGACCAGCCGCCGCCCGCGCGGTTCTGACAAACTGCACGACCGCCTCCAGGTCCATCTCTCCGTCCTCGTTCTCCACTCCACCGGCAGTGTCGACTCCCGCAGGAGACACCTCGCCGATGGCACGGCCAACGTTATCCGGCCGCAGTCCTCCGGCCAACAGCAGCGGAGGCCACTCTTCGCCTCGATAGTCGCTCGCCAACAGCGACCACGGCGGCGATGTTCCGGTGCCCCCGAACTGGCCCTCGACCCGAGCATCGACCAGGCAGCCTGCGAGTTCCACGCCGAGTTCGCTGCAGCTCTGCAGGTAGTTGTCCAATTCGCCCAGCCCCGAGTCACCCACCCGGATCGCCCGCACCAGCCTCACCCCCCCGCAGGCCTGCTGCAATTGGGCGACGTATTCCGGAGTCTCGTTGCCGTGCAGCTGCAGCATCCCCAGTTGCAACTCGTTTTGACACCTGAGCACCTGTTCCAGCGGCGCGTCGACGAACAGCCCCACCGCCTCGATCGACTTGCCCAGCACCGCCACGATCGACCCGGCGGTGCTCGGATCGACACACCGCCGGCTGCCGGAAAAGAAGTTCAGGCCGACCGCGTCGGGACGGTCCGACTCGGGCAGGCCCGCCAGGGAGGTGGCCATCGCCGTGTCGCGGATCCCGCAGACCTTGACCCACATCGAGAACGCATCCGTTGAAGGGGGGTTGAGCGGGGGAGTGAGGGGGGGGATCCGGCAGGGGAGGACTGCAAAGCCGCGATGCTCCCCGACCCGGCGGCTCATATTACGTCGCTGGTCATCGCCCGATCAAGGGAGTACAAACGGAGTCATGGCGGGGTTCACGCACCATATCTTCGTCTGCTGCAACCAGCGCAGTCCGGGTCACTCTCGAGGCTGCTGCGACCCCGACGGCTCGGCGCGACTGCGAACGGAACTGAAGGCCGCCGTCGCAGAGCGTGGACTGAAGCCGGCCGTCCGAGCCAACTCGGCCGGATGCCTCGACCAGTGCGAACACGGACCCACCGTGGCCATCTACCCGCAGGGAATCTTCTACGGCAAAGTGACACTCGAGGATGTCCCCCGGATCGTCGACGAGACGATCATCGGCGGCGTGGTGCTCGAGGACCTGGTGATCGCCGAGAGTTGCCTGAACAACCGGTCGTGCGAGCACATTACCGGCAAAGAGTCCCTCGGTCTGGCGGACGGGTCGACATGAACATCGTCATCCTGGGCGCCGGCACGATCGGCACCTCGATCGCCCGGGCCCTCTGCGCCCGCCACCACAATGTCTGCGTCGTCGACCAGTCGAAGGCGGCCCTGGCCGAGGTGCAGGACCGGCTCGATGTGCACACCGTCTGCGGCAACGCCTGTGACCCGGTCACGCTGTTCCAGGCCAAGGCCGCCTCGGCCGAACTCTGCCTCGCACTGACCAACTCCGACGAGGTGAACATTGTCGGTGCGAGTATTTCGTGCGAGATGGGTGCCGGGCGGAGCGTGTCCCGGATTCACCACCCCTCCTACCTCGACACCACAACCTTCGACATCGCGGACCACTTCGGAGTGGCCCGGCTGATCAGCCTCGAGAGCCTGACCGCGTTGGCACTGGCCCGCGAGATCCGAGTCCCCGGCCTGCTCGCCCTGGAAAACCTCGCACAGGGAGCCGTCGAAGTGCAGGAAGTGGCCGTGCAGGAGGACGCTCGTGCAGCAGGACAACGACTCGATCAACTCGACCTGCCCGGCGAGACTCTGGTCGGACTGATCGGCGACGGCGATCGCACCATGATCGCCTCGGCCGACGACGTCGTCGAAGTCGGCAACCACGTCACCCTGATCGGACGACTCGGTGAACTCGACTCGGTCCGACAACTCTTCGAACACAAGCCCCCGCCTCGACAGCATGTCGTGATCGCAGGAGGCGGCGAGATCGGCTTCTCGCTCGCACGAGTCCTCGAACACCGACGACGCTTTCACGTGACGGTGATCGAGAGCGACGAGGACCGCTGCGAACTGCTCGCCGAACGACTCGACTCGACCACCGTGCTCCACGCCGACGCCACACGCCGCAGCCAGCTCGAAGAAGCTCGAGTCGGAACCGCCAGCGTGTTCGTGGCCACCACCGGCCACGACGAAGACAATATCGTCTGCGGGGTCGAGGCCAACGAGATGGGTTGCCCGAAAATCCTCTCCGTCGTCAGACGACCCGACTACGCCGATGTGCTGGCCAAGGTCGGGATCGGACAGTCGGTCAGCCCCCGGGAAGTCCTCGCCGAAGAAATCCTGGCACTGCTGCAGAGCGGACCGGTGATCAGCCGACGCGATATCTCCGGCGGCGGAGCCGAGGTGGTTGAACTGGAAGTGGGTGAAGATTCCCAGGTGACCCGAGCACCACTCAAGGAACTCCCACTCACGCGAGGACTGGTCGCCACCGTCGTCCGCTCACCCGCGATCTGGGTCCCCGGAGGCGACGATCAGCTGAAGGCCGGGGACTCGGTCATCGTGCTCGTACAATCCGACAGCGCCGAAGAAGTGCTGGGACTGTTCGCCGCCAGGAACGGTGACTGAACACCCGCTCGTGTCTCGAATCAACAGGGCCCCCCCAAGAGTCTCTTGAGAGAAAACAAGAGTCTCTTGAGAGAACAGAGGATTGGCTGCGTGCAGAGGGTCTTCGTTTCCGAGTACATCACCAGCGGGGCCTGGGCCGATCGACCCCTGGTCGGGTCGCTGGCAACCGAGGGCCAGGCCATGCTCGTGGCTCTCGCCGAAGACCTCGCCGATGATCGCGGGATCGAGGTCGTCACCACATGGGACTCGCGGCTGGGTGAGTTTCCGGTCACAGGGACCCGGGCGTTTGCCGTGGAAACCACTCTCGAGGCCGACGAGAGATTTCGTCAACTGGCCGGCTCGGCCGATCGCACCCTCGTGGTCGCTCCCGAAATCGATGGGCTGCTCGAAAACCGCTCGCTCCAGGTGTCGGTTGCCGGAGGAACCTGGGTGGGGTGCCCGGCCGACACGATTGCACTCTGCTCGGACAAGCTGGCAACCGCACAGCACCTGCGACATCACCGGCTGAATGTCGTGGACACCCGCACGGCACAGGTGCCGCGGCCCGACTCGGAACGGGTCGTCTGGAAACCACGCGATGGAGCCGGGTCGCAGGGGATCTCGACCACCAGCCGCACCGATCCCCCCCCACACCCCGACTCCATCGTGCAACCACTGGTACAGGGACGTCATGTTTCAGTCGCCGTGATCTGCGGCGATCAGCAGGCGTTCAGCCTGCCGGTTGCCGAACAGCATCTCAGCAGCGACGGACGATTCACCTACCAGGGCGGCAAAGTCCCCTGCTTCCCTCTCGATTCGCCCCAGTCCCAGGCGATCCGTCACCTGGCAGAGGACGCCTGCCGCAGCCTGGGCCACGCACGAGGCTGGATGGGGGTCGACCTGGTGCTGCTGGAAGACAACACGCCGGTGATCATGGAAATCAACCCGCGATTGACCACGTCGTTCCTGGGCTACCGCCAGCTGGCGGCCGGCTTTCCACTGAGCCAGCTCGTCATCTCACCTGAAACCGCCGCCGAGGCGAGCTGGGATTGGTGCCACACGCACAGTGAACCGGTGGAATTCACCTGCAGCGGATCGATGACAGGCGGCGGTTAGCGGCCGTCGATGAGAACCCACATGCAGATCGTCGGACTCGACATCGGGGGAGCCAACCTGAAGGCGGCCAGCGCACAGGGCCAGGCGGTCTCCAGGGCGTTCCCGATCTGGCGTGAACCGGACCGGCTGGGGCAGGAACTGGAGACACTGCTCGGGGGACTGCCCGCCGCAGACGCCCTGGCGGTCACGATGACGGCCGAACTGGCCGACTGCTTTCCCAGCAGGGCCCAGGGTGTGCGGCGGATCCTCGAAGCGGTTGACCAAATCGCTGCCGGGCGACCGGTTGTGGTCTGGCAGACCGGAGGCGAGTTTGTGGAGGTCGCCGAGGCGAAAGAACTGCCCGGGCTGGTGGCCGCCGCCAACTGGCATGCGCTGGCCACCTTCAGCGGACGCCTGGCCCAAACAGGCGCAGCACTGCTGATCGACATCGGCAGCACCACCACCGACCTCATTCCCATCCTGGACGGACTGCCAGTGCCCTGGGGACTGACCGACCGCAACCGACTGGCCAGCCACGAACTGGTCTACACCGGAGTCGGCCGCACGCCAGTCTGCTCGCTGGCCAACCAGGTCACCCTCGGAGATCGCCGAGTCGGGTTGGCAGCCGAGCTGTTTGCCACGACCGGGGATGTCTACCTGCTGACCGGTGACCGCCCTCAAGACGCCCTCTGCCACGACACCGCCGACGGGAGACCAGACACGCTCAAGGACGCAGCCAGGCGGTTGGCACGGATGCTGTGTTGTGACGCTGAGGAGATCAGCGACGAGGAACTGATCGACGTCGCCGGGCAGATCGCCGCGATTCAGCTCGACAGGCTGGGCTCGGCGGTTCAACACCTGATCGGACTCTCGCAGCAGGGGCCCGGGCTGGACACCGTCCTGGTCAGCGGCAGCGGTTCCTTCCTGGCCCGCCGCGTGGTGGAGTCGCATCGAGACCTCGCCGAGGCACGGCTGGTGGATCTCACCGAGTGCTTCTCGGGTGACGTCGCCACCGCGGCGTGTGCGTTTGCGATCGCGAGGCTGGCCGAGGAACGAGTGGCCGATTTTCTCTAGGAAGCCACCGCGACTTCAGACCCCCCTGACAACGATTCGCCGACCGCGTCGATCAACCGCACCAGGCAACCGGCGCGCTTCAGCACCGCTGAGTTGTGAGCGGCATCGTCCCACTGCAGCAACAGGTCGTCGTAGACTCGATCCAGGTCGATCGACGGCGACTCCAGCGGAGTGCCGTAGACCTCCTCGTCATCGGTCACCGTGAACAACTCGAAATCACGGTATCCTCCGCTGCTCCCCGCAATCACCCACCCGGTCGCCAACGGCACGGGACTCGACGGATGGTACTCCAGGGCGGCGGTCACCTCGTCCGGGAACCGCACCGTGATCCCGATCCCCTGCAGGAGACCGGCACCGCTGAGGTGACGAGCCGAGACCGACAGCGGGTCGACGCCTGTCAGCATCAACAGCTGTTCGAGACGGTCCAGTACCGAGGTCGGCAATCGGCTGCCCGGCTCCGCGGCCACCATCGAGTCACTTCCGATGAAGCCCCAGGTGCTGTGGGACAGCGTTCGAGCTGGGCCGAGACGACCCGATCGGACCAGGGCCAGGGCCGATTGGAAGTCGGCGTCGGCCAGGCCGTTGCAAAGTACCAGCAAGCGAGACCCCGGTCCCTGGCCCCCAATCCACTCCAGCTCCGGTTCGCTCACCGGAGAAGGCACGGCGACGGGTCGGCCAAGCTCGATCGCCCGACGCACGGTTTCTCGCCGCAGCAGTTCGGTGCCGGTGACCAGCAGCAGGTCGATCCCCTCGTCACGCAACAACTCCCCCGCATCAGCCACCTCGCGACACCCCGCCGATTCACAGACACTCTCGCCACCAGGCACCTCGGCAACCACCGCCACCGGCAGCAGGTCGGTGCGGAGGCTGAGTCGCTGGAGATGGAAGCGGCTCCGTGGACCCGGACCGACCAACCCGACCCTGAGACGATGTGTCGATGTGGCCATCAGAGAATGCCTCGCCGGCGGCTACGGCTTGCGGACGTTGCCGGTCATCCGAACCTTCAGCCGCCCAATGCTCTTGTGGCCGGCCGGGGCATTGACCTTCAGAAACAACAGACCGGTCTCGCGAGGCGTGATCGTGCCTCCGTTCCCGACCAGGAACGGCTTGCCCGGCTTCAGCTTCTTGCCGCCGTCGGGGGCCGGCACGATGACGCCGATCAGAGCTCCACACCGGATGCCCGCCGCCATGTCGCGCGCCGTGTCGGCCACCGAAAAACCGGTCGGGCCGATCGAGAGACTCGTTACGAATCGGTAATCACCGGCAGACTGGATCCTGAACGCCTGGCCCTTGAAGACCGCCGCCACAGGTTGACCCCAGCCCTGAGATGTGTCGACGTCGGATTCAAGCTCGTTGGCCGACAACATCTCCTCGTCCAACCGCTTGATCTTGGCCCGGACACCCTTGACCTCCGGGGACAACTTCAGGATCAGCTCGAGCATCTGGCGGGTCTTGACCAGGTTCCCCGCCTCCTCGTACTGCTTGGCCAGCGTCGCCGCGTCACGCACGAACGACTCCTGGAACCGCTGCACCTTCACGTCGATCGACTTGGTGCTGGCACCCTTCCTGGTCGACTTGCCGCTCTTGCCGCTCTTGCCGCTCTTGCTGCTCTTGGCTTTCTTGGCGCGCGACTTGCGAGCCTCGGTCGTCTTCTTGCGGCCCGCCTGGCCGGTCTGGCCGGTCTGGGCGGTCTGGGCCTCGAGCACCTCGCCCAGGCACAACGTGGCAGCCAGCAGAATACAACCACTCATCAGTGTCTTCATGCTCTTCATGCTCCTGCTCATCGGATCGTTCCCGTTCTG
>Ga0310123_10002966_pt1 | contig 13337 bp, 9 predicted proteins | sample CB6_AW_1057_MG_FD_203505 | JGI IMG/M metagenome (GOLD analysis project Ga0310123, IMG submission 203505) | Marine microbial communities from Western Arctic Ocean, Canada - CB6_AW_1057 | ecosystem: Environmental > Aquatic > Marine > Oceanic | place: Canada: Western Arctic Ocean | collected... | reverse complement strand
CGACAAACCAGCTGTGGGTGACCGTCTCGTTTCGAGCCATCGTCGAACGGGCGGGACCAATCGAAACCGGGGCCACGGTACTGCCCTCGATGGAGTTGAATCTGAAGCGGGAGTGCGACCACCCGAAACGGCCTTGGACGGCACACGCGGGTGGGGAAACGTCCCAGCCTAGCGAACCCGGGTCCCGGCATCAACGCCCAGACGAGACGCCCGGGATGGGTACCTGGGCCGCCTTGGCCGCTGCCGTCACCCGGGCTTATTGAGGGTTCAAAAAGCGGGGCAACCCCCGGCATCCGGAACCACCAGCCGCCAATCTCCGTACCGGCCCCAGTGTGCTGTCGCCGATGCCGAAGCATGCGGCGGGGTCAGGCGACCGGGGTGGCCCTCCGTGTTGGCTACGGCTGGTGTAAATCCGGATGAGTCGGATGGTGTGGCCGACAGACCGAGGATGTCCCCGCACCCGCCTGGGATCCGCCGACGGCGGACCACAGAAGTCTCCGAAACCGAAGATCCGAGTCCGTCGTGGGGTTGGCGAACCGGTCAAAACGACCACGACCCAAACGGGAATCGCCACACCCTACTCCCTTGCGCCGGAAATTCAACCGACCCCAACCCGATATTCTCACCGGTCGGATAATTCGTCGCGCGGCGACAAACTGTTGCCTTGGGAAGCTGAGGGCGTGAGTCTCAGAGGCTGCCCTTGGACGAGGGGATCCCCTGCTGCCGCGGGTCCATCGACACGGCTTCACGCAACGCTCGAGCCGTTCCCTTGAACAACGCCTCGGCAATGTGGTGCGAATTGTCGCCGTGGTGCAACAGCTGGTGCAGGTTGATCCTCGAATTGGCCGCGACCGCCTGCCAGAAGACCTCGACCAGCTGAGTGTCAAACTCGCCGATCTTCTCGGTCGGGTACGACACCCGCTGCACAAACCACGCACGGCCCGAGAGGTCCACGGCGACGGTCACCAGCGTCTCTTCCATCGGCAACGCCACGCTGCCGTATCGCCGGATCCCTTCCTTCTCACCCAGGGCATCGGCCAGAGCCAGCCCCAGGCAGATCCCGACATCCTCGACCGTGTGGTGCCCATCGACCTCGAGGTCGCCGTCGGCCTGCACGTCGAGATCGAACAGCCCGTGACGAGCCAGCAGCGTCAGCATGTGATCGAAGAACCCGATCCCGGTCTCGACCGTCGAGCTGCCGCTACCGTCCAAGTCCAGCGACAGCTGGATGTCGGTCTCGTGCGTCTTTCGTGAAATCTCGCTGCGTCGGCCCATCGCCTGCTTTCCTCTCGAGAACCCTTCCATCATAGGGCCGCCCCCACCCTCGACAATCACTGACGGCGAGTTGAACCGGGCGAGCCCCACGGGCACGCTTCCGTGCCCGCACAACCGCTACGACCCGACGCCGTCGAGCGCCTCGAGGAACCGATCGATCTCCTCGTCGGTCCCCACCGTGATCCGTAGTCCCTCGCGGATCGGATCGCACGCTGCGAACACCATGTACCGCACCAGCACCCGCTCTGCCTTCAAGGCCTCGAATCGACGCCGATGACCGCCGTCGGGATGGGTGGCCCAGACGAAGTTGGCCTGGCTGGGAACCACCTCGAAGCCTCGCGAAACCAGCTCGTCGACCAGCCGCTGACGGGTCCTGCGAATCCGCCGGGCGTTCTCACGCATCCAGTCGCCGTCCTCCAGCGCCGCCACCCCCGCGGCCAGCGACAACGTATCGCAATTGTAGCTGTCCTTGACCTTCCTCATTCCCGCCACCACGTCCGGATGCGCCACCCCGAACCCCAGCCGCAAGCCCGCCAGGCTGTACGACTTGCTCAGGCTCCGCGTCACCACCATCCGGGCAACCGTCTCGTCCGATCTCAACAACTCGCCCCCGTGTGGCTCGTCGCAGAAATCCCCGTAGGCCTCGTCCAATACCAGCACGCCCTCCTCGGGCACCAACTGCAACAGGTCCGCGTCGGGGAACCGGTTGCCCGAGGGTGAATTCGGGTTGGGCACAAACAGCAGCCGACAGCCTTCGAGTTGACGACGGGCCTCATCCAGGGGCCACGACCAGTCCTCCCGCAACACGATCCGCTCGACTCCCGCACCTTGGATTTCGCCCAACGTCTCATACAGGACGTAGCTGGGATATGGATACGCGATCTTCTGGCCCGGATCGACAAACGTCCGCAGCAGGATCGTCAAGATCTCGTCGCTCCCGTTGCCCGGGATGATCCACTCGGGATCGACATCAAACAGCTTCGCCGCCGACTTGCAGAACGCGAGCCCGAGCGGATCGGGATAGAGATTCAGGCGACCCTCGGCCGCACGACCGATCGCCTCAAGAACCCGCGGCGACGGGGGGTAGGGGTTCTCATTGGTGTTCAGCTTCACCCAGCCCTCATCACGAGGCTGCTCGCCAGGAACATACCCGGCCATCCCTTCAACATCGGGTCGAAAGCGAGGACGGTGGGGGGGCGTATTGGGAGACATGAGCCTGCCGGGGCGGACAAGAAGAAGCAGCAAACCAACCGGCGATTCTCGGGACCACCCCGGATGCCGTCAACCACCCGCCACCGTCTGCCGCACCCGCGAACCGGTCAGCTGATCGTCGCGAACAGGTCACGGAATCCGACTGAGTTTGCGGCGACGGGAGTCACCAACGCGGTTACTCTGGATCGGGTGCCGTGGCAAACGTCTTCGGGACACGTGAAAGGCGAGACACATGACAAGTCGACAGATGCTGATGCTGGTCCTGGCCACCCTGGCACCCCCTCCGGCCGTCCCGGCCCACTCGGCCGAACCCCTCGCCGCGGGCACCCACGACCGGGTCCGGGTCGCCGCCCCCACCCGACTCGACTGGGTCTTTGCACTCTCGAACCAAAGCCCTGCCCGACCGCCGGCCGAGTGGACTACGGGATACAGTTCCTCCGACCAGACCTACCGACTGTTGGTCCCGGTCAAGCTGCCTGACAAGCCCACCACTCCTGCCGCCGGCAAGCTGCTGCCGCTGGTGCTGTTCATTTCGCCCGGCGACAACCCCGGCGGATTCGCGGCCTTCGCGGCGACCGCGGCCCGGTACGGTGTGCTGGTGGCGAGCCCACGCCGGGCGGGCAACCGCTGCCCGTTTCCGCGACGCGTCCACATCGTGCTCGATGTCCTCGATGACCTCCGTCGCCGGTTCCCGATCGACCCCGACCGCACCTACCTGGCAGGATTCTCGGGTGGCGGCCGGGTCGCCTGCACGATCGGGTTTGCCCTGCCCGAGCTCTTCGGGGGAATCATCAGCTTCTGTGCGGCGGGGGACCTGAGGACCGAGCCGTGGCTGAGGCACAGGGTCCAGGACCGGCTGAGTGTCGCGCTGGTGACCGGAGAGACCGACTTCAATCGCGGTGAGGTCGAGCGATTTCGAGGCCCTCTGCTTTCCGAGGTGGGGGTACGGACCAAGGTCTGGGTCGTGCCGGGGGCCGGGCACGCTGTGCCCGCGGGACCGGTACAAAAGCTCTTCGAGTGGCTCGAAGCAGACCGGCCGCGGCGCAAGAAACAGGCCACCGCCTGGCCGGCATCTCGAATCACCGCCGACGCCGCCCCGAATCGACAATCCCAGGCCACGGCACTGTTGGCCGAAGCCAACAAGCGACTCGCCTCACCCAGGACACTCTACTCGGGATTGATGCAACTCAAGGGAATCCGTGTCCGATGGACCGGCCTGCCCGAGGCCCGGGCGGCCCAGAGAACTTTGCTCGAATACGACTCCCGAGACGAACGGCCATGGGAGAAACAGGACATCGCCCAGCAGCGACGGTTCCTGGTGGCACGAGCCCGCGGGATCGACGCCTATGGCAGCGGACCGTTGCCCAGCCAGTACGTCGCCGGACGTGCCGATATGCTCAAGGTCGCCATCACGCTCTGGGACCAAATCCTGCGGGATGGCCTGGATACCGACGCGGTGGGCCAGGCCCGAAAGCGGATCCCGGTGCTCCGCAAGAGACTGGCGGAACTCGACAAGAAAGGCGACAGGAAGAAGGATAAGCAGAAAGAACGGCGGACGCGAAAGGACCGGCGATGACCCAGAGGCTGGTCCGCACCCGCACCGAAGACGACGTCAGGCTGGATGGGGTCCTGCACCTGCCTCCCTCTGACGCGGACCGCTGTGATGAGTGGCCAGCCGACCTGGTGGTGCTCGTACATGGCACCTCGGGCAACTTCTACGAGCCGGGAATCCTCGAACACGTCGCCGCCGCGGTGGCCGTGTCGGGGACACCCGCGTTGAGAATCAACACGCGGGGCCACGATGGACTGGTCGGCCAACGCGGTGGGGCCGCGCTGGAAAACATCGACGAATGCCGCCTGGACCTCCAGGCATGGATCTCATGGGCTCGAGAAAACGGCAGCCAACAGGCCATCCTGGTTGGACACAGCATGGGCGGGATCAAGTCGATCTACGCCACCGCCGCCCTGGCCGTTGACCCGCTGGCCGTCATCGCCATCTCGCCGCCCCGCTTCTGCCACAGCATGTTCCAGGGACACCCCTCCGCCGATGCCTTTCGCGAGGACTACGTACGGGCCACCGCGTTGGTGGCAGAGGGTCGGGGAGACGAACTGATGCAGGCCCGGCAGCCGCTGCCGATCTGGATCCGAGCCGCCGGGTACATCGAAAAGTACGGGCCCGAGGACCGGTATGACCTGGTGAAGCACCTGCCCAGGGTGGGTTGCCCGGTGCTGGTCCTGGTCGGAGGACAGACCGTAGAACGCTCACCCGCCTTCAGCAGCCTCCCCGATGACCTCGCCAACCTCGAACTCCCCACCACGAGGTTGTCGATCGAGGTGATCCCGGACGCGAACATGCATTACACCAACGACCCCAACGAACCCGTTCGGCGGGCGGTGGATTGGTGTCGCACGCTCCCCCGGGCTTCTTGAACACACCACTCCAATCCGTTTCAATCTCTCCACCACCCGCCGCGACAATCAAAGTCCCTCCGATGCACCAACTCCGCTGCAGTGCCCCGCTCTCGATCTTCGGATCACGACTCAAGCCGGCTCTCAAGCAGGCCGCCGCGGCCCGAGTCGAAGGACTGCTGCTCGACACGCGAAACATGGTGACGCCAGCCGAGTTCTCTGCCAGTGCCATCCGACACCTCCGCAAGCACCTCGAGGAACTCGGGCTGGTCCTGGCCGCGACCAGCTTTCCGACCCGACGAGGATTCTCGGACCGCAGAGACCTGCAGCCACGCGTCGAAGCAGCCTGCAACGCGCTCAGCTTCGCTCGGGCACTGGGGACCGACGTGCTGACTCTGAACATCGGACCCGTTCCGCCCGACGAGACTGACGAGGCGGGCCGCAACGATCGGGACCTGCTGGTTGAAGTACTCAACGACCTGGCCCGACACGGCAACCACGTCGGAGCCGTGCCCGTGATCGGCGTGTCCGCCAGCGATCTCGTGACATTCCAGAGCCTGCTGGCAAGCATCGATGCGGGCCCGATCGGAGTCGACTTCGATCCGGCCTCGTGGAGCGGACGCGGGTTGAACCCGGCGGAAGCGTTCCGCGAGTTGTACGCCGTGGTACGGCACGTGTGGGCCCGCGACGCGGTCCGAGCATCGGATGGGTCGTACCGCGAGGTCCTGGTGGGCCGAGGCGAAGTGGCCTGGGACGAAATGCTGGCGGTTTTGGCCGAGGCCGAATACAACGGCTGGCTGACGGTCGGGGCCTGCGGCACAGACGACCCCGTCGGCGACACCACGCGGAGCGTGTCGATGCTGCGGTCGATCGCGACGGGCTAGGAGATCGGGACGGACACGGAGGTGAGAGTCGAGATGCCAGCAACGGCACGACACGACGCGGGAGATTCGGCGCGAACCGTCTCGGAACTGACTCGCGAGATCAAGGACCGGCTCGAAGGCCACTATCCCGACGTGTGGGTCACCGGAGAAATCTCCAACTGCCGGCCCGCCCGCTCCGGACACGTCTACCTCACGCTCAAGGACGAAGAGTCCCAAATCTCCGCCGTCATCTGGCGGAACACCGCCGCGGGACTTGCGTTCGATCTCGCCGATGGGCTCGAGGTCGTTGCACGGGGCGGGGTGGAAGTCTACCTGCCACGCGGACAGTACCAGCTGGTCATCAGGCAACTGACTCCCAAGGGCGTCGGTGCTCTGGAACTGGCCTTCCGCCAACTGCAGGAACGGCTGGCCGCCGAAGGACTCTTCGACGCCGATCGCAAGCAGCCGATCCCCCGCATTCCACGACGGATCGCGCTGGTCACCAGCCCCACCGGGGCCGCAGTGCGAGACATGCTGCAGGTGATCACCCGCCGATGGCCGGCGGCCGAAATCGTGCTGCTGCCGGTAAGAGTTCAGGGAGCAGGAGCGGCCGAGGAGATTGCCCGGGCGATCGGGCTGCTGCCAAAACTGCCCCGAGTCGATGTCGTGATCGCCGGACGAGGAGGCGGAAGCCTCGAGGACCTCTGGGCGTTCAACGAGGAAGTCGTGGCCCGCGCGATCGCCGACTGCCCCATCCCCTTCGTCAGCGCCGTCGGACACGAAATCGATGTCAGCATCGCCGACCTGGTCGCCGACGTGCGTGCACTCACACCCAGCGAGGCCGGCGAACTGGTCGTCCCGCACCGAGACGAACTGAAAGCCTCGCTCGGAGGAGCCCGAACACGCCTGGCCGCTGCACTCAGACAACAGGCTCAACGGGCCCGAGGACGACTCGATGCGTTCGCCTCACGACCGGTCCTCGTCCGACCCCACGGCCGGATCCACGAGCTCGCCGGACGGGTCGATGAACTGCAACGACGCATCGACCAGGCCGCGCGGACTCGAACCCGCACAAGCAGAGATCGACTGGGAACCGCCGCCGCCGCACTGCAGGCACTCAGCCCGCTGCAAGTGCTCGCTCGAGGCTACTCGATGACGCGAACCGCCGAGGGCAACGTCGTCCGAAAAGCAGCAGAGCTGCAGCCCGGCGACCAGATCGTCACCACACTCGCCGCCGGAGAGGTCACCAGCCGGGTCGAATCGACCGAAGTCTCCAAAATTCACTGAAACAGGACTCGCCAACGCAACCCAATTCGTAAGAACTCGAACGGGTCAGCAGTCACCCCAGATCTCTTCGAATTGGGCGACTCAACAGGAACGCTACGATGGCCAAGGACAAAGCCGCAAGCAAAAACACTCCGGACATTTCATTCGAAGACGCACTGCAGGCGTTGCAGGGCATCGTCGAATCGCTCGAATCCGGATCCTTGGGACTCGAGGAATCCCTGGCACGGTTCGAAGAAGGAATCGGGCTCCTGAAGACCTGTAGCGATGTTCTCGAACAGGCCGAACAGCGGATCGAGACCCTGACCGGTGTCGACGCCAACGGCAACCCGACGACTGAGCCGTTTGAGAACGAGGCGACCATCGACAAGGAGCCCGACGCCGGCGACGAAGCCGATGCGGACGAGGCGTCGCTGTTCTAGCGATCGGCCACCGGCAACCGAACCGCCCCGGCCCGACCCTCGACAATCACCACCTCGCCCCCCGCCTCGACATCACGCACCACCGTCGATGTCCCCGACGGCCAGTCGACCTTCAGCATCCCGACCCGCTTCCGATCTCCCAGCCCGATGATCAGCTGACGCTGGTTCGAGGCCATGTAGCCGTCGCCGGCGGTCAGGAAGTGCACCCGACGCCAGTCTCCATCGGTCACCGTCACCCGGGCTCCAATCGCGTCCCGCGACGTCGTCGTCGCCACCAGTCTCACCGAAAGACCCTCACCCGTCTCGGCACTCCGGTTGGCCAGCAGGGCCACCGGTTGCTCGAGATGGGTAACCACGAAGTCGTCGCGACCGTCACGATCGAAATCCACCCGAGCCAACCCGCGTCCCAGCAACTTGCGCTCGAAGTACTTGCCCAGCCCCCCCGCAGCCAGTTCGACAAACCGCCCACCACCGCCGTTGCGATAGAACTGAGGCCGCATGCGCTGGGGTTGGCCCAGCTTCGTGAGATCATCGACGTGGCCGTTGGCGACGACCAGGTCGAGTTCACCGTCGAGATCGGCGTCGAGGAACTGGGTGCCAAATCCGAGCATGCTCCAGCCCGGTTCCTTCAGTCGGGCCCGACTCGTCGCATCCGTGAACTGTCCGTCCGCGACCTGGCGGTACAGCGTATTGGATTCGTCAAAGTAGTTCGTCAGGAACAGGTCGAGCCGCCCGTCGCCATCGGCATCCCCGGCCGCCACACCCATGCAGGCCTGCGAACTCCCATCGCGATCGACGGCCAGTCCCCCGACCATCGCTCGCTGAGCAAAGATCGTCTGGCCCGAACCGGTCGGATCTCCTGCTCGAACGTCTCGCGAAAACAGGAAGTTCGGCACCGAGTCGTTGGCGACGAAGATCTCGATCCGCCCCGGTTGCGAAAAGCCGCCGGCGACGATCCCCAGTCCCTTGCCGCCGGCGACGTGAAATCCCCCAGCCCGGGTCGTATCAAGGAACCCTCCGCTGCCGTCGCCCTTCCACCAGCGGTCCGCCGCGGCGGGGAATTCGTGAGGATGACAGGTCATCTTCACTCCGTTCGACTCGCAGATCATCGTGAACAGCCGGGCTCCCTCGAGGTAATTCACGTCGTACAGATCGACATGGCCATCACCGTCGATGTCGGCCACCAGGCAACTGGTCGTCCAGCCCGTCTCGGGAAACGACAGACCTCCGGCGAGATCCTCGAACGTGCCGTCGCCCGAATTGCGATACAACCGGTTGCGGCCAATGTTGGCGACGTACAGATCCGGCCAGCCGTCGTGGTCGATGTCACCAACGGACACGCCCTGGCTGAATCCACCATCGCCCAATCCGGCCGAGTCAGTTACGTCGACAAACGTGCCGTCACCGGCATTTCGATACAGCCGATCGTGGTACTGCGGATCACCCCCCTCGACCACCGGCCAGGGACAGCCCTGGCTGAAGTACAGGTCGGGCCAGCCGTCGCGGTCGTAGTCGAGAACCGCGACACCCCCGCCGGTGTACTCGAACATCAACCTCCCCTCGGTCGTCGAGTCGGAACTGTTGAAGTAGGTGAAGTCGATCCCCACCGCGGTGGCCAGGTCTTCGAATCGGATCCCACCGCCGTCGGTGTCGCCCGGACCTCCCACCAGTTCAGACGGCTCGACTCGATGGAAGTTCGGGCGGGGGAATTCCGAGAGATCAACATCACGGGTGGGGGACCGGTCGGGCAAGGTCTGAGCCGCACCCGGAGTCTCCGCCAGTCGCCGCTTGACCCGAGCCACCAGGTCGGCCGCCCATGCGGCTTCAGGCTCGTGCACCTGCGCCTCGCTGGCCCACGCAAACGCCTCCCACAACCGCCCCATCTGCAGGCATTGCTCGGCCGCCTGCTTCAGCAGGCCCACGTCCGACCACTTTGACTCGAACCCCAACCGGGTCTCAATCAGGCCCAGCGTCTGTTCAAACGCCTCCAGCCGACTCGCCCGAACTCGGAACCGCCTGGCCTGCTGGGGCCGATCGAGTTGGGCGAGGAGTTCGGCGAGCTGGTAGTTGGCGGACCTGAGATCGGGCTCCCGCAAGATCGCCTCCCACAGGCACCGGACGGCCTCGCGGTCACGGCCGCTCAGACGAGCCCACCGCGCATCGGCCAGCCAGATGCCCGGATGCTCCAGCAGCCTCTCGTCAATCAACAGCCTCCGACGACTGATGTAGTCCTCGGCCACCTTCGGCCCACCCTGCTCGAGGATGGTCCACAACAATCTCGCATGAGCCTCGGCCAACGAACTGCGACCTTTCACCACGGCCTCGAATCTCGACAACGCACCGGAAAAATCCCGTCGCTCGATGTCGATCAACCCCAGGCCCAGTTGAGCCAGCTGCTCGTCCTGGTCCTGCTTGACACAGGCCTCCAGCATCACCGGGTCGGCCAGCACGTGGTCGATTTCGCCCAGCAGCACCAGGTGACGCTTGGTGAACAGGCCACGACGCAGCAGGTTCATCAACGGCTGCCGAGCCTCCCAGCGACGTCCCGACACCGTCAGGATGAACGCCAGGTGATCGTTGGCCAACGCATGCTTGGGCTCCGATTCGATCCGCCCGGTCAGCTGCTCGGCCAGCCGCGACAGTGACCTGAGACTGTCCATGCGGTCTCTGGGACCCAGCATCCCGGTGATCTGCTCGGGTCGCTCTGAATCAGGCAACCGGCACAGGTACTCCACCGCCCTGTCGTAGTCGTTACGCTCCATCGACAACTCGCCCGCCAGCCTGAGCGCGCCGGAATGCTCGGGGGTGCGAGCCAGCACCCGGTCGGCCAGTTGCAGGGCCTGCTCGGGACGCTTCAACCGAAGTGCCCGGCGGGCCTGCTTCAACAGATCCGCGTCCGATTCGCCGCCGCCACGCAGCCACCACCAACCGAAGCCCACCACCGCCAGCAGCACCACGAAGATCGCCAGCCTCGGCAGAAACACGCTCCGCGATTCGCTCGACATGCTAACGCCCCGCTCGATCAACAGCACCACCCTCGCCTGACAGCTCCACGCCCCTCCATCGCGTCTCAACCAGCTGCCCCGATCCCTCGCGACACTCGACCAACCGGTCGACCGCGACGTCGCTGAACCGATCGGTCGTACCCGACGTCGGCCAATGGATCTCGAGCTTCTCGACCCGCCCGGCACTGCCCAGCCCGATGTGAGCGATGAAGGGGTTGCCGCCGAAGCTGCCGCCGGAACTGATCCGCTGGTGCACCACCCGCTTCTTGCCCCCCTCGGTGAACTCGACCCGAATCCTCGCACCCACGCCCAACCGGTTCGTCTCGACACCCTCGACCCGCACCGCCAACCAGTGCCTCCGCAATCCAGGGTTCTCGAAAAACGCGTTGCCGAACGCGTCACCGGGGTACCAGCCGCCGATCTGCTGGAACACGTCCAGGTCACCGTCGTGGTCGAAATCGGCCAGCGAGACGCCGTGACCCTTCTGCAGATGCCCGAATCCGGCCGCGAACGTCACGTCGGCAAACCGGGTCCCACCCAGATTGTGGAAGAGCAGGTTGGGCATGATCCCGGCGTACTCGGGGTAGCCGGTCCCGAGATAGAAATCGGGCCAACCGTCGTTGTCGAGATCCCCGAAGTTGCAGCCCATGGGCTGAGTGACACGGACCAGACCGAATTCCGAGGATGCCTCGCGAAATCCACCCCGGCCGTCGCCCAGGTACAACGCGTCGGATTCCGATTCGTGAGCCTCGCCCAGGTAGTCCCGAGCCACCTGATCGACTCCCTCGCGATAGCTGGCCACGTAGAGATCCAACGCACCGTCGTTGTTGCAGTCCCAGAACCAGACCGGAAAGCTCCGCTGCGGTCCGACGACCCCCAGCCTCTCGGCAACGTCTTCGAACCGACCCGTCCCGTCGTTGCGGTACAACCGGTTGTCTCCGCCGCGAACCGACACGTAGAGATCTTCATCGCCATCGTTGTCGTAGTCGCCCCAGGCGGTCCCCTTGACCACTCCGTCGCCGTCGACCCCGGCCTCGGCCGCAATATCGATGAAATGACCATTGTCATTTCGGAACAACTGTCCGGCAAAACCCTCGTTGCCTACGTACAGGTCCAGGTCACCATCGTTGTCGAAATCGGCCCAGGCGGCCGTCTGAGTCGGAAAGTCCAACCCCTCACCGGCCAGCCCCACCGAAAAGGTCACGTCGCGGAACCCGCCCCGGCCGTCGTTCTGCAACAACGAATTGGGATGCTCACGACCGGCCGCCTGCAGCCAGCCACCTCGAAGCACCAGCAGGTCGACATCACCGTCGTTGTCGTAGTCGGCCCCGACCAGGTTCAGGCCGCCCAGGATGCCACTCAACCCCGCCTCGGATGTCCGCTCGATGAATCGTCCGTCACCCGAGTTGCGATACAAGCGGACCGGGCCCGACGTGTCCCATGTGCTGGTGGCGATGTCGACCCACCCATCCCCGTCGAAGTCCTCGGCCACGCTGCCACCACTGAGATTGACCTCGTTGAGACCCAGCCCCGCGGCGATGTTTGTGAATCGAGGAAACTCGGACGACGACCGGAACACCTCCGGAGCAATCCGAAACCGCTCGGGGACCTCGCCGGGATATCCTCCGACGGCCATCACCGAGATGTTCAGCAGCCAGCGGCCGGCGGCATGGTCGGGGTTCACCTCCAGCAATCGCTTGAGTACCGCGATCGCCTGTCGAGCCGACTCGGGATGCTGGTGCACCCCCCCACCCTCGATCGGCAGCAGGCAACTCTCAGAGGTGTGACACTCGATGCAGTTCTCCGTCTCGCCTCGCCTCAGCCAGGCCACCGCTACCTGGAACAACACGTCGTCACGCTCGTCGACCGACAGGGGAGGATCGAGCCGCCTCACCAGCTCCAGTGCCTCGTGAAGACGCTGTGTCGCCTGCCGGTTCTCGCCCAGCCGCAGGTGGTGGTGCCCCACCGACCACAGCAGCCCGAAGCGGGTTCTCTGGGACGCGTCGGAGGGGAGTTCGTCGAGTTGGGCTCGAGCTGTCTCGAGCGGCCGGCGACCCAGAAAGGGATCAAACGCGGCCATCCGGTCTCTGAGTGACGCCAGCACCGAGACCATGTCCGAGGGGTCCGCGGCCGCTGCAACCGTCGAGCCGTCCCGGCCGAGATCGATCAGCGAAGGTGGCCAGCCCCACCAGGTGGCGACGCCCGCTACGGCGATGACCCCCAGAACGACCATCGGACGAGGGGCGGTTGCGGCCGGGCTGGCGCCGTCTTCAATCACCGGCTCCCCCGTAACCACCGTGCTGACTCGATCCACCCGGTGCCTCGCGGCCCAGCAACTCGTTGAAGCCGGCACCCGAGTCGCGGAACCAGTTGAAGAGAATGCTGACGTCGGTCCCGACACAGAAGTGCTTGACGCCCATCTCGAGGTACTTCTCGGCCTGCTCGGGAGTGTCTACCTCCGCTCGTGGAGCCACTCCCATCTTCAACGACGTCTCGATCACGTGTTTCTCGGCCTCGAGTACCTCGGGGTGCTGCCACTCGCCGGGTCGATCGATGCTGTTCGAATAATCTGCCGGGCCAAACTGGGTCATGTCGACGCCGGGGACCGAAAGCAGTGCCTCGAGATCCTCAACCGCCGATTTCTTCTCGATCATCAGCGCCACGACCGACTGGTCGAGTGCCTCGGCGAACGCCGGTGAACCGCCCTCGAGCACGAACTTCACGTCGCGACGCATGCCGACCCCGTGGATGCCCCTGTTGCTCGGTGTCTCGGCTCGAACCGCCTTCACGCATTCCTCGACATCCTCGACCGTCCGCGGATCGGCGAACAGCACGTTCTGGATGCCCGAGCCGATGGCGCGGATGGG
>Ga0310123_10002964_pt1 | contig 13338 bp, 10 predicted proteins | sample CB6_AW_1057_MG_FD_203505 | JGI IMG/M metagenome (GOLD analysis project Ga0310123, IMG submission 203505) | Marine microbial communities from Western Arctic Ocean, Canada - CB6_AW_1057 | ecosystem: Environmental > Aquatic > Marine > Oceanic | place: Canada: Western Arctic Ocean | collected... | reverse complement strand
GCACCCTGAGCTGGTGCAAAAATACACCGAGTTTCTCGAAGCCCAGTTCGAGGCCCATCAAGCACTCGCGCAGCGATTCACCCGCAGCGAGGATTCGCCCCTCACACCCGAGCAGTTACGGGCCCTGCAGTCCCTGGGGTATATCCAATGAGCAAACACTGGTTCGAAGTCACACGTATCGCAGCATTTTCACTTGTAGTCTTGCTGGCCCTTACGCTCGTCGGCTGTCAATCCGGCCCCGCGCCCCTGACCGCCGAAGTCCCCCTTCACCTCGAAGACCACCTCGACACCGCCGTCGTCACCGGCTCGGAAGTGCCCAGCGATGTCCCCGAGGCGGTCGAGTGGCGCTTCGACGAACCCCAGCTAGATTGGAAGTCGGTCGTTCCACCGCCGCCGAACGTCAAGCCGGCGAAGCTAACACGTACCGAAGACGCCTTGCGCATCAGCCTGACCGAGGACACCGACTACAACAAGGACCGGCGCGGCCGCCCCATGCTCGGCGGGGGCATCTATATCAACTTGCCGGACTGGCGGCGCGAAGAGTGGGGTGACATTCTGATCCGGGCGAGAACCTCGGACAAAATCATGGAAATCGACGTCAACTTTAACCTTCGCAAGGAGTTCGGCGCTGGACCTGGGGAGAAATTTCCATTCTCATTTGCGAGCGCGGGCACGCCGGTCATTCGTGACGGCACTGAGCAAACCTACGTGATGCGCGCTGACTGGTCCAACGACTATCGAAAACAGTGGAAGGGCCCCTGGCGCGAGCTTGGGATCATGATTTGGGCGCGCGAGCCGGTCAGTATCGACATCCTCTCAGTCAGCGTGGTCCCAAAAGAGACCCGCTTCGCCGCCGCGCCGCTGGGGCTGAAAACCGAGGCCCGCGACCAGGCCTACCGGCGCACGCTTTACACACATGCCCCGTCGAAGCTGGAATACCGCGTGCGCGTGCCCGAGGCGGGACGACTGGATGTCGGCCTCGGCGTGCTGCGCGACGAAGTTCCTGTTACGTTTCGTGTCAGCGCCCAGCCTGCCGGACAAGCACTGGAGCATCTTCTCGACGAAAGCTATTCCGACAAGGAGCACTGGGGCCAGCGCAGCCTGGATCTGGCACACCTGGCCGGCAAGGACGTCACGCTTGCGCTCGAAACCGAGGCCGAGCGTGCGGGAACGATTGCCCTGTGGGCGGCCCCGACCCTGAGCGGCGCTCGCGCTACGAACAAGCCCAACGTCATTTTCTACATCATCGACGGGACCGGCGCCGACTACATGAGCGTCTACGGGTACAACCGCCGCACGACCCCCAACATGGAGAGGCTGGCCGCCGAAGGCGCGCTGTTCGAGCACGCCTACAGCAATTCATCTTGGACCCGGCCGTCGACCCTTTCGTTTCTAACGGGCCTGCAGCACAGCGCCATGGGTGGCATGAAAAACAACCGAAATGCGCCGCCGGAAGAAGCGCTGACAATTCAAGAGCATCTTCACGATGACGGGTATCAGACTGCCTTGTTTACTTCCAACCCCAACGCCGCGACGACGAGCAGCCTCGACCGCGGCGTGGATGTCTTGCGCGAAAAAAGCGTGAATCCTACTTCGCATTCGACGAAAGAGCTCCACGCTGACTTTTGGAGATGGCGTAGCGAGTACCCGGGCGAGCCTTATTGGGCGCATTTTCAAACGACCGACGTTCACGGGCCGCACAACCCGCCTGAGCCGTTTGCAGGCCTCTACATCAGCCCCGAGCGCCGCGGGATTCTCGACGAATGAGAACGCAAATTGAGAGCGGCGGCCAACGGGTGGCCTGACCCCTGGAGTGACGACTTCGAAAAAGCCGGCGTCGACAGAATCGCCTTTTTGAACGGTTATCGCGACCTCTACACCGAGGCCATGGCGCACCAGGACCACCAGATCGGCCGACTCGTGGAGCGCCTGAAAGCCAACGGTCAATGGGGGAATACACTGCTGATCATCGCCGCCGACCACGGGGCCCAAGCGGGCTCGCAGGATTACGCCGTGGACACGCTCGAAACCTTACCGCCCCGGTGGGACCCGATGTTTCGGCCGGGAGTCACCCGCATTCCGATGATCTTCATCTGGCCGGGGCGCATCAAGGGAGGGCAGCGGTTCCGTGATCCTGTCTCGATGATCGACATGCTCCCGACGATCCTCGACCTCGTCGGCTTGCCCCAGCCCGAGGTTATGCAGGGCCAGTCGCTGGCACCGCTGCTACTGGGCAAACCCGGATGAGAGCCGCGGCCCGTTATCTTTGACGAGTTCTACGAGGACGCCAATACTGGCAAACTGCGCGGAGAAATCGAAGTGATTGACGGTCGTTGGGGCGCGTCACTTGAGATCAATCAAGATCCCGAGAACGACGACCGGCCGCCGGAACGAAAGCGCCCCGTGCCCTTGCTGCTCTACGACCTGTGGAACGATCCCTACTGTCTCAAGAGCCTGCACGAGGAGCGGCCTGACCTGGTGAAGAAGTACACCGAGTTTCTCGAAGCCCAGTTCGAGGCGCACCAAGCACTCGCGCAGCGATTCACACGCAGCGAAGACTCGCCCCTCACACCCGAGCAGCTACGGACCCTGCGGTCCCTGGGGTATATCCAATGAGCACACACTGGTTCGAAGTTACACGCATCGCAGCGTTTTCACTTGTAGTCTTACTGGGGTTTACGCTCGCCGGCTGTCAGAACGGCCCCGCGCCCCTGACAGCCGAAGTCCCCCTGCACCTCGAAGATCACCTCGACGACGCCGTCATCACCGGCTCGGAGGCGCCTAGCGACATCCCCGAGCCGATCGAGTGGCGCTTCGACGAACCCCAGCCGGATTGGAAGCCGGCCTGGCCGTTCGACCCCGACGTCGAGCCTGCAAAGCTTACGCGCATCGAGGACGCCCTGCGGCTGACCATTCCCGAAAGCGCAAGAGTCAGCGGGGAGTGGGTAGGCGCCAGTATTGAGCTGCCGGATTGGCATCGCGAGGACTGGGCTTATGTCGTGGTCCGAGCCCGGACGTCTGTGCCAATCGACTGGCTCCGGGTCGCGTTTAACGGCCCACAGGGAGCGGAAGATCCCAGAGCGGACGGCCGTTATCCACTTGGAACTCGCGGCGACGGGGCCGATGTTGTCCGAGACGGCTCGATACAGACCTACCTCATGCGCGCCGACTACTCACGGGGCATCTGGACGGAGCCCTGGACTCAACTCGGCATCCAAGTTCTTGAAGAAGGGGAGGCGGGCAATGAGCCGGCGAGCATCGATATCCTCTCGGTGGCGCTAACTCCCAAGGAGGCCAAGTACGCCGAGGCGCCGGTCGGAGCAGGTATCGAGACGCGCGGGCGGGTCCACCGCAAGGCGATCTACGCACGCGCGCCAAGCAGGGTCGAATACCAGGTTCGCGTCCCCGAAGCCGCCCGGCTCGACTTCGCTCTCGGCGTGTTGCGCAATGACGCGCCTGTGACTTTCCGCATCGCTGCTACGACCGATGGAAATACCACCGACCTGTTCCAAGAGACCTACGCGGACAAAGAGCAGTGGGGCCAGCGCTCGGTGGATCTGTCGGAACTGGCCGGCCAGACGGTCACTCTCACGCTCGCGACCGAATCCGGCAGAAACGGCACGGTTGCGTTGTGGGGAGCGCCAACCCTGACCGCAGCCGGGACTTCCCCGCGGCCCAACGTCATCTTCTACGTCATCGACGGCGGCGCGGCGGACTTCATGAGCGTTTACGGATACAACCGCCGCACGACCCCAAACCTCGAGCGTCTAGCGGCCGAAGGCGCACTGTTCGAACGTGTTTATAGCAACTCTTCTTGGACACTGCCCTCGACCGCGTCGTACATGACTTCGCTCCACAGCAGCGTCATGGGAGGCACACTCAACTGGAACGATGGCGTGCCGGAACAAGCTGTCACCATGGCCGAGCACATGCACCGAGCCGGTTACCAGACCGCCGTATTCACCGCGAACCCGAATGCGGGGACGCTTAGCAATCTTCAGCGGGACGTCGACGTGTTTCGAGAAGACTGGAAGGACTTTGCCTACACCCGCAACGGCAACCACCGCGAGTCCTCGCGGTTCCTGAATGAGGGATTCTGGAGTTGGCGCGAGCAGTACCCGGCTGATCCCTATTGGGTGCATTTCCAGACGACGGACGTGCACGAAGATTTCTCCGCTGTCTCGCCCTTCGCCGGCCTCTTCGTGGGTTCCGCGGAGCGGCAGACGTGGAGTGAATGGGACAAGCGCCTCGATGAGGCCGGCGGCGGCCACGACGTCTATTCGGACGCTTACGAGAAAACGGGTCTCAGCCGAACTGCATTTTTCTCCCTGCACCAGGGCATGTACGACGAGACCATGGCCCATAACGACTACCAGCTCGGGCGGCTCATCGAACGACTGAAGGCGTCGGGCGAGTGGGGAAACACCCTGCTGATCATCGGCGGCGATCACAGCACGCGAGCGGCAATGGATGACATGGGGATCGCACTCAGTGAAACGCTGCCCCCGCGTTGGGGTCAGCCGATGTTCCGGCCCACGATTAGCCGGGTCCCGCTCATTTTCGTGTGGCCCGGCCGGATTCAGGGAGGACAGCGATTCACCCAGCCGGTCTCGATGATCGACGTGTTGCCGACGGTGCTCGACCTCGTCGGCCTCCCTCCCGCGGAGATCGCCCAAGGGCAGTCACTGGCGCCGCTGCTGCAGGGCAAGGATGGCTGGGAGTCCCAGCCGGTGATCCTCGATGAGTTCGACGTTGATTCGCAGACCGGCGAACTCCGCGGCTTGATTGAGGTGGTCGATGGCCGCTGGGGGGCGTCGCTGGAGATCAACCCAAACCCGGAACAACAGGAGGAAAGGCGTCGGCCCGTACCGCTTCTGCTGTACGACCTGTGGAACGACCCGATGTGTCTGCAAAGCCTCCATGACGAGCGCCCAGAACTGGTGGAAAAATACACACAGTTTCTGCAAGAGCAGTACGCGGCTCACCGAGAGTTGGGTGAGCACTTTACTCGTTCCGACGCCTCACCTCTGACACCCGAGCAGTTACGAACCCTGCGTTCCCTGGGATATATCCAATGAGCACACACCGGTTCGAAATCATACGCATCGCAGCCTTTTCACTGGCAGTTTTGCTGGAGTTTTCGCTCGGCGCCTGTAAGGAGGCGGATCGGCTCGGGCCCCAAATGGCCGGGTGGTCGCCGGAAGTAGCGGGCGAGGTCTCGGCTCCACGTAGGTAACAGCGAGCCGTGCTCGCCGAGTAGTTGCGACGCTCGAGATCATCGGGCATCTTCTTGAGTAAATGGGTCACAGGAAAACTTCCTTTCTCTGTGACCCGGCCCTGCTCCGAGCAGCTCGGTGCTGCCGCATGAATGTCCACGCGAAGCGTCTGCCGTCAGGCTTCGTTCATATCACGTTCGCGCTTAACTTAGCTAGCTGGCTCGGTCATGTGGATGTGGCGTTCGGGCGGAGTTCAGGATTTCACAAAGGCGATTGCCCACGATGAGGTCCTCGCCCGGTTGCAGTGTCATCGAAACGAGGCGCAGCTTGTCTTCGGGCGTACCGGCGGTCTTTTCTGTTTCCTGCAGGGTCTCATACAGCACGGCCGTGACGAGGCTCGGATTAGAGGAAGTCAAGACTTCTATCCGCGGTTCTCCGTCACGCAGCAGCCGGTCACAATCCGCCACGGTTAGCCCGAATGCCTGCTCGTCCCAGAGTATGGCCAGCGTTGGATAGCGGTTGGCTCCGTCGGGAATCGTGATTTCAGTAGTGACGCCCGGAACCGACTCCACTCTCTTCGCAATCGACTCAACTTTCTCCAGCCATTCCCGGTTCAATTCATTCAGGTCCAGCTTCGCCCAGGTCTCGATCGCCGTCAAGACGCCGATGATCTCTTCTTTCCCCACTTTCATCGGCCGGCAAACCGCCCCTTCCCAGGGAGTGCTTTGTGCCAGCGCGGCCTCGATCAGATCGCGCCGTCCAAGCAATACTCCGGAGCTCTGGGGGCCACGCAACCCTTTGCCCCCTGAAAAGCAGTAGAGATCCAGGCCCATGTCGGCGTAGCGGGAAAGATTCTCGAACGGTGGAATGCCCGCGGCGTCATCCAGCATCAGCACTACACCCGCTTTCTTGGCGATCGCGACAGCTTTTTCGAGACGCTCTCCGACCCAGCAGGTGTAAATCATGGCCGTCTCGTTGCCGATCGCGGCCTCGAGCTCTTCGAGTTCCATGACCACGACTAGCTTGGCGCCAGTCAGCCGCAGGGCGCTGTCGAAGGGGATACGCCCGCCCAGCATGATCACCTGATCCTTCATTCCGGTGGTGTCCGGCAACTGCCAGATCTTTTCGTGGTCAGTGCCGGCCATGCAGGCCGCCGCGGCCGTCGCCATCGCCGCCGCCGCACCCGAGGTCACCATGCCGGCCTCGGCTCCAGAAAGCTCAGCCAGACGCCTCCCAGCCGCCTGCTGCAACTCGAAAACGTCCACGAAGTGCCGCGCCGCGCAATCCATCGCATGACGCACTTCCGGGAGCGCCAGCGAGCCACTCAAGTAGGTCCAGGTCCCGCGGGCGTTGATAAACGGTCGAACGCCGAGGCGTTGATAGATTTCGATTGACGCGTGATTTTCCACTTCAGTACCTTTGTAGTCGAATGTAGTCGAACCGTGAACTTCCTGCTTGGCGGACGGGAGCTGTAAACGGAGCTTGGCGGACGTTCTGATTCCAATAATAGGGGACTCCATATAGGACTGGTGCGCTTCTTCCTCCACCGTCGCCGCCAACACGAATCGCTGCCTATTGGGCGATACGCGCCCGCGCCATCGGGGCGACGCTCTGAGGGACACGGCGCCAATCTCGTCAGAGGACTGGTTCACCCCTTGGAGAGGATTGCGGTATCATTGCGCAATCAAAGGTTGTTGGTGTTAGGTGGACATACTGAACTTCTACAAAAAGTATCTTCTTCCCGGTTTTGTTTTTCAGTCGATTGTGATCGGCGGCGGTTATGGGACCGGCCGCGAGTTGGTCGAGTTCTTTCTCAGCGAGGGCCCGGCGGGCGGCTACTTGGGCATGCTCGTCGCCACGGTGATCTGGGGCGTCATCCTGGCGCTGGGCTTTGAGCTGGCGCGGCTAGGCGGACACTACGACTACCGGACGTTTCTGAGCGCACTGCTGGGCCGCGGCTGGATGGCGTTCGAGGTGCTCTACGTGCTGTCGGTGATCCTGACGTCGGCAGTGGTCGGGTCGGCGTCGGGAGAACTGCTGAATGAAACCATCGGCTGGCCTCGTATCGTCGGTACTCTCATCCTGATATCGCTCGTTGCTCTGTTTACTTGCTGGGGTACCAGTCTCATTGAGAAGTTCTTTTCCGTGTGGTCGTTGGGACTCTACGTTGTCTACTTCGTTGTGATTGTGCTTGTTCTCAGGGAGTCGAGCGACATAGTCTTGAGCAACATAACCGTTTGGAAACAGGATTCGGGGTGGCTCCTGGGCGGTTTGAAATACGCCGCTTACAACTTGGCCGCACTGCCGGCGATGCTGTTCGCGCTGCGGCATCTCGAACATCGGCGTGAGGCGTTTGGTGCGGGAATGTTGGCGGGCGTGATCGCAATGTTCCCAGGCATGCTGATCTACACGGCGTTTCTAGCCAACTATCCGGCAATTACGCAGGAAGCGATTCCGGCCAATTTCGTTCTTACGGGCTTGGGGATGCCTTGGTTCCAGACGTTGTTCCAAATCATTCTGTTTGGCACGTTCATCGAGACGGGAACCGGTTTGATCCACGGTTTCAACGAGCGGATCGCGGGCGTGATGAAGGAGCGCGGCCGGACGATGTCGCGCTGGCAGAGGCTGGGCGTTACGGCAGGTTTTCTAGTGGTGGCAATCTGGATGGCAGACCGCTTTGGGTTGATCCAGCTGATTAGCCGTGGGTATGGCTTGATTACTTATGGATATTGGGTTCTGTTCTTGTTGCCGATCTTGGTAATCGGGTCGCGCAGGATCTTTACCGGAAGCCGGTCGCAATAGGTACGTGCAGGTCGTCCCGGCGCCCGTGGGATTCCCGCGCCCCTGTTGTGCGGCGGGTGTAAACACAGGCCTAACCCTGGCAACCGCCGCATGTCGACACGGAGGCAAGAATGCCCACACCACAAACACTTCAAACTGAGACAAGACACCGTGGGAGTGTCCAAGTCGTAACTGCTGCCATTTCGTAAAGATACAGTCTTCTTGGAAAGCATCCACGGTGTTCCCGGCCCGCCCTCTTCGCGTCATCGTAAGAGAACCGGTGCGATGCTACCATGACTTATGTCCGATGGGGAGGTTGACACGAAGGATTTTTCTTTCCGCGGCAGCTCCCCTGCTGGCCGCCCAACGCCGGGCGCGCAAGGGCTCCAAGATTCCCTCCGGAAAGGTGGAGATTGTCGACCCCCTGACGGAAAGGCCTTTGTTTCGGCTCACCGATCCCGCCATTCTGCATCATCTGCCGCACTACCATCACCACTCGATCGCACGGAATAACTCGTTCCTCCTGCTGGCTTCGGAGCGTTCGGGAACGCGCCAGATCTACCGCCTCAACCTGCCCGATGGCGACATGCTCCAGCTCACGGACGGGCCCGGCATTCACTCCTACTCCCCGGCCATGGACATCCGCCGCAGGAACCTTTTCTATCTGCAGCAGGACAGTCTCAAACAGGCGGCTCCTCGGGGCGGAAGAGAGAAAACACTGTACCGATCGCCGGCCGGCTGGCGTCCCACCGGACATCTATCCGTCAGCGACGATGGCAAATTCGCCGCCCTCGTCGAGATCAAGCCCGGACAGCAGACCGACGGCTTCGAGGAACAGTTCGAGCGCCACCCGCGTTGCCGCATCCAAGTCGTAGACACAGGAAAAAAGTCAAACTGGACGGCCGTTGAAGAAAGCCACTGGCTAGCGTATCCGCAATTCCGCCCGCGAACGCGGGATCTGCTTTATGCTCACGAAGGCCCTTGGGGGAAAGTCGATGGGCGTCTGCGCTTCTCTTCTCTGGACGGCAAATACAAACGCAACCTGCGTCCGCGGCAAGGAGAAGAAGAGATCGGCCACGAGTTTTGGTCGCGCAACGGAGCCGAAGTCTGCTACGTGTACTATCCCGACGCCTCCGGCCGAGGGTCGGAGATCCGCTGCGTCGATCCAAGAACCGGCCAGGAGCGGACTGTTTCTCGCTGTTCGAAGTTTGGCTGGGTCAGCGGCAACCAGGCTGGTTCCGCTTTGGTTGGAGCCAGCCGCAGCTTGGCGGGCCCGAACATCTACGTGTTGTTTCCACAGTTGCGCCGCGAGATAACGCTGGCTGAACACGCCACGAGCGGTAAGCCTTACCCGATCGCCGGCACCAAGCGCGAAGACCCCTACGCGTCGTGGCCCGAGCCAGTGTTTTCCGCCGATAGCGAGTGGGTCTATTTCGTCAGCGACCGCGAAGGCAAGCCCGCCGTCTACAGCATGAAGGTTTCCGATTTCGTCGAGACCACCTGAATTCAGAGCTCCGGCTGCAGGGACCGGCAATTCTGCCGGTCTATCGCCGCCAAGCGGCGACGCCTGCTGCTGTCATAGCCGTGGGCAAGCTACACTGGATTCAAAATCACCTTCACGCCGGCCTGAGCCAAAGAGGATTTCCAATGAACAGCCCAACTCTCGCTACGTATCGCGTGCTGCCGGCTCTGATCTTTGGCGTCTCGCTGTTACCGCTGCCCGCCTTCGGGCAGGCTTCCGCGGTTTCCGAAAAAAAGCCGACACTTCCCCGCACGGCTTGGGGTGATCCGGATCTGCGGGGCATGTGGGTGAACAACAATGCAACACCGTTGGAGCGCCCCAAGGAGTTCGCCGGGAAACAGACTCTCACGGAAGAGGAACTAGCTGAACTCAAAGAGAAGGCCGCCGAAGTTCTCGATGGGGGTGACGCCTTCTTTGGAGACGATTTCGTCAAGGCCGCCGTGGCCGAGGGCACGGGGTTTCGGTCCTTCGACAATAAGACGGGCAACTACAATCAGTTCTGGATCGTCGAGAGAAAATTCGAAAACCGAACTTCACTGATTGTCGATCCCCCCGACGGCCGGCTTCCTCCCTTAACACCGGAAGGACAACAGCGAAGGGCCACCGCCGCGAGGAGTTTTCTCGGGAACTTGCCGGCCGGCCCGGAGGATCTCACCCTGGCCGCTCGCTGCATCACCTACGGCATGCCGAATATTCTGGTGGGCTACAACAGCTATTGGCAGATTCTGCAGGCTCCGGGGTACGTCGTGATTTTCCAGGAATTGATCCACGACGCCCGTATCATTCTCTTGGACCGGCGTCCCCACCTGCCGCGGCAGAAGCGCCAATGGCACGGCGACCCGCGCGGCCACTGGGAGGGTGACACGCTGGTCATCGACAGCACAAACTTTTCACCTAACAGTCATTTCCGGGGAACCGCCGAAAACCTGCATTTGATCGAGCGTTTCACTCGCATCGACAAGGAAACCGTCGCCTACGAATTTACGGTCGACGACCCCACGACCTACACCAAGACCTGGACGGCGATGATTCCCCTGAAAAGCAGCGCGGATGACATATTCGAGTACGCCTGTCACGAGGGCAACATATCCATAGGAAGGCATGCTGCGGGGAGCGCGCGCGCAGGAGCAGGCTGCGGCGGAAGCTGCCGGGAGCGGCTCGAACTGAGTTTTCCGCTCAGCGACCGAGAGCCAACCGTTGCCCAGCAGGACAGGCGCTCGACAGTCTATCGAGTTTGGCCTTTCCTACTTGGCGCGTCTCCCGGTAAGCAGCGCCGGTTCTCCGAGACGACGCCAGGACAAGCTCTCAGCCTGTCTCTCTTCCGGTATTGAAGGCGGCTGGCTCGCCGGCATCCGATTCGCGCGCCGCGAGCTGTTCAAGCTGGCGGACAACCCGATCGAGCTCCTCGACAAGGGGCGTCTTGCCTGCTTGGCTAAGGACATCGAGCACTGATCGGTAGTACCACAGCGTCCCTTCCTTGCGTCCCGCGAAACGTTGCCAGATTTCTTCGCCCAGGGTGCGGTGGTCGTTCAGGATACTGCGGGCGTTGTGGAGTTTGTCGGCGGCGGAAACGAGCCGAACCGACGCGGATGCCTCGCCGAGCCGCGCGATGTAGGCCCGCTTTCTCTCCTTCCACGGAGGTTTCGGAATTGTTTCGGAGTCCGTGCAGCCGACGACAATTTCGGTGACACGGCCGCCGAAGCGGCGGCGAATTTCTTCCCGCGCCAGCGGGCCGCCCTGATCCTCGATGGCGTCATGCAGCAGCGCCGCAATGGCTTCGTCCTCGTCTCCACCATGTTCGATCACTAGTGCCGTCACGGCCAGCAGGTGTGAAATATAGGGGACACCGGAGCCCTTTCTCCGCTGCTCTTTGTGGAGTTGGGTGGCGAATACGAGGGCTTGCTCGCAGCGGCTAGACATTGGCATTGGCATTAAAGGAATTGGCATAAAACCAATACTCCTTACTGAGCGGGTTTCGGGGGGCTGGCTTGTGTGCGTGGACTTGGGTCCACGCCTTCCATGAGGAGGCTCGTCATTGTCAAGGGAGGAACTTTTAGCTGATGGGATGTTCGACCGGACTTCCATCCGCACTCGTTGGTCGTCGCTGCGGAAGCCGGCAAGCGCTCCCCGAAACTTTTCACGACGCCGCGCACGGTGTTGATCAGTTTCGTGCGCGTCTCGACCAGAGTTTCCCGGGCTTTCAGCACGGCGCGGTCGCATTGAATCGCGAGCGAACACGGCTCGACGGCGTTCAACATCGCGGGCATGCGCAGCCCCAACTCCGCCAGCCGCTCGAGCAAGCGGTACACCCAGTTGGCGTGGGCGCCGGCTTCGAGCACCAGCCGCATCGCGGCCCAGCCGCCGAAGTAGCGCTCGAGGGCCGCCGGCGAGGCGCGCAGCTTCTTGCGCTCGACGATGTTGCCGTCCAGATTGATCAGGCAGAGCTGGCTGTGCTTGTCGCCCAGATCCACCCCAGCGATCACGTTCAGGCCTTGCTCGATCATTTTCCGCTTCGACACCTGCGTGAAAGTTTTGCTATGGTTCTTCATGGCTCGTCATCTCCTTATTCTTACAAGAAGAAAATCGGGATCACCGCCCGCGGGCGGTGAAGCCCGTGCGGGGAGTTTAGCTCACTCTCCCGATGGACGAGCCTCTTCATTTCATCTCTGCCGGGCCATGTGAAATTTTCGGGCATAGCCGACAACGATTTGACTAGACAGGTAGCAACGATACGTCAAGGGCTACTGCCAAAGCGTGCTTCAAACGCAGGACTGGCTTTGCCGGCAAACCCTCCCTGATCATCGCGAATCAAGAAAAAAACAGGCAATTGCTTTTCCACAGCGAAGCGGTATCCCGCGTCTTCTCCCATCACCATGAGTGCCGTTGCGTACCCATCCGCCCGCACGCACAGAGTGTCGACAACACTCACGGAGGCCAAGTGATGTCTCACTGGCATTCCCGTGCGCGGGTCGATGGTGTGCGAGTAGCGGACACCTTCGCTTTCGAAGAAATTCCGGTAGTCTCCCGACGTCGCTAGGGCTGCGTCTTGCAATGGCAGCAAACGTTGTATCGCCGACGCTCCATCTCGCGGGCGTTCGATTCCTATGCGCCAAACAGAGCCTTGCTCGTTCTTCCCGCGGGCGCGAACTTCGCCGCCGATCTCGACCATGTGTTGGGTGATCCCGAGTTGCAATAAGGCGTCAGACACCTGGTCAACCGCGTAGCCTTTGGCGATAGCGGAAAAATCGCAAGAAAGTCCGGGGTCCAGCTTGCTGACTGTCACGGCCGCTTCGTCTAGCTTGATCTTATTCCATCCTACTTGGAGCTTGATTCGCTCGATCTCTTCCTGCCCTGGAACCGAAGACGGCTTCACCGCGGCAGCTCGCCCGCCGGGGCCGAATCCCCACAGGTTGACCAACGGGCCAACCGTGATGTCGAAAGCGCCTTCGGTCTCGGTGCTGATCTGCTGCGCGTGACGAAACACTTCGAAGGTCTCCGAGGACACCTCGAAGGGCTCGGTATCCGCGGCCGCGTTAAGGCGAGACAATTCCGAGTCCGCCCGATAGGTCGACATCTTGGAGTCGACACTCTGCAACTCGGCCTGGACGGCGCTGTGAATCTCGGCCAGGCGGTCGTCAGCGAGCTCCCGCGTCGCTATTTTGACCGCAAAGGCCGTCCCCATCGTTTTTCCATGAAAGGTGTAGAGGGTCCGCTGAGGGGTCGGCGAGCAGGCGGAAAAGGAATGGGCCGCCATGAGGAGGATGGCGGCGGGTAGGGCAGGCCGTGCCCGGCAGGCGAGGCGACGAAAGACCGTCAAAA